>Ga0209713_10000045_pt1 | contig 75647 bp, 77 predicted proteins | sample ArcOceMetagenome_3_FD_187444 | JGI IMG/M metagenome (GOLD analysis project Ga0209713, IMG submission 187444) | Marine eukaryotic phytoplankton communities from Arctic Ocean - Arctic Ocean- Svalbard ARC20M Metagenome (SPAdes) (version 2) | ecosystem: Environmental > Aquatic > Marine > Oceanic...
TAAGCTTTGCATCTGTCTCGGCTATGGCTCGTATCTCACTTTTAGTTTGTCCCATACAACAGGTCATCGTCATTGAGCAGGTTTCACCTTTTTCTAGATAATAAAGCAATAATTCGTTACCATCTTTATCTTCTCTCAAAACCTTAATTGCTCCAGATACTAATAAGGGCATCCCTTTTACATAAGAGCCTATGTCCATCATTTTAAAGCCTGCAGGAACCTCTTTGTAAGTGCCTACCTGTAAAATCTCATTAATTAATGCTTTTTCAAAGGTTTGTCCGTAACTAAGTTTAAGCTCTTGTATCATTTTTTAAAGGAATTAAAGGTGAGTCACAAAAACTTCTATCATACTTAATAAATAAATTTGCCCAGATTATTTTTGATAATGCATAAAGCGCTGGAAGTAATAAAATTAAAGAAATTACAAATGATAGCATTAATGACCCAGGCGATAAACTGTCTCTAAAAATGACATTAAGAATTACCACAGCTATAAATAATGCTACACCTAGTCCGTAAGAAACATAATAAGAACCTTGATAGAAGCCAGTTTCTAGTTCAAACTTTTGGTTGCATTTTTCGCATCTAGTTTTTACTTTACCCATTATAGATAACTTGTAAGGATGTGCCTCAAAGAAATCTCCTTCTTGACACCGCGGACATTTCATTTTAAATATGCTATATAATTTAGTTCCTTTTAACATCTTCTTAAAAATTTTAAACAAAGTTAAAAGTAATTACCTACCCAATCAGTAACTTGGGTTACATAGCTCCTTTATTTTTTGAGGCTCTACATTTGGGGAGTTTACCACTTAATATATCCATATTACTATTTACTTTGTGCTTGATCAAATAGAGCTATCTTTTTTCGCATTTTTAAAATTATTGCTTTGAGTATTTTATTTATGATTGCTGTGATTTTATTTTTTTACAGCTATGTTATAATAGAGTTTTACAAGATGAATTTAATATCCAACTTTCACCCCCTTGGTGTGCTACTAGTTTCAATGGTATTTTTTAGAGAGAAATTGTCCTTTTTTCAATGGTGTGGGGTTGTTATTTCTTTGCTCACTTGTATTTTAATTTCTGGCTATAACTTCTAAAGAAATTCATTAAAAATTACCATAAAAATTATTTCCAAGAATAAAAAGTTATTTCCAAGAATAATTTTGGAGCAGAGGGGAGTAAAATCGAACTATTTTGGTGAGGATTTGGAATTATTAAAATAAAATATCGTTTAAATAACTCCACATTTCGTTATGGAAATTGATAGGGACTAAATCATCACTATCGGGAGCTTCACCCATGCGAATGATTACTAGATTTTGACTTGGTATAACATCAAGATATTGACCATTTTTACCCATCCCAGCAATTAAATCTTCTGGTGCGTTGGAAGCCAAAGAAGTCTGTATTGGGAAGGTTATGCCAGGTGGTATCAAACTATCTTTGCCATTGAGCCACCACAAGTATCCATAGGATTCATTCATTTGTTGAGAAGTATTTACCATGTTTGAAAAATAATTTGTGTCACTTAAAATCACTTGGTTATCCCATACGCCTTCATTTAATATCAAAAGACCAAACCTAGCCATATCCCTTGCCGTGCTCCAGTAAATATTACTGTAATTAGATTGAATCCAACTTCCACCCATCCCAATTTTCATTTTTACTTTTTGATTGGTAAAATCATTGTATGTTGTCTCGGATGTGTTTTCGATGACATCTTTTAGGAGTGAGTATGTGGCGTTGTGATAAAACCAGTTTGTCCCAGGGGTGTTTTTATAGGTCAGGCAATTTGGATCTGTACAATTTAGGTTATCCACTAGATAATCCAAGCCGGTTGTCATGGTCAAATGGTGTTTGATTTTTATCAAACTCTCTTGACTTTCTTCTAAACTTGTCCATCCATTTCCAAGAAATGTTGAGCTGCTATCCTCTAGGGATAAAATCCCATTGTCTTTTGCGATGCCTACTAAAAAGGCAGTGAGTGTTTTGCCTGCAGAAGCCCAATACCAATTAGAGTTGCTATCAAAAGGAGCTGTATTTGAAAAGTTATTACCCCAATAGTTTTCTAAAACAATTTTTCCATCTTTTAAAACTACAAAAGCACGGGTGTTGTTAAGTTGAAGAAAATTATAAAGATTATCGATACCAACGGAATCCCAGTTTAGTTCCTCAGGATTTAAAGTTTCCCATTGGTCTGAATCTATGGCTGGAAAATATAGGTCATCAACTACTGGCTCGCTAATCTGAGTTTCATCATTTGAGCACGAAAAAAGTATTAACAACAAGAAAAACAGAATTTTTTTCATCTAAATATTAATTAATTTTTTAAAATTAATTAATTAAATTGGTTTAGTTTCATTTTTTCAAGTAAAAAATATTCCCTAAAATAAAATTTATTTTAGGGAATAATGCCGTGGAGAAGATGAGATTCGAACTCACGACCTCTTGACTGCCAGTCAAGCGCTCTAGCCAACTGAGCTACATCCCCTTTTTTTGATTGACTTCTTAGAGATTAAAACGATGTATAGAAATACTGTTTGCGAATTTATAATATTCTTGGCACTAATATGGCACTTTTAACTTTTATTAGTTTTCTCAACACGCTTTGTTCCAAAGCTACTAAGCTAATTATTTACTATATTTGAGCACAAACCAATTTGATTATTTATAGCTATGAAATTCTGGCAAAGCCCTTTGATTAAGAAATTAGGATGGAAAGAAGAGCCAAAAGGGATATCTAAAGTAATGTCCGTGTGTATGCTTATAGTTATATCTACTGTTTTTTTACCGTTAAGCATAACAGAAACTAAAATCGCATCTCTAATTATATATTTATGTATTGCTATTTTTTCCGTCTTACTTGTATATGTGCTCGTAAAAAGAATTTTCTTAAAAAAATAGTTTAACCAAAGCCCGCCCACAGGTGGGTTTCTTATTAAACAGCGCTCTTCGCCAGTTTCGAATAGCTAACTACATTACTTCAGTACTTAAAAACAACTGCACTAAATATACTAAATTCTTGGCACTAATTTGGCACTCTTGCTTTTCTCAACACGCTTTGTTCCAAAGCTACTGAGCTAATAAGTACTTAACTTGGACTAATTCTATGAAATGTTTTTTGTTATCTTTGAAGTACAAACCAATTTAATTATGAAGAATTTATTTTATTTATTTTTAGCTTTGTTCGTATTTGCTTGCAGCAGTGACGATTCAAGTGATGAAAGCAATAATTCTAATCAGACCTTTTTTGAAAAATATGATGGGATTGTTTGGGAAGAACAAACAACAGAAGATTTCCTAAACAGAATACAAATAAATAATGGCAACATCATTTCCATTAAATTTTATTTTGTTGAAGAAGGTGATGAATATTGTAATTCTAATACATTTTTAAATTCCGATTTAATTGAAGTCAACACAAACAGTTTTAGTTTTAATGAACAAGAAGAAAACGATGGTGAAATTGAATCTTGGGTTGTAACAGTAACAGCTTCAAATAATGGAGATAATTTAACTATTGAGTATTCAGATGACCCAGATTATCCAGAAATATTTTCAAGAACATCACTTACAGACCCTTGTAACTAAATTAAAAAAACTACAGGTATTTTATTTGAATAAACACCATACTATGAAAAAATTTCTTCTTCTCTCCGCTTTATTCATCCTCGGATGTCAAAACCCGACAAAAATTTCTGAAAAAGAAGTTATGGATACATTTGAGACCTTTTTTGAGGTTTTAGATAACGACCTAGACCGTTTTGAATCTATGGTTACAGACGACTTTTTTATCTTTGAAAACAGCAGGCATTACTCTAAAGAAGAATTTATTGACTTTGTAAAAACCTTTGATATTGTCAGTAGTAAACGAAAATTTGAAGATGTCACAATTGATACTGATTACAAGTCGGCACACATTTCTCTTAAACAGTTTGGAGAATTTGTTGTGAATACCCCAGACGGGAAAGTTAAGCTTGAATTTGAGTGGCTTGAAAGCACTTATGCTGTTAAAGTTGATACTAAACTGAAGTTTAAGTTCTACTTTTCAGAAGCCATAAAAACAAACACGACCAATTTAGAGTAGTCGTTAATTTTAGCAGCACCTCTCAATAGACGCTCCCTCAGCCTAAGTTTGTAAACTGTACACATTAATTTGAAAAATTTTAATTACTAAAACCCATTTTATACAGAGTGTTTTATGGAATTGTTAAACGATTCGTAATAGAATACAAATAAGCTGTACATTAAATAGGACTAGCCATTTATCAATGCTTAATGATCTACCAAGGATGTTGTCTAAATAAAATTTATTCTATATTGATTTTTTAATTGTAAAATAAAAGTTAAATTTGTATCTAATTATTAACTTAAAAATTAAAATATGGAATGGTATTTAAATGTAATGAAACAATATACTAACTTTAGTGGTCGAGCTAGAAGAAAAGAATATTGGATGTACGTATTGTTTTACTCTTTGTTTTTGATAGCTGCAATGATCATAGACAACGTAGCAGGGTTATGTTTTGAAACTGAATTTATGGGGCAAAGCATGAGTGCGGGCTATGGCTGGCTATATATGTTAACAGCACTTATACATTTTTTACCTTCTTTAAGCGTCGTCGTAAGAAGATTACATGACGTTGGTAAAAGTGGATGGATGTATCTTATTATTTTTATTCCAATAATAGGCATTATTTGGATGCTGGTATTACTTACAAAAGACAGCGAGGTTGGAGACAACAAATATGGCGCCAGTCCGAAAGCATAACCAATATAAAATTCGTTCTAACCCAAAAAAGTAGAACGCTAATAAAAGCCTTTACATAAATGTAAAGGCTTTTATTTTTAAATTAATTTAAAAAAATAAGACCACAAATAGATTGTGATTTTAGCTAACGTCTTTTTACGTACTTTTGACTCTTAAATCAACACATTATGAGCAGTAAATTTTTTGGTAATAAAACCGTAAAGCAAGTAGAAACAAAAAAAGGAGGCAAGTCTAACCTTAAAAACAAAAACCCCAGTAAAACTACCGCCGTTCGAAAAACAGGACGTGGAAAATAAAACTATTGGAAACACGAATTAGCCTCAAACACATCAACAAACTTGCGGTACCCGCCATTATCGCTGGTATTTCCGAACCGATTCTTTCGCTTACGGACGCCGCTATTGTGGGGCATATCCCTGTTAATGCTACTGAATCCTTAGCAGCCGTTGGAATTGTAACTACTTTTTTATCGATGCTTATTTGGGTCTTGGGACAATCGCGTAGCGCTATTTCATCCATTATATCTCAATATGCTGGCGCCAATAAATTAGAGGAAGTCAAAAATTTACCTGCCCAGGCCATCACCTTTATATTGATTCTCAGTTTATTAATTTGTTTGGGGACCTACCCCTTTAGCACCACCATTTTTAAACTCTATAATGCCTCAGGGCTTTTGTTAGACTACAGTGTTTCCTACTATAATATTCGCATATTTGGGTTGCCCTTCACCCTCTATACATTCGCTGTTTTTGGCGTTTTTAGAGGCCTCCAAAACACCTACTACCCAATGCTAATCGCTATCACTGGTGCCGTGATAAACATTATTTTAGATGTGGTGTTGGTATATGGCATTAGAGACATATTCCAGCCACTTTACCTTAAAGGAGCTGCCATTGCAAGCGTATTAGCACAATTTATTATGGCAGCCCTAGCCACCTATTTTCTTTTGAAGAAAACAGAAATTCCTCTTAAACTCTCCAGACCGATCAATAAAGAATTTTCAAAGTTTTTGAACATGATTAAGCACCTCATCGTTCGGACTTTGGCTCTCAATACTGCATTGTATTTTGCCGCACGGTTTGCGACTGGCTATGGAAACACCTACATGGCAGCCTACACCATTGCCATTAATCTATGGTTTTTTGCCGCCTTTGCTGTCGATGGCTATGCTAGTGCAGGAAACATCCTATCCGGAAAACTGTTTGGAGCTAAAAACTACCAAGTCCTTTTACAACTAAGCAATCGACTGATAAAATATGCCCTGATTGTAGGGTTCATTATGGGGGGTATTGGCGCGCTGCTATACAAGCCAATTGGCTATACATTTACAAATGACCCTAAAATATTAGTTCAATTTTATGACATTTTTTGGATTGTGTTATTAATGCAGCCAATCTGTGCATTGGCATTTGTATTTGATGGCATTTTTAAAGGACTCGGAAAAATGAAAGACCTAAGAAATGTATTGTTACTCGCCACCCTATTTGTGTTTTTACCAGTCATTTTTATTTTGGATTATTATGGATGGAAACTCTATGGTGTATTTACCGCTTATACCTTGTGGATGATTGCCAGAGGAATCCCACTTATAATAAAATTTAGGAAACAATTTTTACCACAGGTTCAAAACCATTAACTTTGTATAGAACTATGAATCCATTAGAGAACAAAAAACACCGATGAGCAACATTCGAATTACAAAACAATTTTCATTTGAAACAGGACATGCACTTTATGGGTATGATGGTAAATGTAAAAATGTTCATGGACACAGCTACCGTTTGGATGTGACTGTCATTGGACAACCTATATCAGATAATACCCATGTAAAATTTGGGATGGTGATTGATTTTTCTGATTTAAAAAAAATCATCAAAGAAGAAATTGTAAATGTCTTTGACCACGCTACCGTATTTAATAAAAACACACCCCACGTAGAATTAGCAAAAGAACTTTCGGACCGTGGACACAATGTACTTTTAGTCGATTATCAACCCACAAGTGAAATGATGGTGATTGATTTTGCGGAAAAAATAAAAAAACGATTGCCCGATACTATAAAATTACATGCCCTTAAACTGCAAGAAACCGCCACAAGTTTTGCAGAATGGTATGCAAGTGACAACTAACAGTTTGATATGACGGATTTAAAAATCCCACAAGGAAAAAAAATATACTTTGCTTCTGACAACCATCTAGGTGCTCCGACAGCAAAAGAATCTATGCCTCGCGAAAAAAAATTCGTGCAATGGCTGGATTCGATCAAACACGATGCAGAAGCTGTTTTTTTATTAGGCGATTTATTTGATTTCTGGTTCGAATATAAATATGTCATTCCAAAAGGGTTTACACGGGTATTAGGAAAATTGGCAGAGCTGAGCGATCAAGGAATCAAAATTCATTTTTTTGTAGGAAATCACGACTTGTGGATGAACGGATATTTTGAAGAAGAATTAGGGATTACCGTTCACCATCAACCTCAAGAATTTATGTTTAATTCAACCTCTTTTTTTATTGGTCATGGCGATGGACTTGGCCCCGATGACAAAGGATTTAAACGCCTTAAAAAAGTATTTACCAATTCGTTTTTTAAATGGATATATCGGTGGATTCACCCCGATATTGGCGTTCGATTTGCACAATACCTTTCCGTTAAAAATAAAATTATTTCAGGGGATGAAGATGTGAAATTTCTTGGAAATGACAAGGAATGGCTAGTTCAATACTGCCAAAAAAAATTAGAAGAAAAACACAGTGATTATTTTGTGTTTGGACACCGCCATTTACCATTAGATATCGCACTCAACGACCAATCTAAATACATCAATCTTGGAGATTGGATTGGATATTATACCTATGCTGTTTTTGAAAACGGTACACTTACACTGAAAGAGTTTTAAAACCCTTTTCGTTCATAACTTACACCCAGAGTTTTTGTAAGACAATTATTTTTTGATTTGATTTGAAAAAAAATCGTAGATTTATCAAAATTAACCAATGGACGTGTCTAAATTATCAGGCTTTGCCTCTATTTCATTAGAGGAAATGAATGGTGTTTCTTTATTGAAACGCGTTGATACGAAATTTCTAACGACCAACTCTGAATTGTCTAAGCTTTTACCGCTGCTGTATTCTGATTATCAGATTTTAGAAATTGAGGGGAATCGGTTAATGAATTATTCCACCCTTTACTTTGATACAAAAGATTTGCGTTGCTATATGGAGCACCACAACGGAAAAGCAAAACGTCATAAAATCAGAATCCGAAGGTATGTAGAATCGGATATTTGCTTTTTGGAAGTTAAAGAGAAACAAAACTCTGGAATGACCAATAAAGTACGTTGTTCAATTGATGATTTTGAAACAAACTTATCCCCAGAATCAAAAAAATTCATTGAAAAGGCCACTAAAAAGGATTGGGAATTAGAGCCCGCTTTACATAATTATTTTAAACGTTTTACCTTGGTAAACACCCAACGATCCGAACGTGTTACCATAGACACAGGCTTAGAATATAAAACAGATTCAACCACAAAAAACTTTAAAAATGTGGTCGTTATTGAAGTTAAACAAGAAAAACAAAATACGAGAACTCCTATTTATAGCATTCTGAAATCAAACAGAATTAGAACGGTAAGTTTTAGCAAATACTGCATGGGCGTTGCTAATATATTCTCAGGAGTAAAATCAAACAAGTTTAAAGAACTCAACTTAAAAATTAACCAATTAAACAATTAAAATGGAACTACTAGGCATTCCTGTATTCGACGACGATTTTTATAAAATGATCCTTCGATTTTTATTGAATTTATTTTTCCTCACAGGAATTGTAAAATTCATCTACTACAAACACAGTCAGAGAAAAGAATATCTTTTCACCTTCTACCTAATTGGTATTGTTGTTTACTTTTTATGCTTTACACTAAAAAAGTATGAATTGGATCTAGGAATGGCGTTAGGGTTGTTTGCTATTTTTGGTATAATCCGTTACAGAACACTCCCGTTAGAGGTTAAAGAAATGACTTACCTCTTTGTGGTAATTGGCGTAGCAGTAATGAATGCCCTTTCAAACAAAAAAATGAGTTATGCAGAGATTATCGCTGCCAATACAATTATACTTTTGGCTTTGTACTTTCTCGAACGCTATTGGTCGCGAACAGAAACACTCTCTAAAGATGTGATTTATGAAATTATTGAAAATATACGTCCTGAAAACCATGACCTTCTCAAAGCAGATTTAGAAAAAAGACTTGGTGTTGAAATTCTAAGTTTTGAGATTGGAAAAGTAAATTTCTTGAAAGACGTCGCCAAAGTAACTGTCTATTATAAACAATAATTTTGACTATGAATTTATCAAACCAAAACAAGCCCGTATTCACACTCCTTGTGTTTTTATTAATATTCTCAAATCAAATAGTAGCTCAAAACTCTGATGATTTAGAAGGATGGAGCGCCGTACAACTTGATGTGAGAGCAAGTGAGAAAGTTTCTTTTTCAATTTCGGAGCATCTGAGATATCGAAATGACATTACGACGGTGAGTACCTATTTTACGCAACTTGAAGCGAACTATGAAGTCGCTAAGGATTTTGAACTGGGTGGTGGCGTTCGGTTTATTAAAAAAAATGATGATGTTGGTAAAAAACAAGGAATTGAATCGCACTTTAGGTATCAATTTGATGCAAGTTTCAAACATGACATCAATAGGATGGGATTATCTTACCGTCTTAGGTATCAAAATAAAAATGAACTAGGATTTTCTGAAGACGAAGGCGATATTGCAAAAGAACAACTCCGTTTGATGTTTGGGGTCGACTACAAATTGCTTCCTGTCAATATCGTTTTTAAGTTGAAAACAGAGTTCTTTAACACCTTTGTCAATAAAACTGTTGGCAATAAAATTAATCGACAACGATTTACATTTTCGGCCTCAAGAAAGTTTAATAAGTTCGGGAAAATATCACTTTTTTATAGGATTCAAGATGACTTACATGTTAAGGTTAAAAAAACGGAAGTAACAGTTTCAAAATCGATCTTAGGATTTAAATACACTTATAGTTTAGATTTTAGAAAAACGGATGAATCCTTAATCGAGCTGTAAATTATTAATCTTGTGTTTCGTGTTCATTTAGGTCTTTTTCTAGGTCTAGTTTACGAAACGTCGGCGAAATGATTCCTGTAGTAACCACCGTAATTAAGGTCATAGTACCACCAAAAACAACTGCCGTGACCGTTCCCATGAGTTTCGCTGTCACACCACTTTCAAAAGCCCCTAATTCATTTGATGAGCCCACAAACATAGAGTTAACGGAAGATACCCGGCCACGCATATGATCTGGGGTTTTAAGTTGTAAAATGGTTTGCCTGATTACCATAGACACACCATCAGTGACGCCACTAAAAAACAAGGCAACTACTGAAATCCAAAAGACAGAGGACAGTCCAAAGACAATAATACAAACGCCAAAACTAAAAATTGCTGCTAATAATTTGAGTCCTGCATTTTTACTTATAGGAATATAAGCTGTAATCAGCATGGTAATAAATGCCCCAACAGCAGGAGCTGCCCTTAACAGTCCAAACCCTTCAGAGCCTACTTTCAAAATGTCTTGTGCAAAAATGGGGAGTAGCGCCACAGCACCTCCAAAAAGAACCGCTATCATATCTAAACTTAAAGCTCCTAAAATGGCTTTGGTTTTAAATACAAATCGAACTCCTTCTTTTAAACTTTGTACAATGGGCTCCCCTATTTTTGGATTCAAAATCGGTTTCCGAGAAATCCCAAATAACAATATAAAAGACAAAACAACTAAGCCAAATACAATACATAACGACCAGTGAACACCAATCCAATTAATGGTAAAACCAGCAAAAGCTGGTCCTAACACAGAAGCCATTTGCCAAGTTGAACTGTTCCAAGTCGCCGCGTTTGGATAAACCTTTTTAGGAACAATTAATGCGACAAGAGAGAAAATAGTTGGGCCAAAAAAAGCACGTAGTAAGCCGCCCATAAATACAAATGCATAGATTGTATAAAGAATCGTTTTTGTGTTCCAATCGGACTCAACAGAAGGGCTTGTTAAGAAAAAAAGTCCAAAGCTAATTAATGAAAATAAGCCTATACATTTTAGAAGTAAATTTCGTTTTTCACTTTGATCCACAATATGCCCTGCAAATAAGGCCATACTAAACGCTGGAATAATTTCCATAAGTCCAATAATCCCTAGTGATAGTGGGTCTTTGGTGAGTGTGTAAACTTGCCATTCAATAATGATAAATTGCATGGACCAACCAAAAACAAGGATAAACCTTAATAACAAAAAGATATTAAATTCCTTAAACCGAAGTGCCGCGTAGGGATCTCTTTTTGCCATATTACGATTTAATACCTTTTAGTTTTAACTGTAAACTTACCCGTCCATTCCATTCGTTCTCATCAATAGAATAGACCACTTTAAATGGAGTTTTAGATTTAATAATCGGTAAGTCACTCCCTAAACCAAAGCCAATGCCTACAATTTTTGAGCTGTCTTTTTGAGCGAGAGTCACCCGCAAATGCGTTTGATCTTCACCAACACATTTTCCGTAGCCCGTATCGTGTACTCCTGAAGTCATAAAAACAGGAGACATGTTTTGCGGTCCAAAAGGCGCAAATTGTTTTAATATTCTATAAAATTTTGGGGTAATGGAGCTAAAGTCAATTTCGGAGTCAATTTTAATTTCAGGAGTTTGAAGATGAGCAGGCAAAGTCGCTGAAACCTCAGCTTCAAAAGCGGCTTTAAATGCTTGATAATTTTCTTCTTTGATCGTAAGTCCTGCGGCATACATATGACCTCCAAATTGTTCTATTAAATGGCTGCAATTTTCTAAAGCATTATAGACATCAAACCCTCTAACAGAACGCGCAGAAGCCGCTAAAAAATCACCACTTTTTGTAAATACTAAAGTGGGGCGATAATAGGTTTCTATGAGTCGAGAAGCGACAATTCCAATAACACCTTTATGCCAATCTTCTTGATACACAACAGACGTGGCACCGTTTGTTTCGTTTGATTGTTCTATTTGCAACAACGCCTCTTGTGTGATGCGTTTATCCGTTTCGCGACGGTTGGTATTAAAAAACTCTATTTCACTTGCTGCTATTTCGGCAGTTTCAAAATTTGTTTCTTTCATCAGAGCCACTGCATAATTCCCATGTTTCATGCGTCCTGCTGCATTGATACGAGGTGCTATATTAAACACAACATCTGTAATGGTTAGCACCTCCTTTTTCATCTGGTTTATCAGGGCTTTAAACCCTGGACGTGGATTGGAGTTAATAATTTGTAAACCAAAATAAGCAAGGGCTCTATTTTCGCCAATAATAGGAACTATATCGGCACCAATAGCAGTAGCTACTAAGTCTAAATACCCTGCCAAGGACTCCGCAGGAATTTCTTCTTTGGATGCCAGAGCTTGGATCAATTTAAATCCAACACCACACCCACAAAGTTCTTTGAAAGGATATACACAGTCAGAACGTTTTGGGTCTAAAACAGCAACTGCTGGTGGTAGTTTTTTTCCAGGACGGTGGTGGTCACAGATGATAAAATCAATGCCTTTTTCCTTGGCATAGGTAACTTTTTCAATCGCTTTGACCCCACAGTCTAAAGCAATTATTAATGTGAAATTGTTGTCTGAAGCAAAGTCAATACCTTTGTAGGATACGCCATAACCTTCTTCATATCGGTCGGGAATATACGTGGAAATCTGTGTGCTTTTTGTTTCTAAATAGGAAGCCATCAAAGCTACAGAAGAAGTTCCATCGACATCATAATCTCCAAATACTAATATCTGTTCGTTGTTTTTTAAAGCCAGTTCAACTCTAGCAACTGCTTTGTCCATATCTTTCATCAGAAAGGGATCGTGCAAGTCAGACCAACTCGGTCGAAAAAAAGTTTTAGCAGCTTCAAAACTCTCAATACCTCTTTGGAGTAACAACTCCGAAATTGCCTTGTCAACCCCTAATTCAGTTGCTAAATTGGCTATTTTTTTTGGTTCAGGCTTCGGTTTGAGCGTCCAACGCATTGCTAAGAATTATGAAGATGAATGGCGGTAGTGACCGTTGAGAATTGTCTAAACATTTCCATAACACCACAATATTTATCTACAGAGAGTTTTACGGCTTTATCGATTTTTTTTGGATTCAAATCAGCCCCAGAAAAATGATAATCCACATGTACTTTATCGTAATACTTTGGGTGTTCGTCAGTAAGAAAACCTTCGACTTCCATTTTTAAATCGTAATCAACAACTTTCATTTTTTCTAAAATATCAACGATATCTATGCCTGAGCATCCTGCTAAGGCAGATAACATCATTGCTTTTGGAGAGACTCCAAATTGTTTTTCTTGACCTTTCACAACTGTATCCATCAACACAGTTTTTCCGCTTGGATTATCGGATTCGAATTGCATTCCACCTTTCCAGTGGGTTGTAGTTTTGTGGGACATTCTAAAATATTTTTAGTTTTAATTACTCCAAAAATACTAAATAATGTCAATAGTTGCACTATGATATACTACTCACAATTTGGAAAAGGATGCTAAGAAGCTTTCGACTTCCCTGCCACTACAATGACAATTTCTCCTTTTGGGGGGCGGTTGGTATAATGTTCTAAAATTGATTTTGCGGTACCTCTTTGAGTTTCTTCAAAAAGTTTTGTTAGTTCTCTTGATACAGAGACTTGTCGGTCTTCGCCAAAATATTCACAAATATGAGAAAGTGTCTTTATAAGTTTGTGAGGGCTTTCATAAAAAATGATCGTACGGGGTTCTTCTGCCAATAAAAGGAAGCGTGTTTGTCGGCCTTTTTTGACAGGTAAAAATCCTTCAAACACAAATTTATCATTTGGTAATCCAGAGTTCACCAAGGCAGGTACAAAGGCAGTAGCTCCAGGCAAACAGTCTACTGGTATATCATTTTCGACACAGGCTCTTGTGAGTAAAAATCCGGGGTCCGAAATAGCGGGAGTTCCTGCATCGCTAATCAATGCAATGGTGGTTCCAGTTTTTAATTTCTGAATAATGCCTTGCACAGTTTTATGCTCATTATGCATGTGGTGAGAATGCATTTGGGTCCCAATTTCAAAGTGTTTTAAAAGTTTTCCAGAAGTTCTGGTATCTTCTGCCAAAATCAAATCAACCGATTTTAATACATTGATGGCACGCAACGTAATGTCTTCTAAATTTCCAATGGGAGTTGGTACAATATATAGCTTCATAATTCAAAGTTACAACGATTTTACACAACATTCTTGTCTGAAGTAAATTCTTCTTTTTACCATCATAAAGAAATTGTGATTTAGTATCATATTATGTATCTTTGATGGAATTTAATTTACTTTTAAAACGCGTGTATTAAAAGCGTTATCTCATTAAAGAATAATGTTACATATATCTGTTTAAAAATCACTAAAATAAGCACATGAAATTATTAAATGTTACACTTCTAAGTGTATGCCTCTTACAATTATCTTTTTCTCAAACTCTTAAATATGCCGATGGATCTTCTCAAAATATGAGCAATGTTTTTGTGAATGTCAATTCTAATGAAAGCTCTACTATTAAAGGGTCTAAATATTTGAACGAAGATTTTGTTAGTACCAAAATCTCCTCAATGCCGAATCAAATATTTGGAGTACGTTATAACATTTACGACGATCAAATGGAGTTTCAAGGGGCTGAAAATACCGTATATAGCTTAAATAAGAATGATGACTCCATTAAAATTACATTTACAGCAGCTAATGAATCTTACAACATTTTTAATTATATTGATGAAAGCGGACGTCAAAAAAAGGGGTATTTCATAAAACTAAATAACGAAGGAGAGAACCTAATTCTAAAGAAACACAGGGTTGTGTTTATTGAAGAACAGCCCTCGAAAACAGGGTATGATGAGCCTAAACCTGCAATTTATAAAAATGTAAAAGATCGCTATTATATCAAACTTGCAAATAACGAAGCTGTGTTAATACCTACTAAGAAAAAGAAACTTGCAAAAGAACTTTTTCCGGAGAACTCAAAAATTATACTAGATTTTATAAACTCCAACAAGATAAAGCTTTCCAAAGAAGCTGATTTAATCACATTTATTAACTACTTAAATACTTTATAAACACTAACTTACCCCAAATCTTAAATTTATTAAAGCATGGAAAAATACCTAACTCCTGTTAAAAACCTATTGCTTGAATATTCGCCAAAAGTACTTTATGCTTTGGTCCTACTGATTGCTGGCTTGTATGCAATTAAACTTATTCTTCGCTTAACTAATAAAATTTTAAACTCCCGTCACGTTGACAAAACCTTACAAGCGTTTCTTGGAAATTTGTTAGGTTGGGGATTAAAAGCGGTGTTACTAATCGCTGTAATTTCTGAACTAGGAATAGACACTACCGCTTTAGCTGCTGTTGTGGCAGCTGCAGGGCTCGGACTCGGACTCGCGTTGCAAGGGTCGTTAGCAAATTTTGCTGGGGGGGTTTTGATTATCTTATTTAAACCTTTTAGAGTGGATGATCTTATAACTGCGCAAGGAGAAACTGGCGTTGTCAAAGAGATTCAACTTTTTACAACACAAATTGTAACCCCAAGTAATAAACGCGTTATCATCCCTAATGGCACTTTGGCAAATAATAATATTGTCAACCTTTCGGCCGAAGGAACTCTTAGAGTTGACTTAACAATTGGTGTTGGATACAACGAAGATATTAAGAAAACCAAAGAAGTTTTAATGAAAGTACTGACATCGCATCCTAAGATATTAGATGAACCTGTACCGACAGTAAATGTTTCAGAACTTGCGGATAGCTCTGTGAATTTTGCCTTGCGTCCTTGGAGTTCCGTGGAAGATTATTGGACTGTTTATTATGATGTTACAGAAAACTGCAAAGAAGCACTGGATGCTGCAGGCATCGAAATTCCTTACCCACATGTAGTTGAAATACACAAAAAATAGTACTCTATTTTTTTGAAGGAATGGCAATGAAATCTTTTAGATAAAAAGGTTCAAAATAGGCGACATCTTCAAAATCGTTGTTTTTGAATTTAGTATAGGAAAGCGCACACATTTGTTTTGCTGAAGGCAGTTTATTTTCAATGAATTGTGCGTTTTTGTGGCTGATGATGTCTTTGGTTTTTGCCACGCCATTTCCAATAAAATAAACAGGCGACAATTCTAATAACGCATAGTACGACTCAGAAGTCAACTCCTCTGCTTCAGTGGATCGGATTTCGTTATGCTGTGGATCATAAATGGCTGAATACACTTCCATACGTCTAGCATCAAGCATGGAGACGATGGTTCCTTTAGGATCGTCAAGCTGATGTGCAAGGGCTTCTAAAGTGGGTACAGAAATTAAGGGAAGGCCCAGCGCATAACACAACCCTTTAGCCGCAGAAACACCGATTCGTAATCCTGTGTAAGAACCTGGGCCTTTGCTTATGGCAATAGCCTCAAGTTGGTCTTTAGAAACATTTGCAGATTTTAAAACTTCATCAATATATACATGTAAACGTTCTGCATGCGAATACCCTAAACTGTTGTCTTCTTTTAAACTAACAACGGCTCCGTTTTTGGATAATGCCACAGAACAGTTTGTGGTAGCCGTTTCAATATTAAGGATATACGCCATAAATTAGGGTGTCAATGGTTTGCCCATATAAAAGTCTAAGACTTTTGAACGGAATACAAAGTTATACTTTGAGTTGATTAGATTAGATTTTGCGTTTACTAAACGTGCCCTAACCTGTTCAACCTCAAAAGAGGTTGCGGCTCCAAAGTTAAACTTATTTTGAATATTTTTAAAGGACTCTTCTAAACTTGCAACTGAAAATTTAGACGCTTGATACTGCTTTAAGGCAGCTCTGGCATCTGCGTACGATTGAGTAATAGTAGTCGTAAGGTCTTGTTTTGCTTGTTCTAAACTGAGAAGGCTTTTTCCTCTATTTATTTTAGCTTTTACCACATTAGCTTTTGTTTTAAACCCATTAAAAATTGGAATACTTAAGTTGAACCCTAAGTTATATCCTAAGTTATTTTCAAGTTGGTCGTTGAAACCGTTAGGGACTATCGTTTCAATTATGGACCCTGGGTTGTTTGGGTCTTGAGTAAATTCAGATCTAACATCCAGTGCTCCTTGTCTGTGTTGGTATGATGACCCTAAACCGGCTCCAAAACTCAAGGATGGCGCATAGGCACTTTTAGCCAATTTAACTCCAAAATCAGAGTTTTCGATACTTAACTCTGCGTTCTTAATTTCAGCACGATTGTCCATGGCGTAAGCTAAGATTTCATCATATGAATCATAGGCTAATGATTCAGAAGTTAAATTGATTTGAACCTCTTCAATATCAAAACCTTTAGGAGATACTTGAAGGCTTTGACTTAAACTTAATAAGGATATGTCTAAACTATTCTCTGCATTTACAACACTTTCTCTATTAGATGCTATCGTTGCTTCTGCATCAAATAAGTCAGAGCGCGGTTTAATCCCTGCCTCTACTTGAGATGTAATTTGATCTAGCTGACTTAGACTAATCAATAATTGCTCATTGGCAATTTTAAGGTTTTCTTTATTAAATAAAATATTTAAAAACGAGTTAACAAGAGTCATTGAAACGTTGTCTTGAAGAAGTGAGAGCTGTAATTGACTCGACTTTACGCCTAGTTTTGCCTGTTTATAGGTGTTTAGATTTCGAAATCCATTAAAAATTGTAACCCCCGTGTTTAAACCAAAATTATTACCCCTTGAATCACTTTTAATTCTTGAACCATCTTGTCCAATAAAAGATCCAAAGTTAAAATTTTGAGAGGCTGAAGCACTAAGGGATGGCATGAAATTTCCTTTCGCATTTATCACATCTTGTTCGGCTAAATCAATATTAAGCATCGATTGTTTCACCGAAATGTTGTGTTCCAAAGCATGATCGACACATTCTTTTAAAGTCCATTTTTTTTGAGCAAAACTGCTTAACGTTCCCATAAGAAAAAGAACTGTACATATATATTTCATAGGTTTGAGGGTTTTATTATTCATCGTCTTCGTCTTCTTCATCTTCATTATTTTCTTCTGATGCTTTGTTCCAAACCTTGATTTTATCGCCTTCTTCTACTCCGTCTAAAATTTCCACATTAATCCCATCAGACAATCCAATTTCAATGTTTTTCTTGCTAAAGCTTCCGTTTTCGTTTTGCAATTCTACAAACGGTTTTTCTGTGATGCGATTAAACTGTAAAAGTGCTTCTTTTATCACCAGAATGCTGTCTTTACTTTCTATTTCTATTTCTGCATTGGCACTATAACCTGCACGTACTTTTGTACTGCGCTCGATGGTCACATCTGCTTTGATGGTAAATTGAACAGCACCGTTTTCTTCTATTCCTTTAGGCGCTACAAAAGTAAGCACGGCTGGGAATTCTTTTTCGTTAATTGCTCCAAGAATGACTTTAATGTCTTTGCCTTCTTCTAATTTTCCGACTTCTGATTCATCGACCTTCCCTTCAAAAATCATTTTACTCATGTCAGCAATCGTGGCTATTGTGGTTCCTGCATTAAAATTATTACTTTGAATAACTTGATCGCCCTCACGTACCGGAATTTCAAGAATAGTACCAGGAATTTGAGCAACAATATTTGTGTTGGCTGAGCTCCCTCCAGAAAGAGACCCGCGTTTGATGATTTGATAATCATCTTTGGATTGGTCGTAACTTTCTTTGGATTGGTTGAGGCTTAATTCACTGTTTTCAAAATCTTGTTTAGAGATAACCCCTTTTTCAAAAAGAGTTTTATTGCGATTGAATAGAGTTTGTGCATTTTCAAATGAAAGACGCGCAGTATTGATACGGCTTTTGGCACTTCCCAAGGCTTGTTCGTTTGGAACCACTCTAATTTTAGCAATTAAATCGCCTTTTCTTACTAGGTCTCCTTCTTCAACAAAAATTTGGTCTACAATTCCAGATATTTGTGGCTTTAATTCAATTTCTTCTTCAGGGTTTAGCTTTCCTGTAGCTACGGTTTTAGTATCGAGTGTGCTATAAAATGGAAGCTCTGTTTTGTAATCAATGACTTCCTTCGCATTCGAATCTTTAAAGTATTTTAATACATACACTAATAATATGAGTGCGACAATTCCAAAAATAATTTTTACTGTTTTGTTCATTTTTTTGATTTTTTATTCTTCTCTTAATGCTTCTATTGGTTTGATACTTGTGGCTTTAAATGCAGGGATAAGTCCTATGAGCGTTCCTAGAGTGACCAGTAGCAGTAAAGCTACAAACACCACCGCTATAGACACTGAGGCGTTTACGAGTGTTGCATCATCCCCTTGTCCCCATGCACTATCGGCCGCAATTAACATCCAGCCTCCTGAAATTATACCTAACAGTCCAGCTATAAGGGTTAAAAATACAGCCTCAACGACAATCTGGCGTTTGATCTCAAAAGGCGTTGCTCCTAGGGCGCGTCTTACACCAATTTCTTTGGTACGTTCTTTCACAGTAATTAATAAAATATTTCCGATTGCAAATACGCCGGCGATGAGGGTTGCAATTCCAACAAACCATGTTAAAAACTGCATGCCTTTTAAAAACCCTGTGATTTTAGCAAATTCTTTTCCCAAATTAAAACTTCCAAAAGCACGCTTGTCTTTAGGGTGGACTTTATTCAAATTACGCAATAATAACTTCGCATCTTCTTCAATTTGCTTGATATTATATTCTGGTTTTCCTGTAATCATGAGCCAGCCAATTGTATCGCCTTGGTTATAAATTTGCTGAAAGGTTGTGAATGGAATGTGAATATCACTGCTTGGGCCCATGTTAGCATTGCCATTTTGTGTCACCCCAATTACAGTAAAATTGATGTTATTCATTTGGATATATTGCCCAATAGCTACTTCATCTTTTTCAAACAATTGTTTGTATATATCTTCAGAAATAACAGCTACCTTTTTTTTGCCATCAATATCGTTTTGATTGATGAAACGCCCTTTTAATAGTCTCTTTTTTTGGACCTTATCAAGTAGCGGGTAGTCGCCATTAATGCTAAAAGATCCTGATAAAAAATTACGAACAACAAACGCTTGGTTTCTATTTCGTGGGACTACAAATTCGATGCCTTCAACATTTTCTTCGATTTTTTTGGCATGGGACAATTTGAGCTTTACTCTTTTTCCTTCTTGAAATCCTTTGAACGGTTTGCTTGTACTTTGACCCCATACAAAAACACTGTTGGTTGCAAAATCTCCAAACAACCGGTTAAACGAATTTTCCATCCCTCTCGCGGCCCCCAAAAGGGTGATGAGTAATAAAATTCCCCACCACACGCCTACCATAGTAATGCCTGTGCGCAATTTGTTTTTGCTCATACTATCATAGACTTCTTGCCATGTGTCTCTACTGAATAAAAATCTTATCATCTAGTCGTCTCTTAGTGCTACAATAGGTTTTATTTTAGATGCTTTTTTAGCAGGTACATACCCTGCTAAGCTTCCTGCACCAATAAGTATCAGGGTGGCTGAGACTACAAGGGTTCTACTTACGGAAGGGTTTGTAATAAAATAGGTTTTTAGCTCTGGACCTACCCATTCTAAAATTCCAACTCCTAACAACAGTCCAAAATAGCCTGCGATGGTTGTTATAAAAATAGACTCAATCAAAATAATTGCTACTATGGATTTTGGAGAAGCCCCTAAGGCTTTGCGAATGCCAATTTCTTTGGTCCGCTCTTTGACTATAAAAATCATAATATTACTAATCCCTACAATTCCGGCAATAAGTGTGCCCATTCCAATAATTAAGATTAGAATCCCAAGAACCGAAGTCATCTGAGTAATGCCTTTATTTTGCATCGCCATATTAAAAACACGTATTGCACGTTGATCGTTAGACGCAACTAAAAATCTTTTTTTTAGTTTTTTTTCTAAATCCAATCCAAAATCTATGGCTTGGTCATAATCTAGTTCAGGCTTATAGGTGAGATTAATTTGATCGACGTAATCATTGTTGCCATAAACTTGCTGTGCCGTAGAGAGTGGCATATAAAGTAAACGCTCTTCATCATCACCTCCATCGTCTGTAAAAACACCCACAACCTTGTAAGGAATTCCGCTTAAATTAATATACTTCCCTAAGGGATCAACTTTTAAAAATAAATCTTCTTTAACCAACTTACCAATAACAACCACTTTGGTTTTAATCTCCATGTCGCGTTGATTAATATAACGGCCCTGATAAACTTTTGTTTTCTCTAAATACTGATGATCAGGATGTACTGCTCTTAGGGAGTAATTGTTTTTTTCATTTCTATAGGAAGCATTTACATTTTTGTATATCCTAGAAGTAATAAATTCTACATTGTCATCAAAGTCAGTTTTGATGTATTTATAATCCTCATTTTTAAATTGTATGCGTCGCCCTGCCTGCATGCCTTTGTGGGCTTTAGTGGTCGTTCCTGAGCGGATGAACATGGCATTAGCAGCATCGTCCACAAAAGCTTCTGCAAAAGTGTTGTTTAGGCCATTTGCAAGACCAAATAATATTGTAAATAACAAAATTGCAAAGGTCACCGTAAATCCCGACAGCAAACTTCGTGTGCGGTTTTTATTGATGCTTTGAAAGATTTCACGCCAAAGATCTATATCAAACATGCGATTCTGCTATAACTTGAGTTACTTTTTTATCTTCCATAATAACGCCATCTCGCAAACGCACAATACGTTTGCACATGGCAGCAATGTCTTCTTCGTGGGTAACGATTAAAATCGTTTTACCTTCACTGTTGAGCTGTTGTAAAAAAGCCATGATTTCATAGGAGGTGGTGGTGTCTAGAGCTCCGGTAGGTTCATCAGCTAAAATTAGTTTTGGGTCGGATGCTAAAGCACGAGCAATAGCAACCCTTTGCTTTTGGCCCCCTGATAATTCACTAGGCAAATGTGTTTCCCAATCTAAAAGCCCTACTTTTTCAAGATGAAACCGTGCTTTCTCTTGGCGTTCTTTGCGTTTGAGACCTTGGTAGTATAAAGGCAAAGCAACATTTTCAAGAGCATTTTTGTAATTAATAAGATTGAACGACTGAAAAATAAAGCCTAAAAATTTATTACGATAAATAGCGGCTTTTTTTTCCGTCAAATTTTTGATGGGTACTTGATCTAATATATAAGCACCTTCATCTGCTTCATCTAACATTCCAATAATATTCAGGAGTGTTGATTTCCCAGACCCTGAAGACCCCATGATAGCCACCATTTCGCCCTCAGCCACAGAAAGGTCAATTCCTTTAAGAACGTGTAAACTTGAATCGCCAATAGTATAGGATTTATGAAGCTGTTTTATTTCTAACATAACTGGATTTGGTTTAATGACCATACGAATAATCAATAATAAGACGTTCAAATTTACATTTTGTTACACAAAATGGATTAAAAAATTTGTTAAAAAACGTGAAGATGCTTTAGGTAGGAACTAGGGTATAATAAGACGCTAATTTTTTATAAAAACACGCACTGCAAACAAAATTTTTAAATTTAGATTTCACTAATTTGTAGTATAATCCAATAAACATAAAATATCACCATTTAAGAGGTAGATTTCTTAAATAAAATATGTAATTTGTTCATATAATTTGTAATATTGATTGAATTCAGCTGGTTTTTGGCAGGATTCTATACAACTAATTGAACTAAATTTTTAATTTATATACATAACCGTTTATTTTAACTAACTATTAAATTCTGTGGGAAATTTAAAAGAAAAAAATGATATAATCTTGAAATCGTTGGGTTACCATTTGAGACTGATTCGCCAAGAAAAACAATTACGTCAAAAAACTGTTGCTAAATTATGTGATATGGATAGCGGAAGTTATTCTAATATTGAGAATGGTAAACGTAACATTACGATCTTAACGTTGTTTAAAATTTCTAATGTACTAAACGTATCAATGACGCAACTGATGAGCTTTGAAATAAAAAAGTAGTTTTTTATTTAGAGTCTTTCAAATAGCGGTACAAAAAAAATGCCAACCCTCCAATTAGAATGTATGGGATTAGCATTAGGTACACGATGCCGTTGTTAACCCCTTTTGCCGTTGACTGTCCAACTTCACTTTCTAAAACGGCTCTACACATTGCACATTGTGCGTTTACACTTGCAGAATACAACATAAGGACTATTATAAGGGATGCTCTCTTCACAATTTAAACATAATAAGGTGATATCATAACGTAAACTATTACGCCGGTTAGAGCGACGTATAGCCATACTGGGAAGGCATAACGTACTATTTTTTTATGTGCTTTGAATTGCCCAAGACGTGCTCGAATAAAACTAATAAGCACTAAAGGAATTACAACAATTGAAAGTAAAATATGGCTAATTAAAATAAAATAATAGACGTAAACAATAGAACCTTCACCACCATACTTTGTAGAGTCGCTAGTCATGTGATATGCAACATACATCACCAAAAACAAGAAGGAACAAACAATGGCTGTTTTCATCAGGTTTTCATGCAACGTTGTTTTTTTATTTTTAATGGCCACAAGAGCCAGTATCAATAGTATGGCTGTGATTCCATTGACAGAGGCATAAATGGGCGGCAAGAAGGTAAGAGACGCTACATTTGGTAAACGTACCATAAAAAGTAATGCGACTACAACAGGAACTGCTATGGATACGATATTAATCCATAGTTGGTATTTTTTTTCGGTTGACTGTGGTTGGTTATTCATTTTCTAATAATTTTAAAATATCTTCTTTTAAGGCGCTAATATCTTCCGATTCACCGTCTTCATCAAATTGTTCTGCTTGGCTAATAATTCCTTTATAATAAATTTTTGGATTTCCAAAAGCATCTGTTCGGGAACGTATGTACCCTTGTTTATCGATCAATGCGAAATTCCCTGAATGTTCAAAACCTCCATCGGCACCTTCCACTTGAGCGGCATAAAGGTTGAATCCTGTATTTGCTAAATTATAAATTGCTTCTTTGTCTCCTGTCATAAAATGCCAGTTTGAATTGGTCACCCCATAATTATCAGCATACGTTTTTAGCACTTCTTGAGTGTCATATTCAGGATTGATCGTAAACGAAGCGATTCCGAAATCGGGACGATCTGGAAAGCTATTTTGTATGTCCACTAGGTTTTTGTTCATTTTTGGACAGATTGTTGGACATGTTGAAAAGAAGAACTCAACAAGATACACTTTGCCAGTATAATCTTCGTTAGAAATCAATTCTCCATTTTGATTTTTAAAACTAAAAGGCATCACTTTTTTGGCCTCGCCATTAATAACAAGATACGATAATGGCGTAGTATCAGACACCGTCATTTGGACGTCTTTACTTCGACTTTCTGAACGTGTAACATCGTTGTTTTGAATGCGGTTAATGATTTTGGGAACAACAATAATTCCAAAAATTAGAATGATAAACGAAACTCCTACGTATGAATAACTAGTTTTTTTCATCTCCTTTTAAATCGTCTGCTCTACGGCTTGTAGAATTAAAATTACCTTTACGTTTTTGACGGTATTCTGTGAACAAAATACGCATGTCTTCACTCATTTTATTTTTAAGCACAGATACTTCCAAACAGTCGTATGAGCTCATCCCAAATAAGGGTGTGTTCTTTTTTATTTGATCTTTATCCCGATCATCTAAACGACCTCTTTGATGACGCTCTTTATCAATAATAAAGACATCTGATGTTTTTAGGTTTGAATCCAAAACGGTCGATATTTTGAGCGATTGATAGGCTGAAAGAATCTCTGCGTCTGTTCCAAAACCAAACTTCCAATACTCCAAAAATTCATATTGATTGAGCTCTTTTTGTAACAGATCAACCTGTTCCCTTGCAGATTCTGGAACTAAAACAACTATTTGAAAGCGTTTAAATCCTCGGAACTTATCATAAACTAACTCTTTTAGGTTGAGTGCCAAAATAGCATCTTCCATAGGGGTCTGCCCTAAAAAGCCTAACACTGTGAGATGGTTTTCTAAGTAAAGTGGTTCACCTTTTTTGGTCACAAAACTAGTAAGCTCTGGGATATCTTTTTTAATGACATCCAAAGTTTTATAATTGTGTTTTGAGGGGTATAAAAACAACAAAAACAAAACAGGTAAAAAAAACAGTACTGTGAGTACAAATGGTTTTTTGAATTTGGTGATATTCATGCTACAAAAATAAAAAAGACGGCTTTAATAAGCCGCCTTTAAAATGTTAATATTTATCTATTATTTTAAAAATCTCGTTTTACAAATCCGTTTGTATATACAGACTCTATGTAGCCACCTTCTTGCAGTAAAATAAACACGAGGTAACAAATAAGAAAGATAACTGTCCAAGCGACTAATCTTCTAAGGGATTTTGTTTCATCACGCATGTGCATAAAATCCCAAGTAATATAATATGCTTTAACAATAGTAAGTACTATAAATATTAAATTAAGGCTTTTCATGTATATGAAACCTGAGAATACGATATTCCCTAACAGTGCCCCAAATCCACCCTCAAAAGGCGTCATTGATGGTGTCATTAAAGAAGCTGGCTTGTAAATACCTAACACCACTTCTACTGCTGTAATAATGGAAAGTAACAAAAGGACTCCCCAAATTTTTTGTGTATTGGACTTAAACTTTATTAAGCCTCTAAAAATTTCTAACTTATGTGCGTGTGCTCCCATTTTAAAAAATATGTACGGTTAAACTAGGTAGAAGAATGTAAATACAAATACCCAAACTAAATCTACAAAGTGCCAGTAAAGACCTACTTTTTCTACCATTTCATAATTTTTACGACGTTCGTACGTCCCAATAATTACGTTAAAAAAGATGATAATATTTATGACCACTCCTGATAATACGTGAAATCCATGGAATCCAGTAATAAAGAAAAAGAAGTCTGCAAATAAAGGAGTCCCGTATTCGTTGACCTCCAAATTCGCGCCTTTTACGTAGCGTTTCCCATTGTTTTTGACCTGCTTTAAAGATGCTGCTCTTGAAAGCACTGTTTTTTCACCTTCTTCATTAATGGTTTGGGTTCTAACCAAAATGTCTGGGTGTGACTCTAAACCATGGTATACATCACTGACAGAAAATGCTGGTAAGGCGCCTTCATCGACAAACCACAGTCCGTTTTTGTTTTCATGTTGCACACGGTCTGTATGCGAAGCGGTAGTAAAATCTTCAACAGAAATTCGTTTGAAGACTTCTTCACCATCAATTGTTTTATACGTTCCAAACTGGAGAATATTTCCTCCTTTTGTTTGAACCGCTCCGTAATCACCTTGTATGAATGTTGCCCATTCCCATGCTTGTGAGCCTACAAAAATAGCCCCTCCAATAATGGTAAAGAACATGTACCAGATGACTTTATTTTTTTTCATTTCATGCCCAGCATCCACGGCCAATACCATAGTTACTGAAGACATAATTAAAACAAAAGTCATGAATGCTACATAAATCATTGGAAGTTCTTGTCCATGTAAAAATGGAACGTGAGTAAAAACCTCATCGGCAATTGGCCAATAGTCAATAAACTTAAATCTTGAAAATCCGTAGGCTGCTAAAAAGCCTGAAAAGGTTAATGCATCGGAAACAATGAAAAACCACATCATCATTTTACCATAACTTGACTTAAGAGGTTGGTTTCCTCCGCCCCAAGTTTTTCCTTCTGTTCCGGTGCTAAGTACTGTAGAGTCCATAACTGCAATTTATTTTGAGTTGTGCAAAAATAAGAATTTTATTTAGTTAAATAAATATAAAAAGAAAAAGAGATATAACCATAAAATATCTACAAAATGCCAAAATGTAGAAGCAAGGTCAAATCCAAGTGTATTTTCCGGTGAATATTTTTTATTTAATTGATTTATAATAACCACAATAAGGCAAATAATTCCTGCTAAAACATGCACGATATGGACCACCGCAATTATGTATACATAAGACATTGTAATGTTACTAGTAGGCCCCGTGAAATTATACCCTGCATCAATAATTTGATTGAATCCTAAGATTTGAGAATAAATAAATGCAATTCCAAGAACTAATACACCGATAAGAAGTGACGATGTGGTAGTTGCTTGATTCTTTTTTAGAGTTTGCTTGGCAGCATATAAAAATATACTGCTGAGAAAAATAATTAAGGTGCTGTAAATAAACGAGCTTGGCAGCACAAAATCGGATAGCCAATCTTCTCGTGAGCTACTTACAATAAAGGCACTTGTGAGCCCTGCAAAAGACATTATTAGGGAAATAATCCCAAACCATAACATCATTTTTTTGGCACGATTTTGTTTTTCTCGAGTAGTTCCTTGCGTTAAATCCATAGTCTAATAAATTTATCAAAAACGTAAATAATTTGAATTAAAGTAATATAAACCACACTGGACAACATCAATTGTCGAGCAGATTTATCTGTTTGATTTTTAAACAATCTAAACCCGTAATATAAAAACCAAAAACCCGCTGCAAGGGTCAAAACCGCAGCAACAATAGAAAGTTTTAGTCTCCCCGTAAAACCAAGAACAGGTACGATTGAAATAATAACGGTCCAAACGGTATAAATAATGGCTTGAAGGGCGGTGCCTTTATCACGTTTTCCTGTTGGTAACATGTTAAAGCCTGCTTTCTGGTAGTCTTCGTGTAAAAACCATCCGATAGCCCAAAAGTGTGGAAATTGCCAAAAAAACTGAAGCATGAACAAAACACCTGCCTCAATTCCAAATTTCCCAGTGGCCGCAACCCATCCAAGCATAAACGGAATCGCTCCAGGAATTGCTCCCACAAAAACGGAAAGTGGCGTTTTTGTCTTTAAAGGGGTGTATGCACTTGTGTATAAACAAATTGAAATGGCGCCAAACATAGCAGTGCGTTCATTGATACTGTATAAAATAGAAAGCCCTGCAATGGTTAAAATGATTGCTAGAATAAAAGCAAATGTTACCGTCATTCTTCCAGAAGGAATAGGTCTGTTTTTAGTGCGGTCCATGAGCGCATCTAAATCGCGTTCTATAATTTGATTGAACACGTTAGAAGCTCCTACCATAAAATAACCTCCGATTGCCAAAAGAATTAAGGTTTGAAAATGAACGACTTCAGCTGCTAATAAATAGCCTGCTAAAGATGAAAACACGACGCTAATAGACAAGCCCATTTTGGTCACTGCCTTAAAATCGGCCAGGAATGTTGTTGCTGTAGATGTTGTGTAAGTGTGTTTCGACATAAAGGTGAAATTTCTTCACATTTCAGCTGCAAAGATACTTCTAAAATCTATTTTAGCCATGTAAATTTAGGAAATAAACACCCCTATTTGAGTCCCGTTTTATTTACCGTGTTGGCATTAGATTAGTTTGTTGTTTAGACAACTAATCTAGCACCAAACAAATAGAAAATCTGCAAATATTTACGTAAGTTGTAATCGACTCGTAATTAATTTTACTCGGCTTACGTGCTGTTTTATGGGTTTATCTAAATGCAAATTCTTCGTCATATATATTTTGGTTTGAAACGCCTTCCTCTTTCAATTGCTTGATCAGGTTTTCCTTTAAAGAATTTGGACCACAAATTAAATAGCCTTTATTAAAATTCTCCAACTCCATTTTTTCGACGGTCAAATACCCTATTTCTTTTGAAGGTTTTATTTCTTGATAAGTTGATTGAGGTTTCATTTAATTGCACATGACTATAAAATAAATCGATAGGTAGCTTTCAGTAAGAAAATATTCTGAGGTCGTTCATCTAAAATACCTGTCTCGAATCCTTCAAACAAACCATTAGAAGATCCAACACTGCTTGTAACCCCTTGTGACCAAACCAAAAATAATTCAGACCCTGGAATGTATTCCCATCTTAATACAAGGTTAGAATTGAATTGAACATATGAAAAATCAGGGTTTTCAAAACTATAATCCATAAGGCCATCCCTATTATCATCAACGCCATAAACATTATTACTTAGACTAATTTGAGCGGAACCATAGCTCTGAAAACGGTCGTTTAGTCGTTCTGCCACTGGATTTGTTACATATTTAAAATCTCTGTATCGACCACGAGAAATAAAAGGTTGCCCATAATATTGAATCGATAAATTAGGGTTGATAGTATAATCAAATCGCACCGATGCTGTGAGTGTATGGTTGTCAATCGTCCCCAAAATATATCTTGTGGCAGCGTTATAATCTGACTGCGTCACATATTGTGTTTTACTTTTGGAGATGCTATATTCTGGTGACAATGAAATATTAAGGGCATTGGTGGGTTGGTAACTTAACCTAGATTCAAATTTTAGTAATGAAAAATTGTCTTCTTTGGCTTGAGAATGAATCACCCCAACAACGCCGTTAAATTTTTTTCGTTCGTCAGAACCTATAAAAAAGAATTGAAAATTTTCTTGAGAAAATCGCCAACGTGGCCCGCCTCTTAACACACTGTTAGAATAAATACGAGGTTTATGAGCCGCTCCAAAATCTACTCCCCAATTGTTAGTGAAACTTGCAGATCCTTTCAGCTCGTACTGCATTCTGTTATAATTTCCTTCAAAATCAAACGCGGAAAATTGATTAAAACGTACATTATAGTCCCGAAAAATACCCGTTGGTTTGATAGATCTGTATCTTACATTTGCATATTGAATCATCTCATCTGCACTCCTCAAAAAACCAATATCATTCAATTCGAGTTCAGGAGACACCCACTTAAATCCAGTGTTGTAATTCCAATGCTGGCCTCCTACTTTTCCGATCCCAAAACGACCTCCTGTTCCCGTTAAAGAGGTACGGTTTGGATCAACTTCTAAATGACTTGCATCCACTCTATTGAATAAATGTGTTAAATTTTCTTGGGTCAATGTAATGGCTTCTTTACTTCCTTGCACATGGCTCATGACCACGTTGGCTTCTAAAAAATAAGCTCTGTTTTTCCATTGATGTTTAAAATCAAGACCGCCTGAATAGGCTGATTTTCTGAGATCCGATACTTCTGGAGTGAGTGAACGATTGGTTGCTGTAAACATACCCCCTAGAAATGTGTTCTTTTTATTAAAATCTTTTTGAACCCGACCCACAAAATAATTGGTAAAAGGCTCTGCAAGCGATTCAGAGGTGCTTCCATTGGAGCTGATCTCCGTAAATTCTTTAGAGGTCATACTTTCTAACACACCAATAGACCAGCCGTTTTTGGTTTTGCCGCTAAATTTTGCAGCACCTAATATTGTTGTATTTTGAGGTTGATCTACAAAAGCCCCGTCCAGCGTTTCTGGGTACACTTGAGGACTTCGACCAATCCGACGAGAAAAAAATAAATTATTTCTATTGTCTGCAAATCGATAATCAAAAATATTTTTATTTTCAACAAAGAAAGGGCGTTGATCTCTGTTGAAAATCTCAAAACCATCCAAATTAATTGCTGCTGGATCGGCCTCTACTTGACCAAAATCGGGGTTAATGGTCACATCGAGTGTCAAATCATTTGTAATACCAATTTTGGCATCAAGGCCCGCATTCAGATTAAAATCATTACCGTCCGCATAAGGGTTGCCTGCCTCAGCTTCATAACTATCTAGCTTTGTCACCACAAAGGGTTGAATTTCGATTTGTTTTTGAGGCTTTATATTTTTTAAGCCCCTTAATTCTCCGGCTTCACTTACCCATCCAGCTGCTCCGACAGGGATTCGATTCCATGCAGAAAATTCATTGTTTTTAAAATATTGTCGAGCGATATTTAGTCCCCAAACCTGATTTTGATCGTTGCTAAATCGCAATTGGCTTAAAGGAATTTTCATTTCAGCGGTCCAGCCTTCGTTATCTATAAGGGCTTTGGTACTCCAAATAGGATTCCAGCTCGCATCAACATTATCGCCATTATCAGTGATAAATTCATCCCCTCGAACCCCAGCAGCAGTAACTGTAAACAAAAAACCTGTTCTCAAATCGTGGTAGCTGTCTATAAGAACATTGATGCGATCGCCTACAAATCCATCACGTCGCGAAAGCCTGTTGGTAATTGTTTCTGGTTCTGGGTCTAACGCCTTTAAAGCGATGTAAAGGTGTTTTTGGTCGTAAATAATTTTAAACTTCGTTTGCACAGGGGGGTCGGTGTTTTCATCTGGAGCTACCTCAATAAAATTTGTCCCCCATTCTACGGAGGCCCATATAGGATCGTCAAGGGCGCCATCAATTGAAGGTGCGGCAGTGGTCTCAATTTCAAGGGTTGTGTATGTTTTTGGAGAAAACATTGTGCCTTGTTGCGCTGTAAGCGCACCAGTGGTAATAGATAACAGACAATACAAGGGCTTAAAGAATTTCATAGAGCAGGATTTAATAGGGCTATTTTTACAAATATCAAAAATGAAAATTATAAACAGATAAAATAATTTGTTAAACTTTATGTCAATATGGGTAATTAAGATGACTTATCATCAAAACCCTAATAGCAATGCCTTGAAAATCAATATCAAAATAAACTCAAAATAGATTTTGTTAATAACAATTTATAATTGTAGATTTGCAAACTCTTTTTTAGGGAGGAATGTTTAATAAGAAAAAATAATTAGTGTGGATACATTAAGCTACAAAACAATATCGGCCAACAAAGCTACTGTAAATAAGCAGTGGGTTTTGATAGATGCTGAAGGAGAAACGTTAGGGCGTTTGGCTTCTAAAGTTGCAATACTTTTAAGAGGTAAGCACAAAACTAACTTTACTCCACACGTTGACTGTGGAGATAACGTAATTGTTATCAACTCAGAAAAAATAATTCTATCTGGAAACAAATGGACTGAAAAGACTTACATACGTCACACAGGCTATCCAGGAGGTCAAAGATCACTAACTGCAACTGAGATGTTTGCTAAAGATCCAACAAGGTTAGTTGAAAAATCAGTTAAAGGAATGCTTCCTAAGAACAAATTAGGGGCAGCACTATTCCGTAATCTAAACGTTGTGGCAGGTTCTGCGCATTCTCACGAAGCACAAAAACCAAAAGCAATCAATTTAAACGAAGTTAACTAATGGAGGTTATTCACAAAATTGGTCGTAGAAAAACGGCCGTAGCACGTATTTATCTTGTTCCTGGAAAAGGATCAATTACCGTGAACAAAAAAGATGTAAACGATTATTTTCCGTCTGCAACTTTACAGTACAAAGTTAACCAGCCATTTGCATTGACTGACAACGAAGGCAACTTTGATGTTAAAGTAAATGTTTTTGGAGGTGGTATAACAGGTCAAGCAGAAGCAATTCGTTTAGCTTTATCTCGTGCAATGTGCGAATTAGATGAAGAAAACAGAGGCATTCTGAAACCAGAAGGCTTATTGACAAGAGATCCAAGAATGGTTGAGCGTAAAAAATTCGGACAGAAAAAAGCGCGTAAAAAATTCCAATTCTCTAAACGTTAATATTTATAATTTAAACCAGTTATTGTTGTCTATGGTGGGCCAACCACCAAGACTTAGTTTAGCATCTAAATGTTTAAGGCCTTAAAAAAATAAGCCACTCAAGCATTGCTAATTCAACAGAACGTAAACTATCACAAAATGGCATTAGTAGAAGTAAAAGAATTATTAGACAGTGGTGTACACTTCGGACACCTTACAAGAAAATGGGATCCAAACATGGCTCCTTACATTTATATGGAGCGTAATGGTATTCATATCATTAATCTTTATAAAACAGCTGCAAAACTTGAAGAAGCTTCTGAAGCTTTAGCAAAAATTGCAATCTCAGGTCGTAAAATCTTATTTGTTGCGACAAAAAAACAAGCAAAAGACATCGTCTCTGAAAAAGCAGGAAACGTCAACATGCCTTACATTACTGAAAGATGGCCTGGTGGAATGCTAACTAACTTTGTAACAATCCGTAAAGCTGTTAAGAAAATGGCAACGATTGATCGTATGAAAAAAGACGGTACTTTTTTAACACTTTCTAAAAAGGAACGTTTACAAGTAGATCGTTTAAGAGCGAAGCTAGAAAAAAACTTAGGATCAATTTCTGATATGACGCGTCTTCCAGGGGCTCTATTTGTAATTGACATCAAACGTGAGCATATCGCAATCAAAGAAGCACAGAAATTAAACATTCCAATCTTTGCAATGGTAGATACAAATTCTGATCCAAGACAAGTGGATTATGTAATCCCTGCAAATGATGATGCTTCTAAATCAATCGAGAAAATCCTTACTAATGTAACGGAAGCGATTGCTGAAGGTTTAGCAACAAGAAAAGCTGAAAAAGAGACTAAAGATGCTGAAAAAGCAGCAGCGGAAGCTCCTAAAGAAGTAAAAACTGAAGCACCAGTAGAAGCTAAAGCACCCGCAGAAGCTAAAGCGGAAGTAGCAGAAAAAACAACTGAGGCACCAAAGGCTAAAAAAGCAGCAGCTCCCAAAGCAGCGAAAGCTAAAAAGGCAGCAGCTCCTAAAGCCACCGAAGCTCCAGCAGAAGAAGAAGCTCCTAAGGAAGAAAAATAACAAACTAATTATAAGTAATAAAGTAACAACAAAGTCGTTCAGTTCTTCCCTTGGAAAATTTGAACGACTTTTTTTAAACAATTAAATCATGATAAAAGTAACAGCTGCTGAAGTAAATAAATTAAGAAAAGCAACAGGCGCAGGAATGATGGACTGTAAAAAAGCCTTAGTTGAAGCTGAAGGCGATTTTGATAAAGCAATTGACAACCTTCGTAAAAAAGGGCAAAAAGTAGCCGCTAATAGAGCCGATCGTGACTCTTCTGAAGGGGCTGCTGTTGCAAAAATTAATGCTGACAACACTGTTGGTGTTGCCATCGTTTTAGGATGTGAAACTGATTTCGTTGGAAAAAACGAAAACTTTTTAGCATTGGCAAGTCAGTTTGGAGATATTGCACTGAACCATGATACTAAAGAAGCCTTTTTAGCGGCTGATTTTGGAGGCATGACAGTTGCTGAAAAATTAATCGAACAAACAGGTGTGATTGGTGAAAAACTAGACATTACTTCATTTGATAAAATTGAAGCTGCCTATGTAGGATCTTACGTTCACATTAACAAGATTGCTGCAGTTGTTGGTTTGTCTGCAAAAGTAAACAACGCTGATGTTTTGGTAAAAGATGTGGCAATGCAAGTTGCTTCTATGGGTGCTACAACTCTTTCTTATAAGGATTTTGACCCTGCATTTATTGCTTCTGAAACCGAAGCTAGAATTGCAGTGATTGAAAAAGATAATATTGAGTTAGGACGTTTAGGAAAAACTCTTAAAAATATTCCTCAATACATTTCAATGGCACAATTAACAGCAGACGCCTTAGCTCAAGCTGAAGAGGCTGCAAAAGCAGAATTGAAAGCAGAAGGAAAGCCAGAACAAATATGGGACAAAATTTTACCTGGTAAAATGGAGCGTTTTATTTCTGACAACACAACTCTAGATCAAGAACAATGTTTATTGGATCAAAACTTTATCAAAGACGATAAAGTAAGAGTTGCTAAATATGTTGAAAGCTTTGGAGATGTATCCATCACTGGTTTTAAACGTGTATCCCTAGGATAACAAACACACCCTATATATTTTATTCAAAACCTGTTTGGCTTGCTAAACAGGTTTTTTTTATGAATTTAATAAAATTTCCGACTTGTATGGTTTTTGTATTGTAAAAAACAACCTTCTTGTAGAAAAATACTATATTTTTATGTTCTTAAAACATATACCAATGAAATTTAAAATTACCCATTTACCTCTAATGCTTCTTGTTGTGACACAACTTTCTTACTCGCAACAAATGCCCATTGATTTTTCTGATTCTTCAGAGAGCTTTTCGGAATTTAACGGCAGTGGGTTTTCTTTTAATACCGACCCTAATGATTCTGGAAATGACGTAGGACAATTTTATAATGATGGAACCATCGGATGGCAAGGGTTTACAATTGGTTTACAAAGAGTTATTGATTTGGATTTTCAAAAAACCATTTCACTATCATTTTATGGATATGATTCTAATGCCCATACGGTACTTCTAAAACTAGAAGGCGGCCAAAATCCCGATGTTGAGGTGACTCAAAACGTAGCTGGTGGTGGTGGATGGACCACGGGAATTACATTTGATTTTGCAAATTCTGTATTAAGTTCAGATAATTCTGTTGCAGTAAATGCAAGCGGAACCTATGATCGGTTGACCATTTTTATTGATGGCGGCGCTACAATACCAGGAACGTATTTATTAGATGATATTGATGACGGATCAGAGGAGACGGATTTAAACGCATTGGATGTAATTTATGATGAATTGGTGTGGGAAGATAATTTTGATACTGCAGGAGCTGTGAATGCATCGAATTGGCACCACCAAACTCAAGTGATCATTCCAGGAGTTGGATGGGCTAATAGCGAGGAACAACATTACACCAACCGCATGGACAATTCTTTTGTAGATAATTCAGGACAGCTCAACATCGTCGCAAAAAGAGAAACTTGGTCGGATCAAGGGTTGACAAAAAACTATACCTCAGCACGACTGAACTCAAAATTTGCATTTACGTATGGAAGAGTGGATGTGCGTGCAAAACTACCAAGTGGAAACGGTACTTGGCCTGCGATTTGGACGCTTGGTAAAAATATTAATGAAAATGGCGCCTATTGGGATTCTAGTTATGGGACGACTAATTGGCCCGACTGTGGAGAAATAGACATTATGGAACACGGCTTGGGAGCAACGAATCATGTGTCGAGTGCCTTACATACGCCCTCTAGTAGCAGTGCTACCATAAATACATTAGGGATTGATATTTCAGATGTGAGCGCTAATTATCATATTTATTCCATGAATTGGTCGCCAAATCAAATTACGTTTTTGGTAGATAACGTAGGCTTTTACACCTACAACCCATCGGACAAAAATGATAATACATGGCCTTTTTATGAAGAGCAATTCTTATTGCTTAATGTTGCAATGGGTGGTATTTCTGGAAATATAGATGCTGGGTTTACTCAGAGTTCTATGATTGTGGATTATGTGAGAGTATACCAAGAAGCACCTTTAAGCGTTGATAAGGATTTGGACTTAAACAGCACATTAAAATTATATCCGAACCCTGCAACTGACATAATTCAAATCTCTTCTAAACTTCCTATCAGTAGATTAGCGCTGTATAATGTGTATGGAAAACTAATTCTTAAAAAAGAAACTGACACCAACAGTCTTGACGTAAGTCAATTAAATACGGGAGTATATTTTCTTGAAGCATATTCAAACACTGAAAAAGTAGTTAAAAAAGTGATTGTTAATTAAATGGGGGGATTGGATTCGACTTTGGTAAGTTTGCTAAACAGCGTTTCGGAAATTGTTTCTATATCGCCCATATTATTTTAAGTTGATGATTGCATTTACTATAATTAAATCTGTCAATTTTCATAAATGATATATATTGAAAAAATAAAAATCTTGCGAAGCATTCGGTGCCTTTAGTTCCAAAAACACATTTTGAAATTCATACTGAGGGGTATATAAAGCGATTAATAATTTACCGTCATAGCGAAATAATACCGAGTAGAAATACGCAAGTCCTATACGATTTTCATAACTTTTCAAGACTTCTACATCATTAAATTTAATTTTAGAATTTGGCATACCCTTTAACCCCAAACGAAGGGCATCTTCTGGACTACTTGGTTTTGCTATTTCTACAGCATTTTTATCAAAATCGTTCCGTTTTCTAGCGGTATTATAAAAGTCATAAATACTGTTTTGTAAAATCTCTGACCTATAATTTACGGGGATGAAATTGGATTGAATAGACAACTCTCTCAAGCTATAACTCACCGATATTTCAACCCCTTTTTCCTCGAAATTGGTGAGTCCAAACCAATTAGGATTTGGGAGACTTAACCCCCCAACAGTTAGCTCAAGTGTTGTATTAGGTGCAATTATAAGGGGTGTATTCGTTTCCCAATCCTCGTCATAAACCCTACATCTGCTAGCAGGATTACCGTCACTATAAACCCATTCTCCATTAACCTTTTTTCTGATAATGAATCTTATACAAGGTTGTGCCCAACACCATAAACTTCCATCTGTAATTGGAAGAATTTCAAGAGGGCTATCAGAGGGATTGGAGATTTCTAAATTTAAATAAGGTTGTCCGCCATACCTTCTTTTTTCTGTAAGTTGTAAAGAAATCTGACTGTTTCCTGCACATGAATATAGCAGTACTCCCAATAAAAGCACCAATACGAATCGATATTTTGGTTTTAAATTTCTCATAATTTTTTCGTTTTTTATGACTGATTTTTCTATTTCCGAATGCAACGTTCCTCTAACTTTTTCATTACAATGTATTATTTAGACTATTTGATGCCAGAAATCAGTTGATAATTTCGTCTGTTTTGTTTAACTTATTTTTTTGCACATTGTTTAATTCTAAATCACGCTCTATTTTATATTTGGTTGGTCTACGATAAGAAAGACAAACAATTAAAAACGCTGGTACTACCAAGTAAAATGGGTTGAAATAGTTGTTGGCTATGAAGATTATAAATAGCGAAGTACCCTCTAGAGGGGCGTAACGGATCAAGGTGGCTACAGTAAATCCATTGAGTTTTTCACTCAAAACAGTTTTCTCTCTTAATGAGTTAATCTGTGTTTTGTATAAATAGTTTGAAAGCAACACACTAATAATTCCCATGACAATTAGGATAAATAAAAAAGGGTCGCTGTAATTGTCAAAATTTGGGTTTGACTTATAGGATATCAAAAGTACATATAATCCAAAAAACAAAGGACATAATGTGAAAACAAGGTGTAATATCACCAAGGTGTTTATAATTGATTTTGGGGTTAGTTTCTGGTTGTGCGTTTGCATAATTGTTTTGGTTTAGTTTAACTGAAAATCTCTTTTTAAGCTAACTAACTTTTAATCTTCCCTAAATTAAAATCATTTTTTGAGCGATTTCTATGCAATCGACGATATTCTTTTTCTGGAGATTCGCAACGTTTTGAAATAGCTAAAACAAAGCCTTTTCCCCAACCGCCAAGATTATTACATATGTGCGCAATAATCTTAATTCCTTTTGCTTGTGGAACAGTAGCATCTCCTTTTAAATAAATAATAGCATTCGTTTTCATGGTGTAGAATAGATTTGGGATCGATTCATTCTTCCAAAGTAAAGAAAAAAAATACGAAACACCAAAAACAGGATTCGTTCAAATTGAGGAGAATTCCTAGAATCTGCATTTTGGATTTAAGATATTACGTATATTTGCGCAACGAGCAACACTATTATGACTTACAAACGAATATTACTCAAACTCTCTGGAGAAGCCCTCATGGGAAATCGCAATTATGGAATCGATCCCGATCGTTTGTCTGATTACGCGAATCAAATCAAGCAAATTACCGAGCAAGGCATTGAAGTTGCCATTGTGATTGGTGGTGGAAATATTTTTAGAGGTGTTGCAGGAGCGAGTAATGGTATGGACCGTGTTCAAGGCGATCATATGGGCATGCTAGCTACGGTCATAAATGGACTTGCACTGCAGAGTGCTTTGGAAAACGCAGGAGTCCCTACCCGCTTACAATCTGCTATAAAAATCAACGAAGTTGCAGAGCCTTTTATTCGACGTCGTGCCATGCGCCACTTAGAAAAAGGACGTGTTGTGATTTTTGGAGGCGGTACAGGAAACCCTTACTTTACAACCGATTCGGCGGCAGTTCTTCGAGCCATTGAAATTGAAGCTGATGTGATTTTGAAAGGAACTCGAGTGGATGGTATTTATAATGCCGATCCAGAAAAAGATAAAACAGCGATCAAATTTGACGCTATTAGTTTTGAAGATGTCCTCAAAAAAGGGCTGAAAGTAATGGACACGACAGCCTTTACACTAAGTCAAGAAAATGACTTGCCAATTATTGTTTTTGATATGAATAAACACGGAAACCTTCTTAAAATTGTTTCTGGACAGGCCATCGGAACGACCGTGAGCTAACAATACATTTACCACACTTATAAAAACATTCAAACATGAACGAAGACATAGATTTTATACTGGATAGCACAAAAGAAGCGATGGTAAATGCATTAAAGCATTTAGAAAAACAATTTGTAAACATTCGAGCAGGAAAAGCGAGTCCTTCCATGTTGGGCAGTGTGATGGTGGATTATTACGGATCTCAAACCCCTTTGGCACAAGTGGCCAACGTAAATACCCCAGATGGGCGTACAATTACCGTTCAACCATGGGAAAAATCGATGTTGCAAGAAATAGAACGTTCAATCATGATTGCCAATTTGGGATTCAACCCAATGAATAATGGCGAAACTATTATTATCAATGTACCGCCATTAACAGAAGAGCGTCGTCGTGAATTAGCCAAGCAAGCGAAATCTGAAGTTGAAGACGCGAAAATATCGATCCGTGCTGCAAGAAAAGACGCAAATTCAGAAATCAAAAATGTGGAAGATGCTTCTGAAGACATTCAAAAAAATGCAGAAGTGGATGTACAACGACTCACCGACACACATGTCAAAAAAGCAGAGGACTTGTATGCTGTCAAAGAGCAAGAAATTCTCAAAATTTAACCTTTAAAAATTTTAAGATTTGTTATAGAAAGTTAACCTTTCTATAACTCTCCTTTTGATTCCTTTTATTTACCTTTGACGCCATCAAAAAAGACTATGTTTAAACTTTTTTCAAGCGGGTTTTGGGAAACCGTTGCACGACTCATTCTTAGAAATAGAATTTTTATTCTCGTTGTGGTCCTACTGACTACAGGATTTTTTTCCATGCAATGGAATAATATGCGCTTCACTTATACCGAAGCCAACCTGTTACCGGATGACCACCCTATAAATTTAGAATATAATAACTTTCTGGATATTTTTGGAGAAGAAGGTAATTTGATCGTCATGGGCGTCAAGGATAGTACCTTACTCACGGTCGAAAAACTGAATGCATGGAACTCATTTTCTAAAAGTTTTAATACACATCCTAGTGTAGATGCAGTGATCGCTATTAAAGATTTACAGAAACTTGTTAAAAATGAGCGCGAAAAACAATTTGACCTTATTCCTTTTATCAAAGATTCTGTCCAAACACAATCTGAAGTAAATGCGCTAAAAAAAGCACTTTTTGAGGACTACCCTTTTTACGATAATATTCTTTTTAACAAAAAAACAGAAGCCATTCGGACTGCGATCTATTTAGACAAATCGATTGTTAATACCCCCGAACGAAAGGCGTTTATTGAAGACGTTTTAATTCCAAAAGTGAAAACCTTTGAGGAAGCCACTAATTTAGATGTACGCGTTTCAGGAATGCCCTATGTGCGAACGCTAAATGCTCAAAATATTGTTGACGAAATTAGCGTCTTTATTTTAGCCGCCATTTTAGTCACCTCGCTTATTTTCTTTTTCTTTTTCAGATCGTTTAGAGCGACTTTCATCTCCATGTTTGTGGTAGTTGTAGGAGTCATGTGGACCTTTGGAATTTTAGGATTATTACAGTACGAAATTACAGTGCTTACCGCTTTGATCCCACCACTCATTATTGTAATTGGTATTCCTAATTGTATTTTTCTGATCAATAAATACCAGCATGAAGTCAACAAGCACGGAAACAAAGCAAAGTCCCTTCAACGCGTCATTTCGAAAGTTGGGAATGCGACTTTAATGACCAATGTAACCACCGCATCTGGCTTTGCGACTTTTATAATCACACAAAGTAAATTACTGACCGAATTTGGAATTGTCGCCTCTCTGAGTATTATTGCGATTTTTCTGTTGTGCTTATTAATCATTCCGATTATTTATAGTTTTATGCCGATCCCAAAAGAGAAGCATTTAGAGCATTTGAACAAACGATGGATCAACCGTCTTGGGGATTGGATTGAACATACTGTTAAACATAAAAATATTACTATTTACATAACGGCGATTCTTTTACTTGCCATCAGTATTATTGGGATTTTTCAAATTGAAACTACAGGGAGTTTAATTGAAGACATGCCTAAAAAAGCAGAGTTTTATAAAGATATCGAATTCTACGAAAGTGAGTTTAACGGGGTCATGCCGCTTGAAATTTTAGTGGATACCAAACGCAAAAAAGGGGTGCTAAAACTTTCAACCTTAAAACGTATGAGTGCGTTAGAAGATTTGATTGTTGAAATTCCAGAACTTTCTAAACCCGTGTCTGTTGTGAGCTTGGTGAAATATTCCAAACAAGCCTATTACAATGGAAATCCTAAGTATTATCAGTTGCCTTCTGCACAAGAAAATAATTTTATTTTGTCCTATGCAAAAAATGCTTCTACGGACGTTGATTTGCTAAAAAACTTTGTGGACAGTACGGGACGTTATGCTCGAATCACCACCTTTATGAAAGATGCAGGTATCGACAAAATGGAACGCATTGAAGAAGATCTTCTAGCAAAAATTAACAAGCTATTTCCTGAAAAGCAGTACGAGGTTTCCATCACAGGAAAAGCCTATTTATTTCAAAAAGGAACTAAATATTTAGTGCGAAATTTAGTCTTGTCATTAGCCCTTGCCATCTTTTTGATTTCACTGTTTATGGCATACATGTTTCGCTCCTTCCGAATGATTATCATTTCGTTGATTCCGAATTTGTTGCCGCTGTTGGTCACCGCAGGAATGATGGGCTTTTTAGGCGTGCCTATAAAACCTTCTACAATACTCGTGTTTAGTATTGCCTTTGGAATTTCGGTGGATGACACGATTCACTTTTTAGCCAAATACCGACAAGAGTTATTGGCAAACCACTGGAAAATCAGAAAATCTGTATTTGCAGCGCTTCGAGAAACAGGGGTTAGTATGTTCTATACCTCTATTGTGTTGTTCTTTGGATTTTCGGTCTTTATAACGTCGAGTTTTGGAGGTACTGTCGCCTTAGGTGCATTGATTTCAGCGACTTTATTATTGGCAATGTTGGCAAATTTACTCTTGTTACCCTGTTTGTTGTTGTCTTTAGAACGCAGCATCGCAAACAAGAAAGTATTGAAAAAGCCTGCGCTGAATATTATTCCAGAAGAGGAAGCGTTTGAAGAAGACTAACTCATACACTGTTAATTTAGCTTAAAACTTTATATTTGCAGTATTAAAAATTGTACTTATGACTATCAGCACTGTTGCACATTTATTAACTCAAGAACTCAAACATACAAACATTGAAGTCAAAGGATGGGTTCGAACGTTTAGAGCCAACCGATTTATTGCCCTTAATGATGGTTCTTGCCTTCAAAGCATCCAATGTGTAGTTGATTTTGAAAGCATGGATGAGGCGTTATTAAAACGGATTACAACAGGAGCCGCTGTGCACATAAAAGGCAGTTTGGTTGAAAGTCAAGGAAAGGGACAGTCTGTAGAAGTTCAAGTGGGTTCTATAGAGATTCTAGGGGATGCAGATCCGGAAGAAGTTTCAAAAACTATTTTACAACCCAAACGCCATTCTTTAGAGTTTTTAAGAGAACAAGCACATTTACGCACACGAACCAATACGTTTAGTGCCGTGATGCGACTCCGTTCTTCACTCTCTTTTGCGGTTCATTCTTATTTTAATAAAAATGGGTTTTACTATATGCATGCTCCTATTGTTACTGGAAGTGATGCTGAAGGTGCTGGCGAAATGTTTAGAGTCACCACTTTAGACCCTAAAAACCCACCTCTTACAGATGCGGGTGAAGTGGATTACTCAAAAGACTTTTTTGGAAAAGAAACAAATTTAACCGTGTCTGGTCAATTGGAGGCAGAAACCTATGCGATGGCCCTCGGAAAGGTATATACCTTTGGTCCTACATTTAGAGCTGAAAACTCTAACACTTCTCGACATTTGGCGGAGTTTTGGATGATTGAGCCAGAAGTTGCTTTTATGGATTTGGCAGGGAATATGGATCTTGCTGAAGATTTTATGAAGTACGTCATCAGTTACGTTTTAGAACACAACAAAGAAGATCTTGCCTTTTTAGAGCAGCGATTGGAGCAAGAAGATAAATCGAAACCTCAAAATGAGCGGGCTCCTATGCCGCTGACTGAGAAACTTCGTTTTATTGTTGATAACAACTTTAAGCGTGTTAGCTATACAGAAGCAATTGATATTTTAAGAAACTGTAAGCCTAATAAAAAGAAGAAGTTTAAATATATTATTGATGAATGGGGTGCAGATTTACAAAGTGAGCACGAACGCTTTTTAGTAGAACAACACTTTAAATGTCCCGTGATTTTATTTGATTATCCTGCCAAAATTAAAGCCTTTTATATGCGCTTAAATGAAGATGGGAAAACAGTGAGAGCGATGGATATTTTATTCCCGGGAATTGGTGAAATCGTTGGTGGTTCGCAACGTGAAGAACGCTTAGACGTCTTGAAAGCAAAAATGGCAGAACTTGACATTCCAGAAGAAGATCTTTGGTGGTATTTAGACTTAAGAAAATATGGAACGGCTGTACATTCTGGGTTTGGACTTGGTTTTGAACGCTTGGTAATGTTTGCTACTGGAATGGGTAACATTCGAGATGTGATTCCTTATCCACGAACCCCTTTTAATGCTGAATTTTAAGGGAGAAACGTTTTTGCATTTTTTGAAAATAGTGCTGCTTAGCGTATATCTAACGTTTTTTTCTTATTTTTATAGAATACCTGCAATTGTGAAACTCACTTAAAATTAAATGAAAAAAAGAACCTTTGACTTAATTTTTATTATTACTTCAACTGCAATATTGATAACATTATCAGAATATGGACTTTTAGAAACGTATATGTCCTTTTCATTAATTCCAGTTTTAATTGCATATAAATTAGGACAATATTCAGAAAGAAAATTCCCAAAATAACTAATGCTCAAGCAATACCTACAATATAAATTATCACAAAAACTATCGCCTCAACAGATTCAGTTGATGAAGCTGATACAGTTGCCTACGCAGGCTTTTGAACAACGCCTTAAACAAGAACTTGAAGAAAATCCAGCACTCGAAAGTGGTAAAGATCAAGAAGAAACCTATGAAGAGTCGTTTGATTCCAATGACAATGATATGGACAATGAGCAAATCAATGCGGACGATATCAATGTAGATGATTACCTGAGTGATGATGAAATTCCTGAATACAGACTTCACGCCAATAATTACAGTGCTGATGATGAACAAAAAACAATTCCTTTTGCTTCTGGAACGTCTTTTACACAACATCTAATAGATCAACTCAATACTTTTCCTTTAGAGGAAACACACTATCAAATTGCGGAGTTTCTAATTGGAAGTATTGACGATAGCGGCTATATTCGCCGTCCATTACTTGACATTATGGATGATTTGGCCTTTACTCAAAATGTATATACAGACGAGAAAACCATTGAATCTGTACTCAAAGTCGTACATCTCTTAGACCCTGCAGGTGTGGGTGCCAGAAACCTTCAGGAATGTTTGGTGCTTCAGTTGCATCGAAAAACACAGACGCCCAATACAGCACTCGCCAGCAAAATCATTGAACAGGGCTTTGAACAATTTACTAAAAAACACTACAAAAAACTCTTACAGAAGTTTAGTATCACAGAATTACAACTTAAAGACGCCGTTTCTGAAATTGAACGCTTAAATCCAAAACCTGGAAGTTCCTATTCGAATAACGCGCGATCGGTTGAACACGTCGTACCCGATTTTACTATCAAAATTACAGAAGGTGAATTAGAGCTCAGTCTGAATGGTCGAAATGCCCCTGAATTACACGTTTCAAGACCCTATAACGAAATGCTTAAAGGGTATAAAGCCTCGACAGAAAAAACAAAGTCACAGAAAGATGCGGTACAGTTTATCAAACAGAAACTTGATGCTGCCAAATGGTTTATTGACGCTATCAAACAACGCCAACACACCCTGTTTATCACCATGAGTACCATCATGCATTATCAGAAAGATTACTTTTTATCGGGTGATGAACAACAGCTAAGACCCATGATTCTAAAAGATATTGCGGATAAAATAGATATGGATGTTTCAACGGTATCTCGTGTTGCAAATAGCAAATATGTGGATACTCCTTATGGGACAAAGTTGATCAAAGAATTTTTTAGTGAGTCCATGACAAATGACCAAGGCGAAGAAGTTTCGACTCGAGAAATTAAAAGTATCTTGCAAAATGTAATCGCTGAAGAAGACAAGAAAAAACCACTGACAGACGACAAATTAGCCGCTATTTTAAAAGAAAAAGGCTATCCAATTGCACGGAGAACTGTGGCTAAATACCGTGAACAATTAGACCTTCCTGTTGCACGACTTCGCAAACAACTTTAGATTATACCTTTTTAATCACATTGGTAACAATCCCCCAAATTACAAAATCATTTTCTTCGGTGATTTTAATAGGCTTATAGTTTTTATTTTCTGGCTGTAACCACACCTCATCCTTTTCAACTTTGAGACGTTTAACCGTAAATTCCCCATCTAAAAAACAAACAGCAATTTTGTTGTGGGCTGGAGAAAGGCTGCGGTCGATGACCAAAAGATCGTTATCGCTCAATCCTGCATCAATCATTGATTGCCCACTAACCCGAGCAAAAAAAGTAGCTTCTTTGTTTTTGATAAGCTCGTTATCTAACGATAAGCGCTCTTGTTTAAAGTCTTCAGCTGGCGATGGAAATCCTGCGGAGATCCCTGTGTCAAAATAGACCGCTCCTAAACTATTAAAATTTTCAGGAGTAAAAAATGTAAGAGACGTGTTTTGTTTTATGGACATTGGACTGTAATTATATCTTTAAAACTAGTCGTGTATTTTGGCGACAAATGTTCTTGACGCATTTTCCACGTACGTTTTAAATCTTGATTGGCTAATTTTAATTTTGGAGCATCGTACTTTTTATTAATAAAATCGATAGTGCGCATCAAGGGAAGATGCTTTGGGTTTTCCGATTCAAATAACTGTAATTGGTGGTTGTCTGTTGGGACAATTCCCGTAAGGATGACTCCTGCTTTCTTATAATGAATTCCTTTTTTATAAATTGAGGCCACTGCTTTAACCGCATTGGCACTTAAAGTTAAACTAGAATTGGTAGGAAACGGAATGTTGACTACAACACTGGCGCGGTGCTGTTCAGTATCTTTTTTATGGTAATCACTTCGTAGAAAAATAATCATCATATGACAACTAGACCCTTGTTTTCGAAGTTTTTCAGCACCACTACAAGCAAAAGTAGAGATGCGTTCTTTGATCTCTTCAAGGTTTTTAATAGCAGATTCGAAACTACGTGTAGTCGCAATGGCTCGTTTATTTTTAATGGTTTCCGTCTCAATTTTAGAGATCCCTTCTAAATCTTTTTTTAGCTTCCATTCTGTAATAGAAAACGTTTTACGTACCCACATATCGGGAAGCTGTACAAAATCATAAGCGGTTTTACACTGTTTTTCCGATAGGCGTTTGTGTAGTGCGGGACCAATACCCCAAACATCTTTGAGTTTGGTCCATTTTAAAGCTTTGATGCGTTTCTCTTCGCTATCAATTACATAAACACCCCCTGTTTCTTTGGGGAACTTTCGGGCAATTTTATTAGCAACTTTACTTAACGCCTTTGTTGGTGCAATTCCAACACAGGTAGGAATACCTGTCCATTTTAAAATGCGTTGGCGCATCTCAGATCCGTGGGTATGTAAATCATAGGAATCAAATCCCTTAAGTTTTAAAAAAGCTTCATCAATACTATATACCTCTACATCGGGGGAGAAGTGTTCTAAAATACGCATCACACGGCTACTCATGTCTCCATAAAGGGCGTAATTGGAGGAAAATAATTGAATGTTGTTTGTCTTAAAAAATGCTTTAAACTTAAATGCAGGCGCTCCCATAGGAAGCCCTAATGCTTTTGCTTCATCACTGCGCGCAATCACACAGCCATCGTTATTGGATAAAATAGCGATCGGTTTTTGCCGTAAACTCGGGTTAAAAACCCGCTCACAGGAGGCGTAGAAGTTATTACAGTCAACAAGTGCAAACATGGTCTAAAGGTAGTACATTTGACGTTTTTCTAAAATAGAATCGGTGTTTTTATTGTATTTAAAAAGTAATTATTTAGTGTTTTTTTGTTTGATTTATTTGATTGGGGTATTATAGTATTTATATCTTTACACAATAATTTGGACAGAATAAAATTAAAATTCTTATGAACACTAAACTTTGTTTATCACTCCTCGTACTGAGCATTTTTTCATCATTCAATGTATTAGCACAACAACCTTCAGAGGCACAAACATTAGATTCTATTACGATTACTTCAACAGCAATTGAGTTGCCTTTTAAAAAGAATTCTCGAACGATAACACTTATTTCATCTGAAGTTATCAAGCAAAGTCCTGCAACTAATTTGGCGGAACTTCTACAACAAGAAGCGGGTATTGATATAAGACGTCAAGGCGTCAATGGAATGCAGGCAGATTTATACATTCGTGGCGGAAGTTTTGATCAAACTCTACTTTTGATTGATGGAATTAAAGTGGAAGATCCTCAAACAGGCCACCATACATTAAATATGGCATTGCCTCTGGAAGTGATTGAGCGAGTTGAAATTATCAAAGGTCCTGCGGCACGTGTTTTTGGACAAAATGCTTTTACAGGAGCTATTAATATTGTAACAAAATCAAATGCTGACACTGTAAATTCCGTCGGATATAAACTTGGATCTTATAACCAACAACAAGCCTCGGGAACTTTAGGAACCAACTTAGGAAATACAAGTCTTATAGGGCATGCTTCTGTAAATACTTCTGATGGCTATCGTCATAATACCGATTTTGAAAATCAAAATTATTTTGTGAAAGGGCGTTTTAATACAACTACTAATCCTATTGACGTCATTGGTTATTTCTCAGAACGGAAATTTGGGGCAAATCAGTTTTATGCCGTTGAAAGTGGTCACGATCAGTATGAAGAAACACAAAGCAGTCTTGTAGGAGCTTCTACAAACTTTAAAACTGAAAACTTTAAAATCACCCCACGGATCTACTGGAAACGCACACAAGATATGTACTTATATATTCGTGAAAGACCGTCAGTTTACAGAAACTTACATATCTCAAACAAAGTAGGGCTACAAGTCAATGCATCTTACACCTCAGACGCTGGAATTACGGGTTTTGGAATCGATGCTGCAAAAGTGTTTATGACAAGTACCAATTTAGGAGAACGCGATCGAACGATGGCAAATTTGTTTGTTGAGCATCGGTTTTCTTTAGCGGATAACACTTTAGATATCACACCAGGAGTCTCTGTAAACTATTTTTCAGACTTTAAATTTCATGCCTTTCCCGGGGTCGATGTAGGGTATGCCATTAATGATACGTTTAAAGCGTATGCAAATGTGGGGTATACCTATAGAGTACCAACTTATACCGACTTATATTATGTAGGAAGAACGGATTTAGGGAATGAAAACTTAGAGCCTGAAAAAGCACTTTCTGAAGAAATTGGATTGAAATATTTTGGAGCAAATTTCAATGCCTATGTCGCTGTTTTTAATCGATCGTCTGACAATTTGATTGATTATACCAAAGAAAACGAAGCCGATAAATGGGAAGCAACAAACCTAAAGAGTTTAAAATCAACAGGTGCAGAACTAAATCTATCTTCCAGTTTTAAATCGGGACTCTACACTCAAAACATTAGTTTAGGGTATACGTATTTAGATGAAAACTTAAGCGATATCAAAACGGCCTATTCTAAGTATGTGCTCAACGCATTGACACATCATTTTACGGCGACAGTTCGTTCGCAGTTTCTAAAAAATGTATCACAAAGTATCGTTTATAAGTTTGCCGAACGTGCTTCAGGGAGCAGCTACAGTGTGGTGGACGTACAAGCCACTTTGAGTATTTCAGACCTTGAATTTTCTATCATTGGAAATAATATTTTCAATACAGAATATGTAGAAACAGGATTTGTACCTATGCCAAAAGGAAATGTTTTGATAGGGGTAAATTATGCCTTTTAAAATTAGTTGATAAGCACATTCACTTTGTCATACACCAGCTGAGATTCCCAACCTCTATAAAGAAGGTAGTCGGCGAGTTTTTTCTTTTTTTTCCACGGATCTGTTTCGGTGAGGGTTGCCGATTTTTTTTCTGCTAAAGTATGAAAGGTTTGAAGGTACTCATTAGGGTCAATTTCTTGAAGGGCGATTTTAATGATGTATTTAGACAGTTGACGTTGTTTGAGTTCTAAAGTCAATCTTACTTTGCCCCATTTTTTGATGCTAAATTTTCCTCTTACAAATGCTTTTGCAAAACGTTCTTCGTTTAGGTGGTTGTCTTCAATTAGCGCAACAATGATAATTTCAATGGCTTCAGGTATCATTCGCATCTGTTTAAGCTTTTGCTCAACTTCTTTGTGACAACGATCTTGATAGGCACAATACTTTTGAAGCTTAGAGAGCGCTTCATCTATGGTATAGCTCTTATGCGTTTGATACATCCTTAAAACTTATAAGTAATCGCACAAATCAGATTGGTTCCTGGAGCAGAGATCCCCGAAGAAAAGGTTCTATAGCGTTGATTTGTGATGTTTTCGACAGCTCCTACAATAGTAAGGGATTTATTAAAATCATATTGCGTTCTAAGATTCAGGCTATACCAAGAGGGCGCATAAGGCTTGCCCTGCGCATCTAATGCAAATAAGGAATCTGCTAATTCCGCAGATATATCTGAGCTACGAAGAGCACCATTATAATTTACAAAGCCATCCATTTGGAACTTCTTGTTTTTCCAAATAATATGGGCGTTTCCAAAAATAGGTGCTACGTGTCTGACCGGTAATTCAACGCCAGGAGTTTCTTCTTGGACCCCATTTACGTAACTGTACTGAGTCGTAAACTCTAAGGCTTTTGAAAACTGGATTTTTAAGCCAGCTTCAAATCCATAAATCCATGATTTAGAAGCATTTTGAATGGCTTGAATATCACTTACAGCTCCATCATAATACATTTCAGATATGCCGTAAACTTCAAAGCTTTTACGAACCAAAGCATTTTTTAAATAGGTGTAATAGGCCGAACAATCAAAAATCACAGATTTTTTCAAATTGATCGTCATCCCCAGTTCACCACCATATGCATATTCGGGCTTCAGGTTGCCGTTGGGTACCACAACCAACCCGTCTTGAGGATCAAATATTTTTCCGATATCATCAATGTTTGGCGCTCTAAATGCAGTGGTTGCATTTAATTTCCAAAGAAAAGTGTCGTTAGGATTCCAACTAAGTCCAAAAGTACCTGTAAGTGCGCTTGTTTCAAGGTCAGCTATTTTAAAAGGAAGATAATAGAATTGGTTATTATTTGTTAAATCAGCATCAATAGTCACATAATTGTAGCGTATTCCAGATTGTACCGTAAACTTTGAATTGGGCTTGTACTTATGACTTAAATAGGCTGCTATCGTTTGCCACTTTGAGCCGTCTGGATAACGGGTCGCAATCGCTTCTGAGAGGTTGGTATCGATGTTTATTTTAGAGGCTGAAGAGCCAACTCGATTGTATATATACTCTGTTCCATAAGATATATTAGAGCTATTTGAAAGCGTTTTATAAAAATCTAAGTTGAAGGAAACTGCATCTACATTTTCTTCTCTAATTTTTCGAGTGTCTGAGTCGAATTTTCTGTTGATTCGACTCTCTTTGAAATTTTGATATGCTGCGGATATTTTAATTTTATCATACAAGCTAGAACCACTACTTAGTTTCGTCATTTGTAAGTTGGCAAGAAACCAGTTTTGAGGGCCATAGTCCCACTCAGCATAGTGTAAAACACCATCCGAACCATAGGTTACTAGTCGATCGTATCTTGGGTAATCTGAGGTGGTAGAATAATGAAGGCCTAAGTCAAATTTTAAATCGTTATTGGCTTTATAAAGCACCTTTTGAGCTAGATGCATTTGACGGAAATTAGTAAACTTTTGAACTCTTGGGGTTGTGTTAGAAACCATGATGTCTTGTCCGTTAACATATGCACTGTAATGGTTGCTCAAGTAGTCATCAGGTCCGTTTGCTCCCATTTTTAAATCTCCAAAATCTGAGATACTCACACTGCTGTGAAACCCCCATTTTTGAAACCCTACATTAAAATCAAGATGCGCTGTTTTTTCATTATTCGCAGAGGCGTATCGAACCGTACTTCTAGCAGTCAAATTGGGAGTGATAGAATCAGATAACTTCGGAGTAGTTGTATAAAAATTCATGACCCCACCAATGGCATCGCTTCCATAAATAACAGATCCAGAACCGAGAATAACTTCTGTTTTTTCAACATTAAACGGGTTTAGTGACAATACGTTTTGAACATTCCCACCTCTAAAAATAGCATTATTCAAACGTACCCCATCAACGGTGATTAGTAAGCGGTTTGTAGAAAACCCTCGAATCATTGGACTCCCTCCTCCTAACTGACTTTTTTGGACAAAAACACGTCCGCTGTTACTTAACAAATCGGCACTGGTTTGTGGATTGGACAATTGAATCTGTTTAGAGTTGATGCTAATAATGTTTTGAGGAACTTCTTTTTTACTTTGCTCAAATTTGGAGGCCGATATTACAATTTCATTTAAGCTTGTTGCTTTTGGGGATAAATAGATCGTATCTTGAATGGTCGTTTTTGGGATTGATTTTTTAAGGTACGAAAGGTGCTGGAAATGAATTTTATCTAGCGGACCGAATACAGCCAAATTTACATCCCCATCAAAATCTGTAATTGCAGTAATTGTTTTAAGGTCATTAAAAACTGCAACTCCAGGGATGGGTTGACTATCAGATTCGTCAACTACTACTACCTGTTGGGCAGAGGTATTCAATATACAAAGAAGAGAAACACAAAGAAATAAACGATTCATCTTAACTGAAAACTTGATTTAAAACGGTTAACGATCGGGGGTGTTTAAAGGCATGTAAATGTAATTTAAAATAGTCTAAAATCATATTAAGTAATTCATGCTTTTGTAAGGAATTTAACTCTTGAGTCATTGTTGTATCAAATTTTGTGCCCAAAAATGGTTTTAGAAGCTCTAATTTTAAACCTGTGATACAATAGTCTCCATTTTGTTGTTGAAAATTTCCATTTTCGAGATTAAAATAAGGAAGGAAATCATTAGACGTATCAGGATTAAATCCTAAAAATTTTGTCAAACCCATTAAAAACTGTTGATGAAACGTTCCTGTTTTTTCTACGGCATCAAACCACAATAAGGTGGTTTCAAGGTATTCAAAAAGAGGGGGGTTGGCTTCTTCTTCATGTAAAATCATCGACAAAATTTCAGCTAAAAATAATAGAACTGTAGATTTTAAAATATTGGTGTGAAGCGATTCGTAGGGTTTATACAATCGAACTTCTTTAAAATAATGCAAGCTGCGATTGTCTTTGTGGTCGGCTTCAATTTCGAGCAGTGTGAGTAGTTGAAAATAGGCGGGTTTTAGTTTTCCTTTTTTAGATTTAAGTGAATTTTTAATCACATAACTTTTTATCCCAGAAGCAGCCGTGTAACATTTGACAATAAGATCGTTGTCTTTGTATTTAATCTTTGAGATAACAATTGCTTTTGTAGAGACAACCATTAACGTATGATCATTATTTTTGAAACTTTCGTTTCAAGCGTGTCAAAATCAGAAAAAAGCACTAAATACACTCCTGAAGCCACAGTGTTATTTGCTAAATTTTTACCATTCCAATAGGCGGTTCCACCATCAATTTCTAGATTGTAATTCTTGTACCTCAAATTAACATTAGATTGCGCTTCGGCAACCAAATTACCTTCAATATCTGTTATTTTAATATTGACATTCTCACTTATGTTTTTAATTTTTATTTTATCCTCTGCCATATTAAATCCAGGCCGTACAGGGTTGGGGTAAACATAAATATCTTCAAGCGATTCCATCGTTCTTGACCCACCCGTTTTAAAAGCAACTAAGCCCCGAGTGGTTCCAAAATATACAACACCATTTTCGGAATCTAGCGCCATAGCATTAACCCCATTTGAAGGAAGCGGAGAGTTGTCCTTGGTAAAATGATGAATGGTTTTTTGTCCATCAGAAGACACGTAAAATACGCCCGCGTCTGCAGTAGAAATCCATTTATTGTTTGAACCGTCAACGATAATATCTGAGATGAATTGTTGCGATAATAACTCTTGTGGAAGGCCGTCTTCAAGTATGATAATAGGTTCTGTTCTCACAATTTCTTCACTGAAAAAATTAGAGGTATTATACAGCACTCTGAGCCCTCTATAGGTGCCAATCCATAATACATTATTTTTATCAATTGCCAACGATTTTACTTTGACAGAAGGGAGGTTGGAAACGTCTTTATCATTTATATTTTTCAACTGCATTCCGTTTTCATTAAATCCTATCAAACCAGATTTATAACCTCCAATCCATTTGGTACCGTCTGACCCAATAACAATATCACTAAAGCCAAGTTCACCTCCAATAGGTTGTGGAATTATCGGTGTAAAATCATAGGAAGTCCATTGATTATTTTCAAATTTATTTAATGGTTTTTGTACCCTTCCATTAGCGACCCATAAAGCACCATTGTCATCAAATTTACTAGCCGATGTCAAATAGAGTTGTGAAACAAATGGTTCAAGAGTACTATTATTATCGTTATAGATTTCAACAATCTCTCCGTTATTAACTTCTATAACCCCAGAATAATATGAACTCACAAAAACCTGTTCTGTATCAAAAGGATTGACGGCTATGTGAGATAAAAAATTTGGCAATGCTACCTTTGAACTTATGGAATCATAGGTGATATTACGCCATTCATTTTGACGGTACCTACTTATTCCTGTGGAGCTTTGTCCCCCACCCCATTCAAAAAATAATCCATACCCCCCGAAAGAAACCCAAAGATCATTGTTTTTTAATTCCAGAGAAAATGGGCTGTTTAACAAAGGACCGTCAGGGTGAATTTCTTCAAATGTGCTATTGTTTAATAATGTGGTTTTTAAAACTCCAAAACCTGATCGCCCTATGGCTGAGTTACTACTACTCCCAATAAAAACATGACTTCCAAATGTAATTGTACATGAATAAGTCGCTGGGAACTCTGGTGTTGGTACAATGGTATCTACAAGGTTGAAGTCTGTATTGTAAAAGTTGACTTTGGTTGAAAGTGTTTCTATGAGATACGCATCAGAAAAATATAAATCCTGAGGTAAGGATGTGCTCACAAACAATTGTGTTAATGAATTATCTGTGTTTATTTTTGAAGTCACAGCATTAGATGACGTGACAATTACATTCATATCGTTTGCAACTAAGTTTACAAAATTCCCTGTTACAATTGTCGTCCATTGCTGAAAATCAATTAAATTGGGGTTGCTCACTGATGCAGATTTTATACCTCCATTCCCGCCGCAGTTAGCATAAATCTCATTGTTTTTAATCACCGTTTGATTAACGGGCTCTTGACCTCCATTGAATCCTATGTAATAAGTATCTCCAAATTCTAAATTATCTAAATCATATATAGAAACTCCATAATCCGTAGCAACATAAACAATTCCATTGTGTTCATTAAAATGGTTGATCTTTTTATTATTTGGCGGAATGGTTGTTTTATTTAAAATGTCTATAACTTTCAGAACATCGTTGTCAGTCTCTTTAAAAACCTCTATCAACCCATTTTGATACCCTATTAATAATAATTGATAATCACTACTGTAGTGGATGGTAGAGATAAACTCTCCCGAAAGACCATTAAGTGTCGTTATTGTTTCAAGTTGATTGGTACTTGGGTCATACGAAAACACTGCGTTTTCAGCAGCAGCATAAACTTTATTGCCGGCTTCAACAATTTCTATTATGTTTAAGTACGAGAAGTGCCCTTCCCAAAATTCAGAAAAATCTTGAGAGAAATTAAGCAATGGCAACGATAACATAACAGTAATTGCTAATTGCTTAAGGGTATTTAGTTTTAACGTTTTTAAATACATTTATATCAAATACTTTTTGATTAAAATTATTATTATTTATCAGTTTTAACATTTACAAACAGAAACGAATCTTTTGTATGAATCTTATTTTATGACCAGAGTTTCTTTTGCCTGAGTCTTCTGTTTTTTGACAAATAGGGTATTTCAATCAAATACCACGACAAGATAGCCAATAGTAATGTGAGCATCAAAAAAAGCATACAAATAAGAATTGGAGGATATTTATTAAATAAGCCTAGATAGACAAAAAGTTGTATCAAAGGAAAATGATAGATATAAATACCGTAAGTAAAGTCTCCATATTTTCCAAAATTATTTAAAAACCTGAAACTATATGCAACATAAAATACCATAAATCCGAATGCAACTGGTTTTAGTAATTGTGTTTTTAAAATATAATGCTCTAAAAAAAATATTATTAAGCATGGAATAATAATATAATCTTTCCATTTCTGTAGAAGTGAAAAGTTTTTGTAGAATACAATTCCGGTTCCAAAAAAAGCTAAAGCTCCTGGAAGTTGTTTCGCTATTCTATAGTTGTCTATGGAAAGGAAGTACGTATAATAAGTAACTGACAAGAGATATACAATGATAATTAGTGCATAAAAATTAAACTTTTTAACTCTGACTAACCAATAAAATACAGGGACTAAGAGGTAAAAAGCTTCTTCCAGCTTTATGGTCCATAATGCGCCATTAACAGCACAAAATTTATTAGTTTCAAATACTCCAGGCAAGCAAGGTTCTAAATAATTTTGGAATGATAAATTGGCTGTAAGATATTTCCAAAATTGAATGTTAGAAAAATATTCGGACAATGAATACGTTGAAATAGCGCTAAGGAAGAGTGCAGAAATTAGGATTACAACAGCATACGCTGGGATAATTCGTTTCGCTCTTCTAATAATATAGTCTTTTATTGTTGTACTGTTCTCATAGCTTTTTGCAATTAAAAAGCCACTTACTATAAAAAATCCATCTATTGCTAAGCGCGTGTTGAAAAAGACCTTGAAAGGCTTAAGAATTTCTAGATCACTCAATTCGATTAAATGCGCAAATGCTACTGTAAAAGCAAAAACAACTCTTAAGAAATCGAAATTATTAATATTAATTTTATTCAACTACCTCGTGTTTTATTTATAAAAAGTCATGAATATCAAGCATAGAAATGAATTGAATTATCTTCAACTTTAAGTACAAATATATTTATTACAAACGAGAAATGAACTCATTATTGTACATAAACAAAAAAAGCTTTCAAATTAATGAAAGCTTTTTGAAAGTAGGTTTGGTAGTTATTACACCACGCCTTGTGCAAGCATTGCATCGGCTACTTTTACGAAACCTGCAATATTGGCACCTTTAACATAATCGATATACCCAGTTTTTTCATCTTTTCCATATTCTATACACGCATCATGAATATTGGACATGATGTCTTTTAGCTTTTCATCTACTTCTGCTCGAGTCCAGTTGTAGCGCAAGGAATTTTGTGTCATTTCCAGTCCAGAAGTAGCAACACCGCCTGCATTGGATGCTTTTCCAGGTGCAAATAAAATTTTAGCTTCATGAAATTTGGTGATTGCTTCTTTTGTCGAAGGCATATTGGCGCCTTCACTCACACAAATACAACCATTCTTTAACAATATTTCGGCGTCATTTTCATTTAATTCATTTTGGGTCGCACACGGCAACGCAATATCACACTTAACTTCCCAAGGCGTTTTGTTTGCTACAAATTTAGCGTTTGGATAGGTCTTGACATACTCACTTATACGCGCTCTTTTGACATTTTTAAGTGTCATTACAAACGCTAGCTTGTCTTGATCAATTCCCTCTTCATCTAGAATAAACCCAGAAGAATCTGATAATGTAATCACTTTTCCTCCTAAGTGAATCGTTTTTTCTGCAGCATATTGTGCTACATTTCCAGAGCCGGAAATTACAACCGTTTTTCCTTTGAAATTATCCCCTTTTGTTTGCAACATTTTATCCGCAAAATATACAGTTCCATATCCAGTAGCTTCAGGACGAATGAGAGAACCGCCCCATGTCATTCCTTTTCCTGTAAGTACTCCTGTAAATTCGTTTCTTAGTTTTTTATACATTCCAAAAAGGAATCCTATTTCGCGACCGCCAACTCCAATATCTCCTGCTGGAATATCAGTATTAGAACCTATATGACGAAATAATTCACTCATAAAGGCATGGCAAAATCGCATGATTTCATTATCGCTTTTTCCTTTAGGGTCAAAATCACTTCCACCTTTTCCTCCACCCATTGGAAGAGTCGTTAAGCTGTTTTTAAAAACTTGCTCAAAAGCTAAAAATTTCAGAATACTCATCGTAACCGATGGGTGAAATCGAAGCCCTCCTTTATAGGGTCCGATCGCAGAATTCATTTGAACGCGGTACCCACGGTTTACTTGGATTTCTCCTTTATCATCTACCCAGTTAACTCTAAAAGTGATTGCGCGCTCAGGCTCAACCATTCTTAACAAAATGTTTTTTCCGTGATAAATATCGTGTTTGACAATATAAGGGATCACCGTTTCTGCAACCTCTTCTACAGCTTGAATAAATTCAGCTTCGTGGCCATTTCTTTCTTTAACTAGGTCTAAAAAACCTTTTATTTTATCTTCCATATCAAATTTTTGGGGGATTAAATTTTAAATATTTTACGTTACAAATATATAATATCTTTAAAAATAATGCTCTATTTTTTTGTATATGATAATTACACGTCGATAATTAAGATATAAATTCGTAATATGATATTTTAATAGGAAATATTTAATGAAATATATAATTCTTTGCATAAAATGCGAGTTTTAAACTTCATTTTATATCCTAACTTTGGTCTAACACCTATCAATTATTCGAATTAACATCCATAACACCCTGTTTTTGCGCTCACATGTGACATATATTAAATCATTTCTTGAGCGACAACCTAACTATGAATGTTCTATAAAGTTTATAAACTGTTTTTCATTGCTAAAATGTACCCAAGGTGGATGCCTTCGTGAAATGCATTAAAACTGATTGCTTCATCAACAGTACTCAAAGTCACGTTTAAAGAAGTCATATAAGGAGTATAGCCTTTGAACATCCCATTGTCATAGTCAATTTTAGTTTGTTCAATGGTTGAGAACAAAAGAGTTTTGATGAGTGCCAATTCTTCCTCCGTAGCTTCATGAACGGTTTTAGAGTCTTTCTTATAGGTTTTTACCAATTCAGAATCAACTAACAAGGGAGTATTTGATAAGCCGTAAACCAATAATTGTTGCGTAACAATGGTGTGTGCAACGTTCCAAAAAATGGAATTTCGGTAGCCTTTAGGAACCGTATTGAGTTGATCTAAAGAAAATTTCTCTATGAGTTTCAGTAGAAGTGTTCTGTTTTTTAGTGTTACATTGTGATTCCAGTCCATAATATTCAGAGATTATTTAGTTCTTAGTAAAGAATTGATTTTATTTGTAAAAATAAGAAAAGAATCCCATGAAAAAATTCTATTTTTTGAGTACCTGTAATACGTGTCAACGAATTTTAAACCATTTAGATCTAGACGAAGATTTTGAACTTCAAGACATCAAGAAAATATTGATAAATTCTAAGGATTTAGAACACCTAAAAACTTTATCAGGCAGCTATGAATCCCTTTTTAGCAAGCGAGCAAAGCTTTACAAGGAATTGGGACTGAAAGAAAAAACCCTTACTGATACCGATTATAAAAATTATATTTTGGAACATTATACGTTCCTAAAACGGCCTGTACTCGTTTTGAATGACCAACTGTTTGTTGGGAACAGCCCTAAAGTCATCAACTCGGCAAAAACAGCACTATTGAATGAAAAATAATACGTTTGCACTCTTTGCACTTATATTGGTACAGCTTTTTTATGGCGTTACGTTTACCTTTGCCAACGATGTCATCGACGGCGGATACATGCAACCCTTCGGGTTTATTTTATTTAGAGTAAGTCTTGCTGCTGTGCTCTTTTGGGTGTTTAGTTTTTGGGCTCCTAAAGAAAAAATAGATCGAGTAGATTACCCTAAATTCATGCTTGCAGCATTTTTTGGTGTGGCTCTTAATATGCTGGCATTTTTTAAAGGATTACAGTTTACCACTCCAATTAATGGATCTGTGATTATGGTCACAACACCAATCATTGTGTTAGTGTTATCTGCTTTTATTTTAGGAGAAAAGATTAGGAAAATTAAGGTTTTAGGTATCTTTATGGGGCTTTCGGGAGCCTTAATTTTAAGTATCTATAACCGTTCAACTAGTTCTGCAGACAATGTGTTATTAGGCAATTTCTTGGTGCTTATCAATGCAGCGTCTTACAGTTATTATTTGATTTTGATAAAAAAATTGACCAACAAATACCATCCATACACCTTTATTAAATGGTTATTTTTGTTTGGAACCTTCTTTGTGCTTCCTTTTGGATACTCTGAGCTTTCAGCGGTTAACTGGAGTAGTTTTACTCCTTATATTTGGTTTTCAGTGCTATTTGTAGTGGTTTGCGCAACTTTTGCCACCTACCTGTTGAATCCGCTCGCCCTGCGAAAATTGAGTGCCACAACGGTGAGTACATTTGTATATATACAACCTATTTTTGCAGGAGTTTTTGCGATTATAATGGGTAGCGATAGCTTAAACACTGTGAAGGTCGTGGCGGCAGCTTTAATATTTTTAGGTGTATATTTGGTTTCTAAAAATCCGAACCTTCAAGCGACTAAATGAGTTCTTTTGTAACCTCTTTATACCCCTCAGTTGACCTTATCGACCCTGTCGTTTTTAAGGAAGTGAATGCTGATAAAAACGTCTATTTTTCAAAACCATTTTTAAAAGCTTTTGAACTTTCAAATCCACAAATTGAATTCAAATATATTTCCATTTCTGATGACAAAAAAAATACGGTAGCTCTTGCACTTGTTCAAGTGATTAACTTAAGTGTTGAAGGCACTTTAAAAAACATAAAAGTAGCATCCTTAGTTCGGAAATTCTTAAGCCTCTTTTTTTGTAATGAACACATAAAAATAATGTTTTGTGGAAATGTGTTTCTCAGTGGCGAGCACGGAATTAGGAGCTCGGATCGTGTTTCTAAAGATGAGATCATGACTCAGATTGGCACTGCTTTAGACGCCGTAGCAGCAAACACTAAACCGCTTCATGCTATTTTTGTAAAAGATTTTAAGCAGGAATCACTTCAAAGTACACGTCAGTTTTTAAATTTTGGATATAGCGAAATCAAGGTTGAACCCAATATGATTGTTCAGTTAGACCCGGAATGGAAAACCTTTGAGGATTACAAAAACATATTAAAATCAAAATACAGAGTCAAGGCCAATAAGGCCGACTCAACAAGTAGTGCTTTAGAGACGCGTTTATTTACAGAGCATGACTTTGAAACCTACAAAGAAGAACTACAAGCATTATACCAAAATACCATTGCGAATGCCAGTTTTAATGCGCAAGTTTTAAACCTAAATACCTACATCCATTTGCGGGCAACTTTCAAAGATGACTTCATCGTGAAAGCGTATTTTCTAGAAGATAAGCTCGTTGGGTTTTTGACCGCGCTTGTCAATAAAAATGCGTTGGATGCCCACTTTATTGGATTGGATTATCAGTTGAATAAATCACATGCCATCTATCCACGTATTTTAAATGATTATGTCAGATTGGGGATTGAAAAGAAAGTGTCTTCTATTAACTTGGGCCGAACGGCCTCCGAAATAAAAACCACTATTGGCGCCAATCCTTTGGAATTAAGTTGTTATATAAAGCATAAAAACCCTTTTTTGAATTCCTTAACAAAACCGTTTTTTAGACGTATTAAAATAAAAGAATTCAAGCAGCATTCTCCATTTAAATAAAAAAAGACCGAAGTCTTTTTTCTTATTCATCTAGATTTATTACTGCAAATTTACACAGGCCAACCATTGAGTACACCGCCCAGAAGTGCCAATGATACAATCCAATAAAACACATTTATAAAGATGTATTTAGCTGATTTCATTTCAAAAACGGCATTGGTAGCTAAGACAGGAAATGCTACAAAAACCCCTAGAAAAGCACCGTGTGCCGCACCATGTTTAAAGGTCATAAATAATTCTTGACCATGACGCATCTCATCAGGACCCCCTATCAAAACGTTGATGTACAGGTAAAAAGATAGAATTATAGATAAAAGAACTGCTAGAACATAAACCTTAGCAGGCGACATGGTTTTAATTTTGGCTTCGGTAATTCCAGTAGCATGCATCCATGCGGTTCCAAATACTTTGGGGTGATACCAGATTGCTCCGATAACTAAAGGGATCAAAGCTGACACAAGGATTGCCAACCAATTCATTGAAATGTTTTCCATGATTAAATAGGGTTTTAGTTAAGTTGAAAACAATATACGAAAATTTAAAACACATGCATTTTAAGGTTGCGGAAGAGTTTAAATTCTCCTTGGGTATACTTATTGGTTTTCAGTATCTTTGGAAAAAGTTTTTAACACCAAAGAATGATACATTCCATGACGGGCTATGGTAAGTCTGTATTACAATTGCCAAGCAAAACTATATCCATTGAGATAAAATCATTGAATAGTAAAACACTAGACCTCAACATGCGCATGCCGTCAATATACAGGTCTAAAGAATTGAATCTCAGAAAACTTATTGCTTCAAAATTAAACAGAGGTAAAGTTGATTTTTCATTATATTTTGAAAATACTGGTGGAGAGACCTTTGCAAATGTCAATCCTAAAGTCGTGAAAAAATACATGGCACAATTAGAAGGATTGTCAACTGGGACTGAAATACAACGGCTTCAAATGGCTATCAAAATGCCCGATGCAATTAGTACCGAGCGTGACGAAATAGACGAATCAGAATGGTCGGATATTCAAAATGAAATACTTAAGGCATTGGATCGAATTGCGCTTTATAGATTAGAAGAGGGTAATGTGTTAGAGGCGGACTTTACAAAACGAATTGCGATCATTTCAGACTTACTAAATCAAGTGCTTGCAATAGACCCCGAACGCATCACAAATGTACGCGAGCGTTTACATAAAGGCGTTTCCGAACTGAAAGAAAAATACGACGAAAATCGCTTTGAGCAAGAGTTGGTCTATTACATCGAAAAGTTTGATATCACTGAAGAAAAAGTACGACTTCAAAACCATTTAGAGTATTTCATAAAAACCTTAAATTCTGAGGAGTCCAATGGTAAAAAATTAGGATTTATTTCTCAAGAAATTGGGCGAGAAATCAATACCATTGGGTCGAAAGCTAATTTTGCGCCGATGCAAAAATTAGTGGTTCAAATGAAGGACGAATTAGAAAAAATTAAAGAACAATTACTCAATGTCCTCTAAGATGACACAAGGAAAACTGATTGTATTCTCGGCACCATCGGGATCAGGAAAAACAACAATTGTAAGGCATTTGTTGGCACAAGAAGAGTTGAATTTAGAATTTTCTGTATCGGCAACATCCCGTGCAAAAAGAGGAACTGAAGTTGACACAAAGGACTATTATTTTTTATCTAGTGATGCTTTTAAACAACACATAAAGTCAGATGATTTTCTGGAATGGGAAGAAGTCTATAGAGATAATTTTTATGGTACCCTCAAGGCTGAAGTAGAACGTATTTGGGCTCTTGGAAAACATGTTATTTTTGATATCGATGTTTCTGGTGGCTTGCGAATTAAACGTAAATTTCCAGAACAAACCTTGGCTATTTTTGTGAAGCCTCCAAGCATCGATGAATTAAAGATTCGTCTTAAAAAAAGACAAACAGAAACGCAAGACAAAATTAATATGCGAGTTGCAAAAGCTTCCGCGGAACTTGCTACCGCTCCTTTATTTGACTGCATCATTGAAAATGATGTTTTGGAAATGGCTAAAAAAGAAGCCTATGATAAAGTGGCTAAATACATTAACTAAGGATCAATGAATATTGGACTCTTTTTTGGAACTTATAATCCCATCCATGTTGGGCACCTTGTGATTGCGAATCATATTGCGGAACATTCGGATTTGGACCAAGTCTGGTTGGTAGTCACGCCGCAAAGTCCCCATAAAAAAAAGCAAAGCTTACTGGACAATCACCAACGGATAGAAATGGTTTATAGGGCTACAAAAGAGTACCCAAAACTTATGCCAAGTGCTATTGAGTTTAATTTAACACAACCGAATTATACTGTTCATACATTGGCATATTTAGAAGAAAAACACCCCGAACACCGCTTTTCACTAATTATGGGAGAAGACAATTTAAAGTCCTTGCCAAAATGGAAAAATGCGGAGGTAATCATCAAAGGATATCCGATTTATGTGTATCCTAGAAAACTAACAGCGTCCGAAAAAACAGCGGTTTTAGAAAAAGATGCCACCATAATTAAAATAGATGCTCCCATTATGGAGTTGTCTTCTACGTTTATTCGTCAGTCCATTAAGGCGGGTAAAAACATTCGACCTATGCTGCCCAGTGCGGTTTGGGAATACTTAGATGAAATGAATTTTTATAAATAAAATATGGTTAAAATTGGTTCTATAGAGCTTCCTGAATTTCCTTTATTGCTTGCGCCCATGGAAGATGTGAGCGACCCTCCTTTTCGTGCGTTGTGTAAAGAGCAAGGGGCGGACGTGGTTTATACCGAATTTATTTCAAGTGAAGGCCTGATTCGTGACGCGGTCAAAAGCACCATGAAATTGGATATTTATGAAAAAGAACGTCCTGTAGGCATTCAGATTTTTGGAGCTAATTTAGACAGTATGTTACAAGCTATTGATATTGTTGAAAAATCCAATCCGGATATTATTGATATTAATTTTGGCTGTCCCGTAAAAAAAGTAGTGAGTAAAGGCGCAGGCGCAGGTATTTTGAAAGATGTGTGTTTAATGGAAAAACTCACTGCCGAAATGGTAAAGCGTACCAATTTACCCGTTACCGTCAAAACACGCTTGGGCTGGGATCATGATTCCATTCATATTGTGGAGGTAGCTGAACGGTTGCAAGACGTGGGTTGTGCAGCGATTTCTATTCATGGGCGTACCCGTGCGCAGATGTACAAAGGTGCTGCCGATTGGGGCCCGATTGCAGAGGTTAAAAACAATCCACGTATGCACATTCCTGTTTTTGGAAATGGGGATGTAAACACGCCTGAACGCGCGATTGAAATGCGTGATCAATATGGACTAGATGGTGCTATGATTGGACGTGCGACAATTGGAAATCCTTGGTTTTTTAAGCAAGTAAAACACTTTATGCAAACGGGTGAACACTTAGAGCCTATTAGCATGCTCGAGCGTGTGGAAGCTGCGCGACGTCATTTGCAAATGGCAATTGATTGGAAAGGGGAAGTTTTAGGAGTTTTAGAAACCCGACGCCATTATACCAACTATTTTAAAGGCATTCCAGATTTTAAACCGTTCCGAACACGTATGGTGACTAGCGATCATAGTACCGATGTTTTTGCTGCGTTTGACGCTGTAGAATCGACCTTTGGCGACTACCAATTTGTTTAGGCGTTTAGCTGTGCTTTAGCGATGCGTCGCGACGCAATCCGCGAGGCTATGATTCCTAAAGTTAATATCGTAGCGAGCACAATTCCAATATTGATCAGCTGTAAATCGACCGGATATGCCAAGGAAGGCGTAATCATTACTAAGGCATGTTTTTGTTGCAAGCATATAACAACCACACCAATTCCGAGTCCTATACCTCCACCAATTACCGTCATTAAAATTCCTTGGTAATAAAATATACTTCGCAATTCTTTGACCGTTGCTCCTAGATTGTACAAGGTTTTTAAATTCTTTTTCTTGTCTAAAATCATCATTATGATGGAACCGATAATATTAAACAAGGCGATGATTAAAATCAATGTAAAAATCAAATAGACTGCGACATGTTCTGTATTCAGCATTTTGTAAAGGGCGTCATTGAGTTGGAGTCGGTTCTTAATTGTAACCTTGTTATCAAAAACAGATTGCAATGCCGCTCTTGCCGCATCCTCATCGACAGAGGGTTCTAAATAAATATCGATTGCACTGAGAGTTTCAGAATCATAGTTTAATAAATACTTGGCATTTTCAAGGGATGTAAATACTTGAGAATTATTAAGTGTTTCATTAATTTGAAAGATCCCTGCATTAGCGACTTTCATACTTGTAAAAGCACCTTTTACAGAAATCTGTTGTCCAGTCCCAGGCTTGGGCGCATAGAGTTTAATGACTTTTGCTACATCAAAAATTCCAAACCCTAGTTCATTAGTGACGCCCCAACCGGCCACAATTTGTGGGGTGTTCGGTTCAAACCACTGTCCATATATCAAAATAGAATCGATGGTTGCTTGCGGATAGTTTGCATCCACTCCTTTGAGGGTTACAGCCAAATGTTTGTTGTCGCAATTCATTAGCATCCGCTCTTCGACTACTTCTGTAAAAGAAGCGACAGCGTTTAAAGTTTTAAGGGCTTGTTTTTGAGCGGCTGTAAAACGGATGGTTTTGGTAGTAGTGGGAATAATTTTTAGATCAGGATCGGAAAAAGAAGTGAATTCTAAACTAAAATTTTTAAGTCCAGAGAATCCTGAAAGCACTACAAAAAGGGCTGCGGTTCCTATAATAATCCCAAAGCCAGCAATAAGGGTAATAAAGTTGATGGCGTTGTTATTGCTTTTAGAAAACAAATAACGTTTGGCTATATAGAGGGGGAATTTCAATTAAGACTTTTTTCGTTTCTCTAACAAATCAGGGTTGTCAATTGGGTTTTCGATGCCTTTAAGTGACTTGTCTATTTGGTCGATATACTCCAAAGAGTCATCAATGAAAAAAATCAATTGTGGCATGCGACGCAATTGGTGCTTGGTGCGTTGCGATAGCTCGTGTTTGATGAGGGGTGCATTTGATTTTATTCCTTCTAAAAGTTCAGCACCTTTATCAATCGGGAAAATACTCAAATACACTTTGGCGATCGAAAGATCGACGGTCACATTGACCTTTGTCACTGAAATAAGTATGCCTTTCATCCCGCCTTGGGTGGCTGCGCCTTGAAGTACCTCAACGAGATCACGCTGTAAAACGGAGGCTATTTTTTTTTGTCTTTGACTTTCCATGGGGTAAAAATAATATATTTCTGGGTGAATTGTTTAAAAGCTAGTCCTTTTCGGTTAAATTTGTCCTATGCTGAAGAAAATAGAACATATTGGCATTGCCGTCAAAGACTTGAATACGTCTAATGAATTGTTTAAAAAGCTCTTAGGCGTGCCGCATTATAAAACTGAGCAAGTTGCTTCTGAAGGGGTCACAACATCTTTTTTTGATGTGGGAACACATAAAATTGAGCTGCTGGAAGCCACGGATGCAAACAGTCCCATTGCTAAGTTCATTGCTAAAAAAGGCGAAGGCGTGCATCATATTGCTTTTGAGGTGGAGGACATAGAGGCAGAATTGGCACGTTTAAAGGCAGAGGGTTTTGAATTGATTCATGAAACTGCCAAAGAAGGTGCGGACAACAAACGTATTGCTTTTTTGCATCCAAAATCAACAAACGGTGTTCTGATTGAGCTCTGTCAAGAACGGTCTAATAAAGACTGATTTTCTTTTTATAATTTTAAAAAACGTTGTAATATTGCAGCCGTATTGGTCCCATAGCTCAGTTGGTTAGAGCATCTGACTCATAATCAGAGGGTCCTTGGTTCGAGCCCAAGTGGGACCACCCTGAAAACCCTTCTTAATTGAGGGGTTTTTTGTTTAGTAGTTATTCGTTTCAAATATACTAAAAAAGGGCTTAAATAGCCCCTTTTTGGCAGTTATATGACAGTTAAAAGCCAAAAAAAAGATGAAGCTTATTTTACTGCTATAATTACACCCCCCTATTAATTTTAAGATCGTTTTTTATAGCCCTACATGTTCCCATAAGCGGTTATTACCTAATGCCTACGTTTATCATACATTATTAGTTATAATATATTGAAAAACAAGGGATTAACATTATTGCTAATCCCTGTTTTATTAAGACTTAATCAGATTAAGCTATTAGGTAACCCATTACTTCCTCTTGTATATTCCATGGGAAGTCTTGATAATTAGTTTTAAATCTAGAAATCGATTCAATATATCACCAAGTGTACGGTCTTTTATACCTAAACTTTTAGCTTCAATTAAAATCTCTCCTCTTTTAAAAGAGTCCTTGTTATTAATCCACGATAGCAACTTTTTTTGAGTAGAAGTTAACTCTTTAGGCTTTTTATTAAAACCTGATAATATGCCTATACTGTGTGGTATGTAGACTTTTTCTACTAAATCCATTGCTGTTTTGAAGTCTTCGTCTGAACAAGTAATTTCACTTTCATTAGATCTCAATGCTGATAAAACCATTGCAATTTTAAAGCCCATTAATCCATGTCGATAGATTACACTTGTTGTGTCATCATTATATAATGCATTGCTATGTTTTAAGGATTCTGTAAACACTGTATCTAAGGTTTCTCCCTGTGATTTACTCATAATAAACCTTTGAGACTTATTTCTTTTGAATTTATCACAAAGCTTATTGCTGTATTCTTCAAATATTTCCTTTTTACTTTTACTCAATTTGTCTGTATATGTTGACTTCCAAATAGGTTCTGATTTAAAGGAATAAAACATAAATCTGCTAAATAAACCATCTTGAACTGAAGTTATAAGCGTTCCTAATTGACTAGGTGTTCCTGTAACAGCCACACTAAATTTTGGCTCCTTTACCTCAATATATTCAAGGTCAGTTATTCTGCTTTTTGACACTGATTCTGCATGAAACCCCTTTCTAAGAACATCAGAAAAACTTCCCCATTCTTTTTTTAAAGCATTAGTCAGTGTATCGGCTTCCGTTTCGCAAATACAACCCTGACCGTTGTTGTCCTGAAGATGTTTCACAATCATAGCTGATGAAGTATTTGCAGGAATAAAGTATACTTTAAGTTTAGGTTGTTTTGGCTCTTCCAAAGCATCAATAGCTTCATTTGATTTTACTTTTTTTAATTTTAAATCAAATATTCTTTTAGCTTTTTTATAAACTTTCAAAGCTTCTCTGCTTTTAGATAACAAAAACTCATGATAACACTCGCCAAGTTGTTTTGCATACTTCATGCATCCCTTACCGCTTGCTGGTGGAGCTATAACAAAGCTGAAGAGATTTGGATAGACTTTTTCATTTGCATAAAGGCCATATACATTATGAAGGCCACCACTAATAACGGATAAAGCAGATGTTAGAAAAATATCACGCTCTCTACCCTCAAATACATTACAAGCATCTTTAAGTATTTCAGGTAAATTGGTATAAACTGATTCAGGAATGTACGGACTTGTAGAGGACTCAGAAATAAATTTACTTGAAATTGCAGAAATGGCAGGTTTGGCAATACTACCTTTTTCACTTATGTTGTTTTCATATGCACTATTGATTGATTTTTCAATTTCCTCTTTACTGAACTCATTATCACAGTATGAATAAGCATAATTAATAGCATCAGTAATTTGAAAACCATATCGATTGGCATTACAACCAAATAGATGGACAAAGTTATTTCTATTACCTTCATAAAACTCTTCTTTTTTTGAGGTGAAATTCCAAACCCATTCTATATCCTTGTCAGAATTAGTTTCATTAGTTGGATAGCTTTGATAATTAAAGACCTTTGATTTTTCATTCAAATACATCTCGTTATCATAGGAGACAAAACATAGTCTCAAGACGTCTTTTATAGACTTATCAGACATTACACCCAGTAAGTTGTCATAATATGCTCTAAGTGCGTTAAAAGCATATGTGTGCGTGCTTAAATCATTGCCACATTTAACAAGCACTTTTAAACCTTTTCCTGAGGGACTTACAAAAGCAGCATATGTATAAGGATTATTAATAATTTTAGATTTAACATCTTGAACATTATCAAGCTTGTCGTAATCTAAATGTAATAACCCTGAGTACGACTCTACATTTTCTTTTTTTCGTTTACCTTTATAAGTAGCAGAGATTGTAAAAGCAGGAAGTTCTAATTTCAACTCATCTGCTTGTTTAGTATTTCCACTATTTATGTGATATTGGATATCTTTTATTTGCTTTTTCCAAAATCCTTTCTTGATCTGTTCAAGAACTTTTTGAATCTCTACGATTCTATTATTTGACCCATCCAATGAGTCTGAAAAATTAATTTCTTTCATTTTTTAGTTTTTAAAATTAAAGGCTTGCCAAACCTGCCAAACCTGCCATTTGAGACAGAGAAACCTTTTGAAATTAGGCAGAGTTATTCCTGCTCCCATAATGGGAGTGTTTTCCGTTGAGCCAATTACTGTTATTCATTATGCTCGGAATTTATGGGATAAATTACTATGTCATTGGCATCAGATTTATGCCAACATAAATTGAAAAAGAAGTAGAAAATCCGTATATTTGAAGTGTTCAAAACAACAAGTCAATGGTTTTCGACTCAAGTCAATTCTGTTGACTTTTTTATTTTAACAAAGCTGGTGGATCATCTTTAAAAATACCAGAGATTATTTTTAACATTGTATATACAATTCTTAACATTTCGTAAGCAAATCCTTACATATATTCTTTATTTGAATTTAAAATCTTAAGTTAGATATTTGTTAGACAAACTATTATTTAGGAAATATTATCAGTGCCTATGAAAAAAACTGTTATTGGAAAAGTATATTTAGCTTCTACAGAATCTGAGCTTAAAAGGGGATGGATTAAGTGTGGAATGACTACAAGAGATTCAAAAACAAGAATCTTGGAAGGGAATGTAGCTTCATTAAGAGAAAGGTATGAATTGCTTTACACTAAAGAAACAGAGTACTATGTTGAACTCGAAAAACATATGCATGATAAATTCGAAAATCAAAAGGAGTGGATTAAAGCTACACTTCCTCAAGCTGTAGCAGAGATCAATAGATTTTTAAATTCCAAAACGTCTACTTCTAAATCAACTTCAAAATATACACCAAAGCTTCACCAAAAAAATGCTATTAAAGCTGTTATTAATGAATCAAAATTAAGCGATAAAGTATCTATTGTTATGCCTACTGGAAGTGGTAAAACATTAACTTCTTTGTGGATAACAGAAGGATTAAAAGCTCAAACGGTTCTTTTTCTTGCGCCCAGCTTACAATTAATTAGGCAAACTAAGGATGCTTGGGTTGAGCAAGCAAGAGAAGATTTTGTTTGGATGGCTTGTTGCTCGGCTAGTGATATAGACGAAAGAGAACATGCAATTGAAATGGGCGGTGGAATGGTTTCAACAAATCCTGCAGATATCGATGGATTCGTGAGATTCATGAATGGTAAAAAAGTAATTTTTTCCACTTATCAATCTTTGCCTTCCATTTTAGCATGTGACACAAAATTTGATATTATAATTTCTGATGAGGCTCACAGAACTGCTGGGATGAGTAAAAATGAATTTGGATTATTTAATCTAGTTCATAGTAAAAAGCTAAAGACCAAGCTTCGATTGTTTCAAACAGCATCTCCAAAAGTTTTCAAAGACGACCTTCTCGATATTGTTGAGAATGAAGATGATGTTTTTGCGTTCGATATGAATGATGAAAAACTATATGGTAAAATAGTTTATGAAATGACTCTAGGTGATGCAATTGACAAAGAATTGCTTTGTGATTATAGAATTATTGCAATTGGTGTAAAAGACAAAGAAGTTGCAAGTCATTTAAAAAACAGGACATATGTGGCAGAGGGTATTTCTGCTGACGAGGCAGCTGCCTCAATTGCGATCAGTGAGATATTTAAAAAACTAAACGTAAATCATATGATTTCTTTTCACTCAAGGCTTGCGCTAGCTGAAATGACATCAGATGAATTAAATAATTTTGGAATATTTTCTGAAACCGTAAAAGGAACAATGAGTACAAAAAAAAGAGAAAAAGCTTTTGAACGATTTAAAAAGAAATCAAAGGCAGTTTTAACAAATGCTTTTGCACTCCAAGAGGGCATTGACATAAAGAAGGTGGATTCAATTTTTTTCTCTTCACCAAAATCAAGTACAATATCGATTGTACAAGCGATTGGAAGAGCTTTGAGGCTAGACCCAGAAAACCCAAATAAAGTAGCTGCTATTGTAGTGCCTGTATACGCAACAGGTGACCCTAACGAGGAAATAAAGGAATCTGTTTTTAAAGGGCTATATCAGTTGGTTTCCAGTATTAGTGCAGTTGATTACAGATTAAGAGCTTATGTTGAAGGATTTACTGAAGGTAAGGGTCAAAGAGGAGAATCAAAGCCAATTGATTATATAAAACTCGCTGACTTTGAAAGATTAGATTTTATAGACTTCTCAGAAAAACTAAGAAATGCATTTACTTATGGTACTCTTTCCAAAAGACGAAGAACCTTTGAAGAGAATCTTGACATATACAAAGACTTTATATAATGGAAGTTAAATATAGAATTCACAATGAATTCCAACATTGTAGCGCCAGCTTAGACAACAAAGCTTATAGCTATAATTCATTAATGGTAATGTTCCGTGAAACAAAAAAAAAATACCTCAAAAATTACCAGTTAACTAAAAAAAAGAGAAACCTCGATATTAACGATTTTAAATTTAAGTATGGCCATAGAGAATTTGAAAAAAGTAATTTGTCCGAAAACGAAATAAAAAATTATTTCTTTTCTAAACACGAAAACAAAGCCAAATCATGGCTTTCATCCAACAGAAGGAAAAGGCGGCAAGGGAAATTAACTCAAAATCAAATTGAATCTTTAAATGAGTTTGGAATGATGTGGAATCCTAATACTGATATTTGGGAAAAAAACTTTATAAATTATAAAAGTGAGTTTACAATTGATATTTTAAAAAGTATGAGAAGTAAAAGCTGGTCGATTGGAGCAGCGAGACTCAGAAAGTTAATCGAGCTGGAAGAATGGGAAAAAAATCAAAAAATATTATTTGAAAATGGAACTTTATCAAAAGAAAATCTTTTAAGGTTAAAAGCAATTAACTTTCCATTCAAATCCTCATATGAACAATCTGCAATCCCTTTATCGTCATTAATTGCTTTAATTTCTAGAATTAGAGAATTAAATCAATTTGAAGCTTTTTTTGGAAGAACAATTGAATTCTTAGAAGATTTAGTGCAACCAATAATTTTAGATGAAAAGGAGGAAAAAGAAAGCTCCCAAATAAGAAAGAAATGGGAGAAACAAGAAAAGATTAAAAAAGATGCTGCTTTAAAAATATTAGAAAATAAATCAAATGCATATTTTTTGAAATATATCGATAAAATATGTAAGCATGAACCTTTGAGTTGGAATCAAAAAAATATTGTTGATTTAAGTGATAAAAAAATATTTTCCAACGTAAAAAAGAAATTAGAGCAATATGAAAAGTTAAAACAAATAATTGAAAACACTTTTTTATTTCCTAGGACTAAATTAAATAATGTGGTGTATGAATCCGTTTATTTGAATTATGAGTTTAATGATGAAATCAAAAAATATGCAGCTAATAAAATGATTATTCTTCTTGATGATTATCTTTTAAAATCTGGAATTATTAATTATAAGAAACGGTTTAAGCCAATAACTTATTTAATGGATATCTATAAAAAGGAAAATAACATGGAAGGATTACTTATGCTAAAAAAACTTATTGATAACCATGAAATATTAAATATTCTTTACAAACAAAGACTCAATAAAAATTTAAAGAGATTGAAGCTCAAGTAAAGGATAAGGTTTTTTAATTTTATATTAAAAACAATAACAGCAGCCTGATGACTAAATCAATTAATGATGATTTTAAGTATAACATAATAATAGGAGAAGACTCTCCCTATAATATTATAGCTAGAAAAGTGTTCAATAATATAGTGAAAGAAAAAAAATGGATTTTCAAGGGCATTAATGAGTACAAAACATCAGACTTTGAATTTTATGATTACAGTGGTGAAAAGACAATATATTCGACAAGCCAATCTCCTAACAAGCACAAGGAGGCAATAATTTCTGAACTCATTGAAGAGGAAGCGTTTTCTGTTAAAATAATTTTTGATGGTAAATATTATAATACGAAGCAATTAATAGATTTTTATGATGAATTTTCACAATCTCTTGACGACAATGTAAATGAACTTCCAGATATTATTAATAAAAAAGAATTAAGTCCAGATGAATTCGAAGAGATTAAAAAGTTTAAAAACAGGGAAGAGGCTCGAAAATGGAAGTCAAGACAAAGATCACTTAGAAGAAAAGGCAAGTTAGAGCAATATAAAATTGATATGCTAAATAAACTTGGTATGATTTGGCATCCAGTTGGATTATCAAGCAGTAAAGACGAATGGGAAAAAAAATATCTCTCTTTCAGAAAAAATGGATTATGTTTAGAGATTAAAGATTGGGTTGATAATCAAAGAGAATTATATGAAACCAAATCTCTATCTAAAGAAAATCTCTTAAGACTTCAAGCAGTTAATTTCCCATTCCAACCAACTACCAATGAAAAATATAAATTAACCAAGCAATATTATTGGGATGCTAGAGAAAAGCTTAATAAAAAAGTTGAGAAATATAAAGTAAAACGATTTAAAGAACTCTCTGTTTATGAAAAACCAAAAAGGTTTTATGGCACAAAAAAAGAGCATGAAAAATTAAAGAAAAGTCAAAAAGAAGTAAACAGTTTTTATAACAGAAAATATTCTTATTGTAGCCCAAATAGTATAAAAAAATGCAAAGAAACTGAGGCTCTTAAAATAATTTCCTCAATTAATAATGGTGTTTCTTATTATAACAGCAGATTGAAAGAGTTTTTAGATAAAGAATCTGAAACCTATAAAGAAAATAATAAAAGAATTCCTCAATATGTAAAACGGTTCTATGGTGAGGTTGATAATATAAATTTAACAAAATTGGAGATTTATAAAGAACTATCTCAATTTAATGAGAGCATTTTTAATGGAGCAATTAGAAAAAAAGCATGTCAATATATGTTAGATTATTTGCCCTTGATTAGCCTGAAAACTGCTAGAAATTTTAAAGAAATTAATTATTTAATATCAACATACAAAAAAGAAAAAAATTTGAGCGAACTCATACTTCTTAGAGATTATATAATTAAATATCCCATGTTGAACGAATTTTATGGTGATAAGATAAATTTAGTAATTCTAAAACTCAAAGTTTAGAAATTATTTCAAGCCCTCTTAAGTAGGTATGATTTATATTTCTTATTTTTAAAGTCTAATTCAATTTAATTATGAAAAAACTAATCTTAATCTCCGCTTTATTAATCTTCTCTTGTAATAGTGATGATAGTTCTGAAGACAGTCCATTACCAACATACACTATAGAAGGTAAATGGCTTATAGAAGGAATGATACCAGAAGGAAATACTATGTATCTCTATCAAGATGGGTTACTTTACACTTATTACTGTGTTGAAGGCGATTGTAATTCATTATATAACTCTTATGAAGCAAATGATGGAAATCATATTCCGAACCCTCTTAATTATACATATGAAAATGATATCCTGACGGTTGATTTAAATTTTGGTAATGAATTAGTTACTCCAATTACATTTGAATGTGATGGTGGAGAGGCATATTTTGAAACACCTGGATACAGTTTGTTTAGATTAAATTCTGAGTGTAACTAAACCATAGGCATATCCTCTTCCTTCAGTTCAGCTATTTCTAAACCTCGTAAGTAGGTTAAACTTACATTTATTGATGAGTGCCCCATAGCTTTTTGTAGCTTGGTTATAGAACCAGTTCTCTTGAAGATTTCTATAGCCCCTGTGTGTCTAAAGGAGTAGAGTGTTTGGTCTTGTTCAAGCAGTTTAGAAACCCTCTTAAAACGCCCCCAAAGTGTCTTAAAATAGTCTTCATTTAAAGGTCTTGTAGTACCTGTAAATATATTGTGTTGAGGTTGTCCTTTAACAAGTAATTCTCTTATGTAAATAGGCACAGGAACTATTCTGTTTTTACCAGACTTATTTCTATTTCCAGACAAGGGAATATAACCTAAATCATCACTAAAGTCAGACCACTTTAATTCTCTTATTTCTCTGTGTGGTCTTAACAAACATCCATAGGTCATTAAACAACACAAATACAAGTTATCACTAAACAACTTAATCTCATTAAGGATGAGGTTTATATCCCTGTAAGGTTTGTGTAGTTTAGCCTTTGTTTTCTTTGCTTTTATGCTTTCCATAGGATTGCTATCCATACCTATGTTCCTTGCTTCATTTATAAGTACATTTAAGTGGCGTTTAATGGTGTTATACGACACGCCTAAAGCATATTGATTAAGATAAGATTTAACTTCGTTAGAAGTGATGTTTTCATCGTTTGAGTAAGACACAAATCCATCAAAAACAAACCTCAACATAGACTTGTATTTGTCTGAATATTCTCCTTTTAGTTTGTTGTTTAAGGCTTTGCGCAAGTATTCCTTATCGGATATCTTTCCACTTATTATTTTATTAGTTCTGTACGCTAATAATTGTCCTCCATTAATTAGGTAATTATAAATTTCAGCAGCTAATAGATTTCCGATATTTCCTCGTTGACTTAATGGAAAAGAATTGGGATTTGTTTCAGAACCAATTCGCTTTCCATTGTAAAGCCTGTAGCGTTTTTGATTAATGATAAATGAGATGAATACTTTTTGCTTTTGGTCAGTATGAACCGTTGGATAATTTAATTTCATTTGGCAGTTGTCAGACAGTTAAACAATAATTATTGAGTAACTACTTGACAATCAATAGCTCAGTTGGTTAGAGCATCTGACTCATAATCAGAGGGTCCTTGGTTCGAGCCCAAGTGGGACCACCCTGAAAACCCTTCTTAATTGAGGGGTTTTTTGTTGCTCTCACT
>Ga0209713_10000050_pt1 | contig 72475 bp, 72 predicted proteins | sample ArcOceMetagenome_3_FD_187444 | JGI IMG/M metagenome (GOLD analysis project Ga0209713, IMG submission 187444) | Marine eukaryotic phytoplankton communities from Arctic Ocean - Arctic Ocean- Svalbard ARC20M Metagenome (SPAdes) (version 2) | ecosystem: Environmental > Aquatic > Marine > Oceanic...
TACCCTAGCTTTCGTCTCTGAGTGTCAGTAATAGCCCAGTAAAGTGCCTTCGCCATCGGTGTTCTTTCCAATCTCTACGCATTTCACCGCTCCACTGGAAATTCCCTTTACCCCTACTATACTCTAGCCTAACAGTTTCGACTGCGATTTCGAAGTTGAGCTTCAAGATTTAACAGTTGACTTGTTAAGCCACCTACAGACGCTTTACGCCCAGTGATTCCGGATAACACTTGCATCCTCCGTCTTACCGCGGCTGCTGGCACGGAGTTAGCCGATGCTTATTCCTCAGGTAACGTCATTGATTTCCTCCCTGAGAAAAGAGGTTTACAACCCATAGGCAGTCATCCCTCACGCGGTATTGCTCCGTCAGGCTTTCGCCCATTGCGGAAAATTCCCCACTGCTGCCTCCCGTAGGAGTCTGGACCGTGTCTCAGTTCCAGTGTGTCTGATCGTCCTCTCAAACCAGATACTGATCGTCGCCTTGGTAAGCCATTACCTTACCAACAAGCTAATCAGCCGCGAGCTTCTCTTTAGGCGAATAAATCCATTTCACTCGAAAGCATATGGGGTATTAGCAGCGTTTTCACTCTGTTATCCCCCTCCTAAAGGCAAATTCTCACGTGTTACTCACCCGTCCGCCACTTGAGTTAAAAACTCTCGTACGACTTGCATGTGTTAGGCATACCGCCAGCGTTCATCCTGAGCCAGGATCAAACTCTCTTAAAATTTCCTTAAATTTATTGTTTTAAGATCAGAAACTGAACTTAAAGTTTTTAGTTATAGTTGTAGATATAATTATGAGCAATACCTTCTAAAAAGAAGAAAGGGAAATAAAACTACAAAATAATTTGAAAAAATAATTATTAAAGTTTTACTTTTGCAACAGTTACAATGTATTAGATACATTTATATTGCAAATAACACTGTATTAACTAAAAGTGACATTTAAAATTAAGTAAGTAATTTTAATAATAAAAATATTTATTTTTATTAAGAGATTAAAAAAATAAGTAGTCTTAAAAACGTTGAATTAAAAAATAATTTATTTAAAATAATAAACTTCTATTAAAAAAAAAATAGAAACAATAACTTTATTCTCACGATTTAAGTTTACGTAACATCACTAAAAACAAGAGAATTTTTTTAAGTTCTCAACCTTATTCAGTCGAGCAATTAAAAGAACTTTTATTTTTATCTTTTATGTTCGTCTACTATTATGCTGAGACAAGGTCTAAAATAGATTTTAGAAATCTTCAAAGATAACATTTTTTTAGTATTTATCTTTTCAATTAAAATAAAGTTTTTAGGTTTAATTGAAAAGATAAATAAACTAAATAATGTTCCCCATGTGGTCAACTACGGAACTGATAAACATCTCGGGTTTATCAAGTAAATAATGACTTAATTCATGTGACCAATTTTGTGAGTCATAAAATGTCGAATTAACAAAAGCACTTACTTTTTCAGGATAATCTGTAAAAAGTCGAAGACCTACTGCCTCTGAATGTGAACGCTGCTGCTCATAGATTGATCTTAAAACTCGAATTGGTAATAAATCCGAGTCCATCATTTTATAATTTTTGTGCATAAATTGCTGAATCTCTGGTCGCTCGAAATGCCAGAATTCACGCAATTTATCAGGTATCGGATTCGTCCACCAGAGTTGTGGCAAATAGCGGAACATAATGATATCTTTTGGAGTCCCATTTATTAGAATCTGACCAGTTACTCCTTCACTTGGTAAGTATGGCATTGTAAAAACTAAATGATTTAAAGCATCTGCTAGTACCCCAACCGCTCCATTGACAAGTATTGAAAGAAGTGGGAATCCAAAGAAGGTTGCTCTCTTGGTAATTCCCAGATGGAATAATAAATCATAAATCCAATCTGTAAGGGAAATTAGATAAATCCATGGTCGTGTATATGGATTAATTGTAATGAAGTAGTATAGCATCATTCGGAATTGTAGGAAGAACATGAAATAAACAATTAATGAGAATAAAGTATCTCGAATAATTTCTAATCCACTCGTATCTGCTCCAATATCAAAAATTAATTGAATCCATTTTGAGACCCAATCCGGTAAAAAAATGACATTTCGATAATGTTCAATATAGAAATTATAGTATCCGTCTCGTGGACTTTCGTAGTAAAACTTTTCAATTGCGGATGATTTTGGGACATTTCCAAAGATCGCTTCAAAAATACTATTTGGATCCGGAGCTGGTGGGACTCGTGGATCATGCATTGGTAAATTATTGAATCCATTGGGATCATTTCCGATGGGCATGCCTGAACTTGTTTTGGGGTATCCAAAAAGTTTGGCAGTATTTTCAACAACCCAAGAAGTTGCTAGGACCAATTTAATGCGTAAATTGATTCCTAAAGATTCAAGACTCATAAGGACTCCTGTAAACGATTAGTTATTTGTGTAAAAACTTCGATTGTGTGGACTATTTTGTGTTCAAAATAGGATGTACTAACGACCGTAAAGAATTTCGGAGGGAAAGTCAAGTAATTTTCGTTTAAAGTCGGGATAGTAGGATTTGAACCTACGACACCCTGCTCCCAAAGCAGGTACTCTACCAAGCTGAGCTATATCCCGTAATGGGTGAAATATGGATTTCACCCGTTTATTAAGAGTTTACTGCAAAGGGAATCGAAAGTCAAATTCGGTTAATTCTTATTTAATTTGGAGTCTTGCAAACTTTCTATTTCCTGCTTTAACTTCAAGATTTCTGATTGCATTTCATTTATTTGTATTTGTAAAGACAAATGTATTGGTGTTGATTGTTTAAGAGCGAAATTCATTAATAAATCTATACGATTTTGAGCAAGAACATTTTTAACCTTTTGCCAAAATAAGGGTTGAAGATTTGTCGCTAAAATTTGAATCTCCTCTGATCCTATTATTTCTAACGCATAAAGCAAAAACCCTCTTAATGATCGAAAACGTCTTTTCTTCTTGTTTAAAATGTTAACAATACAAACATTATCCGGTAGAGAAAGTGCCGATTCATTATTATCATAATACAAAAATAAATAGTACATATTTTTCTTAACTTGAAAATAAGAAAAATATATATCATTTTCCTGAAAAAATTTTAATAAAACTTTTTCATTTAAAACCTTTTTTACTTCAAAAAATTCAACTGAAAGTTTTTTCATAATAGTATTTCGTTATTCACCATCGACCGGATTTTGAATTGCATCCACAAGGTAACGGCGTTTTGCAATACTATCAATAATTCGTTCGGTTGATTCTTTTGCCTCAGTAGTGTCGTACTTATATAAGTCTGCCCATGTATTAACCTGGCCTTTAAGTGGCTTATAAGATTGGGCTTTTGATGCCGTCTGTTTAAAACCTACTGAAATAGTCCCATCCACACTTCTTTGTGTTTTAATTAATCCATCTAATGTTTCGATTGAAACATCAGCGTTTAAATCCACACCTGTATCAAGTTGATGATATATTTCATTCGCATGCTTTGGATGATTGGGTACAGCGAAGATGTCTGATTTCGCTGGAAGATCTTTCACGTAATGTTCTTCGGTACGTGTGACGTCAATTATTGTCCCTTTTTCATCTTGTTGTATAGTTGTTATTGGGGTTTTTTCTAATTCTAAAAAATAATCGGCACAATCAATTATATATTTTGATCGAATAAAAGAAGCCATTCGAGCTGCCAACGTTACTTTTGAACCTAGTTTAAAAAGTTCTTTAAATAGCTCATTAAACTTTGTTGTACGGTTAATATTAGATCTCCAACCCGTAATACCACCTATGACTACACCGAAAATTATAGGACAATTATCAATAAACAAGCGTCCTAGCTTAAAATTTCTAATAACATCATTAGCATTTCCATAGACGATTGCACCAAAAGGTTGGTACGTAGAGAGTGTAATGGCCAAAATTAAAACTTCATGAGAAATTTTTTTAACTTGCTCATAACTTTTTAACTGAATCATTTCACTAATTAAATTCGACAATTTATTATCAGTAATGCGATAAGCACGCCCTCGTCGAATGCATTTTGTGACGATCTCTTTTATCAAAAGTTGATTCATTGAATATAAATCGCTTGCTAGAGTAGAATCACCAATTGGCGGGTATTTAGCATCAAAGTACTTTTCTAGTGAGGGTTCTTCATTACCACCACGAACCTTTTTGATTAAACTCAACGTACTATGCTTTTTGTTACGAATAAAGCCAAGAGGTCTTTTTAAACCATTATGAGTTTTTTTCTTCATTTTTTGATATACAAATTGGACTCTTTCGTCCAGTTTGTAATAATGTATGATTTTCTTCGCGAGAATCGCACTCACGAATGCTACTAAAGACAGTACTAAAGAGAAAGACGTCTCATTCACAACATAAATATTTTTTTTAAATAAGAATAAAAAATACCGTTCACCCCTTATAAACATAGAAGACATTTTCTTATTTTGCAACAATTTTTTAATTACTTCCAGTTTTTCTGATGATCCAACAACTTTGTGAGCTTGAAATTTTGTTAACAATTCTAGAAACCAATTAAAAGACATATGTAAAATAACTAAATAACTTAAATAAGAGCACCTAACCGTATATATTCGTATATTCGCTTATATACAAATATATAATACACTAAAACTAATTAAAAAAAGCAAGACTTATTGTTACAAAAATTAAAATTAATTTATTAATAATTTTCTAGTTTGACGTATAATAATATATTGAAAACTCATATGTACTGAATAGACAAACACACTATTTTTTATTTTTTATGAGAGTTTCATAGATTTTCGTCTCCCTAAAGGAGAAAGTCAATGGCAATAAGCTCAACAGAACGTCGAGCAAAAACAGTACAAGTTTTTGTAGAAAAAGACGCTGTGGAAACTAGTTTTGAAAAATGGGCACAACCCGGACATTTTTCACGAACTTTAGCGAAAGGTCCAAAAACAACAACATGGATTTGGAATTTACACGCTGATGCTCATGATTTTGATAGTCAAACTAGCTCATTAGAAGAAGTTTCTCGTAAAATTTTTAGCGCACACTTTGGCCAATTAGCAATTATCTTTTTATGGATAAGTGGTATGCACTTCCATGGCGCATACTTCTCAAACTATTCGGCTTGGTTAACTGATCCAATTGGTATCAAACAAAGTTCACAAGTAGTTTGGCCAATTGTAGGTCAAGAAGTTTTAAACGGAGATGTTGGAGGTAACTTCCAAGGTGTTCAAACAACTTCTGGTTGGTTCCAAATGTGGCGTGCAGAAGGTATTACGAGTGAAGTAGAATTATACTGGATTGCAATTGGTGGTTTAGCAATGTCAGCCTTAATGTTATTTGCAGGCTGGTTCCACTATCACAAAGCAGCTCCAAAATTAGAATGGTTCCAAAATGCTGAATCAATGATGAACCACCATTTAGCTGGTTTATTAGGATTAGGCTGTTTATCTTGGTCTGGTCACCAGATTCATATTGCATTACCAATCAATAAATTATTAGATGCTGGTGTTTCACCACAAGAAATTCCGTTACCACACGAATTCTTAATTAACCGTGACTTAATGGCACAGTTATACCCAAGTTTCGGAAAAGGTTTAGCACCTTTCTTCAGTGGACAATGGGGTGAATACTCAGATTTCTTAACATTTAAAGGTGGTTTAAACCCAGTAACAGGTGGTTTATGGTTAAGTGATATTGCTCACCATCATCTTGCATTATCTGTTTTATTTATTGTAGCTGGTCACATGTACCGTACTAATTGGGGTATTGGTCACAGTATGAAAGAAATCTTAGAAGCTCACAAAGGTCCATTCACAGGTGAAGGACACAAAGGCTTATACGAGATTTTAACAACATCTTGGCATGCTCAATTAGCTATTAACTTAGCAATGGTGGGTTCATTAAGTATTATTGTTGCTCATCACATGTATGCAATGCCGCCATATCCATATATTGCAACTGATTACGCAACACAATTATCATTATTCACTCACCACATGTGGATTGGTGGATTCTGTGTAGTTGGTGGTGCTGCGCACGGTGCAATTTTCATGGTTCGTGATTACACACCGGCAAATAACTATAACAACTTATTAGACCGTGTATTACGTCACCGTGATTCGATTATTTCGCACTTAAACTGGGTATGTATTTTTTTAGGTTGTCATGCATTTGGATTCTACATCCATAATGATACAATGCGAGCATTAGGTCGTCCTCAAGATATGTTCTCAGATAAAGCGATTCAATTACAACCAATTTTCGCTCAGTGGATTCAAAACGTTCACTTATTAGCACCTGGTACAACAGCTCCAAACGCCTTAGCAACAACAAGTTACGCTTTCGGTGGTGAAGTTGTAGAAGTAGGTGGTAAAATTGCGATGATGCCAATTAAGTTAGGAACAGCTGACTTTATGGTACACCACATTCATGCTTTTACAATTCACGTAACAGTATTAATTCTTTTAAAAGGTGTATTATACGCTCGTAGTTCAAAATTAATTCCAGATAAGGCAAACTTAGGTTTCCGTTTCCCTTGTGATGGTCCAGGTCGTGGTGGTACATGTCAAAGTTCAAGTTGGGATCACGTATTCCTTGGCTTATTCTGGATGTACAACTCAATCTCAGTAGTAATCTTCCACTTTAGCTGGAAAATGCAATCAGATGTTTGGGGTACAATTACACCAGATGGTAGTATTTCACACATTACTGGTGGAAACTTTGCACAAAGTTCAATCACTATTAACGGTTGGTTACGTGACTTCCTATGGTCACAAGCATCACAAGTAATTCAATCTTACGGTTCACCGTCATCAGCATATGGTTTAATTTTCTTAGGTGCTCACTTCATTTGGGCATTTAGTTTAATGTTCTTATTCAGTGGTCGTGGCTACTGGCAAGAATTAATTGAATCAATTGTTTGGGCACACAATAAGTTAAACTTTGCACCAACAATTCAACCTCGTGCTTTAAGTATTACACAAGGTCGTGCAGTTGGTTTAGCTCACTACTTATTAGGTGGAATTGGAACAACGTGGTCATTCTTCTTAGCACGTGCAATTTCAATTACGTAAATTTGCATTATTTTCAAGTGAAATTTTGTGCTAGATATTTTTATTTTATAAAAATTATTCAATTCATTGAAAGACGCACAAATTTATCAATAAAGAATTCTATAAAAATTGAAAACTAATTAATAAAAGTTTTCCTTGTTATACTTCTTTATTTTATTTGTAACAATAAATTATATAAAAAGGCATCTTAAAATTATGGCAACTAAATTTCCAAAGTTTAGCCAAGCCCTTGCACAAGATCCAGCTACGCGACGTATTTGGTACGGTATTGCAACAGCACATGATTTAGAAGCACATGATGGCATGACCGAAGAGAACTTATATCAAAAGATCTTCGCTTCTCATTTCGGCCATTTAGCTATTATCTTCCTATGGACAGCAGGAAACTTATTCCATGTTGCATGGCAAGGGAATTTTGAAAAATGGGTAACTAATCCTTTAAAAACACGACCAATTGCTCACTCAATTTGGGATCCACATTTTGGTGAATCAGCTTTAAAAGCATTCAGTAAAGGAAATGCATATCCTGTAGATATCGCATTCTCAGGTGTATACCACTGGTGGTACACAATTGGTTTCCGTACGAACCAAGAATTATATGCAGGTTCAGTAGGATTATTACTATTATCTTGTACATTATTATTCGCAGGCTGGTTACACTTACAACCAAAATTCCGACCAAGTTTATCATGGTTCAAAAATAACGAATCTCGTTTAAACCATCATTTATCTGGTTTATTAGGTGTAAGCTCATTAGCTTGGACTGGTCACATTATTCACGTAGCTATTCCAGCTTCACGTGGTGTTCATGTTGGTTGGGATAACTTCTTAACAACACCTCCACATCCAGCAGGATTAACTCCTTTCTTCACTGGAAACTGGACTGTTTATGCAGAAAACCCAGATAGTGCAGCACACGTATATGGAACAAATGAAGGTGCAGGTACAGCAATTTTAACTTTCTTAGGTGGTTTCCACCCACAAACTCAATCATTATGGTTAAGTGACATTGCTCACCATCAATTAGCGATTGCAGTTGTATTTATCGTTGCTGGTCACATGTATCGTACAAACTTCGGAATTGGACACAACATGAAGGAAATCTTAGATGCACACCGCCCACCGGGAGGTCGTCTAGGAGCAGGTCACGTTGGTTTATTCGAAACAATTACAAACTCATTACATATGCAATTAGGCTTAGCCTTAGCTTCTTTAGGTGTAGCAACATCTTTAACAGCACAACATATGTACGCATTAACACCGTATGCATTCTTATCAAAAGATTTCACAACTGAAGCAGCATTATATACTCATCACCAATATATTGCTGGATTCTTAATGGTTGGCGCTTTTGCTCACGGTGCAATCTTCTTTGTTCGTGATTATGATCCAGAGTTAAACAAAAATAATGTTTTAGCTCGTATGTTAGAACACAAAGAAGCAATTATCTCACATTTAAGTTGGGTTTCTTTATTCTTAGGTTTCCACACATTAGGTTTATACATCCATAATGATACTGTTGTAGCCTTCGGACAACCAGAAAAACAAATTTTATTTGAGCCAGTATTCGCAGAATACATTCAAGCAGCCTCTGGTAAAGCAGTTTATAACTTTAATGTTTTATTATCGTCATCAACAAGCCCAGCGACTGTTGCTGGAAACCAAGTATGGTTACCAGGTTGGTTAGAAGCAATCAACGACAACAAAAATGACCTATTCTTAAAAATTGGACCAGGTGACTTCTTAGTTCACCACGCAATTTCTTTAGGTTTACACACAACAACTTTAATTTTAGTGAAAGGTGCATTAGATGCACGTGGATCAAAATTAATGCCGGATAAAAAAGACTTTGGTTACAGCTTCCCTTGTGATGGTCCAGGTCGTGGTGGTACATGTGATATCTCAGCATGGGATGCATTCTACTTAGCGATGTTCTGGATGTTAAACACAATTGGTTGGACAACATTCTACTGGCATTGGAAACACATGACAATTTGGGGTGGTAACCCAGGTCAATTTGATGAATCATCAAATTACATCATGGGTTGGTTACGTGATTACTTATGGTTAAATTCATCACCATTAATTAACGGTTATAACCCATTCGGTATGAACAACTTATCAGTTTGGGCTTGGATGTTCTTATTTGGACACTTAATCTGGGCAACTGGTTTCATGTTCTTGATCTCGTGGCGTGGTTACTGGCAAGAATTAATTGAAACATTAGTTTGGGCTCATGAACGTACCCCACTTGCGAATTTAATTCGTTGGAGAGATAAACCAGTAGCACTTTCAATTGTACAAGCTCGTTTAGTTGGTTTAGTACATTTCGCTGTTGGGTATATCTTAACATATGCAGCATTCTTGATTGCATCGACATCAGGAAAATTTGCATAAAGTTCTAAAAGAACGATAAAATTTTTAATAGAATTTTAGTTGTTTCTAAAACTATAGTTGGTTTAAAGTAATCTTTAAACCAACTATAATTAATATTCGTGAAATTTATGAACAACATAAGAAGTACATGAAATTTCGCAAAATTTTTATCTTTTGACTATCATGATGTATTAGAAATATAATCCTAACATATCTGGGAAAAATCGATTAATTTCAATAATGAATCCCGCTGTAAAAGTCATCCAAATTGTTAAAAGAACTGGAGCAGTTGATAAGTATTTTTGAAGATTTTCCATATAATTAAAATAAGTTGTAATTAAACTAGATAAGCAAATTAACGTGGTGAAACTGTAACTTCATTAGCTGGAGCAACTAGTTCACTACTAGTAAATTCTTGCCAAGCTGAAATTGGCCAAATATAACCAGTTGTCATGATTTTTAAAGCTAATGGAACATTAATAATAATCTCGCTTTCTGCTGGATTCTTCGTTGTACTTACGGCACGTAAATATTTACGACCTACCCAACCAATCCAACCAGAAATATAGATAAATCCAAATCCTGGTAACATAAATTCTGCAGCATGACTCCAACGACCATCAGCAATTAAATGAGGTAACCCGTCAGTTCCGCATAATAACTCTGAACGACTATATTTATCAAAACGAGCTTCAGTACGCTCGATTTGTTGTTGTAATGCTAAAGCTGGTGGCGTACCTTCTTCATAAGTACTTTTTCGTTGTTGTAATTTTTTTACACTGGCTTTCAAACGTTTTTCAAACGCCGGCGATTCACTACATTTAGTTAATCCTCCAACATCAGCTGAAGCATAATTTGGGAAAAGTGCAATGAAAAGTGTAAAAATTAAAGTCAATAAGTTGAAACGTTTCATTAACAAAGTACGGAAAGTTAAAAGTTTTTAGTTTGGTAAAAAATTTCAATAAAATGTTTATATTTCTACTTATATGATAGTTTAGTTTTCATGAAAAAACTATTTTTTCAAAAAAATTAAAAAGTTTTAAGTTTAAAACCCTTATTTAATTAATATTTGGAAATAAATATTCCACTTTATTGAATTAAAAATAAAAAATTTAATTATAAATAACTAAATTGATTTATTAATAAATCAATTTAGTTTATTTTAATTACTCAAGATCTTTACGATTTGGATTTCGTGATGGATCACTTGAAAGGAAACCAAAGATAAATAACGAAACAAAAAAGATAACTGTTGTATAAACTAAAATTTTTAAAGTTAACATACAATTTTTCCTAGGAACTGTTTTTAATAATATTAATTATACTAAAATATAAGAAATATAAATTATTTAATTCAAGAAAATTGTTATTTATCTTCTTTAGCTAAACGAGTATTACTTAAAAGAAATGGATAAATCTTGAAAACCGATAATTCAAGTTGCTTTTCGTTTAAAAGTTTATTATTTTCTAAGTCTGTTGGATTCAATGCTATATACCCTTCGACAAGAATATAATCATTAATTTGATAGTATTGAACCATATCATATGCTAAATTTCCCCAAATACAAAGCTTTATAACAATGTCATTGCGATTCTTTTGAACTTGGCTAAATTTTGCCATGACTTCTGTAACAGAGATGTTATCATCAAAGAAACTTTGTTCTGGTTTACCTATAAGTTTAACAATCAAACTTATATAATTCATGACTTGAAAGGATATTAGATGACTAAGTTTTTTTGTTTTTGAATATCTTCAAAATTAATGTCACGTAATCGTTTCAATAATCTGATGAAATATTCTAAGAAATAATCATCCAGTTGATTAATTTCCGTCGCTTCAATTTTAAACGTTTTATATAAGTCAAATGTAGATTTTGAGAAATCATTTTCAACATTTAAAATTTCAGCAAAAGCTAAACGGTCACTGATATTTTGACCCCATTCAAAGAATCCAAATAATTGACTAACTAATTTTAAAATAGCAAGGGGAACTCGATTAACTTTTGCTGACTGCCCAGCTAATTGTTCGCATAAGCTAATAATCTCAGAAGATACCCATCCTTTTGGACCGCCTAAAACAAATGTTTTATCAGTTGTTTGTGGAAGTTGTAAGGATCTTAAACAAAACTTAGCAATATCTTGTGTATCCATATATGATACACATGTATTTTCATTTGTAACCAAAATTGGTAAATTTTCCAAAACAGGAATTGCGTATTGTTCAATTAACCCCTGATAGAAACCAGCTAATCTAAAAATTGTAAAAGGAATACCTGATTCTTTTAATTTAACTTCAACTCCATACTTCATTTCCATTAATGGAATGTTTAAAAATTGTTCAACATTTTGTGATGAACAAAAAATAAAACGTTGAATGTTCGCAGCTTTAGCAGCTTTAATTAATGCTAATTTACCATCCCAATCAACTGTTTTTAAATCGTCTTCATCTGAAGGACGACTCGTTGATGCATCAATCACAGCACTGATACCTTGTAAACAAGGTGGTATTGTTTCAGGTTGACTTAAATCACCATAAATTAACTCGGCACCCCATTCCTTTAAGAAATTTGCTTTTCGAAAATTTCGTACTAAACAGCGAACTGGATAACCTTTTGTTAGTGCTTGGAGGACAATTTGTCTTCCTAACGTCCCGGTTCCTCCGACAACAAGTAGACTCATATTTAATTGTATTTTTTTATATAAAGAAAGAATGTAAATTTTTTACTAGTAATAATCTAGTTAAAAATTGTACTTTGTAAAATATCAGCTGCTTCAAGATTTACTAGTTCTTTTTTCGTTAGTACTTGACCACGACTATCGAAAATTCGATTTGCTTGACGCATACGGGCACGATCTAAAGCATTCTTAATACTTCGTGCATTTGCAAATAACGGTTTTTGTTTACGAAGAGTAATATATTCAGTTAATGCTACTTCGGCTTCTGGTGTTAGTTGATATTGTTGTTCTTCTAACATTAGTTTCGAAATCTTTAATAATTCCTCAACCGTATAGTCTGGGAAATCAATATGGTTTGCAATACGTGATGATAAACCAGGGTTTGATTCATAGAACTTATCCATTGGTTCTTTATAACCAGCTAAAATTACAACTAAATCATCACGCTGATTTTCCATTACTTGTAATAAGATTTCAATTGCTTCTGAACCATAATCTCTTTCATTATCTGGTTTATATAAGTAGTAAGCTTCATCGATAAATAAAACCCCACCCATGGCTTTTTTTAGAACCTCTTTAGTTTTAGGAGCAGTATGACCAATATATTGTCCTACTAAGTCATCTCGTGTAACTGTTAATAAATGACCTTTTTTAATATAACCTAATTGAAATAAAATATCAGCCATTTTTAGTCCAACAGTTGTTTTGCCGGTTCCAGGACTACCCGTAAAAGACATATGTAAACCAGGACTACCAGCTGTAATCCCTAAATTTTTTCGTAATTTATCAATTAATAATAATGCTGCGATTTCACGAATACGTCCTTTAACAGGCGCTAAACCAACTAATTCTTCATCTAAAAGATTTAAAATCTTTGCGATTTCTGTTTTATTATATTCTTCTTGTAAATTAACTGCGTTCATAATTAATTTCTATTATAAGTTATATATATTAACTCAAAGTTTTTATGTAATCCATTAAATGTAAAAAATTTAATGAAATAAAAAGAGATCATGTTTAAAATTACTCAAAGATTTAGCGTAAAAACTGGAATTTTTCGCTCTTAGTTTTTCAATGCTTTTAAGATAGATTAATATATCTATTTAATAAGACTCAAATAAAATTTCTAAAGTACGACAGAGCTGTAAAAATTTAATAGAAGTATCGCACTTTAGAACGCTAAATAATAAAAATAGCCTATAAAATAGATGTTGGAAGACTTGAAAGGCAAATTAAAGCAAATCCAGCGCTACCACATGCACCTACAAAAAAGCCACCTTTAAATTCGTCCCAAGCTTTTTTTGTTTGTAATTGAGTAGAATCACCTGTTTCTTTACTTTGACCAAACACAGCCGCACCATAAATTGTTAAACCTAATGTTAAAATAAGAATTAATCCTACAGTTGAAAGGAAACCACTTAACAAAGCAATATCAGAATTACGTAATGGTCCTAATTTAACAAATGGACCCATTAAAAAATAACCATGTGCTAATCCAATTTCTAATCCACGTAATAAAGGAGTTAAACCAAATCGATAAGCTGGTAAATTTTTTAAAATCGCTCGTGTTACTGATGAAGATGTAATAGGAGTTGCTAAATGTCCTACAAAGGGGTCATCATTATACGGTTTAATAAAATTAGCCATAAATTGAATTTAAAATTTAATGAAGTTAATAGTAAAGTTCTTTAATTAATCTAAGGTATTTAAAAAATTAATGAAAATTTTTACCAACCAAAATTTTTTATATAGATTACTATATAATATATATTAATATACAGAAAAATTTTTATAAACTTCATTTTTATAAAATAAAAAGATTTTATGACAGTTGCTATTGATTACTTTTTATTAGTAGGATTTTGTTTTGCGGTTACGTCAGGTCTATACTTAGGCTTAAAATCGATTAAATTAATTTAACAATTAGATTAGGCCACAAAAAATGCAAAAAGAGATTCGTCAAGATAAAATTATTGGATCCCGACGTTTTAGTAATTATTTTTGGGCAATTTTTTTATGTATTGGTGGTTTGAGTTTTTTATTAGCAGGTATTTCAAGTTATTTTAATACAAATTTATTACCATTTGCAAATCCAGCAGAATTGGCATTCATTCCTCAAGGAATTGTTATGATTTTCTATGGAACATTAAGTATGTCATTAGGTGCATATATTTCTGCAACCTTAGTTTGGGATATTGGAAGTGGTTATAACGAGTATAATAAGATTGAAAATCTTGTAAAGGTCGTTAGAAAAGGATTTCCGGGTAAGAATCGTGAGATTCTTTTAACTTACCCTTTAGCAAATATCCGATCAATCGGAATTAAAATTTCTGAAGGTTTAAATCCTAAACGTAGTATTTATTTATGTTTAAATGATGAACGGAAAATCCCTTTAACACCTGTTCAACAACCAAATACAATTTCAGATTTAGAAGAAGAAGCGGCAGATTTAGCCAAGTTTTTAGATTTGAAACTAGAAAATTTATAATATTTTATTGCTTTTATCCCCGCATAATTTTATAATAAAAATATGCGGGCATAGTTTAGTGGTAAAACCTTAGCCTTCCAAGCTAATGATGGGGGTTCGATTCCCCCTGCCCGCTCTTGGTTAAGTTTTAGAATGAGCAACAATCATTTTTTATAGGAGAATATAGAATTATGTCTGGTGGATCTACTGGTGAACGTCCATTTTCGGATATTATTACAAGTGTACGTTATTGGATTATTCATAGTATTACAATTCCTTCACTTTTCGTTTCAGGGTGGTTATTTGTTAGTACTGGTTTAGCATACGATGTATTTGGAACTCCACGTCCAAATGAATACTTTACACAAGATCGTCAACAAATCCCATTAGTAAACGATCGTTTCAGTGCGAAACAAGAGTTAGAAGATTTAACTAAAGGTTTATAGGAGAGAACAAAAAATGGCAAAAAATATCAATCAACCTGTAGCTTATCCTATTTTCACGTTCCGTTGGTTAGCAATTCATGGTTTAGCTGTTCCAACTGTATTCTTTTTAGGTGGAATTACAGCTATGCAATTCATTCAACGATAATTTAATAAATAGTTATAAATACGAGGTAAATTTTATGACAGGTCCAAATCCAAATAAACAGGCAGTAGAATTAAACCGAACTTCTCTTTACTGGGGACTTCTATTAATTTTTGTTTTAGCTGTATTATTTTCAAGTTATTTCTTCAACTAATATTTTTAAATAGGAGTTTTTTATATGGCAAATACTGGTAGAATCCCTTTATGGCTTGTAGGTTTAGTGGGTGGGTTAGCAGTTATTACAATGCTTTCTTTATTCTTCTACGGTGCATATTCTGGATTAGGTTCATCATTATAGATTGAACTTAATTACGAATCATTTAACGTTTCTATACTTAATAGTAGTATTTAATAAAATACTACTATTAACAAAGACTAAAAATTTATTTGTTAAAATAATTTTTTCAATTTTCTTAAGAGCTTCTTGATAAAATTTTTCAATTTTTTTGGAATTTGACGATCTTTTCCTAACCAACCATACCAAAGTTTCGGGAAGCGTCCTTGACTACGACCTTCCATTCCATAAGTAACCCAGCCTTTTTTATATTCTTGCCAATCAGTATAACCACCACTATAAATACTATCTTTTGATCTTGGACCAATATGCATTTCAGTATTTTCTGTTAAGAAAGGAATATAAAAATATTGACTGAAAAGTGCATGTATTAATCCATAAAATAAAAATAAAAATTCTAAGTAGAAGACACACCGTAATGCAGCAGCAATAATCGCCGGCTTATCGTAGTTACCCATAGCTTGTAATTTCGTACCATATAAAGACATACGAATTGTAAATTGAAACATATAACGTTCAATCCAATCCCATGTTATTACCATGGTCCAATGCCAACGAATTAGATAAGGACAAAAACGTTTCCCTACTCGTGTAACATATACCCAAGCCATAATTGGAGCCATTGTTTTTGCTGCAAAAATGACTTTGTTTAAAATTTGAGGTAGAACTTGTTCAAAAACAACATAGTAAATTTTATCTGTCGCTGGACGAATTACCGATGGCATACGAGAAAAGATCATAGAAATCGGGTCAATTCGATATCCACTTTGTTCTGAAGCTTTTACAAGAGCAAATTTTATATTAAAAATATCATATGCTGAACTAACTTCACTATCATCAAAAGAAAACTTATTGCCCAGTTGATTCCGATATTCGGATACTAAATTTCCTTTAAAACTCGTTATATCGGCATACATATTATTATCCGCTTCATTAACGGCTCGTGTTAAACCTTTTAATTTCAGAGCTTTAATAAATTGCCCATAATCATAAAAGATATCTTTGGAATGAAGATACCACAAACCAGCTGCAAAAAGACTAATACAACAAATATAAAAAGATGTTTTTATATTATATTTAACTGCTAAAACAATAAATCGAATAAATGTAATAAATAGACAAATATTTTCAATATCTACGAGACTTAAACCTTGTTTTGAATAATCAATAACTGCTTGAACAAGAAGGCTTAATGTTTCGAGTGAAACATTTGTTGAAACTGGAGCTAAATTTGTAGCTCCATAAATAATCTGATAATCAGGATCAATTATGTTTGGATTTGTAACTCCAAAAAGATTTAAAATTGTTTCCTGATCAATCTGAACTAATAAAATAGCTAATTTCGTTAATAAATTCATGATTTAATTCAATGAATAACGTGTATTAGAAATACTTACCATTTTGCTTTTAAAAACAAAATTTGTAAATAGCAAGGCAATTAATTTTTACAGTATTACCTTTTTTATAGATTTTACATAGTTAGAGTAAAAATCTATTTCATTCACTAACTATAACTTGAGTTTAAAATAATACCCCCAAGGGAATTCGAATCCCTGTCTGCTCCGTGAAAGGGAGCTGTCCTAGGCCTCTAGACGATGGGGGCTGATATTAGAAAGAATAACTAAAAAGCGGGCAACGCGATTCGAACGCGCGACATCAACCTTGGCAAGGTTGCGCTCTACCACTGAGCTATGCCCGCAATAAATTAGTTATTGCATTTTCTATCTTGTATAAATAAATTACATTATTTGTTTATTTATGTCAAGAGTTTATAAAAAATTAGAAATTATAGTTATCACTATAATTTCTAGTAAAACTAAATTGATGATGAAATACCATCAGCAGCAGCAATAGCAACTACAAGAATTACCCACGCTTGGAAAGCTTTGTTAAATGTGCTTTTTGAATCTTCCCACTCACCTGGCGTTGCTAATGCTACTGGAACAGTTACTACTAAACCTAATGAGATTAAAACTAATAGAGCTGTTAAAGCAGTTATCATAAATACTTTTTTAAAACTTTTTCTATTGATGATTTTTTACAAGATATATTAAAGATTACCTTTTTTCAGAGCTAATAATACAATTACCGCTGGGCCGGATAAACCGATTGAAGCGATAGCTAATATTTGACCGATTACTTGCCAATTAACCATTTTTAAAATCCTTAATTTATAAATTTTTAATGAAAGTTTAAATAACAAAATAACTTATATTGTTACATTTTATTTTACTTTAAAACAATGAAAGTAAATATATTATTTTAAATAATATTTTATTAAGTGTCCCTCCAAAATATTTTTTATTTAAAATTACTTAATATTTTTTACATTTCATGGTATTATAATTATAGGGTTGCTAACTCAATGGTAGAGTACTCGGCTTTTAACCGATTTGTTCTGGGTTCGAGTCCCAGGTAACCCACGTAAAACATCGATAAAAAATTTGAAAAAGGCACATAAGAACTTAAAGACCTATAAAATTATCACTAAATTTTGACATTGAAAATTAATTTAATTGTAAAACGACTTTAAAAGCAAAGTCGTTTTACAAAAATTCAATTTCGTCGTAAACGAATAAATTTAGTTATTATTCAAACTTTTTCATTAAAAAGTGAATATGTAAAAATTAGTCAATAGGACGCATTGATAATACTGGCTCATTAGCACGATTAATACCTTTTTCGAAACCAGCTGCAGCAGCACGAGCACGACCTGAATGCCACCAGTGACCGATTAAGAAGAAGAATGCTAAGAAGAAGTGAGAACAACATAACCATGAACGAGGTGATACATAGTTTACTGAGTTAATTTCTGTTGCTACACCACCTACAGAGTTTAATGAACCTAAAGGTGCATGTGTCATGTACTCAGCAGCACGACGTTCTTGCCATGGTTGAATATCATTTTTAATTTTGTTGATATCTAAACCGTTTGGACCACGTAATGGTTCAACCCATGGAGCACGTAAATCCCAGAAACGCATTGTTTCACCACCAAAGATGATTTCACCACTTGGTGAACGCATTAAGTATTTACCTAAACCAGTTGGACCTTGTGCAGTTGATACATTTGCACCTAAACGTTGATCTCGTACTAAGAAAGTAAATGCTTGTGATTGTGATGCTTCTGGACCAGTTGGACCATATAATTCACTTGGGTATGCTGTGTTGTTGTACCAAGAGTATAAAGATGCTGTGAAGCCCATTAAAGAGATTGCAGCTAAACTGTATGATAAGTAAGCCTCACCTGACCATACGAAAGCTCGACGAGCCCATGCGAATGGTTTTGTAAAGATGTGCCAAATACCACCAGTAATACATAAGATACCAACCCAGATGTGACCACCAATAATATCTTCCATGTTGTTTACAGAAACAACCCAACCGTCACCACCGAAAGGTGAACGGAAAACGTAACCAAAAATTACAATTGGGTTTAATGTTGGTGTTGTAATGAAACGTACATCACCACCACCTGGTGCCCATGTATCATAAACACCACCTAAGTACATTGCTTTAATTACTAATAAGAATGAACCTAAGCCTAATAAACATAAATGAATACCTAAAATAGTTGTCATTTTGTTTTTATCACGCCAGTCATAACCAAAGAATGGGAATGATTCTTCTAACGTATCTGGACCTAATAATGAGTGGTAAATACCACCAAATCCTAATACAGCTGATGAAATTAAATGAATAACACCAACAGCGAAGTATGGAACAGTTGAAGTAATTTCACCACCTGGTCCAATACCATAACCTAATGTTGCTAAATGTTGGATTAAGATAAATCCTTGCTCATAAGTTGGTTTTTCTGGTACGAAGTGAGATACTTCGAATAATACCATTGCACCAGCCCAAAATACCATTAGACCAGCGTGTGCTACGTGAGCACCTAATAATTTACCTGAGACATTAATTAAACGAGCATTTCCACTCCACCAAGCAAAACCTGTTGACTCGATATCGCGACCTGCAATACTACTATTAAAGGGCGTTTCCACGTGGTAATACCTCCTCAGGGAATACGAAGTTTTCATGTGGTTGATCTTGTGCAGCCATCCATGAACGGATACCTTCGTTTAATAAAATATTTTTTGTGTAGAATGTTTCAAATTCTGGATCTTCTGCTGCACGTAACTCTTGTGATACGAAATCGTATGCACGTAAGTTTAATGCTAAACCAACGATACCAATTGCACTTGTCCATAAACCTGTTACAGGTACAAATAACATAAAGAAGTGTAACCAACGTTTGTTAGAGAATGCTACACCGAAAATTTGTGACCAGAAACGGTTTGCAGTTACCATAGAGTATGTTTCTTCTGATTGTGTTGGAGTGAACGCACGGAATGTGTTCGCAGCATCACCATCTTCGAATAATGTGTTTTCTACGGTTGCACCGTGAATAGCACATAATAATGCACCACCTAAAATTCCTGCTACACCCATCATGTGGAATGGGTTTAAAGTCCAGTTATGGAAACCTTGTAAGAATAATAAGAAACGGAAAATTGCTGCAACACCAAAACTAGGAGCGAAGAACCAACTTGCTTGACCTAATGGGTATAATAAGAATACTGATACGAATACAGCAATCGGGCCAGAGAATGCGATAGCATTATATGGACGGATACCTACTAAACGAGCAATTTCAAATTGACGTAAACAGAAACCGATTAAACCGAATGAACCATGTAATGCAACGAATGTCCAAAGACCACCGATTTGACACCAGCGAGTGAAATCACCTTGTGCTTCAGGACCCCATAAAAGTAATAATGAGTGACCCATACTGTTAGCAGGTGTTGAAACAGCTGCTGTTAAGAAGTTACAACCTTCAAGGTAAGAACTTGCTAAACCATGTGTATACCATGATGAAACAAAAGTTGTACCAGTTAACCATCCACCTGTAGCTAAATATGCTGTAGGGAATAATAATAAACCTGACCAGCCAACAAAGACAAATCTATCTTTCTTTAACCAATCATCAATAAGATCAAATAAGCCACGTTCTTGGTTTTGTCCAATAGCAATGGTCATATTTTATAATCCTTAAAATAAAATGACGTACTAAGCAAACCTTAATCTATAATTTTTGCTTTATTCTTTACAACTTGTAATTATTATTATACTACAAGTTGTAAAAAATTAGATTAAGTTAAACTTAATTTAATTTTATATAGCAATAAAAGAGTTATGGTGCACCAAGCACGACATCTCCGAACTTTTCCTGGACAAGTTTTATCAAATATCTCATTAGGCGACCTTTAAATACGAATAGTATGACTTTTGCGATTCCATTAATTACTCGAGAATATTTCCCCGACACATAATCAATGACACTTTTAAACGCTTTAAAAGGCAATAATAAACCATATGTGCCTGCGCAGAATCTCTCGATAAAAGAAGGATTAACAGTTGATGTTTCAATTTCTAATAAATTTAAAATAGATGTTTCCATAGTAAAGAATAGGAATAACAAAAATAAGATAACGGGCTTTTAGCGAGAATGATTTATTAAAAGTTAAATTCTTAATATTCAGCAGAAATTACATAAATAAACAGTATTAAACTTTCTTTAAAATAGAGTTATTTATCGTTTAACGCAACGGTTTCTACCGATTTTGTGTTTATCTTTAATAACGTGGGAAATTTATAAAAAATATCTAGTTTATAATTTGGAATTATAATAGTTAAAAGTGTTATTCGATCAAGACGATTTAAATTTAAATAATAGCCTTTAACTTTCCTTAAAAACTTCATACCAAAATAATTTGTGAATCTAATAATGGTATTACGAATTAATAATAGAAAATATTATTAATTCGTAATACAGTTATTCAATATCATCAGCTTGACTGTATAAGAAAAATAAAGCCATGCTAAATGCTGGGAAAATAAGTCCAACAAGCGGTACTAAAATTGCGGGTAAAAATGATGCTGCCATAATTTTATTTTCTATATTAAAAAATTAGTACTGACAAGTAATCAGTAATTCGTAATATTAATTATATATGAAAATAAGTTAAAATTAAAAAATATCATTAATATAAATCAAAATTTTCTTTATTTTTATAGTAAAATTAATATTATTAAATTTACTATATTTAACATTACTAATTTTTATACATATAGAGGTTTTACATATGGAAAGTTTATTATTAGCCCGATTACCGGAAGCATACATGGCATTTAGCCCAATTGTAGATGTGTTACCTATTATTCCTATTTTCTTCTTATTATTAGCATTTGTATGGCAAGCAGCTATCGGTTTTAGATAAACATCTAAAATTCATAATTGTTATTCATTAGTTAATTCGATTTTAATGAAAATTCTTTAACTAATGATTGTCAAAGATGAAAACAGTTATTTTTTTCAAACTGGTATTTAGAGGAAATGTTTAAACGTGTAATTAATAATTTCTACATTATTATACTAGTTGCATTTAGAGCATTATCTATATATTATATATTTACATTCTTATATTAATAATTAAAGATAAATGGTAGAACCTTTATTATCTGGAATAGTTTTAGGTATGATTACTGTAGCAGCTTTTGGACTTTTTGTAGCAGCATACTTACAGTATCGTCGTGGTAATCAATTTGAAATTTAATTTCTTATACCTAATCCCATGATTAGGTATAAGAAAAATAAGTAAATTTTTTTTAGATATTTTATGTCTATGCCCAATAAAAAATCGACAAATGGATGTTATTTTTCCAATTCAATTTGTCATAGTAAAAATATAGAAAAAATATTGGATTTTTAACTTTCAATATAAATTAATTTATATTGAAAGTTAAAAATTAAGTTAATGAAGCTTTTGCACCAGCTGCTTCTAAGTCTTTCTTAGCATCTTCAGCTGCGTCTTTTGGCATTGCTTCTTGAATTTGTTTAGGTGCAGATTCTACCATTTCTTTAGCTTCTTTTAAACCTAAACCAGTTAAGCTTCTAACAACTTTTAATACAGCAATTTTCTTATCAGCAGGAACTTCGTCTAACATTAAGTTAAATTCTGTTTTTTCTTCTACATCTTCAGCTGCACCAGCTGGTCCAGCCATAACCATAGTACCACCAGCTGCAGCTGAAGCATCTACGCCAAATGTTTCTTCAATTTTACTTACTAATTCTGAAGCTTCTAATAATGTTAATGTTTTTAAATCTTCAACAATTTGATCAATTTTTTCTGACATAAGACAGTCCTAATTAAAGTTAATAAATAGTTTTACGTGATTTGCTAAAATTATGCAAACGCGTTTTCATCTAGTTGAATGGATGGTCCCATAGTTGTACAGATAAATAAATTTTTAAAATATTTACCTTTTACACCAGAAGGACGATTTTGTTCAATCGATTGATATAAGGCTTCTAAATTTTCACTTAGCTTGTTTTCATCAAAATCTGATTTACCAAAACTTACGTGTACAACACCTGCTTTATCAGCTTTATACTCAAATTTACCTTTTTTGAATTCAGATAAAGTTGCTGTTAATGTTGTACTTACTGTTCCCGATTTTGGTGATGGCATTAAACCTTTTGGACCTAAAACTCGACCTAATTTTGCAAGTTTTGGCATCATATCAGGTGTTGCAACAAGTAACTCAAAATTTAGATTACCTTGACTTATTTCTTCAATTAAATCATCACTTCCAACAATGTCTGCGCCTGCTTCCTTTGCTTCAGCAATATTAGCATCATTGGTTAAAACTGCAATTCGAACATCTTTACCAACACCATGTGGTAAAGTTACAGTTGTTCGAAGTTGTTGATCTGCATATTTTGGATCAATGTTTAAATTTGCATGTAATTCGGCAGTCTCTACGAATTTTGCAGTCGCAGTTTCTTTAAGAATTTTAATTGCTTCTTCAACGGTTGTACACACAACATTTTCAGTTTTTGTACGATTTTCTTTTTGACGACGAGATAATTTTCGCATATTATTTCTCCATTAAATATTTATAAAAATTTACTTAATCAACAACGGAGATACCCATATTACGAGCGGTTCCTTCAACAATTTTCATTGCACTCTCAAGTTTTGTCGTATTTAAATCTGGTAATTTAATATTCGCGATTTCTTCCAATTGTGCTTTTGTAACTGAACCCACATTTACTCGATTTGGAGTTCCAGAACCTTTTTTAATTTTTGCAGCATTTGCTAATAAAACCGATGCAGGTGGAGTTTTTAAAATAAACGTATAACTTCGATCTTCATATACCGAAATTTCTACAGGAATAATTAAATTACCTTTGTCACCTGTTTTCGCATTGTATTCTTTACAGAATGCCGCAATGTTTACACCATGTTGACCTAACGCAGGACCAACTGGTGGTGCTGGAGTTGCTTTACCAGCTGGTAATGCTAATTTAATCAATGCAGTTATTTTTTTTGCCATATCAATTTAAAATATAAAAGTAGAAATGAACAAAGTTGCCTTTTTGAAATTTGTTCAATAAAGGAATTAATTACTGAAATTTTATGAAAATAAAACTCTATCTATAAACAATAAAACCTCTCATGATTTGAGAAACGCGCCCTGAAGGACTTGAACCCTCGACATCTAATTTTGGAGACTAGCGTTCTACCAACTGAACTAAGGACGCTTACTTATTAATATAAGTTTAGATATAATAGTCGAAAAAGGCAAGAGTTTAAAGTATATTTAACAAAAGCAAAATAATTAAGTAATGAAAGATATGACAAAATTTAATGAGAATTCAGCTTCTTTTACTGTAGAAAAGTATTTACCACATAATTTTTTAGCTGAAAAGACAATTTTAAGTAGTCTCCTTGTTAGTTCAGAGGCTATTGAAAGTTGTTTACGAAGCTTAACAGTTGAAACATTTTATTTCAAAAATCATCAAGAATTATATAAAGCTATTTTAGCAATGTATAGACGAAAATTACCAATCGATATAATTACTGTCAATAGCTTCCTTCAAGATAATGGTCTTTTATCAAAAACAGGAGGTATAAAAGTTTTAATTGAGCTCATAAATCATGTTCCTAATTTACTCTATCTTGATAATTATATAAAACTTGTTCAAGATAAGTTTCTTCGTCGCTCACTAATTAAGTTTGGGTATGAAGCAATTAATTCCGGGTACATTACAAATTTACCATTAGAAGAAATTTTAAATACACTCGAAGGAAAATTGTTTAATTTAACAAATGAAATTCAAAATAGTGATATTTTGACTAGCGTCGATCTATTTTCAAGTATTTTTTTTGAGTTACAGCAAAAGTCTTCACAATCAATATTAGGTGGATTACCTTCGGGATTTTATGATCTTGATTCTCTAACACAAGGTTTTCAAAAATCTGATCTTATTATTGTAGCTGGTCGTCCTTCAATGGGAAAAACAGCGTTGTGCTTAAACATGGCACTTAATAGTATTAAGAGTTCACAACTACCAGTTCTATTTTTTAGTTTAGAAATGTCAAAAGAACAATTGGCATATCGAATTTTAACTAGTGAAACAATGATAAATTCTATGCGTTTAAGAACTGCTAATTTATATAAAGAGGATTGGATTAAATTAAATGAAACAATGAAAGAATTAGCAAGCTTACCGTTGTTTATAGATGATACAGCAAATCTTTCAGTTCAAGAAATCCGCTCAAAAATTAAAAAGATAATTTTTGAACATAATCAAATTGGTCTTATTGTTATTGATTATTTGCAATTAATGCAAAGTTCAAAAATTAAAAATGAAAATCGGGTTCAAGAACTTTCTCAAATTACAAGGTCTTTAAAGAATTTAGCACGTGAATTTAAAGTTCCAGTAATCGCACTTTCGCAATTAAGTAGAAGTGTTGAAAGTCGTACAACAAAACGACCAATTTTATCAGATTTAAGAGATAGTGGGTCTATTGAACAAGATGCTGATTTAGTTTTAATGTTATATCGTGAGAGCTACTATAATTCGAAAGCAAAACAAGATGAAAATACGGATATTACAGAATTAATTATTACGAAACAAAGAAATGGTCCAATTGGAACAGTAGAATTAAACTTTAATACAGCACATACAAAATTTTTGAACGTAGAAAAAGAATCGTAATTGCCCAGAACCAGATTCGAACTGGTGACACGAGGATCTTCAATCCACTGCTCTACCAACTGAGCTATCCGGGCTTACTAATTATTATATTATATTTCTATATAAATAACAAGAGGTAATTTAAAAAATTAATAGTTGCATATTTTAAGCAAATTTACTAAACTAGTATTATGGTATAGTCTTTATTAGAAATTATTCAATAAGTTTAAAATGTCAGGATCGTAAGATAGCAGCATAAAACTTTTCTTGAAATTTCGTATTAAAGCTATACCTATTAAATAAGTTAGTGGATTGTTCATTTGAACAAGAAACTAAGAGCTTCAACAAACGAATTTTTTTTTGTTAATCAATCGAAATGTAAAAATTTTGACTACTTTAATGGAGATTTTAAGATTTTTTAAAAATTTATTAATAAAATAAGAAGAAAAGTATGTTTTTTTTCGTAAAAATTGATACAATATAATACTGTAGTCAATTTTACTATTTATTACTTTAAAATAAAACGGAATTAGAAATGACAACTTCATTAGCAAACTTTATCTCTAGTTTAGTAGCAGGTGGCTTAGTTGTAGCCGCTATCGCTGTTGCGTTAATTATTATTAGCAAGAGTGACCGAGTTACACGATTCTAATAACTTACTAGCGTTTTAATTTATAGTTCAATTAATTAAAGAACATATTAAGACAAAAAATGATGATATGATAAATTTCAGTTTTGGTCCAAATATTTTCTTAGGTCTCCTTCTTGGATTTGGTATTTTGCTATTATATTTTTTAAGATTTGTAAAACCTGAAGTTGCAAGAGATGAAGATCTTTTTTTTGTAACTCTTGGTTTATTATATAGTTCAATTTTAGTCGTTCATGGATGGCGTTTAGATCCAATTTTACTATTTAGTCAAGTTTTAATTATAGCATCAGTTCTAGGTGCTGGATGGGAAAATATTCGGTTACGAGGCTTACTTGTGAATATCACAAAAAAAAGAAAGAAAACTGATTAAACTTTTTATTTTCTTGGTTTCAATTTTGTAAACAATGTTTCTAATTTATGTTTAAAAAATATTCGAGATTTTTTGCATTAGCTTTATTTTGTATTTTTGGCATTTCAGTTACAGGTGCATCTGCTATTGATTTAGACGAAGCAACACGAACTGTTGTAGCTGATTCATCAGGTACTACTGTAGTTTTAACACCCGAACAAGTTAAACGGGGTAAACGTTTATTTAACGCAACATGTGGTGCATGTCACCTAGGTGGAATTACAAAAACTAACCCAAACGTTGGTTTAGATCCTGAAGGATTAAGTTTAGCAACACCACGTCGTGATAATATTGCTGCTTTAGTGGACTACGTGAAAAACCCAACAAGCTACGATGGTTTAGATTCAATTGCGGAAATTCACCCAAGTATTAAGAGTGCAGATATTTACCCACGTATGCGTTCAGTAACAGATGAAGATTTATATTCTATTGCTGGTCACATTATGTTACAACCAAAAATTGTAACAGAGAAATGGGGTGGTGGTAAAATCTACTATTAATTTAATATCTTACTGACTTTCATATTCATTATTTAAAGAAATTTTTAAATAATGAATATGTGATTTCTCAAATTTGAGAAAGTTAATAATTTCATTGTAGAATAAGAATAATCTACAAAGCATGTAGCTCAGTGGATAGAGCATCAGATTCCGATTCTGAAAGTCGGGGGTTCGATTCCCTTCATGCTTATCCATTTTATAAAATTAAGATTTTTAACAAATTTACATACTCTAATTTAAAGAGACTAAAATTAAGTCAATAAATAGGGGCTGCCTTGGTTTCGACATTTAAGGATTGTTAAAGTATGATGCAGGTCGAAGTTGGTATTCTTCGTAAAAAGGCCAAAAATTAAAATAAATGCTAACAGTATTATCTCTTTTATCTTCAAAGCATTAACTAATAGTATTAAACCACAACGCGCTGCGTTAAGCTACGCTGTTTAAGTTAATTTTCATATTAGTTTATTAGTTTTAAATAATTCTCTTTGTTCGCTAGAACTAGACTTTTTTCTTGTTCATAGTTTAGACTAACTTTAATTATTATAACTTGTTCAAGTTTTTGAACTAAACCTGTGAATGAGTACGTTAATGAAATTTAGATGGACGTGGGTTCAATTCCCATCAGCTCCATAAAAAATCTCGTATTTATATGCATTCGTGGCCGAGTGGTTGAAGGCACCGGACTCATAATCCGTTTTCCTCTGGAACGTCACTGGTTCGAACCCAGTCGGATGCAAAACAAGCATTTTTAATATTGTTTTTTTAAGCATATACTTGTAATATTGCAAATAATAAATTATTAAAATTTGTAATAAAGTTTATGGTTAGTTTGAATACTCAGAAAACAATCGATAACTTAAATAACGATTTTACGAAAATGGATCTTCCAACAATTCGAATTGGAGATAACGTTAAAGTTGGTGTTAAAATTATCGAAGGCGATAAAGAGCGTGTCCAATTTTATGAAGGAACCGTAATCGCGAAGAAAAATAGTTCAGTTAATACGACTTTAACTGTTCGAAAAGTATTACAAGGTATTGGTGTAGAGCGTATTTTTTTAGTACATTCACCAAAAGTAGATTCAATTACTGTGTTACGTTCATCAAAAGTTCGTAGATCAAAGTTATATTATTTACGTAACCTAAAAGGTAAAGCAGGTCGATTAAAACAACAATTTCGATAAAATTGAAAAATTAATAAAAAATTTTCTTTGTATTTACTTTACGTAGTATAATACTAAATAGTAAAGTAATAATGGAAAATAAGTTTTCAATTTTTACTTTTAATTAATTACAACAAGGAGTGATATGGCTACTTATAAAGTAACATTGTTAAGTGAAGAACATGACATCAATACAACAATTGACTGTAATGATGATGTATTTATCTTAGATGCTGCAGAAGAACAAGGTATTGAGTTACCATACTCATGTCGTGCAGGTGCTTGTTCAACATGTGCGGGTAAAGTGACAGAAGGTGAAATTGATCAATCTGAGCAAACTTTCTTAGATGATGATCAAGTTGAAGCTGGCTTCATTTTAACATGTATTGCATATCCAAAATCGGACTGTACAGTATTAGTTCATCAAGAAGATGAATTATACTAATTCATAATTTAAATAAGGAGAAACGAATCAATTTGTTTCTCCTTATTTTTAAATAAGAATAATAAATTTTTCTCTTTTCATTAAAATTCTGTAGATAAGTTAGTCTTCCATTCAAATTCAAAAAAAGGAATATTGACTAAAGAATAAATAACTCTAAAAATTAATATTAAATAAATAAAATTTTAATAAGTAGACTAGAATTAATTATTCAGGAAAATTGAATATTTTCCTGAATAATTGCATTACTTTGCTAGTTTCTAAACATAAAATTAGAAGTTAAGTTCTGCAGCTTGTACTTTTTCAAATTGTTTTTTCTTAATAATTAAGAAAACTTGTGTTAATAATACACAGAAACAGAATGCTAAGTAACCAATAATTCGTACTGGGTTTTGTAATACGATTTCAGTCTCTTCTTGACCAAAACCACCAACGTTTGGATCAAGGTTTAATGGTTGATCAACTTTAACTGAATCACCTACTTTAACAGTTAAAATTAAACCTGCTGGTACAGTTTGTGATGCTTTTGTTCCATTTGCATCAATAATAGTAACAGACGATTCACCTTTTTCTGATGTTGCAATTTCTGAAATTTGGCCTGCTTGAACAGCACCAAAAGCATTCATATTACTCTTTTCACCTGTTGGGTAAACTTGACCACGACCACGGTTTCCACCAGCGTACATTGGGTAAGTTAAATATTTAACTTCTGAATTCGTACCAGGATCAGGAGCTACTACTGGGAAGATAAGTTCTTGATGTGTTTTTCCAGCAATTGGACCAACAACTAAAATGTTATCAAATTCAGTACTGTATGGTGAAATGAAAACACCTTTATTTTTTGCCTTCACTTCTTTTGGTACTTGACTACTAGATGCTAATTTAAAGCCTTTTGGTAAAATTAAAATTCCACCAACATTTAAATCCGCCTTTTTACCATTTGCACCAATTTGTTGCTTACTTAAGTCGTATGGAAGTTTTAACTCTACTTCAAAAACAGAATTTGGAAGTACAGCTTGAGGTGCTTCAATCTCAATTGCTTTTTGGTTTAAGTGACAGTTTGCACAAGCTAATTTACCATTAGCTGCTCGTGGGTTTGAATAATTTTGTTGAGCAAAAACAGGGTATGCTGATGAATTTTCAACACCAAGACCAAATAAACTTACAGCAATTGTGAAAGTAAATAAAAGACTTTTAAAAAACTTATTAGTTCCCATGGATCCAATACTTTTTAAATAAATATATAAATTAATTTTTTATTAAAAACAAAATACCGACTCCTGAAAAATATAGCATTAATATCGCTACCGATAATAACGATTGTGTAAGAGGATCGGTAGAAGGGGTTAAAACTGCTCCAATAATTGTCGAAATTAAGATTACATAACGCCATGCCGCTAACATTTGTTTTGCTGATACAATGTTAAGTAAACCCAAAAGAATTTGGATAACTGGAATTTGAAAGGCTAATCCCGTACTATAAAAAAGAACAAGAATAAATTCAAAATATTGATCAAACGACCAAAATGGCTCAATAACTTCATCACTATAAGTTAGGAAGAAATTTAAAGCGGCTGGAATTAAAGCATAATACGAAAAAATTAACCCAAAACCGAAAAGACATAATGAACTTAATAATAACGGTAAAATAACTTTTGTTTCTTTTTTAGTTAATCCTGGTAACAAAAATAAAATAATTTGTCCTATTGCGAAAGGGCTACTAAATAGCAAACCTGTATAAAATGATATTTTAACAGTGGAAACAAAATATTCACCCGGCGATAGTTGGAAAAATTTTACATTACTAACAGGCAATTCTAAAATTTTAACAAGAATTTTAACCTCAAAAAAAGCTATAGATGTTAATAATAAAACGATCCAAAAAATATGGAAAATACGTTGTCGTAATTCTTCCATATGTTCTGAAAACGGTAATTCAAGAGTTACGGTCTCATTAGTTGCAAAGTTAAAATCAGAATTTGTTACCATACTTTTGAAGTTGTATCTTTTATGTTTATAAATGCAAAAAGATCAATTGTCGAGTAATGTAGTAAGTCAATATTTCTAAATAACTTCTTGAAATATATGAAAAGTAAGTCAAAAAATTGACTACTTTTCATATAAATTTTTACGATAAATAGTTCATACCTTCAAGACGAGCAATAGCTTTCTTTAATTCTATTGACGCATCTAGTCGATCTTTACTTGACTCTGCATTTTCAACAGCTAAAGTTGCTTTTTCTAGTTCTTTAGTAGCTTCATTTAGCTCTACAGAAACAAGTTCTTCTACATCATTTACTAAAACAGTAACACGATTACGATCAACTTCTGCTAAACCACCACATAAAATGATAGGGGTCCACTTTTCGTTTAATTTGATTCGTAATAAACCTGTATCTAAGGCTGTAATTAAAGCTGCGTGGCCATCTAAGATACCCACAAGACCTGTTAAGCCTGGTAAAATTACTTCGTCTGCTGTTGTAGAACAAATAACTCGGTTTGGAGTAAGAACGCGAATGTTCATAACCATATACTACTACTCCTTATTTTAGAGTTTCTGCTTTCGCAATTGCTTCGTCGATATTACCTACAAGATAGAATGCTTGTTCTGGTAATTCATCTAATTCACCTTCTAATACCATAGAGAAACCTTTAATTGTTTCTTCTAAACTTACGTATTTACCAGGAGAACCTGTGAAGATTTCTGCTACGAAGAATGGTTGCGATAAGAATCGTTCAACTTTTCGAGCACGAGCTACTGTTAATCGATCTTCTTCTGATAATTCATCAATACCTAAAATTGCAATAATATCTTGTAATTCTTTGTATTTTTGTAATGTTTCTTTTACTGTCTCCGCAATTCCGTAGTGCTCTTCAGTAACAATACCAGGTTGTAACATTGTTGATGTAGAATCTAATGGATCTACCGCTGGGTAAATACCTTTAGCTGCTAAGTTACGTGATAATACTGTTGTTGCATCTAAGTGAGCAAATGTTGTCGCTGGAGCCGGATCCGTTAAATCATCCGCTGGTACATAAACAGCTTGGATTGATGTAATAGAACCTTGTGTTGTAGATGTAATACGTTCTTGTAATGCACCCATTTCAGTTGCTAAGGTTGGTTGGTAACCTACGGCAGATGGCATACGACCTAATAATGCAGATACTTCTGAACCAGCTTGTGTGAATCGGAAGATGTTATCGATGAATAGTAATACATCTTGTTTGTTAACATCACGGAAGTATTCAGCCATTGTTAATGCTGTTAAACCTACACGCATACGTGCTCCTGGAGGTTCATTCATTTGACCATATACTAACGCTACTTTAGATTCAGCAAAGTTATTTTCATTAATAACTCCTGATTCTTTCATTTCTTCGTATAAATCGTTACCTTCACGTGTACGTTCACCTACACCACCAAACACAGATACACCACCGTGTGCTTTTGCAATGTTATTAATTAATTCCATAATTAATACAGTTTTACCTACACCGGCACCACCGAATAAACCAATTTTACCACCACGACGGTATGGAGCTAATAAATCAACTACTTTAATACCAGTTTCAAAAATTGATGGTTTTGTTTCTAATTCTGTAAATGCTGGAGCCTCACGGTGAATTGGTAAAGTTTCATCATATGATACGTCACCTTGCTCATCTACTGGTTCACCGATTACGTTGAAGATTCGACCTAATGTTGGAGTACCAACAGGAACACTAATTGGACCACCTAAGTCAACAGCTTCAACACCACGACTTAAACCATCAGTTGAACGCATTGATACTGCACGAACTTTGTTATCACCTAATAATTGTTGTACTTCAACAACATTTCCTTGTCCGTCTGCTGTCTCGATTTTAATCGCACTATAAATAGGCGGTAAATTTCCATCTGGGAATTCGATATCTAATACAGGACCAATAATTTGAGTAACGTAACCTTTATTAATATTAGTTTTTACCATTTTAACTTAACATATTTAAATATTTAAGAATAAATATACTTTCGGGCTTTAAACAGTATTCAAAAATAATAATGACAAATTTGAAATTTCTGAACTATATATTATTGTACAACAAAACAGTTGGAATTCTTGAATAAAATATCTTCTTTTTTAGAGAAAATATATTTTAATTATTAGAAAGAATCGTCGGAAATAATACGACCAGTTACTTTTAACCAGTTTTGAGCACCTGGATAATTATCAGGTGCAAGTTTAATAGCTTGTCGCCAATACTCTGCAGCTTTATCAAAAAATTCTTTTGCTAATTCTAAATATTCATCTTCTTGCATTTCAAGATCGCTATCTTGTGTTTGCATATTTAAAGCATTCAAACCTTGAGAATGATAAATAACTGCAATATTATTTAGTGCTTGAGGTAAATTCGAATTTAATTCAAGCGCTTGATGATAATATTCAAGTGCTTGTGAATAATTACCATTATTTCCATAAATTAAACCAATATTATATAACGTATAACTTCGATCATAAGGATCTTCCTCTAATTGAAGTGCTTCATAATAATTTTCTAAAGCTTCAGCATATTTACCATCAGATTGAGCTGACATACCGGCACGATAATAAGAAAAAGCTTCTTTCTCTTGTTTACTTGCAGGTAAAACTTTTAATAAGATATCAGCAATTACGGTAAATGTTTTATCGATAAAATTACTCATCAGGATTATCTATTCCTTTCAATCGAATTTTAATTTTATTTATATAGTAAACAATATTTAACAATATTGAGATAAATATTATTTAAGTATAGGCGATAAAATTAGAATTGCAAATATTTAATTGTATTTTAATCAATTCATTACTCCTATAAAATTTAGAATAATTTCATATTGTACTTTCCACTGAATGTTTTTCTTCGAGTTTGCTAAGATTTTTGAATTATATAAAGAAAATAAGAAAAAATACTTATAAAAGTTAACATCGTACATTAAAGAATGATGCCAACTTTTAATAAGTTTAAACTGAACTTTCTGCCACGAAAGGTAATAATGATAAAACACGTGCACGTTTGATTGCTTTTGCAATTTGACGTTGTTGTTGAACAGTTACTCCTGTTGCACGACGTGGAAGAATTTTACCTTGTTCAGTGATAAATAATTTTAATAAATCAATATCTTTGTAATCAATTTTTTGATTAATGCTAAGTGGTGATAATTTTTGTTTTTGTGCAGCCATAATTATTTATTTAATTTCTTTGTGTACTGTTGGTTTATTGCAGTGTTTACAGTATTTCTTAAGCTCTAATCGTTCAGGATTATTACGACGATTTTTTTGTGTCGTGTATCGTGATACACCATTTGAACGTTTATTTGTATTAGATCGACATTCTGTACATTCTAATGTAATTAGAATACGAGTCCCTTTATTTTTTGCCATAAAAATTTATTTAAAATAATATTTTTTAAATACCATTTTGCCTAAAAATCTTTATCTTATCAAGGTTTTAGCTAAAAACTCTGAAAACTCTAATAAAATAAAAAATTTATGCCAAAAACTTTCAATTTTACCAAAAATATATTATATTTTCTTGAATATTAAATATTAAATTAAAAATTTATAGGATAAAAAATATTCTTATGGCTAATAATAAGTCTGGAAAAAAACGGATTTTAATTAATGAAAGAAATCGTGTAGAAAACCGTTACTACAAAAGTTCTGTACGAACATTAACAAAAATGTTTTTACAAGATGTTGAAGTTTACAAAACTTCACAAGATTCAAACGATAAGACAGCTGCACAAAATAGTCTAAGTTCAGTTTATAGTTTAATCGATAAAGGAACTAAACGAAATGTTTTCCCAAAAAACACAGCTGCGCGTAAAAAATCAAAGTTAGCTGCAAAATTAAAAGTTGCATAAACTCCCAATTAACCAAATTGCTTTATTCACTTTGATACAAAATTGTCGTTAAGAAAATTTTTCTCTTCGTGTAAAATTTTCTTAACATTTATTATGTCTTGATAGTAATTAATTTTAATTGGGCATGGAATCTATAAATTATTAATAATAAAGACTATGAAGCACCCTTTAAACTACATTACAGCTTTACCTGATTTTCTTGAAATGCAAAGGGTAAGTTTTTGTTGGTTTATTACTCAAGGATTAAATGAAGAATTAATGATGTTTTCTCGTATTCATGACTTTAGTTATAATACAGAATATCTATTATTCGGACAAGAATATAGCTTAATCAAACCTGTTTATACCATCGTAAGAGCTAAAAAACTAGCCTCCAATTATTCAGTACAATTAGTTATCCCCCTAGAAGTTCGAAATAAAAAACTAAATAGTGTTCGACATTTTGGCCAATTCCCCATTATAAACTTACCTCTTATGACAACAAGTGCAACATTTGTTATTAACGGGTGTGAACGTGTTATTGTAAGTCAAATTATTCGAAGTCCTGGCATCTACTTTGAAAAGAATCGAAACCAACGAAAAAGAACAAAATTCAAATCTAGATTATCGGGTCACCCTAATAAATTAGGATCATTTGTTCCGACCGGTCTACCTTGGCTAATGCCACAAAAACAACCTTGGGAACCTTGGTTAATTGGTAATAAAATTCAATCCAAGAATCAAAAACCCCATTCTATTAAATTTTCTCCTTATTCAATCCAATTATTCAAACTTTATCGGATTATTACAAAAACGACTGATAAACAAGTTAAAATAAAAAGAATAAATATTTTTTTAAATTGGTTAGCCTTAAACCAAGAAAATTTAAGTCCAAAACGTTATTCCAAACAGAAATCTCTTTCTTCCTTATTTAAATACTGGAATAGCTTATTAAAACATTTATTGAAATATCAATATCTAGATCAAAAGTTAATTAACTCTGATAATAATTTAACAAAGCCTTGGTTAGAAAAATTAGTTGAATATTCAATTTTAACAACTCAATCAAAAAATCTAGTAAAGTTTGAGACAACTCCTGAACAACTAACAGAATATCAAGAAAAAATTCAACAATATCAAAATTTAATAAATCTAAATTTTTTTGATAATGCAATTTTAATTCCATTAAAAACAAATAAGAAAAAGTTTTTAAAATTAGAAACGATTTTCCGTGCATCAACTGCAAATGAAAATTTAATCACTTCCATTCCCGCAAAAAATGTAACTTTTGCATTTTATTTTTCAACAAGTTTAAAAGATGTTTTTAAATTTAAAAAATCTGCACTTTATTTTGAAAGTTATAGTAAAATTGTTGAATTTAAAGAAGATCATCCAATACAAGATGATTATAAAACTAAATATGAAGAAAAAGATCTTTATACAGCAACCTTAATTCCTGAATATGGTTCGTGGATTCGATTTGGATTCCAAAAGAATACACAGATTAATCGTTATAAATATCCAATCAAAAATCAAGAAGATGAAATCACGATTCAAGTTGATAAAATAACACAAAAACCAATTATCCAATTTTTAAAAGAAATGGGATTAACAGATGGTGAAATTTGTTCAAATTTAAATCAATCAGATTTCTTCTATTTTACTAACCCGCAATTAACTGGTTCTGTAAACTCTCAACAACCATTATTAAGATTTGATTTAGAAGCTGATTATTATAAAAATATTTCAGAATTTTCACGAATTTTTGATTCAAAATATTATCGTATCGGGAAAGTAGGGCGTTTTCGAATGAACAATCGCTTGAATATTAAATTAGCTAATAAAATTCATACGATTACATATGAAGATATTTTTGCAATCTTAGATTCTTTAATAACTGTCTCAATTTCGAAAACAACAAGTGATGATATTGATCATTTAAAAAATCGACGGGTACGCTCTGTTGGAGAATTATTACAAAATTTATTCCGTGTAGGTTTTCAACGTCTCGTAAGAAAATTAGGAAGTCAAATTAATAAACGTGAATCAGGACAAATCTCAAGTTTTAATCTTGTTGGGACAACGGTGCGTGAATTTTTCGGCTCAAGTCAATTATCACAGTATATGGATCAAACAAATCCACTATCTTCTTTGACACATAGACGAAGAATTAGTGCATTGGGACCTGGTGGGTTAGACCGTGATCGAATTAGTTTTGCAATGCGTGATATTCACCCAAGTCATTACGGTCGTATTTGTCCAATCGAAACACCAGAAGGACAAAACGTTGGTTTAATTGCCTCATTAACAACTTGTGCACGTGTTAATAAATTAGGTTTTCTTGAAACACCATTCTGGCGAGTAATTAACGGAAAAGTAATCAAAACGGGAAATCCAATCTATTTAACAGCTGATATTGAAGATTTCTATAAAATTGCACCGGCTGATGTTTCGACTAATGAAAATAATTACTTAACACAAAATTTAATTCCTGTACGTTATAAACAGGATTTTATAACAGTTGCACCTTATGAAGTTGATTTTATTACGATTTCACCGATTCAAGTTGTATCTGTTGCAACTTCTTTAATTCCATTCTTTGAACATGATGATGCTAACCGAGCATTAATGGGTTCAAATATGCAACGTCAATCCGTTCCATTAATGTTTTCACAAAAACCGATTGTTGGAACTGGTTTAGAAAACCAAATTGCTGTTGATTCGAGTATGGCAGTCAATGCACAAAATTCCGGTGTCATTAGCTCCGTTACAGCAGATTATATTACTATCAAAGAAGATTCTGGTCGAAAACTTAAGTATATATTACAAAAATATCAACGTTCAAATCAAGAAACTTGCATAAATCAACGCCCAATCGTTTGGAAAGGTGAAAAAGTTAAATCAGGACAAATCTTAACAGATGGTCCAGGTATAACAAGTAGCGAATTAGCTTTAGGACAAAATGTTTTAGTAGCTTATATGCCATGGCAAGGTTATAATTTTGAGGATGCAATTCTAATTAATGAACGATTAGTTTATGAAGATGTTTTCACGTCTATTCATATTGAACGATATGATATTGATATTGAACAGAGTGACGAAATTTCAGAACAACTTACTCGGAACATACCAAATTTAGGTTTCTCAGAAACTCAAAATTTAAATGAGGATGGAATTATTGAACTCGGAACATTTGTCACACCGGGTGACATATTAGTTGGTAAAATTGTAGCAAAAAATGATTCAGAACAATTGCCAGAAGCTAAATTGCTACGTGCCATTTTTGGTGCAAAAGCTCGAGGTGTACGTGATACTTCATTCCGAATGCCAAAAGGTAAGTACGGTCGTGTGATTGATCGAGTTACTTTTAATCGTCGAACAAACCTTTCGTATAAGTTTGAAAAAATTCAAGTTTTTGTTGCACAAATACGGAAAATTAAAGTTGGAGATAAAATTGCGGGTCGTCACGGTAATAAAGGAATTATTTCCCGAATTTTACCACGACAAGACATGCCATTTTTACCAGATGGAACACCAGTTGATGTTATCTTAAATCCATTAGGTGTACCGTCGCGAATGAATGTTGGGCAATTATATGAATGTCTTTTAGGATTTGCTGGTCATAAATTAAATCGTCGATTTAAAATTCTGCCATTTGATGAAATGTATGGACCTGAGGTATCGCGAATTCTAATTAACAAAAAACTGCGTCAAGCTTCAATTGAAAATGATGAAGCTTGGATTTTCAATCCATATTCACCTGGTAAAATGGTTCTGATTGATGGGCGAACTGGAAAAGAATTTGAAAACCCAATTACGGTTGGAAGTGCTTATATGCTAAAACTTATTCATTTAGTTGATGATAAAATGCATGCACGAGCAACAGGGCCATACTCATTAATTACACAACAACCATTAGGTGGTAAAGCGCAACAAGGGGGACAACGATTTGGAGAAATGGAAGTTTGGGCATTAGAAGGCTTTGGTGCAGCATTTACACTAAAAGAACTTTTAACAATTAAGTCTGATGATATGCAAGGCCGAAATGAAACGTTAAATGCAATTGTAAAAGGTCAAGTTATTCCAAAATCGGGCGTTCCTGAATCATTTAAGGTTTTATTACAAGAATTACGCTCTATTGGTTTAGATATGAGCACATATCGAATTGAAGAATATAGTTTAGTTAATAAATATGAAATTGAAGTCGATTTAATTGAAACATATGATTCATTATCAAAAACATTCCCACCGACTTCGAATGTTAATGAAATCTCATTCTAAGAATTTTTAATTTAAAAATGAAAAATGATACAATCTGAGAAAGAGTTTGATTATATAAAAATAAAACTGGCTTCACCCTTGAGAATTTTACAATGGTCTTATCGTAAACTTCCAAATGGTCAGTTTGTTGGAGAAGTTCAAAAGTCTGAAACGATTAATTATCGGACTTTTAAACCAGAAATGGATGGTTTATTTTGTGAACGTATTTTTGGACCAAATAAAAGTTTTGAATGTGCTTGTGGAAAGTATAAATTAATTCGATACGAAGGACTAATTTGTGAACGATGTGGCGTCGAATTAACAGAATCACGTGTTCGACGTCATAGAATGGGACACATCAATTTAATTTATCCAGTTGCTCATGTTTGGTATACAAATAGTCGTCCAAATTATTTAGCACTATTATTAGAAGTTGAACAGTGTGAGAAAAATCTTAATACAAGTTGGCAGATTCTAAAATTTGCACTTCCAGGCGTATATGGTAAAGTATTGGGTTTATTTTACAATAATTGGTCAACACCCTATACAAGAAAATTGTATAAAAAATTACAAAAAAGATGTATTGACGTATCATTATCTTTAACGTCAGAGTCAAAAATTTGGTATCAAAGAGTTTTTGAAATTTATCAAGAGTTACTCTTTTCAAAAGCAGAGAATTTATTCCAATTTGTTGATTTTATTGAAACTATAGATTTTGATAGAAATCCAAATTCTCTTAGCTCGGTCTTTGACTATTTTGAAGATAAAAAAATGATTGACTTAGTCGATCCAGTAAATATCACGAATAAACTTTTAAATGCTCGTGATCCATCTCAAATTAATTTTCAAGATCCTGCCGATGAGATCTTTTCATTTCTAGATACATTTACGAAAGACGAGTCTAAAAGTTTAATGAAAGCTTTAGTTCGTAAATCTAAGGTCGTAAAATCTTTAGATGATAAAGTAAAACGAATTAAATTATCATCATTAGCTTATTTTATAGCTGAAGATGAAATTTCATATTATGGATTACATTGGGATTTACAACAGTATCGACGATCACGAGAGTTAGGGTTTACAAGTTATCCGGCAAAACCGGAACCAAAACCGAAACTTCAAAATCGTCGCTATAATACTCCGAAATATTTGCTACGGATGACTCCAACCTATTTGATTGGTTCTGTTTTAATTAAAAGAGAATTAGATAATTTGGATATTGTTGAAGAAATTCAAAAAACCCGAAAATTTATCGTTATCTGTAGTAAATTATTAGTCAAAGAGAAACCCATTTATTACTTTTTACGATGGTTTAGAAAATGGGAACTACAACGGATCTACAAATTACGTGATCAATCAATTAAAAGAATTCGAATTTTAGAAAATTTACTCGCAACTGGATCAAATCCAGCTTGGATGATTATAACAATTTTACCTGTTATTCCACCAGCTTTAAGACCAATGATTCAGTTAGAAGGTGGACGTTTTGCAACTTCCGACTTAAATGAATTGTATCGTCGTATAATTACACGTAATAACCGTTTACTACGTCTTTTAGAAATCGATGCTCCCCAGTTAATTATTCGGAATGAAAAACGAATGTTACAAGAAGCTGTTGATACGTTAATTGATAATGGAAAACGAGGTAAAATTGCCTTAAGTGCAAATAATCGTCCTTTAAAATCTTTATCAGATATCATCAAAGGCAAACATGGACGTTTCCGTCAAAATTTATTAGGAAAACGGGTAGATTATTCGGGTCGTTCAGTAATTGTTGTTGGACCAAGTTTAAAATTAAATCAATGTGGTTTACCATATGAAATGGCAATGGAATTATTCCAACCTTTTGTTATTCGTGAAATGATTAACCAGGGTTTAGCAAGTAATATGAAAATTGCTCGAAATTTAATTGAACAAAAAGAAACACTTATTACACCAGTTTTAGAAAATGTTTTAACTAATCACCCAATTTTTTTAAATCGAGCACCAACTTTACATCGATTAGGGATTCAAGCCTTTGAACCAATTTTAGTCCAAGGGCGTGCAATTAAATTACATCCACTGGTTTGTTCCGCATTTAATGCTGATTTCGATGGAGATCAAATGGCAGTACACATTCCATTATCCGTAGAATCACAATCAGAATGTTATATGTTAATGTTAGCTCCATATAATTTTTTATCTCCAGCAAATGGTGAACCAATTATATTACCAAGTCAAGATATGGTATTAGGTTGTTATTACTTAACAGTATCTAATATTAAAGGGTTATTAGGTGCAAATCATTATTTTACAAATCTTGATGATGTTTTATTAGCTTATAATCAAGATCAAATTGAGTTACATACACTAATTTGGGTTCGTTACAATGACCATCTAATTGAACCAAGTAATTTTATTAAAACTGTTCAGTTAAAAGATGGAAGTTATATTGAATGTTACGAAAATATGCAAATTCGAAAAGATCAAAATGGTAACCAAATTGTTCAGTACTTACAAACTACAACTGGGCGAGTTATTTTTAATCATACCGTTCAACGAACACTAAATCTTCTGTCATAAATAATTTATGTTAATTCAAATAAAGAGATACAATTTTTATGAAAAATTACATATATCAAAATACATTAATTAGTAAAAAACAACTCAAGCACTTACTGGCATGGAGTTTTACAAAATATGATTCGATGCAAGCATGTTTACTTGCTGATGAATTAAAATATTTAGGTTTCAAATACGCAAGTAAAGCCGGTATTTCAATTAGTATTGAAGACTTAAAAGTACCGTTTAATAAAAATTTGTTATTACAAATTGCAAATCAAGAGATTCAAAGTGCTGATAAAATTCATGCAAAAGGTAAACTTACGGATGTTGAAAGATTTCAAAAAATTATCGATACATGGAATTTAACAAGTGAATCATTAAAGGATGAAGTTGTTTCGTATTTTAAAAATTATGATCCACTAAATTCGGTCTATATTATGGCGTTTTCTGGCGCCCGGGGAAATTTATCTCAAGTTCGACAATTAGTTGGAATGCGGGGGTTAATGTCAGATCCAAGTGGTGAAATTCTTCAATTACCAATTAAAAAGAACTTTCGTGAAGGGTTAACAATTACTGACTACTTAATGTCAGGATATGGTGCACGAAAAGGTATTATTGATACAGCTTTAAAAACAGCAAATTCCGGTTATTTAACACGTCGTTTAATTGATGTTGCTCAAGATATCATTATTCGTGAGAAAGATTGTTTAACAGAACATTCTTGCTTGGTTGAGAATAAATTACAAACTAGTAATTCAATTTACGATAAAATTTTAGGACGCTTAATTAATAAACCTATTTATGATAAGCAAACAAACGAATTAATTGCGGATATTAACACACAAATAACACCTAATTTAATTAAAACGTTAAAACAACGACAAATAAAAAGTTTTTATATCCGTTCCCCATTAACCTGTAGTTTATATCGTTCTATTTGTCAGAAATGTTACGGTTGGGATTTAGCCACAGAAAATATTATCGATGTTGGTGAAGCAATTGGTATTATTGCAGGGCAATCTATTGGAGAACCTGGAACCCAGTTAACAATGCGTACGTTCCACACCGGGGGGATTTTTACTTCAGAAATTAAAGGGAAAATTCGAAGTCCAATGAGTGGACTTTTAAAATTTTCAAAACGTCTTAAAAGATTGCCGGTGCGAACAACACGTGGGGAAGATGTATTATTAACAAAAAACGCTGGTTCTTTATTAATTATTCCAGAATCAAAAACACAAGAACCTGTTAAATTAGAATTATTCCGTAATACAATTATATTCTACAAGAATAATCAGTATGTTCAAAAAAACGCGATTCTTGCCGAATTAGTGGATGATGAAAAGCAAACTCGAACTGAAGTCAAACCAGTTTTAAGTACGACATCAGGTGAAGTCTTTATCCCGCGATTAACGAATAAACTAAATTTAATTAATCAAACAAAATTGTTGTGGATTCTTTCAGGACAAGTTTATCAAGCACCGCTTCATTCTTTTCTAAATTTATCCAATGATTATAAGATAAATAAAAATAGTTACGTTTTCCGAACAAAAATTGTAAATGATCTACCTGGTTTAACAGAAAGTGTTAATACTGAAACCAATTTATTTCAACGACGTTTAGAACTTTTATTAAAAACATGTTGGTCATTACAAAATTCAACACTTGAAAAATTATCGAAGAATGTTGGATCAGATAATTTTATTCTAACAATCAAAAATTCAAAATATTTTGTTAATTTAAAATTAAAAAATTCCCGACTTACTCTTTCAGCATTATCGAATAAAAATAGTGGTACGTTAATTACTAATAAATATAAAACGATTACTGGCGGTTATGGTTACCATGATTTTCGAATAAACAGTAATTTATTTAATAATGGATCAAAATTATCTTATTTTTTACCATTTGAACCAAAAGTTAATGATCTTTTATGGCAATTTTCTAAATTGAAAACCCGTTATTCATTAAATAAAAATTCATTTTGCTCATTTGATTTACTATCAAATCCAACTCGAGAGAATTTAACAATAACTGGATTTGAATCAAAAGAAAATAGTAAAAATTCAAGTTCTACACAACCTGAAGTCGTTCTTATAAATGCAAAATTAAAACGGTTTGTTCATCGCTCAATGATTTGGGTAACTGAAGAGACACATCAAGTAAATTGTGATCCAACTATTGCTTTAGTGGAACATGAGAATTTTATTTCAAAGAATTTTGAAATTATTCCGGGTATTTTTTCAAGAACTGAAGGAATTGTGCAAATTTCTGAAAAAAATAATCTAATCCAAGAAATTACGATTCAATCAGGATCTATTTATAAAGGAAAACAATTCCATCAATTAAAAAATAAGGTATTTTATCCTGGTGAAATTCTATTTGATAGTATAAAGATATTACAACCTTCATTATGTGAATATATTGGAAGTAAAGGTGATGAACAATTATTGATTCGTCCATTAACCGTTTATGAGATTCCTTTGTCAAAATCTGAAAAACAGAATTTTGGAACGACATCTTCTTTAAAGTTCCCATTTAAATTAGCAAATAAAGTTTATTATAATTATCATTCAAATCAACGTATTAAAAATTCAGAACCGTTAGATTTAGCCACAACTATGTTAAGTTTAAAAACTTCAACTTGTAGTAAAACAGACACTAAAATTCAATTAGTAGCGGATCCGAAAAAAAAGATCATTGATCTCTCAGTAAATAAAGAGACGAATTTGAATCAGTTTATTGCACCACATTTACGTTATAAAAATATTCAGTCTTGTTTATTAGTACAATCACACCAATTTATTGATAGTTATACAACACTAGGATATTTAGAAGCAGTATTACCATCATCAAAAGAAATTGTTCAATTTAAATCAAAATGTAAAGAACATAAAGAAATTTGTCTAATTTCCAACGAAGATTGTGTAACTGTTGAAAAAAACGTAATTCAAAATAAAAGTATTGATAATTTATTAATCAATGATATTGATGTAAATTATACAGGTAAAATTTTAATGGATAACGGAAATATGGTAACGATCCAAAAAGGACGACCATACTTTTTCCCAAATTGTAAAAATGACACAGCAATAACAAAAACAGATTTGAAATATACACCTCTACAAATTTCAAATCAAGGATTACCCTTAACTACACAGCGAAAAATTTCCTTAAATTATTATGACATTACGAAAGAATTAAAAACTCGACGTGTACAATCGCGCGAAAAACTATATAAATTCTCAAAAATGTTTATTAAAAAAAATGGTAAACTGTATAGTAGTGTACTAGCTGGTGTTATGAATCGTATTTCAATAAAGAAAGACGATAAAACTTCTACAACACTTCCAACATACGATGGTTCTTTTGAGACATTAAAAACGGAATGGAAAAAGAAATACAAAAAAATAACGGGCTTAAAAACATTAGTATTTACTAAAAGTTCAAATTTACAACAGAATCCATTAAGAGCAAAAACTCAACAATCTTCTTCATTAATTTTAGCGACATTTATCACGTCGAAATTTTATAAATTTACTGGTGGAATTCATGCAATTACAGATGATTACTTTGATCAAGAAGTAAATAGTGTGTTTTGTAAGAATGGAGAATTTATTGAAAATGGACAAACAATTGGTTTATTAAATTTTGAAAAAGAAATTACCGGTGATATTGTTCAAGGTTTACCACGAGTAGAACAACTTTTAGAAGCACGTAAAAAGAAACAAACTAGTAAAAATATTTCAATAAATCAAAAGAAAAATTTATTAACGCAAGCAACAAGTATTGATTCTTACTTTGAATTCCGCAAATTAGGTACAACAATTAAAGAAAATGAAAAGATTAATCCTCATAATCTACTAAAAGTTTATTTTAATTATTATGGCTTAATCAAGCATCTTTTCTGTGAAAGAAGTGGAACACGTGATTCATATCGACTATCTGATAACTATGAAGCTAGTTATCGAAGTTTTAAAAAAGTTCAATCACTAATACTTAACTCTGTTCAGTCGGTGTATAAATCTCAAGGTGTTGAAATTGCAGATAAACATCTTGAAGTCATTATTAAACAAATGACAACAAAAGTTTTAATAACACATCAAGGTAGTACTCCGTTATTACCAAGAGAAGTAATTGATTTATACCATATCCGTTATATTAATAAAGTAGCCGAACGGCATAATAAACAAAAAGCTTTATATGTTCCAGTTTTGTTAGGTATTACAAAAGCCGCATTAAATAATCCAAGTTTTATTTCAGCAGCAAGTTTCCAAGAAACAACACGCGTGTTAACAAAAGCTGCGATTGAAGGTCGTGTTGATTGGTTAAGAGGCTTAAAAGAAAATGTTATTATTGGTCATTTAATGCCAGCTGGTACAGGTTCACCTGTTTATACAAATTATTTTAAAAAACCAATTGTAACGTCACTTGAACCACAATTAAAATTAGAACAAGTAGAAAATAGTTTAAAAAACTAGACGTTGATTAGATGAGTCTGTTAATATAGATAATATTATACTCAACGAAATGTTCGATAATTATCTTAAGAAAAATTTATAATTATCGAACATTTCGCTAAACTTTTCTAAGTTATTCATTTTTTATATAAAGACATAAAAATGAATGATTTATATCCAAACTATAACTTATTTATTTGAAGGAGTTATCAAAACTTATGGCTGATGTTAGTTTAGCCCAATTATTAGAAGCCGGTGTTCATTTTGGCCACAAAGCTTATCGTTGGAATCCAAAAATGTTCCCGTATATTTATACTGAACGAAATAATATTCATATATTAGATTTAGTTCAATCCGCTCAATTATTAAAAGAAGCGAATTCATACGTGCAATCTGCAGCTGAAAAAGGACAAACATTCTTATTTATCGGTACAAAACGTCAAGCAAGTGCCTTAGTTGCGCAAGAAGCAAAACGATGTAATTCATACTATGTAAATCATCGTTGGTTAGGTGGAATGTTAACAAACTGGGTAACATTAAAAGAGCGTATTGAACGTCTAAAAACATTAGAACAAGAAGAAGCTGATGAAGTTTTCAACTTATTACCAAAAAAAGAAGCTTCTTTACGTCGAAAAGAATTAGAAAAATTACGTAAAAATCTAAACGGTATTAAAGACATGTACCGTGTCCCGGATGTTGCAATTGTAATTGATCAAAAACGAGAAATGACAGCAATCCGTGAGTGTCGAAAATTAGGAATTCCAGTTATTTCTATTTTAGATACAAATTGTGATCCTGATTTAGTTGATATTCCAATTCCAGGGAATGATGATGCTGTAGGTTCAATTAAATTAATTTTACAATCACTGACAGATAGTATTAATACAGGTAAGTCACAGTTGAATTAAATTAGTTGATTCGGTTTTAACCGTTTAATCTATTCGGGTGTAAATGAAAATAAAAAATTATTTATATTTAATAATAATATTATTATATATTATTATTAAATACCGTATTATTCACCTTGCACTTTTAATAATGCAAAACCTAAAGAAAGACCGAATAATACCATAAAGAAACATGTTACTGCAGTTGTAACGATTTCTGGACTTGCATATGGGAAAATTTTTAGAACTAATGCCATAATATAATATTTAAAAATTTTGAAAGTTTACAAAGTTCCAATATTTAAAAACCATTTCGGGCCCAAACTACTAATGCTAATGTAAAAGTAAACATTGTCATTAAGCCTGCCCAACCTAGACTTATAATATCCATAGACTTATATATTTTGAAATTTTAATTTCAGTTTTTGTAATTGTAAAATAATCTTAAAGATTTTGAAACCTTTAAGACTATTTTATAGTGGTATTTGAATTAAACAATACCATTTGCCCAATCTACATCAACGTTTTCGATGATTAACGATGAGTTGTAAATTTGTAAAATAATTAATAAAAATACTAAAAATAGTACCATTACTACTCCCATAATTGGAGTTGTTCCCCAACCGGGTGCTACTTTACCATATTCAGCATTTAATGGGCGTAAAATTTCACCTAATCTTGTTCTTAATGCCATAAAAATTTTACATTATTAATAAATTAATTTTTTTCTTGTATGTTATATAATACTAAAATGTTAATTTAGATAATTATATAACATGGAAACAGCAACGATTATTGTAATTTTTGTTTCAAGCTTACTTTTAGGTATTACTACATACTCCGTATATACTGCATTTGGACCAGCGTCTAAAAACTTACGTGATCCATTTGAAGAACATGAGGATTAAAAAATAAAACCATAAAAATGGTTTTATTTTTTGATAATTCTAGGTGTTTCACGGAAGAATACCGCGAAGAAAATTACCATTAAAGTACCAATAAGTAAAAATGTATAAACTAAAGCTTCCATTATTTAATCCTGTTTAATTTTGAATAGATTTAAAAAAACAAAGACTATAATTTACACAGCACCTTGTTTTTTAGTAGACTTGTCACCAAGTTTTTGGAATGCACCGAATTCTACTTGTTCTGTTACTTCCGCACCAATACCAGTGAATACATCACGGAAAATTGTACGACCACCATGCCATAAATGACCAAAGAAGAATAATAATGCAAGGTTTGCATGACCGTAAGTATACCAACCACGTGGGCTACTACGGAATACACCGTCTGATTCTAAACTAGTACGATCAAACTCAAATACTTCACCTAATTGAGCTTTACGAGCAAATTTCTTAACTGTTGGTGCATCTTTAAATGTTTGACCATTTAATTTACCACCGTAGAAATCAACAGCTACACCTACTTGTTCAATACTATATTTTGATTCAGCACGACGGAATGGGATATCCGCACGGATAATACCATCTTTATCTACTAAAATAACTGGGAATGTTTCAAAGAATGCTGGCATTCTTCGAACTGTTAGTTCACGACCTTCTTTATCACGGAAAATTGGGTGACCTAACCAAGCTTCAGCGATACCATCACCTTTGTTCATTGGACCAGCACGGAATAAACCACCTTTCGCTGGGTTGTTTCCAATGTAATCGTAGAATGCTAATTTATCTGGAATACGTGACCAAGCTTGACTTTCAGATAAGCCTTCACTTACTGATGTTTCAACTTGACGTTCAATTTCTTGTTGGAAATAACCACTATCCCATTGGTAACGAGTTGGACCAAATAATTCAATTGGAGTCGCCGCCGCACCATACCACATTGTACCAGAAGTAACGAAAGCAGCAAAGAAAACTGCAGCAATACTACTAGATAATACAGTTTCAATATTACCCATACGTAAACCACGGTATAAACGTTGTGGTGGACGTACAGTTAAGTGGAAAATACCAGCAAAAATACCGAAAATACCTGCAGCAATATGGTGTGCTGCAATACCACCTGGGTTGAATGGGTTAAAACCATCTGCACCCCAAGCTGGGGCTACAGGTTGTACTTTACCTGTAATTCCGTATGCATCAGATACCCAAATACCAGGACCGAATAATCCTGTTACGTGGAATGCACCAAAACCGAAACATAATAAACCTGATAAGAATAAGTGAATACCAAAAATCTTTGGTAAATCTAATGCTGGTTCACCAGTTCGTGGATCACGGAATAATTCTAAATCCCAATATACCCAGTGCCAAATAGCAGCTAAGAAACACATACCCGATAAGATGATGTGCGATAATGCTACACCTTCAAAACTCCAAATACCTGGGTTTGAAACACTTTCACCTGTGATACTCCAACCACCCCATGAATCTGTAATTCCTAAACGAGTCATGAAAGGCATAACAAACATACCTTGACGCCACATAGGGTTTAATACAGGATCCGATGGATCAAATACTGCAAGTTCGTATAAGGCCATTGAGCCTGCCCAACCTGCAACTAATGCTGTATGCATTAAATGTACTGCAATTAATCTTCCAGGATCATTTAAAACAACAGTATGAACACGATACCATGGTAATGCCATAGTAATTCATTCCTTAATATAAATAACGTTTTTGACTTTCTTACAACTAAACTAGAAAAAAGTTAGCTATATTATTATTATAAGCAAAGCTGCTAAAAATTATTTAAGATAATATAATTTTTCCTGATTTATCGAAAGTTTTTTAAGAAATATAGAGTAAAAGCTTAAATAAAATAAAAAATATTAAGAACTCCCGCATTATAGTCAACTCATTTTTTATCAACTAATAAAATTTTCTACTTGGAAAATTAATTTTAATTTTCCAAGTAGAGAAACAAAATAACTTTTGAGTTAGATTAACTACAAATTTTATTTTGCAAATGCAGCTTTTGATTGTGCAATTGATTCTTTTAATGAAGTTTCTGCTTCTTCAGTAAATTGGTTTGTTGAAGTTACAATCTCTATATATGGTTCTTTAGATGTACCTAAGAACGATAATAAGCTAGCACAGTAACGTTTTACTTCACCTACTTCTAGGTCATCTAAGTAACCGTTAATACCTGTGTAAATTAAAGCAACTTGTTCCGCAACTGATAACGGAGAGTTTTGTGGCTGTTTTAAAAGTTCACGTAAACGTGTACCACGAGCAAGTTGTTTTTGTGTTGCTTCATCTAAATCTGAAGCGAATTGAGAAAAGGCTTCTAATTCATCGAATTGAGCTAATTCTAATTTTAATTTACCAGCAACTTGTTTCATCGCTTTTGTTTGTGCAGCTGAACCTACACGCGAAACCGAGATACCTACGTTAATAGCAGGACGGATACCCGAGTTAAATAAATCGTTCGATAAGAAGATTTGACCATCAGTAATTGAAATTACATTTGTAGGGATATATGCTGATACATCACTAGCTTGTGTTTCAATAATTGGTAATGCTGTCATACTACCACCACCTAATGCATCACTAAGTTTTGCAGCACGTTCTAATAAACGTGAGTGTAAGTAGAATACATCACCTGGATATGCTTCACGCCCTGGTGGACGACGAAGTAATAACGACATTTGACGGTATGCCATCGCTTGTTTCGTTAAATCATCATATACAACTAATGTTGCTTTACCATTATACATAAAGTATTCAGCTAAAGCTGCACCTGCATATGGTGCGATATATTGTAATGTAGCTGGGTCATTTGCACTTGCCAATACAACAATTGTATATGACATTGCATTTTTTTCTTCAAGTACGTTTACTACTTGAGCAACTGTTGAAGCTTTTTGACCTACACCAATATATACACAAACTACATTTTCAGTTTGTTGGTTGATGATTGTATCAACAGCAATTGATGTTTTACCTGTTTGACGATCACCAATGATTAACTCACGTTGACCTCGTCCGATAGGAATCATTGCATCAATCGATGTAATACCTGTTTGTAATGGCTCACATACAGATTTTCGACTGATAATACCAGGAGCCATTGCTTCTAATAAACGAGTATCTGATGAAGCAATATCACCTTTACCATCGATTGGAGCCCCTAATGGGTTCACTACTCGACCTAAGAAAGCATCACCAACTGGAATTTGGGCAATTTGACCAGTAGCTTTTACTGTACTACCTTCTAAAATTTTCAGACCTTTACCCATTAATACTACACCAACGTTATCGTTTTCTAAGTTAAGTGCAATACCAATTGTTTTGTCTTCGAATTCTAAAAGTTCACCACTCATTACTTGATCAAGCCCGTAAACACGAGCGATACCATCACCTACTTGTAAGACAGTACCAATATTATCTACTTTAACATCTTGATCATATTTCTCAATTTGTTCACGGATAATACTACTAATTTCGTCTGGACGAATATTTATCATTGTATTATTTTTAAAATAATAAAGTTAATAAAAGGATTTTAGTGTTTTAGATTTCTAAAACAGCATCTAAATGTTTAGCTAAATTTTGTAGCTGATTTTTAATTGTGAAGTCTAAGACTTTCGAGTTTGTTTTAATTAAAAAACCACCAATAAGACTTGAATCAACAGTGATAACTAAGCGAATTTCGCGAGCATTTGTTAATTCTTTTAACTTTTTAATTAGTGTATTTTTTTGTAAGTTTGTAAAGGCATACGCTGTTGAAACTTCAATTGTTTTAATTGAAGCTGCCTCATAAACTAACTCTAAGTAACTTGCAATAACTTCTTGCAATAAGTTGATTCTGTTTCGATCTACTAAAACAATTAAAAATTTAAAAGTTTCTTTATTAATTTCTGATTGTAAAGTTTTTTCTAAAACTTCACGTTTTTGTTCAGCATTAATAAAAGGGGTTTTTAAATATTGTGTTAAATCAGGTGTTTTATTCAAAAAGACTTCTAAGTTTTGAAAATCTGCAGTGATTTGATGCATAAGATTTTGGTCAACTGAGAAGTCGTATAAAGCACGCGCATAAGGAGCAGCAAATTTTGCGGCTAATGGATTTTTACTCATAACAAATCTCCCTCTAATTTATTAATAGTTTCATTAATTAACGCTCCTGCACGTTCTTTAGGCCCAAATGTTTCTTGAGCTCGAACAACAGTACGTTTTAAGACTAATAGGATTATTTGTTGTTTCACTTCTAAAAATACTTGACGTTCTTTAGAATTGAACGTTGCTAACGCTCGACTGAAACGAGTAGTTAAATCTTTTTTTGCTTGATATGCATCTGCTTCAAGTAAAACTTTTTTTGCCGCAATTGTTTCATTTTTGATTTCACTGATAACAATACTGGCTTGACTTAATTGTTTTTGTGCTTCTTCTAAACGTTTTTCGGCTTCTGCTAAACGACTTTCAGCATCTTCCACACCTTGAAGAATATTTGCTTTTCTTGCTTCTAATGTTGAGCCTAAAAAATCACGACCCGTATAAACTAGAATACCAATTAAAGCAACAATGTTAATTAAACCAGTTTCAAGAATATCAGTATTTAAACCAATACCTTCATGCTCGGCAATTAATGTAAAAATTTGATCAAAATTTTCCATGTTTTAGAGTTTTTATGTAAACTGTTCACTTATAAATAAGGAAAATTACATCTAGCAAAACTATTAAATTGATAATCGCTTCTCAATGTCACCGCATAATGATTGAACAATGCCATCTAAACTATTTAAAGCGATATTTCTCTTTTCTGAAAGATCTTCCGCAATAGTTTCTAATAAATTATCAATATATTTTTGAGAAATATTTAATTCAATGTCTAAAATTTCTTTATGAATATTTTGCGAGTTTGTAATTTCTAATTGTGCTTCCTTACGGACGCTATTCAATTCTTGTTCATATTGAGCAGTCAATTCATTTGCTTGAGATAATATTTCAGAAGCTTTTGCAAGTTTGCTTAAAATATATTCTTTACGCTCTTCAATAATAGTCAATAACGGACTATATAATAATGCATTAAGAATTACCATTAGAATAACGAATTGAATAGCTACCAATGGTAAAGTTGCATCAATATCAAATAATCCACCTGGACCACTGACTTCTGAACTTGAAATTAGTATTGAAAAATTAACCATAGAAAACCTATATGTTATACTATAGAATTAAGTTATTTAATAGATATGGGATAGTGTAATTATTACACTATGCCTATCTATTTTTAAAGACGATTAAGTGTTGAATGGGTTAGCGAATAATAATGCTAATGCTACTACTAGACCATAAATTGTTAAAGCTTCCATGAAAGCTAAACTTAATAATAATGTACCACGAATTTTGTTTTCTGCTTCAGGTTGACGAGCAATACCTTCTACAGCTTGACCAGCAGCATTACCTTGACCGATACCAGGACCGATAGCAGCTAAACCAATCGCTAAACCAGCAGCAATAACAGAAGCAGCAGAGATGATAGAATCCATAATAAATTTTACTTAATAAATGTAAATAGAAATGTAGTTTTTAAACATTAAATTTAATATTAATTTACTCAAGTGCTTCTGCAATATATGCAGCAGCTAATGTTGAGAAAATTAAAGCTTGTACTGAACCTGCGAAAATACCTAGTGCCATAATTGGTAATGGAATTACTAATGGAACTAAAGATGTCAGTACAGAAATAGTTAACTCATCTGCTAAAACGTTACCGAATAATCGGAAACTTAGCGATAATGGTTTTGTAAAATCTTCTAAGATATTAATTGGTAGAAGAAGTGGAATTGGTTCGATGTATCGCTTGAAATAGCCGAACCCTTTTTTACTTAAACCTGCGTAAAAGTAAGCAAATGATGTTAATAACGCCAACGCTACAGTTGTGTTAATATCATTTGTTGGAGCCGAGAATTCACCTTGTGGTAATTCAATTAATTTCCAAGGAATTACAGCACCAGCCCAGTTACAGCCAAAGATAAATAAGAATAATGTTGCAATGAAAGGAATCCATTCACGATAGAAACTTTCACCTAATTGATCTCTTGCAATGTCTGTAACAAAGTCTACAGTTGCTTCCGCAAAGTTCTGCCAACTATTTGGAATTCGATCGGTATCACGTGTACCTAAGAATGCAAATAATAATAAAAGAACAAATACAAACCAGATAACAACTAAAACTTGCCCGTGTACTAAAAACCCAGCAATATTCCAGTAAAAATGTTTTCCGACTTCTGCATCCGCCAATAATGTAAACGTACTTGAATAAAAATTATCTGGGTACATAAAATTTAACTAATACAGTAAATTACCCAATATTAAAAAATATACAGGAACATTATTTATTATAACTATTACCCCTAGAATTTAGGTGTATTTTTATATAAAGACTCTCTTTTAATAGAAGATTTTTATTTTAACCATTCGTAACCTTTTGCCTCTAATTCCTTGGCTAAATCAGCATTACCCGTTTTTATAATTTTTCCATTTTGCATTACATGAACATAATGTGGTTGAACATAATCTAATAAACGTTGATAATGCGTAATTAATATAATTGCTTTATCTTCATTCATAAATGTATTAATACCTTTTGAAATAATTTTTAAGGCATCAATATCTAACCCCGAATCCGTTTCATCTAAAATTGAAACATCAGAATCTAGTAAAATCATTTGTAAAATTTCATTACGTTTTTTCTCACCCCCAGAAAATCCTTCATTAACATTTCGACTTAAAAATGTTGGTGACATATCTACAAGCTCTAATTTTTGTGTAATAATACTAAAGAACTCAATTGGATCAACTTCTGGTTTTTCTAAAAATGCTTGTTTTGCATTATAGGCTAAGCGTAAAAAATCCTCATTACTTACTCCAGGAATCTCAATTGGATATTGAAAAGCTAAGAATAATCCTAAATGTGAGCGTTCCTCAGGTTCTAGATCAATTATACTTTTACCTTTAAATAAAATTTCTCCATCTAAAACGTCATAAGCAGGATGTCCGGCTAAAACTTTTGAAAATGTACTTTTCCCAGATCCATTCGGACCCATAATTGCATGAATTTCTCCTTTATTAATAGTAAGATTAAAACTTTTTAAAATTTTGTTTTCATTAATACAAGCTTGTAAATTTTTGATTTCTAAAATTGGTACATTTGTATTCATTACCCAACACTTCCTTCTAATTTTAAAGTTAATAAACGATCGGCTTCAGCCGCGAATTCAAGTGGTAACTCAGTGAAAACTTCACGACAGAAACCGCTAATCATTAGTTCGATACCTTTCTCAATGGAAATTCCACGTTGTAAGAAATAGAAGATTTGCTCTTCCCCAATTTTTGAAGTTGAAGCTTCGTGTTCAATTTTTGCTGTAGAATTTTGAACAGAAATAAACGGAAATGTATTTGCATTTGAAGTATTACCGATTAGTAACGAATCACATTGTGAATAATTTCGTGCTCCAATTGCTTTATTACCTATATTAACAAGTCCTCGATAAGTATTTTTTGATTTTCCAGCCGATATACCTTTTGATACAATACGACTTCTTGTATTTTTTCCAACATGAATCATTTTGCTTCCAGTATCAGCTTGTTGATAATTATTTGTTAAAGCAACTGAATAAAATTCACCACTTGAGTTTTCTCCAACTAATAAACAACTTGGATATTTCCAGGTAATATTGGACCCTGTTTCAACTTGTGTCCATGAAATTTTTGAATTAGCTCCCGCACATAAACCACGTTTTGTAACAAAATTGTAAACGCCACCTTTACCCAAGTCATTTCCTGCATACCAATTTTGAACCGTTGAATATTTAATATCAGCGTTTTCTAGAGCTACTAACTCAACAATTGCCGCATGTAATTGATTAGTGTCATATTGTGGAGCTGTACAGCCTTCTAAATAGCTAACTTGACTATTTTTTTCGGCAACAATTAACGTTCTTTCAAATTGACCTGAATTTTGATCATTAATTCGAAAATAAGTCGATAATTCTAATGGACATTTAACATCTTCTGGAATATAACAGAATGAACCATCTGTAAAAACAGCTGAATTTAAAGCAGCAAAATAATTATCACCAATGGGGACTACTGTACCAAGATATTTTTTAATTAAGTCTGGGTAATCGTGAATAGCCTCAGAAATAGAAGAGAAAATAACGCCATATTCTGCTAATTCTTCTTTAAAAGTTGTTGCAATAGAAACACTATCAAAAATAGCATCAACAGCAACATTTGTTAGACGCTTTTGTTCAGTTAAAGAAATTCCTAACTTTTCAAATGTTTCTAAAAGTTCAGGATCAACTTCATTTAAACTTTTGAGTTTTTTCTTTACCTTAGGGGCTGAATAGTAGATAATGTCTTGATAATTAATTTCTGAAAATTTTAATTGAGCCCAACTTGGACATTCCATTTTCTCCCATTTTTTAAAAGCTTTTAAACGGAAATCAAGTAAAAATTCGGGTTCATTCTTTTTTTGCGAGATTAAACGAACAACGTTTTCATTTAATCCTTTGTCAATAATATCCTTTTCGATATTTGTAGAGAATCCATATTTATATGGTTGATTTACTAATTTAGTTAAATTAGTATCTAAGATTTTGTTTGATTGATTACTCATAAAAATTAAGAAACAAAAATAGTTACATAAAATGTGTTTAAAAATTCATAACTAGATGACTTATAAATTTTATTATACGGTAATTTCCAGTTGATTTGAAGTTATAAAAATTTATTTACTAATTAGTTATTCTTTTAAGTTATATGTATTTAAAATAATAGTTATATGACAAGTATTAAACTTATGTTATAATCATAATTGAGGTTGTTCTACAAATTCAACCGATAGAACTAATTTAAGTTAATTAGTTAAATATCTATTATATATTGCCTTTTTACTTTAAGGAGAAATAAATGTCTCAATCTGTATCAGAACGGACTCGAATTAAAAGTGACCGTTACGAATCTGGTGTAATTCCATATGCTAAAATGGGTTATTGGGATGCAGCATACACAGTAAAAGATACTGATGTTCTTGCATTATTCCGTATCACACCTCAACCAGGTGTAGATCCAGTAGAAGCAGCAGCAGCAGTAGCTGGTGAGTCTTCAACAGCAACTTGGACAGTTGTATGGACTGATTTATTAACAGCTTGTGAGCGTTACCGTGCTAAAGCTTACCGTGTAGATCCAGTTCCAAATGCAGCAGATCAATTCTTCTCATTCATCGCATACGAATGTGATTTATTCGAAGAAGGTTCTTTAGCTAACTTAACTGCATCTATCATTGGTAACGTATTCGGATTCAAAGCAATTTCTGCTTTACGTTTAGAAGATATGCGTATTCCTCACTCATACTTAAAAACATTCCAAGGTCCAGCTACAGGTATCATTGTAGAGCGCGAACGTTTAAACAAATATGGTGTTCCATTATTAGGTGCTACTGTAAAACCTAAATTAGGTCTTTCTGGTAAAAACTACGGTCGTGTAGTATACGAAGGTTTAAAAGGTGGTTTAGACTTCTTAAAAGATGATGAAAACATTAACTCTCAACCATTTATGCGTTGGAGAGAACGTTTCTTATACTGTATGGAAGGTATTAACCGTGCTTCAGCAGCTACTGGTGAAACTAAAGGTTCTTACTTAAACATTACAGCAGCTACGATGGAAGAAATTTACAAACGTGCTGACTACGCTAAGAAGATCGGTTCTGTAGTTGTAATGATCGATTTAGTAATGGGTTACACAGCAATTCAAAGTATTGCTTTATGGGCTCGTGAAAACGATATGTTATTACACTTACACCGTGCTGGTAACTCTACTTACGCTCGTCAAAAGAACCACGGTATTAACTTCCGTGTTATTTGTAAATGGATGCGTATGTCTGGTGTAGATCACATTCACGCTGGTACAGTTGTTGGTAAATTAGAAGGTGATCCTTTAATGATTAAAGGTTTCTACGATATTTTACGTCAGTGTAAAAACGAAGTTAACTTACCATTTGGTATCTTCTTCGAAATGGATTGGGCTAGTTTACGTAAGTGTATGCCAGTTGCTTCAGGTGGTATCCACTGTGGTCAAATGCACCAATTATTACACTACTTAGGTGATGACGTAATCTTACAATTCGGTGGTGGTACTATTGGTCACCCAGATGGTATCCAAGCTGGTGCTACAGCTAACCGTGTTGCTTTAGAATCAATGGCATTAGCTCGTAACGAAGGTGCTGACATCTTCAACAACGAAGTTGGTCCTGTTATCTTACGTGAGGCTGCTAAAAAATGTGGTCCTTTACAAACAGCTTTAGATCTATGGAAAGATATTAGTTTTAACTATACTTCTACAGATACTGCTGATTTCGCAGAAACACCTACAGCAAACGTATAATAATTTACTTTTAACAACTACAAGGAGTATTTGAATAGTGAGACTTACACAAGGTTGCTTCTCTTTCTTACCAGATTTAACTGATGAGCAAATCGAAAGACAAATTGCTTACGCAATTGGTAAAGGTTGGGCAATGAACGTTGAGTGGACTGATGATCCACACCCTCGTAACTCGTACTGGGAATTATGGGGTTTACCATTATTCGACATTAAAGATTCTGGATCTGTAATGTTCGAGTTAAACGAAGCTCGTAAATCATGTGCAGCTGGTTACATCCGTGTTAATGCATTCGATGCAAGTTATGGTGTAGAAAGTTGTGTTATGTCATTTATGGTAACACGTCCAGCAAGTGAGCCAGGTTTCTACTTAGATCGTAACGAAATCGATGGTCGTCACTTACAATACACTATTAAGAGTTATAGTGTTCAAGCTAACGGTGAAGGTAGCCGTTACTAATTTTAGCTAATAAGCTAAACCGTTAATACCTCTATTTTGAGGTATTAACAATTTTTTTATATTTTATTCAATTACGTTAATATCTGAGTTTTAGATGTTAGATGATGTTTTATTCAGTTAGTACGAAAATTTAATATGTAAAAAACAAAATCTGTTTTATTTAGAATTTTTATTAGGCCCAGTAGGAATCGAACCTACATTGGAAACTTAGAAGGTTTCTGTCCTAATCCGTTAGACGATAGGCCCATGTATTATTTTTTACGATTATATATTATTTAACGTTAGACGCGCAACTTTTCTATACAACTCTAACACTAACTTTTTCTGTGTTTCAGGACAAAGAATTTCTATTTTATTTTCACAAATTGCGATTTCTGGTTTCATTTCTTTAGTTCTTTGATAATAAAGTTAATGTTTTTAGCTAGAATTTTAATAAAAACTTTTTTATATTACGGGACTGACGAGACTCGAACTCGCAACTTCCGCCGTGACAGGGCGGTGCTCTAACCAATTGAACTACAATCCCTAATGTGTTTTGATATTTTATAATATACTAATATTATATTGAAACTGTCAAATATTTTTAGTTTTTCAATAAAGGAGAAACAGGGATTCGAACCCTGGGTACAAAAATTGTACGATAGATTAGCAATCTATTGCTTTCGACCACTCAGCCATTTCTCCTTGATTAATAAAACCGATCACTTCTAGTTTTAAACTAGATGGCTCTGGTGGGATTTGAACCTACGGCCTTGGGCTTATGAGTCCCCTGCTCTAACCACTGAGCTACAGAGCCTTTGACATATAGAAATTATAACATAAATTTTATGTTTTCAGTAGAGTATTTAAGATTTTTATTTTAAACTTGAATTTCATTCAGGAATAAAAAATTAGATGTATAATTATATTGTATAAATGAAGTAAATTAATTTAATCTATGAATGATTTTTGGAATAATATTCTTCGATACCCACGATTCTTTATTAGTAGTTTAGCGGGTTTAATTTTAGTTATTTTAGCGCCTTTTAGAAACTTATTTAAAGTTCCAAAATTACGAATCTTTATCATTTTATTTGTTCTTGTTTTTCTTATTAGTTTATATTTTATTTTAGTGAATATGCTAAGCTTATAATAAGAAACAATAAACGAATGGAATCCTATTGATTTTTCAGTCGTTAAAAAACTTTTGTGTAATTATCTTAAGACATATGCTATAGGTATGTTCACCATACTTGAAATATTATCTATAACATATGAATTCATTTTTTAAATTGGGCCGAGTTGGATTTGAACCAACGTAGCATAACGCAACGGATTTACAATCCGCCCCCTTTAACCACTCGGGCACCGACCCTTATTTATAATAATATTAACAGATAAAACTTAATAAAACAATATTAGAATAAGAAATATTTAATCAACTTCTAATATTGACGAATAACAAACTTTTCTGTATAAATATATGTACAGATATAAAACTATCGGGCGATTAACTCAGCGGTAGAGTGTCTGCCTTACAAGCAGAAGGTCACAGGTTCAAATCCTGTATCGCCCATGTTTTAACTTTGCTGATGTAGCTCAGTTGGTAGAGCAACGGATTTGTAATCCGTCGGTCGGGAGTTCAAATCTCTTCATCAGCTATAGATACCATAAAATTGATTTCTATAGATCAGAAATTTTACTGCTTAATACTGTAAACTGAAATAAAAAAATTTATTTGTTTGGCTATAAAGATCAATCAAAATCAATTTCAAGATAATTGATTTTGATTGAATAGTACTGATTTTAAGTTTCTCCTTACCAGAAACCTAATGAAATAGCTTTGTCAATTGGTAAACATGCACCGATTCCCATCCAAACAGCGAAGATAAAACCAATAATAAATGTTAAACTTGCAATTGGTCGACGGAATGGATTTTGGAATTTATTAACGTTCTCGATAAATGGAACGGTAATTAAGCCTGCAGGTACTGCAGCCATAGCTAATACACCTAATAACTTATTTGGTAATACACGTAATAAGTTAAATGTTGGGAAGAAATACCATTCAGGTAAAATTTCTAATGGTGTGTTAAATGGATCAGCTGGTTCACCCATTTGTGTTGGCGCCATAACACCTAATCCGATACAACAAGCAAATGTACCTAAAATACAAACTGGGAAAACGTATAATAAATCGTTTGGCCAAGCTGGTTCACCGTAATAGTTGTGTCCCATACCTTTAGCAAGTTTTGCTCTTAATTTTGGATCTGTTAAATCCGGCTTTTTAATTACTGACATAATGGTTCCTTGTTAAAAATTTTAATTATAAATCTATAATTCAACTTAAAGTGGTCCAGAAATACCTTGTTTACGAATCATTAAGAAGTGCGTTAACATTAACACTGCTGCTGCTAGTGGTAATACAAATGTGTGAGCACTATAGAATCGAGTTAATGTACTTTGACCTACACTTTCACCACCACGTAAAACTAATACTAATGGCGGTCCTACCACTGGAACTGCTGCAGGTACACCTGTTACAATTTTACAAGCCCAGAATCCTACTTGATCCCATGGTAATGAATAACCTGTTACACCAAAAGATACTGTAACAACAGCTAAAATTACACCAGTTACCCAAGTTAATTCTCGAGGTTTTTTAAATCCACCTGTTAAATATACTCGGAATACGTGTAAAACCATCATCATTACCATCATACTTGCTGACCAACGGTGGATTGAACGAATTAACCAACCGAAGTTTACACTTGTCATAATGTATTCTACAGATGCAAATGCATCAACTACACTTGGACGGTAATAGAAAGTCATTGCAAATCCAGTTGCAACTTGTACTAAGAAACATGTAAATACAATTCCACCAAAACAGTAGAAGATGTTAACGTGTGGCGGTACATATTTGCTCGAGATATCATCAGCAATAGCTTGAACTTCTAAACGTTCTTCAAACCAATCGTAAACTTTACCCATAAAACTTTTTTAAAGATCCAAACACAGTTAGGCACATAAGGATTTTAATTTTTTAAAGGCGAGAGTGGGATTCGAACCCACGGAATCCGTAAAGATTCATCTGATTTCAAATCAGACGCAATCGACCAACTCTGCCATCTCGCCAAAAGATTAGTTATTTAACTAATCTTAATATAAATTAACTTTCATAAGTAGTAGTTCCACTAAATTTAATTGAAGCCGGATTTGGGTTTTTACCAATTGAGAAACCTCGGCTACCAACTGACGTTCTACCTGGATTCACTTTTTCTGGAAAAACTCCATCTTTTGGATGTAAATATTGCACTTCACCACTAGGGAAAATACGATAAATTTTATAATCGTTGATTTTAAAAGTTCGTAATTGAGTACCTAATGCTAAGCATTGTTCTTTTCTTGCTAGATATAACAAGTTATCGCCATTACGCATAATGGCAGCTCCACCAGTCGGCATTTCAAAAATTTGTTCTTTTTTACTAGTCCAAGTGATTGCATATTTTTCTTCAACTTCAGCGGCGCGTAGCCATCCACCAGTACTTCCCCCAAATGTAGGGAATGGTGTTTGTAAATTTAATGTCATACGTAAAACCTTATTAATATTAAACGTTCACTATGTAAGTTTAATAGAAAAAAAACTTTTTTACGTTAATTTATAAAATTTTCTAGCGGAGAATGGATTTGAACCATTGACCTTCGGGTTATGAGCCCAACGAGCTACCAGGCTGCTCTACTCCGCGTCTTTGAAAATTATGTATTAAGTTAGTTAAAAACTGCTATCGTTTTCTTTTACTTTACCTTTAAGTTCTTTCTTTTGTCAACTCTATTTCAAATTATTTCTCTTCCCATAGCTTTAATGAAAAAGTTTAGAAAGAGAAATAAAAGCGGAAATAATTAAGATACTACATTGATAGCATTTAATTGAATTGCAATCAAATAATATACAACTATTAAAGTAAAAGTAAAATTATTTAAAAATGCTTCCGTTGAATTTGGTGATCCAAATAAATCACTTTTTGTTGCGAAACTCGTTAATCCTTGATTTCGTGGTACGCGTGAAAAAATGATAAAAATTAGAAAAGCACTTAATATTATCCAAACTAATTTTAAGAGAACTGCAAACATAAATTTTCGTTATCAACTTTAAGTTATTTTAGAATTGGATAAATTGAGAATTTATTCATCAATTTCAAATAATTCGTTAAACACTTTTGAAACTTTACTACCTGAATCAATTGTTTCTAATGGATCTTTTCGTAAACGATGACGTAAACATAATGTAATAATTGCTGCAATATCGTCAATTGTAACCTTATCACGACCGTCATATGCAGCATGAGCTTTTGCAGCACGGTTTGTTACAATATCACCTCGTAAACCATCAACATCTAATTGGCTACATACTTCAGAAATTTTTACTCGTAAATCGTACTCAATTTCAACTGTTGGTAATAATTTTTGAGCTGCTACAATTTTATCACGTAGTTCTTGTTGTTGAGCTTCATAGTTTTCAATCCACACCATTGGTGTTTGATCAAATGAAGTTCTTTCTTCAACTACTTTCACACGTAACATTGGATCTTTTACAGTACGAATTTCGGCATGCATACCAAATCGATCTAATAATTGTGGACGTAATTCACCTTCTTCAGGGTTTCCTGAACCAACTAATACGAATCGAGCAGGATGACGAATTGAAATCCCCTCACGTTCAACAGTATTCCAACCTGATGCCGCTGAATCTAAAAGAATATCAACTAAATGATCGTCTAATAAATTTACCTCATCAACATATAAAATTCCACGATTTGCTTTCGCTAATAATCCTGGTTCGAACGCTTTTATACCTTCTGTTAAAGCTTTTTCGATATCGATTGTACCACAAACACGATCTTCTGTCGCACCTAACGGTAAATCAACCATTGGAATTTTAATCAATTCTGTCTCTAACGTTTCACCATTTTGAATAGCTGTTTTTACTTCATTACCCATTAAATCAAGATCTGATTTATGAGAATTGAATGGATCATCTTTTACAACTTCGATCTCTGGTAATAAATCAGCAATTGCTCGAATTGTTGTTGATTTTCCAGTTCCTCGATCTCCCATAATCATTACACCACCGATTTTGGGATCAATTACATTTAATTGTAAAGCTAATTTCATTTCCTCTTGACCTACAATTGCAGTAAAAGGAAAAACGGGTGTTGTGAATTTTTTTAAATCTTGTGTTACCATAATTTTTATTAAACCTAAATTTATGAATTTATTTTACGACATTCTAGTTACTCGTCGATTAGAAATAAAATTTCTGAGAATTAAATTTTATTTCTAATTGAATTATCATTCTTGAGATTATTGATAAAGTGTTGTTCCTAAACGGATTGCTAAAACACTTGCTAATAATGCGATCATTAATGCTGTGTAAACTTGAGAATCATAAATCATAATATATTTCTATAGCGTGTATCAATTTATAAACTTTTTTGATTCTAAGGAACAGTGTTGATTGTATATAAAAAATTGATAATCGTTTAGCTATAGTTAGTTATATTAAAGATTTGGTTAACAAAATTCTATGAAATTAATAATAGATTTTCAATTTTTTTTAATTTACCAACTCGATTTTGTAACACCTGGTAGTAAACATGTATGGGCCATCTCACGTAGACAATGACGTGATAAGCCAAAATCACGATAAAATCCACGTGGACGCCCTGTTTTCCAACAGCGATTTCGAATTCGAATTTTTGCACTATTACGAGGTAACTTCTGAATTTTTGAATGGATTTCTAATTGCAATGTAAAATCTTCAGTCTCTCGATATTGTTTTAATAAAGTACTGCGTTTCGTTGCATATTTTTTATTAAGTTTAATGCGCTTTTTTTCGCGCTCGATCATGCTTTTCTTTGCCATAAACGTAACCTATTAATTTTAAATTAACTTCAAATATAAGTAAGAAATTAATTAAATTATCCTTAATTTCTCATATTTTAGATTTATTATATCTTTAGAAGAGTTATATAGCAATCTTTTTTAGAAGAAATCTTAGTGAACTAAGATTTACGAAGCAAATTTTGAAACGTATGGGGCGTTTTTATTTGGTAAAACCGTGTATGTACTTAGTAACTCACGGAACTCATCACCATCTAATGTTTCTTCATCTAATAGTTTATCAACAATTAGATCAATTACAACACGATTATCTTGCATAATTTCAATTGCTTTTTGTTCGCAGTAATTAACAATTTTACAAACTTCATCATCAATTCGATCAGCGATATTTTCTGCATATGAATCTGAACCAGCTGACATTCCACCTAAGAATACTTGTCCTGTATTTTCATCTTCTAATGCCATTGGACCAATATTTGACATCCCAAAACGTGTAACCATTTGACGAGCAAGATTTGTTACCTGTTGTAAATCACTACTTGCACCTGTTGTAATTTCTGGATCACCAAATACGACTTGTTCTGCGGCACGACCACCTAATGTCGTAATAATACGAGCAAGTAGAGCTGAACGTGATAAAAGACTTTGATCTTCTTCTGGTGTGAACCAAGTTAACCCTTTAGCCGGTCCACGCGGTGTTATTGTTACTTTTTCAACTTCATCATGTGATTTTAAGACTGAACCAGCAATTGCATGTCCAACTTCATGATAAGCAATTAATCGTTTATTTTTACTATCTTCCATCGGTGTTCCTGCAATACCACCAATAATTCGATCAGCTGCTTCGTTTACTTCATTTTTACTAATTGTTGACTTCTTGTAACGTGTTGCTAAGATAGCCGCTTCATTTAGTAAGTTTGCTAAGTCTGCTCCTGAGAAACCTGGAGTTCGGTTTGCTAATTGAACTAATGAAACATCCTCACCAATTGGTTTGTTTCGTCCATGAACTTTTAAGATTCCTACTCTTCCTAAACGGTCTGGTAAGTTAACAGTTACTTGTCGATCGAAACGACCTGGACGAAGTAACGCAGCGTCTAAGATATCCACTCGGTTTGTTGCACCAACAACAATTACACCTTTGTTTTCTTTAAAACCATCCATTTCTGTTAGTAGTTGGTTTAATGTTTGCTCACGTTCGTCGTTTCCACCACCAACACCGGCACCACGTTCTCGACCAACCGCATCGATCTCATCAATGAATACAATACATGGAGCATTTTCAGATGCTTTTTTAAATAAATCTCGTACTCGAGCAGCACCAATACCAATAAACATTTCTACGAATTCTGAACCAGCTACACTAAAGAATGGCACATCAGCTTCATTGGCAATTGCTTTTGCTAATAAGGTTTTACCTGTTCCTGGAGGACCTACTAAAAGAATACCTTTAGGAATTTTTGCTCCAACAATTGTATATTTATCAGGTTCTTTTAAAAATGATACAATTTCTTCAAATTCACCTTTAGCTTCATCAATCCCAGCAATATCTTTAAATGTTACTCCTGTGTCAGGGCGACGTTCAAATCTTGCTGTTGATTTACCTAAACTCATTGGTGATTGACCATTCGCACCACCAAAGTTTTCAGAATTTTGGAATAAGTAAACTAAACCGCCGATAAAAACAATCGGTAAAAGAATATTACTTGCAATACTAACAAAAAGATTCTTTTGTTCAGTTGGATGTGCATCAAAATCAATATTATATTCTTTTAACTTTTGAATTAATTGTGAGGCTCCTACCGGAATCTCAACACGAATTGTTTGTGGTCGATTGCCTAATTCTGGGCTTGATGCTTGAACAATAGCATTACGGCTATTCTCATATAAATCAACTTGTTTAACCCATCCCATTTCTAAGTATTCTAAGAAACGACCATAAGTCATTCTTGAGCTAACTACATTTTGATTTAATTGTGCAGTATTACGGATGTTTTCAGGACTTTCAAATCCAAGTACATCAAATTTTTTAATTCCTAGACTAATTCCAGCTAATAGCAAAACACCTAGTAATATATTTCTTATTGTTGAAAATAAATTATTATCGTTCATCTTTATTTTAATTAATTTTACTTTAATTTCTTCTTACTTCTAAATATAACATAGTTAGTTAATTCAAAACAACAAATGATACTTTTTATTTTATTCACATAAATATTAAGACTAATTTGAATAATCTAATTGAAAAGGGTTTAAAAATTACTCAACTATATTGATCTTGAATTTATCTTAAAGCAAGAATAGATAATTCTTTCATTTGACCTTCGAATAAGTCTTGCTCTAATCAGATGCTATTATCTGATTTAAAAAGATCACAATCAATTAATAATCCAGTAATTATTGTTATAAAGTCTTTAGAATTTGGGTTGTATTCAAATAATTTCATTTTCTCTACATCATAAATAATTTTTTATATAATCGTAAACAATATGTAATAATTTATTCGTATTTAAGTAAAAAAAAATTAAGATAAAAATTTTATTGTTAAAAATACTAATATCGACTATATTAGTATTAAAACTAAAATATACTAAATTCTTATGGTTAATCGTGGTGCAACAGTTCGTATTCTTCGTAAAGAGTCATACTGGTTTAATCAAACTGGTACAGTAGCAACAGTGGATCAAAGTGGTATCCGTTATCCAGCTGTAGTGCGTTTTGAAAGCGTAAACTACAGTGGAACAAATACAAATAACTTTGCATTAGATGAGTTAGTAGAAGTTGAAACGAAAAAAGAAGACTAAAATTAATACATCTTTAATTATTAATTGATTACTGAAATAAGTTTAATCAATTAATAATTAACTTATTCAACAAATTTTTTTATTTTATTAAGTAATTTTTTTGTTTTTATTTATCATTTTTGCAAAAGATATAATTTTGATTTTAAGTCAATTTATTTTTTAACAAATTGGAAAATTATTAATAAAACAATAAGAATCATTGTTTTGATAAACGGTTCATTCTTGACAAAGCAACCTGAATTCAATAACATAGTAACAATCATTTATTATGTGATAGAAATAAAAAGAAATTAATCTACTTCTTCAATTTTATTTTAAATATCCAAATAAGCTAAAATTGAAAGTAGATAATGACTTCATACATTTATAGTCGGTTTCTTCACTAAAAAAATTAAATATTATGCCAAAATTAAAAACTCGAAAAGCCGCGTTAAAACGTTATAAAAAAACAGGCGCGGGAAACTTTTTACGTCGTCATGCATACAAAGGACATCTTTTAATGAAGAAGTCAAAAACACAAAAACGAAAATTGTCACAAACAATTTGTGTAAGTATTCCAGATAGTAAACCAATTAAATTAATGTTACCTTATTAAAAATAAAAATGGCTAGAATCAAACGAGGAAATGTTGCTCGAAAACGTCGCAAAAAGGTCTTACAATTAGCTAAAGGATACAGAGGAGCACATTCGCGCCTTTTCCGAGTAGCAAATCAACAAGTAATGAAAGCATTACGATATTCATATGTTGGTCGAAAACAAAAAAAACGTGTTTTCCGAAAACTGTGGATTACACGAATCAATGCTGCTTCGAGAGTACAAGGATTATCATACAGTCGATTAATTCATAATTTTAAGAAATCAAATATTGGGTTAAATCGAAAAATGTTAGCTCAAATTGCAGTTTTAGATTCCTCAACGTTTAATGAATTAATTTCAGTTTCAAAATAATATTGTTTTTCTTTCTTTAAAAACGTTAATTATGTTTTTAATTACCGATATAGAAAACTTTATAATTTTAATAAAAAATTAAAACACAAAATAATTTAATAAATTTATGTCGGAAGATGGAGATTTGACAAAACTACTTGAAAATTTACCACTTTTTATTCAAGAACATGTAAATAATCATCCGAATAAAGACAAACTAATCGAAATTGTAATGGATCTTGGTCGTCGTCCGGAAGCACGTTTTACGACGGGACCAGAATATTTATCCCAAAAAATTATTTCGTGGCAGGACTTAGATTATACAATCAAGCGAATTAGTAAATTTAGTAATGATAATCGTGCTGGAATTGAACGAACACTTCATAGGATTAGTTGCATCCGTAATCGTCAATTTTTGATTACAGGATTAACTTGTCGAATTGGTCGAGCAATTTTTGGTACGATTTCTAATATTCGTGATTTGTTAGAATCAGAAAAGTCTATTCTAATATTAGGTAAACCTGGTGTTGGAAAAACAACAATTATCCGTGAAATAGCACGGGTTCTATCGGATGAAATGGAAAAACGAGTTATCATTGTTGATACTTCAAATGAAATAGCTGGTGATAGTGATGTGCCACATTCTGGAATTGGGCGTGCACGTCGAATGCAAGTCTCAAAAACAGAATTACAACATCAAATAATGATTGAGGCTGTTGAGAATCATATGCCACAAGTTATTGTAATCGATGAGATTGGAACAGAATTAGAGGCTTTAGCAGCACGTACCATCGCGGAAAAAGGTGTTCAATTAATTGGAACCACACATGGTAACTGTTTAGAAAATCTAATAAAAAATCCACCTTTATCAGACTTAGTTGGAGGTATTCAATATGTCACTCTAAGTGATGAAGAAGCAAAACGAAGAGGAACGCAAAAAAGTATTCTTGAACGTAAAGCTTATCCTGCTTTTCAAGTTGTCATTGAAATTAATGAACCAACTTCATGGACAGTTCACGAAAATGTTGAAGAATCAATTGATCTTTTGTTACGTGGTAACTTATCAACTTCACAAGTTCGTTATTCAATACCCGCATCTCGAACAAAAATCAAATATAAGAATTTTCAAACAAATTCACTTTCCTTAATTCAACAACTTAGTTCAAAAAAACATTCGATTTTGATTAAAAGTAATCCATGGATTACTATGGTAAAAAATAAAGAGATATCTTTTCAAAATTTGAAAGAACAAAATTTAATTATTTATATATATTGTTTATCAGGTAATTTAGTCCAAGAGATTTTAAATAAAAGATCAATCAAATTTGTTTTAACAAACAAAATTCAAACAGCGAATTTAATTATTGGGTCATATGTTCATCTTCAACAAAACCAAAAATTAATAAAATTAGCAACAAAAAATAATACTCTTATTTATTGGGTTGATCCCAACAATATATCCAAAGTTCTTCAATTCTTAGGTTAGTAATGTTTTTGTCTAACTTAAGAATTAAAACACTTCGTTTAATCAACATTTTTTATTCTATTATACTAGAAATCGAACTTTGAAAAATAGATCTAATTAATTCATTACTCTCACATTTCCTAATGTTTAGAGAGATTCAATGCTTAAAATCAGAAATAGAAAGTTTGCAAGACTCCAAATTAAATAAGAATTAACCGAATTTGACTTTCGATTCCCTTTGCAGTAAACTCTTAATAAACGGGTGAAATCCATATTTCACCCATTACGGGATATAGCTCAGCTTGGTAGAGTACCTGCTTTGGGAGCAGGGTGTCGTAGGTTCAAATCCTACTATCCCGACTTTAAACGAAAATTACTTGACTTTCCCTCCGAAATTCTTTACGGTCGTTAGTACATCCTATTTTGAACACAAAATAGTCCACACAATCGAAGTTTTTACACAAATAACTAATCGTTTACAGGAGTCCTTATGAGTCTTGAATCTTTAGGAATCAATTTACGCATTAAATTGGTCCTAGCAACTTCTTGGGTTGTTGAAAATACTGCCAAACTTTTTGGATACCCCAAAACAAGTTCAGGCATGCCCATCGGAAATGATCCCAATGGATTCAATAATTTACCAATGCATGATCCACGAGTCCCACCAGCTCCGGATCCAAATAGTATTTTTGAAGCGATCTTTGGAAATGTCCCAAAATCATCCGCAATTGAAAAGTTTTACTACGAAAGTCCACGAGACGGATACTATAATTTCTATATTGAACATTATCGAAATGTCATTTTTTTACCGGATTGGGTCTCAAAATGGATTCAATTAATTTTTGATATTGGAGCAGATACGAGTGGATTAGAAATTATTCGAGATACTTTATTCTCATTAATTGTTTATTTCATGTTCTTCCTACAATTCCGAATGATGCTATACTACTTCATTACAATTAATCCATATACACGACCATGGATTTATCTAATTTCCCTTACAGATTGGATTTATGATTTATTATTCCATCTGGGAATTACCAAGAGAGCAACCTTCTTTGGATTCCCACTTCTTTCAATACTTGTCAATGGAGCGGTTGGGGTACTAGCAGATGCTTTAAATCATTTAGTTTTTACAATGCCATACTTACCAAGTGAAGGAGTAACTGGTCAGATTCTAATAAATGGGACTCCAAAAGATATCATTATGTTCCGCTATTTGCCACAACTCTGGTGGACGAATCCGATACCTGATAAATTGCGTGAATTCTGGCATTTCGAGCGACCAGAGATTCAGCAATTTATGCACAAAAATTATAAAATGATGGACTCGGATTTATTACCAATTCGAGTTTTAAGATCAATCTATGAGCAGCAGCGTTCACATTCAGAGGCAGTAGGTCTTCGACTTTTTACAGATTATCCTGAAAAAGTAAGTGCTTTTGTTAATTCGACATTTTATGACTCACAAAATTGGTCACATGAATTAAGTCATTATTTACTTGATAAACCCGAGATGTTTATCAGTTCCGTAGTTGACCACATGGGGAACATTATTTAGTTTATTTATCTTTTCAATTAAACCTAAAAACTTTATTTTAATTGAAAAGATAAATACTAAAAAAATGTTATCTTTGAAGATTTCTAAAATCTATTTTAGACCTTGTCTCAGCATAATAGTAGACGAACATAAAAGATAAAAATAAAAGTTCTTTTAATTGCTCGACTGAATAAGGTTGAGAACTTAAAAAAATTCTCTTGTTTTTAGTGATGTTACGTAAACTTAAATCGTGAGAATAAAGTTATTGTTTCTATTTTTTTTTTAATAGAAGTTTATTATTTTAAATAAATTATTTTTTAATTCAACGTTTTTAAGACTACTTATTTTTTTAATCTCTTAATAAAAATAAATATTTTTATTATTAAAATTACTTACTTAATTTTAAATGTCACTTTTAGTTAATACAGTGTTATTTGCAATATAAATGTATCTAATACATTGTAACTGTTGCAAAAGTAAAACTTTAATAATTATTTTTTCAAATTATTTTGTAGTTTTATTTCCCTTTCTTCTTTTTAGAAGGTATTGCTCATAATTATATCTACAACTATAACTAAAAACTTTAAGTTCAGTTTCTGATCTTAAAACAATAAATTTAAGGAAATTTTAAGAGAGTTTGATCCTGGCTCAGGATGAACGCTGGCGGTATGCCTAACACATGCAAGTCGTACGAGAGTTTTTAACTCAAGTGGCGGACGGGTGAGTAACACGTGAGAATTTGCCTTTAGGAGGGGGATAACAGAGTGAAAACGCTGCTAATACCCCATATGCTTTCGAGTGAAATGGATTTATTCGCCTAAAGAGAAGCTCGCGGCTGATTAGCTTGTTGGTAAGGTAATGGCTTACCAAGGCGACGATCAGTATCTGGTTTGAGAGGACGATCAGACACACTGGAACTGAGACACGGTCCAGACTCCTACGGGAGGCAGCAGTGGGGAATTTTCCGCAATGGGCGAAAGCCTGACGGAGCAATACCGCGTGAGGGATGACTGCCTATGGGTTGTAAACCTCTTTTCTCAGGGAGGAAATCAATGACGTTACCTGAGGAATAAGCATCGGCTAACTCCGTGCCAGCAGCCGCGGTAAGACGGAGGATGCAAGTGTTATCCGGAATCACTGGGCGTAAAGCGTCTGTAGGTGGCTTAACAAGTCAACTGTTAAATCTTGAAGCTCAACTTCGAAATCGCAGTCGAAACTGTTAGGCTAGAGTATAGTAGGGGTAAAGGGAATTTCCAGTGGAGCGGTGAAATGCGTAGAGATTGGAAAGAACACCGATGGCGAAGGCACTTTACTGGGCTATTACTGACACTCAGAGACGAAAGCTAGGGTA
>Ga0209713_10000053_pt1 | contig 70467 bp, 73 predicted proteins | sample ArcOceMetagenome_3_FD_187444 | JGI IMG/M metagenome (GOLD analysis project Ga0209713, IMG submission 187444) | Marine eukaryotic phytoplankton communities from Arctic Ocean - Arctic Ocean- Svalbard ARC20M Metagenome (SPAdes) (version 2) | ecosystem: Environmental > Aquatic > Marine > Oceanic...
CCGTCAGGCTTTCGCCCATTGCGGAAAATTCCCCACTGCTGCCTCCCGTAGGAGTCTGGACCGTGTCTCAGTTCCAGTGTGTCTGATCGTCCTCTCAAACCAGATACTGATCGTCGCCTTGGTAAGCCATTACCTTACCAACTAGCTAATCAGCCGCGAGCTTTTCTTTAGGCAGATAAATCTATTTCACTCTCAAGCATATGGGGTATTAGCAATCGTTTCCAATTGTTGTCCCCCTCCTAAAGGCAAATTCTCACGTGTTACTCACCCGTCCGCCACTTGAGTATAAATACTCTCGTACGACTTGCATGTGTTAGGCATACCGCCAGCGTTCATCCTGAGCCAGGATCAAACTCTCTTAAAATCTCCTTAAATTTAAATACTTTTTGAACTTTTGTTTAAAGTTTTAATCATCTTGTATTAGAATTAAAGATGTCAAACTATTTGTTTTTATAATTCTTTAGTTTTTATTAAAAAATATTAAACATTTTTATTTTAATTCGTCTATGAATTAAGCTAAAAATGTTTAATAAAAACCAAGTTTAGTGCTTTAATATAAAAACGAAGTACATATTTAATAATTAGTATCAGATTTAAAAATGTCCTACTAAGTTATGATATTCTGACTGTAATATTTTATCAGGAAGAAAATCAATTCCTAAGTTCCCGTAATTTATGAAAAAATATTGCAGTATCTCAGGCTTTTTATTATACCAATATTCGCGTAGAGAATCTGGAATCGGATATTTGTACCATAATGATGGTAAATAACGAAATACGGTTACATCTTCCCCGATCTTACTAATTAAGTCTGCTAATGCAGGGTTATCTAATTGATCTAAATTTGCGATGTTAAATTTTTCTCCTTCGCTTGGAAGGTATGGCATTGTAAAAACTAACCTATTTAATAAATCAAGTAAAACTCCTAGTGCAGTAATAGCAATAGTTGGACCAATATCAATTCCCATAATAATCGGGAAGATACCAGTTAAAGATGTTAAGTACCATTCAGTTAATATTCTTAGAGTATTAAATGGTTGTTGATATGGATTAAACATTAACCACCACCAAAGTGCTGCTCTTATTTCACATAATATTCTAAATTTATTTAAAAGTCCAAATGCCCATTCTTGAATTGTGCGTAAAACTGTAGTATCTACGTTCTGATTAGAAAAAATTTGAATGATTTCTGACAACCAATTAGGTAAAAATATGGCATTTTTTTGTATGATGAGAAAATTATAATATCCTTCAATATTATCTTTATAAAAAGTTAACAAAGGTGGATTAAAACTTAACCCTTTTGGAAAAAAGATTTCTGGATAATTTTTTATTGAGTCTGTACCAACAGTTGCGATAAGATGATTAGAAGAAAATAGAGTATCCAATTGCAGAGTAATCATCATATATTACCTCCTTTCAAGAAATTGATTTGATTATGCAAACAATATATTAAAAAATAATATACTGGAATACGTATAGAAAAATCTCTAAAATTCGGGATAATAGGATTTGAACCTATGACACCCTGCTCCCAAAGCAGGTACTCTACCAAACTGAGCTATATCCCGATAAACTTAAAACTATTTTATTTTTATCCTGAAAAAAGAACTATAAATCACTATATCATAAGAAAGTTTAATTTAGCAACCTTTTATTTCTATTCTCGACGTTTTAGTTTTTAGTTTAAAATCAAACAGTTATTTTAATTTTCTATCAAACCGATTCAACTTGAAATTAGATGATAAAAATCTTACTAGTTCGTTTATAAGAGATCTTCAAAAATATAGGTTCTTTAAAATTAGTGGTTATCTATAAGATATTTTATGGGGATTAGTTAAATTAAAATTTATTAACACTTCTCATAGATTAAAAATACTCTTTATTTTTTAAGTAACTTTTAAACACTAAGACCAGTTAGACACGCAATCTAAAAACAAAGATATTTTAGATTGCATGAATTGCACGATCAAATATTAAGTGCTTTCTGTTAGAAAAACAATTTACTTTTTAATGTCTTCAATATAATTTAAAACATCTTGAACCGTAAAAATATTTCCAGCTGCTTCATCATCAATATCAACTTCAAAAGCTTCTTCAATAGCCATAACTAATTCAACAACATCTAGAGAATCTGCACCTAATTCTTTTGAAAAGTCTGCTTCTGGTCGAACCTTACTTGGTTCAATACCTAATTGAAGACCAACGATGTTTTGTAGTTTTGTTAATGTATCTTCAGACATAGTAATATTCTCCTTTATAGATTTTTATATACTATATACTATATAATTACGTAATATAATTTTGTGTATAGTTACCCTATATTATATAATATAATTTTCAGGATTTCAAACAGACAATTAAGAAATTAATGATCGAAACAACTTTGTTAATTGGTAAATACTACTTTGGTTTAAATTAAAAACCGTAATATTTCTTTTTTCTGCTAATCTTCTTAATTTAAAATTATGTTTTAGGTGTTTTTTTAGACCAATAATAATTGTCGCCTTTTTAACTTCTTTTGTTAATAAAAGTTTAAACCCTAATTTACAGCCAGCTTCTTTGACTAAACTATTGGAAAGAGAGTAAGGGTAAATTATCAATTTTTGAACTCTTAGATTTTTAGACCGTATCTGAGTTTTTTGATTTAAAATTGTCCAATTATTGGAATTAGATAAAATTATATTTTTGATATTATTAGAATTTTTTAAAGGTGAAAGTAAATTTTTTTTAACTTTTTTATATTTTATATTTGTTTTCCGATTTATAAGTGGATGTCGAACTTGTAGAGTTAAAGAATCCCCGCGTAAAAGAGAATCAATAGAATTGAGTACATTCTCATGAATTGTCCAGGAGTCTTGCTCATTGATTTCAATTGCTATTTGAAAAGCTGGATATGCTTTCCGTTCTAAAATACTTTTTTGAGTTCCTCTTCTTTTAGCTTCCTCATCACTTAACGTGACATACTGAATACCACCAATTAAATCAGATAGAGAAGGATTTTTAATTAAATTTTTCAAAGAGCTTCCGTGAGTTGTACCAACAAGTTGAACACCTTTTTCTGCAATAGTCCGAGCAGCAAGTGCTTCTAATTCTGTTCCAATTTCATCAATAATTATTACTTCCGGCATATGGTTTTCAACTGCTTCTATCATTATTTGGTGTTGAAACTCTGTCTTTGAAACTTGCATACGTCTAGCTCGACCAATCCCCGAATGAGGGATATCACTATCCCCAGCAATTTCATTAGACGTATCAACAATGATTACCCGTTTCTCCATTTCATCTGAAAGTACTCGCGCAATTTCCCGAATAATAGTAGTTTTACCTACACCTGGTTTTCCTAAGATTAAAATAGATTGGTCAGACTCAAGTAAATCACGCATTATACTGATAGTTCCAAAAACCGCCCTTCCAATTCGACAAGTTAATCCAGTTATTAAATATTGACGATTTCGAATACAACTTATCCTATGAAGAGTTCGATCAATTCCTGCTCGATTTTCATCACTGAATTCATTAATACGTTTAGTTAGATAATCAATATCTTGCCACGAGATTATTTTTTGCGATAAATATTCTGGTCCGGTTGTAAAACGAGCTTCTGGACGACGTCCTAAATCTATTATAATTTCAATAAGCTTATCTTTTTTCGGATGATTTTTTAGTTTTTCTTGAATAAAAAACGGTAGATTTTCAATTAGTTTATCTAAATCCTGATCAATGTTCATAAATGAAATAATACTAACTTTCTAACTTATATTATAGTTAGAATATTTAACATAAGCTTAAAAAGTTAGATTAAAAGTAAAATTTTTCAATTTTAAATTAAATTTTTGAAAGTGTTACTAATTTAGTAAATGTTTGACTATCTAGAACAGCAATTTGTGATAATATTTTTCTGTTCAGATCAATATTTGATTTTTTAAAATTATGAATTAACTTGCTGTAAGACAAACCATTTAACTTAGAAGCTGCATTAATACGTGTAATCCAAAGTTTTCTAAAAGTACGTTTCTTTTGTTTTCTTCCAACATAAGAGTACTTTAATGCTTTCATTACTTGTTGGTTTGCTACTCGAAAAAGTCGAGAATGGGCACCACGGTAACCCTTTGCAAGTTTTAATATTTTCTTTCTACGTTTCTTGGCTACATTTCCTCGTTTAACTCTAACCATCTATTTTAATACGGTAACATTAATTTTATAGGTTGACTATCACTAGCACTGACACAAAGTCTTTGCGATAATTTACGTTTCTGTTTGTTCGATTTATGCATTAAAAGATGACCTTTATAAGCATGACGACGTAAAAATTTTCCAGTACCCGTTTTTTTGTAACGTTTTTGAGCTGATTTTCTGTTTTTTAATTTAAGCATAAAATTTCAAAATTTTTCAGAAGAGTAAGATTCTTTAAAATAAATTCTTGATTTTAAAGGGTGTGAATACAAAATCCTATCACCATGTTTCCAATCAACAGGACATGCATAACCTGGATTTTGTTTAACATATTGGATCGATTTTAAAACTCGAAGTATTTCATTGATACTTCTTCCACATAATAAATTATTAACTGTATAATATTGAATCACCCCTTCTTTGTCAATAATAAATAATCCAGGAAAAGCCATTCCATCATCTGTAAGTAGATTATAATCATTTGTAATAGTTTTTGTTAAGTCAGAGACTAATGGATATTTTAAATCTTGTAATCCACCTTCTTCACGACTAGATAGAAGACAACGTAAGTGGGAAAATGGGGTATCATTCGAAATGGCTAAAATTTGAGCAGAGAGTTTTCTAAATTCTTTAATACGATTATTCAGTTCAATTAGTTCAGTCTGAGAAACCGGCGTAAAATTAGCTGGATAAAAAACAAGAATGACGTATTTTTTACCGCGATAATCTGAAAGACGAATTTTTCCTAATTTTTTCTTATAAACACCGACAGTTAAAAAATTAGGGGCTGACTTTCCAATTTGAGGTCCACTTCTCATATACCAGATTGTTAAATTTTAATTAGAATATAGAATAATTCGATAAATATTATGACATTATGGAAAATGACACTCATTTTATCGAATTAATTCTTTAAAAGCTTTTTATTAAAATCATAGCTTATTTTGATTTTGGTGCTTCTACTTCAACTAATTCATTAAGCGCAAAGTTATTTGTATTTGTTCCGCTATAATTTACATTTTCAAATCGAACTACTGCGGGATAACGAATTCCACTTTGATCAACAGTGGCAATTGTTCCAATTTGATTATACCAGTAAGATTCTTTTCTAAGAATTCGAACTGTTGAACCTCGACTAACCATAAAAATCTCACTTTTATTTTTTAATTAAATATTTAAGTTGTTTTATAACTTAAATTGTCTACAATAGGATTTTAACCTAAATATTATTTAATAATAATAAAAATTTAAAATAATAAATAATATTTTTTAAAAAAACCAGTTATAAAAATAATTAATGCTAGATTTCTGACATTATTGTATTGCAAACTTTGTTCTGTTATAATGTTCAAAAATATAAAAATTGTTTAAACAGATAATTTATGGGACGTAACCTTATTAGAAATATACTTCTAGTTATACTTATTCTAAGTCTAACCACAATTGGAATAAAGAAACTTAATTTTGAAGAGAATCCAAACGTTGGAACAGCAAAAAATACTTCAGAAAGAAATCAAAACTTAATAAGTTCTAGAATGACGTATGGTCGTTTTTTAGAATATTTAGAAATGGGATGGGTAAAACAAGTTGACCTATACGATAACAGCAGAAATGCGATTATTCAAGCCTCAAGCCCAGAATTAGGAAACCGCCCTCAAACGATCCGGGTTGAAATACCTGTAGGAGCTTCTCAACTAATTAGTAAATTAAAAGAATATAATATTGATTTTGATGCACATCCTGTAGAAAATAAAAACCTTTTATTAACAGTTGCTAGCAATTTAATTTTACCTATTCTTTTTATTAGTGGTTTATTTTACTTTTTTCAGAATTCCGAGAATTTTCCTGGAGGATCGAATTCTTCACCAATGAGTCTAGGTAAATCAACTGCACGTTTTGAAAGACGACCAGACACAGGTGTAAAGTTTGGAGATATTGCAGGTATTGACGAAGCAAAAGCAGAATTTGAAGAAATTGTTTCTTTCTTAAAACAACCTGATAAATATACTGTAGTTGGTGCTAAAATACCAAAAGGAATTTTATTAGTAGGGCCTCCAGGCACAGGTAAGACTCTTCTGGCAAAAGCAATTGCGAATGAAGCGGATGTTCCATTTTTCAGTGTAGCTGGATCAGAATTCGTGGAAATGTTCATAGGTATAGGAGCGGCTAGAGTTCGAGATTTATTTAAAAAAGCATCAGAAAATGCTCCGTGTATTGTTTTTATTGATGAGATCGACGCTGTAGGTCGTGAACGTGGGGCTGGCGTTGGTGGTGGTAACGATGAGCGTGAACAAACTTTAAATCAATTATTAACTGAGATGGATGGGTTTAAAGAAAATAAAGGTGTAATTGTAATTGGTGCCACCAATCGGGCAGATATTTTAGATTCAGCGCTATTACGACCCGGTAGATTTGACCGTCAAGTAACCGTAAATTTACCTGACCGTCTAGGACGAATTGGTATTTTGAAAGTTCATGCACGAAATAAGCCTTTATCAGAAGATGTTTCTTTAGTTCAATTAGCAAATAGAACGCCTGGATTTTCCGGCGCGGATTTAGCAAATTTATTAAATGAAGCAGCGATATTAGCAACACGTTATAAGAAAGATTCAATTACAAAAAATGAAGTTAATGAAGCAGCGGACCGGATTATTGGTGGGATTGAAGGTACACCAATGGAAGATACAAAGAATAAACGATTAATTGCTTACCATGAAGTTGGTCACGCAATTACTGGGTCAGTTTTAAAATCACATGATGAAGTTGAAAAAATAACAATAACACCTAGAGGACAAGCTAAAGGATTAACCTGGTTTACCCCTGACGAAGATCAAAGTCTACTTTCGCGCTCTGAACTATTAGCAAGAATTATAACAACACTAGGTGGTCGTGCAGCAGAACAAGTTGTCTTTGGTGATCCGGATGTTACAACAGGTGCCAGTAGTGATTTACAACAAGTTACAAGCCTAGCACGTCAGATGGTAACAAGATTTGGAATGTCTAACATTGGTCCAATTGCATTAGAGGACGAGAATAATGGACAGGTCTTTTTAGGAGGCAATATGAATCCAGGAGAGGAATACGCTGATAATATAGCCGATCGAATTGATGAACAAGTTTGTAATATTATTAATTATTGTGAACAAAAATCTATTGAAATTATTGCTGATAATAGAGTGATTATTGACTTAGTTGTTGAACGATTATTAGATGTAGAAACAATGGAAGGACCAGAATTCCGTCAATTATTAAGTAGTTATACTGTACTACCTGATAAAAACACCCCATACCAATCAAGATTTATTGAAAGCTCTTTATAGAAAGAAAAATAATAGAAATCTTGATATTTTAAAACTATGCTATTACAATATAAAAAATTGAAATTAATTAACTTATTCTAAATAAGGTGGTGTTAGTTTATGGCAAAGAAAAGTATGATTGAGCGTGAAAAAAAACGTATAATGTTGGTAAAAAAATATCAACAAAAACGAATGGTGTTATTAGATAAATACAATAGTACAAGAGATTATAATTTAAAATTAAAAATTCATTCTGAAATCCAAAAATTGCCAAGAAATAGCGCAAAAATTCGAATTCGAAATCGTTGCTGGAAGACAGGTCGTCCACGTGGCTACTATAGGGATTTTGGAGTTTCTCGTCATGTTTTAAGAGAAATGGCTTTACAATGTTTGTTACCTGGAGTTCGAAAATCAAGCTGGTAAGAACTTTAACCAATATTTTTTATTGGTTAAAGTTTTTACTAACTTAATTAAATATCAAACTGATTACCGCGACGGTATTGAAAATAAGCTGCAACAAATAAACCAATTGCAGTTACCGTAATTAGACCTAGAACAATTCCTGATAATAAAGGTTCTACCATTTGTTATATTAAAAAAATAAAAACTTAAATATTTATGCTATTAAAAATACTTATCTAAATCCAATAGCTGCTTGCCAAACAAAAGCTAATAATAAAAAGAAAACTGGAACAATCGGCAATACATCAACAATTGGACTAAATACAACGTAAGCTTCAGGTAAGCGAGATAAAAGTAAACTTTCCATAATTAATACCTTTATTTTTATACTAAAATTAATAATATTAAATAGTCTTATTTAATATTATTAATTTTAGTATAAAAATGATTAAAATTTGATTTAGATAGTGATTTTTTTACTATTATAAGTCCTTTTCATATACAATTAATATTATTTACTTAATAAAGTAAAAATTTTTAAATAGATAATAAAATAATTATGGCAGCAGCATATTTACCCGCAATTTTAACTCCACTTGTTGGAATTATTTTCCCAGCTTTTAGTATGGCTTTGTTTTTTATCTATATATCAGAAGATGATATTGTATAAGAAATAAGTTGGAAAACTAAATATAAAATAGTTTAAAAATAAAAAAAACAAATTTTAACAATTTGTTTTTTTTATTTTTAATTTCTTAACCGATTTCTAATAAATTCATTTAAATTTATTAGTAACGACTACCTTCAGGATTTGCTTGAACACTATAACTCTTAATAGTGTAAGTAATGAAGCGACCTGCGCCTTCTGTACGATCTAAATAGAAACCTGGTTCATTAGTTGGACGGCTTACAATAAAGCACATAACACAACTTTCAGTACCATAACTTGCATCAAAGGCATTAACACGAATGTAGCCATTAGCACAAGCTTTACGAGCTTCGTTAATTTCAAACATTACAGCTGCTGGATCTTTAATATCGAATAAAGGTAAACCCCATAATTCCCAGTAACTATTTCTAGGATGTGGATCATCTGACCATTCAACATTCATAGCAAAACCTTTGCTAGTTGCATAGTTGATTTGCTTTAAAATTTGCTCGTCTGTTAAATCAGGTAAAAAAGAGAAACAACCTTGTGTAAGTCTCACTACTCAAATACTCCTTATATTAATTTTTGTTAAAAGTAACTTAATTATCGGCTTGCTGTTGGTGTTTCAGCGAAATCAGCAGTATCTGTAGATGTGTAGTTGAAACTAATATCTTTCCATAGATCTAAAGCTGTTTGTAATGGACCACATGTTTTAGCCGCATCACGTAAAATTCTTGGACCAATTTCGTTATTGTAGTAATCAACACCTTCATTACGAGCTAATACCATAGATTCTAAAGCTACACGATTTGCTGTAGCACCGGCTTGAATACCATCAGGGTGACCAATTGTACCACCACCGAATTGTAAAATAACATCATCACCTAAATAGTGAACTAATTGATGCATTTGACCACAGTGAATACCACCTGAAGCTACTGGCATACATCTACGTAAACTAGCCCAGTCCATTTCAAAGAATAAACCATAAGGTAAATTAACTTCTAACTCAGTAGCTAATAAAGTTTGGTAGAAACCTTTAATCATTAACGGATCACCTTCTAATTTACCTACTACAGTACCAGCATGAATATGATCCACACCAGACATACGCATCCACTTACAAATTACACGGAAATTAATACCATGATTCTTTTGACGAGCATATGTTGAATTACCAGCACGATGTAAATGTAAAAGCATATCATTGTTACGAGCCCAGTAAGCAATTGATTGAATTGCAGTATAACCCATAACTAAATCGATCATTACAACTATCGAACCAACTGTTTTAGCATAGTCAGCACGCGCGTAAATCTCTTCCATTGTAGCTGCAGTAATATTTAAGTATGAACCTTTAGTTTCACCTGTTGAAGCAGATGCACGGTTAATACCTTCCATACAGTATAGGAAACGTTCTCTCCAACGCATAAAAGGCTGAGAATTAATGTTTTCATCATCCTTTAAAAAGTCTAAACCACCTTTTAAGCCTTCGTAAACTACACGACCATAGTTTTTACCAGAAAGACCTAATTTAGGTTTTACAGTTGCACCTAATAATGGTGTACCATATTTGTTTAAACGTTCACGTTCAACAACAACACCCGTTGCAGGACCTTGGAATGTTTTTAAATATGAATGTGGAATACGCATATCTTCTAAACGTAAAGCAGAAATTGCCTTAAAACCAAATACGTTACCAATAATTGATGCTGTTAAGTTCGATAAAGAACCTTCTTCGAATAAATCAATTTCATATGCAATAAATGCAAAATATTGATCTGTAGAACTAGGAACTGGATCTACACGGTAAGCTTTAGCACGGTAACGTTCACAAGCTGTTAATAAATCAGTCCATACAACAGTCCATGTTGCAGTAGAAGATTCACCTGCTACTGCAGCTGCAGCTTCTACAGGATCTACACCAGGTTGTGGTGTAATACGGAATAATGCAAGAACATCAGTAGTTTTTACAGCATAAGATGCATCCCAGTAACCCATTTTAGCATATGGAATTACACCAGATTCGTAACGGTCACTTTTAATTCGAGTCCGTTCTGATACAGATTGAGACATTTATTTCTCCTTAAAATAAAAAAGGCAATTTTAACTAATTAATTATAAAGAAATTAGTTCTATCGGTTGAATTTCCATCATAATAACAACCTTATATACAAATATACAATTGATTCATACCTCCATCAAAAAAAAATTATTTAAATCTACATTCTAATTAAGAATAAACTTTTATAAAAATGAATTAGTGAACATAAGGAAATATTATAGAATTGCAAATTATCTTAATATCTATACTATATATATTTATAGACAATAAATATAATACATATAGTATAGATATGACAGATCCATCGGATAAAGTTTTAAATCGAGATCTCATAAATTTAGCCAATCAGCCATATAAATATGGATTTCGAACTAATATTGAAGGCGATACCATAGAAAAAGGTTTGACTGAAGAAGTTGTTAGAATTATTTCAAAAAAAAAAAATGAACCAGAATTTTTATTAAATTTTCGTTTAAAAGCTTATGAAAAATGGAAAAAAATGAAATGTCCAAAATGGGCACAACTAAATTTTCCTGAGATTGACTTTCAAGATGTTATTTATTATTCAGCACCGAAACATATTGAGAAATTAAATGACATTAACGAGGTCGACCCAGAATTATTAAATGTTTTTGAAAAACTTGGTATTCCTTTAACGGAACAAAAAAGATTGACTAATGTGGCAGTTGACGCAGTTTTTGATAGTGTATCAGTAGCGACAACGTTTCAGAAAGAATTACAAGAATTCGGAGTACTTTTTTGTCCAATATCTGAAGCTATTCAAAAATACCCGGAGTTGATTAAAAAATATTTAGGAACAGTTGTTTCAATAGGAGATAATTATTTTTCAGCTTTAAACTCAGCTGTTTTTACTGATGGTTCATTTTGCTATATCCCAAAAAATACTAAATGTCCTCTAGAGTTATCAACATATTTTAGGATAAACGAACAAAAATCTGGACAATTTGAACGTACGTTAATTATTGCCGAAGAAAATAGTCAAGTCAGTTATTTAGAAGGTTGCACTGCACCAAAGTACGACGAAAATCAGCTTCATGCCGCCATTGTTGAAATAATTGCGTTAGAAAATGCAATTATTAAGTATTCCACGGTTCAGAATTGGTATTCAGGTGATGAAAAAGGAAAAGGAGGAGTGTATAATTTTGTAACAAAAAGAGGATTATGCGCTGGTAATAATTCGAAAATTTCATGGACACAAGTTGAAACAGGGTCTGGAATCACTTGGAAATATCCAAGTTGTTTACTAGTAGGAAACAACTCCCAAGGAGAATTTTATTCAGTATCATTAACTAATAATTATCAACAGACAGATACAGGAAGTAAAATGATTCATATTGGAAAAAACACTCGAAGTAGAATAGTATCAAAAGGAATCTCAACAGGTAATTCGAAAAATACCTACCGTGGATTTGTTAGTGTAAATAATAAAGCTTTAGGCGCAAGAAATTATTCACAGTGCGATTCTTTACTTATTGGAAACACTTCGAATGCAAACACATTCCCATACATTTTTGTTCAAAATTCAACAGCAAAAGTGGAGCATGAAGCATCTGCTTCGACAATCGATGAAGAACAAATTTTTTATTTATTACAACGTTGTTTTTCATTAGAGAAAGCAGTTGCAATGATTATTAGTGGTTTTTGCAGTGAAGTTTACGAAAAACTACCTGCCGAATTTTCTGTGGAAGCAGACTTTTTATTAAGTTTAAAATTAGAAGGAAGTATAGGTTAATGAATTTAAACAAACCTGTTTTGGAAATAAAAGATTTACGAGCATCTGTTAATAAAACTGAAATCCTAAAAGATTTGAATCTAAAAATACATAAAGGAGAAATTCACGCTATAATGGGACCTAATGGTTCAGGAAAAAGTACTTTTTCAAAAATCATAGCTGGTCATCCAGCTTATACAATTTTAAACGGGGATATTTTATTCAAAGGAAAAAGTATTTTAAATTTAGAACCTGAAGAACGGGCTTATTTAGGTATTTTTTTAGCATTTCAGTACCCGATTGAAATTCCAGGAGTAACTAATTTGAATTTTTTAGAACAAGCCTATTCTTCTAAATTAAAATCTACAAAGGATGAAGAAGTCGATTCTTTTAAAACTTTAGAATATATTAGTAAAAAAGCAAAGAGTATCGATATGCCAGAAACTTTTCTATATCGAAATCTAAATGAAGGATTTTCAGGTGGCGAAAAAAAGCGGAATGAAATTTTACAAATGGTTGTATTGGATCCAGAAGTTGCAATTTTAGATGAAACAGATTCTGGGCTAGATATTGATGCATTACAAACAATTTCGAAAGGAATTAATACGTTTATGAATGAAGAAAAAGCAATTGTTTTAATAACACACTATCAACGGTTATTGGACTATATTAAACCTACTTTTGTTCATGTAATGCGTAATGGAAAAATAATAAAAACCGGTGATTTTAGTTTAGCACAAGAATTAGAATTGAAAGGATACGAATGGATAAAAGAAAATTAATATGCTTTTTATATAGTTTTTTGATAAAAATAAACCTATATTTTATTTAAATGGTTTAAATTAATAATGTTCCTCTATATTTTTTAATATTGGGTAATTTACTAAATTAGTTAAATTATATGTACCCAGATAATTTTTATTCAAGTACGTTTACATTTTTAGCAGAGGCAGAAGTCGGAAAACACTTTTACTGGGATGTTGCTGGTTTTTTAGTTCACGGACAAGTTTTAGTAGTAATTTGGCTTGTAATAAGTTTATTAGTACTATTTTCGATATTAGGAACTAGTAACACTGAAAGAATTCCACATAGTTGGCAAAACTTTATGGAAGCAACTCTTGATTATATAACAGGAATTGCAAGAGATCAATTAGGTGAAAGTTTTTATAGAGAATGGGTGCCATTTATTGGTACATTATTCTTATTTATTTTTGGTTGTAACTGGGCTGGAGCACTTGTTCCTTGGAAATTAATTAAATTACCTGAAGGAGAATTAGCGGCACCAACAAATGATATTAATACAACAGTAGCATTAGCTTTATTAACATCGCTTGCTTATTTTTACGGAGGTTTGAGTAAAAAAGGATTAGGTTATTTCAAACGCTATGTTCAGCCAATACCACTTCTTCTACCAATTAATATTTTAGAAGATTTTACAAAACCATTATCATTAAGTTTCCGATTATTTGGAAATGTTCTTGCTGATGAATTAACAATTACTGTTTTAACATCTTTAGTTCCTTTGGTAATACCATTACCAATTATGATGTTAGGTATTTTTGCAGGTTCAGTACAAGCTTTAATTTTCTCAACATTAGCTGCTGCTTACATTGCAGAAGCAATTGAGTAAATTAATATTAAATTTAATTTTTCTAATATTTTATTTATTTTTATTATTTAAGGTTTATTATGGATTCTATTATTTCTGCTGCTTCTGTTATAGCTGCTGGTTTAGCTATCGGTTTAGCTGCTATCGGTCCTGGTATTGGTCAAGGTAACGCAGCTGGTCAAGCTGTTGAAGGTATTGCACGTCAACCGGAAGCAGAAAACAAAATCCGTGGGACATTATTATTAAGTTTAGCATTCATGGAAGCTTTAACAATCTATGGCTTAGTAGTAGCATTAGCTTTATTATTCGCTAATCCATTTAATACTTAATTAAATGTTAAATTCTAAAATTGATAGGTATAAACAAGTTTATACCTATCTTTAAAATTTTAACTCTATAATAAAACATATATAAAAATTTTTTATATGGTTAATATGTCGCTATTAATTTGCAGTTCAGAGACAGGTGGTCCTGGGGGATTATTTGATATTGATGCAACTTTACCTTTAGTCGCTATTCAATTTTTACTTTTAATGGTTGTTCTTAATATATTATTATATAATCCATTATTAACTGTTATTTCAGAACGTAATGAGTATATTTTGAATAATCTAAATAAAGCTTCAGAAACTTTGTCAAAATCAAATGAATTGACAACTCAGTATGAAGAAGAATTAGGTAACATTCGTAAAGAAGCACAGTTAGAAATTACAAACTCACAAAAAATTCATAAGGAAATTTTGGAAAACGAACTAAATATTTCTCAAAAAAGCATTGATAATTTATTGGATACTATTACAAAAGACCTGTCTGATAAAAAAAATACGGCAGTGAATAGTTTAGTAACTATTGTTCAGTCCTTATGTCTTGAAATTGAAACAAGATTATCAATTTAAATTTTTTGTTATATGTAGTTTTTCCTTTTATAAGTGAACAGTTTACATAAGAACATTAAAACATGGAAAATTTAGATCAGATTTTTACATTAATTGCTGAAAACGAAAATATTACTTTAAATCTAGATATTTTAGAAACTGGTTTAATTAATATTATTGCTTTAATTGTTATTTTAGTTTATGTTGGACGTGATTTTTTAGGTTCTGCTTTGGAAACACGTAAAAACGAAATAATAACAAGTGTTCAAGATGCAGAAGAAAGGTTAGATGAAGCAAATAAACGTTTGAGTGAAGCTCAAAAACAATTATCTCAAGCTCAAGTTGTTATAAGTGAGATAAAAAATGATACAATAGTAACGAAAAAAATGTTACTAGAATCAGATGCATCTCAATCTAAAAAAGATCTAAATACTCGTTTTAACAGAGCGTTAGCAACGTTCCGTTCAAAAGAACGCCAAATTTTTTTAGAAGTTAAACAGCAAATAATGATGCTAGTTCTACAACAAGCAACTACTAGAGCACAACAAACATTTGGACCGAAGAAACGGGCAACTGAATTAATTAATGAGACAATTAATAAATTAGAAGGAGATTTGTTATGAGTACTAAAACTTTAGAACTAAAAATTGCAACTCCGTATGCTCGTGCTTTATATGAATATTCTGTTGATAAAAATATCATGCATAAAATAACAGGAGATTTTCAGAACTTAGAAATATTTCTAAATAAAACAGATGAATTAATAACTTATCTAAATAATCCTGTAATTCGAAATGAAGATAAACGTGATATTTTAACTAAGCTTTTAAAATCTCAGGTCAACGAAGAAACTTTTAAATTTTTATTGGTTCTAGTTGATCGAGATCGAATTAATTTATTACAATCAATTATCGATAATTATTTAAAATTAGTCTACGGATTAGCTTCTATTAAAATGATAGAAGTTTCAACAGCTTTTCCTTTTACTAATAAACAAAAAAATATGTTAATTAAAAAACTAAAAGATCTCACTAATGCGAGAGAAATTAGATTAATCATAACTGTTGATTCTGATCTAATAGGAGGTTTTTTAATAAAAACAAATTCAAAGGTACTTGATTTCACTGTTAAAAATCAATTACAAAAATTAGCTAATCATTTGGATACTAGTTTAGAAATTTAAGCAAAATCTTTTATTAACTTTTTATCTTAAAAATAATACAATGATAAATATTCGTCCAGACGAAATAAGTAGTATTATCCGTCAACAAATTGAAAAATATGATCAAGATATTAAAGTTGACAATATTGGAACTGTTCTACAAGTAGGTGATGGTATTGCACGTGTATATGGACTTGATCAAGTAATGAGTGGTGAACTTCTAGAATTTGCAGATAAAACGATCGGGATTGCTCTGAATTTAGAAAATGACAATGTTGGTGTCGTTCTAATGGGGACTGGCCGTCAAATTCTTGAAGGCAGTACTGTAAAAGCTACAGGAAAAATTGCTCAAATTCCTGTAGGAGACGAGTTCCTAGGTCGAGTGGTAAATCCATTAGGCGCTGCAATCGATGGAAAAGGTGATATTAAACCATCTGAGACTCGATTAGTTGAGTCAATGGCTCCTGGTATTATCAGCCGAAAATCAGTGTGTGAACCTTTACAAACAGGAATTACATCGATTGATGCTATGATTCCGATTGGTCGAGGTCAACGAGAGTTAATTATTGGTGATCGTCAAACTGGAAAAACATCTATTGCTGTAGATACAATTATTAATCAGAAAACAGAAGATGTAGTTTGTGTTTATATAGGTATAGGACAAAAAGCATCAACAGTTGCACAAGTTGTAAATGTACTTGAAGAAAAAGAAGCAATGAAATATACTATTGTTGTCTGTGCAAGTGCAAACGATCCAGCAACTTTACAGTATATTGCACCATATTCTGGGGCTTCTTTAGCAGAATACTTTATGTATAATGGTAAAGCGACTTTAGTTATCTATGACGATTTGACAAAACAAGCAATGGCTTATCGTCAAATGTCTTTACTATTACGTCGACCTCCTGGACGTGAAGCATATCCAGGTGATGTTTTCTACTTACACTCACGTTTATTAGAACGTGCGGCGAAACTTAGCGATGAGTTAGGTGGAGGAAGTATGACAGCATTACCTATTATTGAAACACAAGCAAGTGATGTTTCTGCATATATTCCGACTAACGTAATTTCAATCACAGACGGTCAGATTTTCTTATCAAATGATTTATTCAATTCTGGAATTCGTCCAGCTATTAATGTTGGTATTTCAGTATCCCGTGTAGGATCTGCTGCTCAAACAAAAGCTATGAAAAAAGTAGCTGGGAAATTAAAACTTGAATTAGCTCAATTTGCAGAGTTAGAAGCTTTCTCACAATTTGCTTCAGATTTAGATGACGCAACACAGAAACAGTTAGCTCGTGGTACACGATTACGTGAAGTATTAAAACAACCACAAAACTCTCCATTATCTGTTGGTCAACAAGTAGCTTTAATTTATACGGGAATTAATGGTCAATTAGATGAACTAGAAGTTATTGATGTTAAGAGTTATTGTGCTAGTTTACTTAAATATCTAGAAAGCTCTCAAAAACCGTATTTAGAAATTGTTAGAACAACAAATCAATTTACAGATGAAGCTGAAGCTTCGTTAAAAGAAGCGATAGAAGAATCTAAAGAAATATTTTTAAAAAATAAATAAACTTTAGCTTTAGTTTATCTTTTTCTAAAAAATTCTAAATGACTTCTTAAAAAATAATAAAATTAATTATTTAGGTAATTAATTTTATTATTTTAATTAATTTTTATTATCTTCACTTATAATAATATTATATCTAACTACCTTGTAGTTTAATTGTAAGAAAGTCAAAAACCTTTAATTATATTAAGGAATCATTTACTATGGCATTACCATGGTATCGTGTTCATACTGTTGTTTTAAATGACCCGGGAAGATTGATCGCAGTACATTTAATGCATACTGCATTAGTTGCTGGTTGGGCAGGTTCAATGGCATTATATGAACTTGCTGTTTTTGATCCGTCAGATCCTGTTTTAAATCCTATGTGGCGTCAAGGTATGTTTGTTATGCCTTTTATGACCCGATTAGGGATTACTGATTCTTGGGGCGGTTGGAGTATTACAGGTGAAAGTGTATCAAATCCAGGTATTTGGAGTTTTGAAGGTGTAGCTTTATCGCATATTATTTTATCGGGTATGTGCTTCTTAGCTGCAATTTGGCATTGGGTTTATTGGGATTTAGAATTATTCCGTGATCCGAGAACAGGTGAACCTGCATTAGATTTACCAAAAATATTTGGTATTCACTTATTTTTATCAGGCTTATTATGTTTCGGTTTTGGTGCTTTCCATGTAACAGGCTTGTTTGGACCCGGTATTTGGGTTTCTGATGCTTATGGGGTTACAGGTAAAATACAACCAGTAGCACCTTCTTGGGGAGCAGATGGGTTTAATCCTTTCAATCCTGGTGGTATCGCTGCTCATCATATTGCGGCTGGTATTTTCGGCATATTAGCAGGGATTTTTCACTTAACCGTTCGTCCTCCACAACGTTTATACAGAGCGTTAAGAATGGGTAATATTGAAACTGTACTATCAAGTAGTATTTCTGCTGTCTTTTTCGCAGCTTTTATCACTTCAGGTACAATGTGGTATGGCGCTGCAACAACTCCAATAGAATTATTTGGTCCAACTCGTTATCAATGGGATAGTGGTTACTTCCAACAAGAAATTGAACGTCAGGTTGAAACCTCAGTAAATGAAGGTCTATCAGAAAGCCAAGCTTGGTCAAGAATTCCTGATAAGTTAGCTTTTTATGATTATATCGGCAATAATCCTGCAAAAGGTGGTTTATTCCGTGCAGGAGCTATGAATAAAGGAGATGGAATTGCTGAAGCTTGGTTAGGTCATCCAATTTTCCGTGATAAAGAAGGACGTGAATTAACAGTTAGAAGAATGCCAGCTTTCTTTGAAACATTCCCAGTTATTTTAGTAGATAAAGATGGTATTATTCGGGCAGATATTCCGTTCCGTCGTGCAGAATCAAAATATAGTATTGAACAAGTTGGTGTTACTGTCGATTTTTACGGTGGTAAATTAAATGGTCAAACATTTAAAGATGCTCCCACTGTTAAGAAATTTGCTCGTAAAGCACAATTAGGTGAAGTTTTTGAATTTGATAGAACAAGTTTTGAGTCTGACGGTGTATTCCGTAGTAGTCCACGAGGTTGGTATACTTTCGGACACGCGAACTTCGCTTTATTATTCTTCTTAGGTCATTTATGGCACGGTGGTAGAACTATTTTCCGTGACGTGTTTACAGGTATTGGCGCTGAAGTTACAGAACAAGTAGAATTTGGTGCTTTCCAAAAAATTGGTGACAAGTCTACGAAAAAACAAGGTGCAGTATAAAAATTATACTTTACTTTTATAGAATGTACTAAAAATTAAATAGGATTAAACAATGGAAGCCTTAGTTTATACATTTTTACTTATTGGTACTTTGATGGTAATTTTCTTTGCTGTATTTTTCCGAGAAACACCTAGAATTATTAAAAAATAAACCACTAAATTGTGGTTTATTTTTTAATCTTCATGTTCTTCGAATGGATCACGTAAATTTTTTGCCGCTGGTCCAAATGCAGTATATATTGAATATATAGTAATACCTAAAAGTAAACTTGATACAAAAATTATAATAATAGTTGCTGTTTCCATGTTATATAATTATTTAATCTTAATGTTATAGTATTTTATAACGTATTATATAACAGGCAGTATAAAAATTCATTTATTAAAAATAGAAAATATTTTTATGGCATTAAGAACAAGATTAGGTGAAATTTTACGCCCATTAAATTCTGAATACGGAAAAGTTGCTCCTGGTTGGGGCACAACACCGATTATGGGTTTCGTAATGGCAGCATTTTTAGTATTTTTATTAATTATTTTACAAATCTATAATTCATCATTAATCATTGAAAATGTCGATGTAGATTGGACAAATGGTATTTTATAAATATTGAATAACTATAATGGATATACTAACTTTAGGTTGGGCTGGATTGATGACAATGTTTACATTCTCATTAGCTCTGGTTGTTTGGGCTCGAAATGGTTTTTAAGAATTGAAACTTTATAAATATTTATAAAAAATTAACCATTATGGAACTACTTTTAAAAATTTTCCCGTACGCAAATGCTGAAATTGTAAGTGCGGCAGTTACAATCTTTGGAATGACATTATTTGGCCTTTCATTAGGTTTTGTTTTATTGAAATTTCAAGGTGAATAAGCATCAAGAACAAACATTTAATAAAATTTTTTTATTAAATGTTTGTTCTTAGTTAGGAATAGAAAATTAAAAAAAAAAAACGGGACTGACGAGACTCGAACTCGCAACTTCCGCCGTGACAGGGCGGTGCTCTAACCAATTGAACTACAATCCCTAGTTCGTTCTATTATGATATTACTTATTATAAGTTTTCAATGTCAACTATTTTATCGTTTTTTTTACATTTTAGAATGTAAGAGGAGAAACAGGGATTCGAACCCTGGGTACAAAAAAATGTACGGTAGATTAGCAATCTACTGCTTTCGACCACTCAGCCATTTCTCCTATAAAAAATAGAAATTCAAAAATTTATTTTAAGATGGCTCTGGTGGGATTTGAACCTACGACCTTGGGCTTATGAGTCCCCTGCTCTAACCACTGAGCTACAGAGCCTAGAATTACTTCTATACTCCTATTATAGCATAAAAAATATTATTGTAGTACTATATTATATAAATAAATAATGTTTTTGAATATTTTGTCAATAATACCGGATACACTTTTATTTCAAATTAAAATAATATTAGATAAATAAAATTAAATTTTTATATGGACAATTTTTGGAACAATATTCGTCGCTACCCAAGTTTTTTTATTAGTAGTTTTACAGGATTAATTTTAGTTATCTTAACTCCTCTAAAAAAATTATTTAAAATCCCAAAACTACGTGTATTTGCACTTTTATTTGTAATTTTATTTTTAATATCTTTATATACTATTCTTAAAACAATGTTAGCTTTCTAAAAAATTATTTATCAAAAATATAATTCAAAAGATATTTAGAATAGAAATTTAAAAATATAAAGCTAGCGCTTTTGCATTAATCGCTTTTTTAGTTCGATAATTTTACAAAACATTTCTTTGGTTATCCAGACTGGATTGTTTTACTTTTTTACTATAAAAAATAAAAGCACCCTCTCATATTTTGATCCAGTATAGATAAATACCATTTATACAGTTAATTAACAAGTTTTATGTATTGCTAGATTTATACGCATATCAAATAATTTGCTGAATAATACTGCAACTGACCAAATAACACCTAAACTAATCATGTTTATTATTGGAAAATGGGTGTAAACTTCATCGAAAGAGATACTTTTCAATAAACTCACATTTTTAGAATAGTTTTATCACTCATTAAACATTTATATGAAAGTAATATTGCTAAAAATTTTGTGCTTTTATTTTTACCACCCATATAAAATTAATAGATTTAGTAAAAATATTTTTAACTCTAGATAACATCATATCCATTAAAAAAGTAGTTTTTAAAGAAAAAAGTATCATTTTTGATGGGTTAAATATACATGGGATTAGTTCTACTCATTTGGTTATAAATGGCTATGCTTGATTAACTGTAATCAATGCTAGACTTAAAATTGAGCTATAGAAAAATCACATTTATTTAATTAAAATTAGGGCAAATATCAAATAGATAAAGACTATCTTACTTAGATAAATTAGACTTTTGAATTTATAAAAAGTTACCTATCCATTGCACCAAAATATCTCTTCGAAACAAAAAATAAATGATTTTAAGAAAAAACTCACGGATGACTTTAATAATATCAACTTTTTATTGAAAAATCCTAAACAGTTATTCACTGTAATTTATCAATAGAAACACTATTTACTAAAGAATAATTAAGTAATGGCAAAATATTGTTATAAAAACCAATATTTCTGTTGAAATATAGAAAAAAGAGAGTAGTATTTTATTACTTTCGCTAAATCTTAGAAATAAAGAGAAAAGATATAAAAAATAAAGTTAAATAAAAAGTAATATTAAATAAATATTTTAGTTTTTATGGTTTATTAAAACAATATTTATTTTAAAGTATTGAAGTTATTCGTCTTCTATCAACTATTTCAAGAGAATAAAATTATTAAAATAGGCCGAGTTGGATTTGAACCAACGTAGCAAACGCAACGGATTTACAATCCGCCCCCTTTAACCACTCGGGCATCGACCCTGATATACTTTATGTTATCAGAAACTAATAAATATGACAAGATTATTTAAATTTTAATTAATTATTTTAAATAGAACATTGACGTAAGCTAAAAGATGAGTTATAAATATAAAAATATTTTATGGGTAATTAACTCAGCGGTAGAGTGTCTGCCTTACAAGCAGAAGGTCACAGGTTCAAATCCTGTATTACCCATTTAAAAATTTATTAGGGCCTATCGTCTAACGGATTAGGACAGAAACCTTCTAAGTTTCCAATGTAGGTTCGATTCCTACTGGGCCTAAAACAAATTAAAATTTAAAAATAAAAGCTGGTGAAGGGACTTGAACCCCCGACCTACTGATTACAAATCAGTTGCTCTACCAATTGAGCTACACCAGCTATTTCCAAAATTATACACTATGCTTCTAAAAAAAGCAATAACAATTTAAAACTGTTATCGCTTTTTAAATTCCTATAAAACCATTAACGTTTAATTACGTCATGAATGGATTTATTCAGATAAAACGTTACCCAATCTTAGACCTTCCAGAATTAATACTATCAGTTAAAGATTTTAAAATTAACTTAATTGATCGAACTGCGTCATCATTTCCAGGTATAGGGATATCAACTAAATCTGGATCACAATTGGTGTCTAAAATAGAAACAACAGGAATTCCTAATTTTCGACACTCACGAATCGCCGTAATTTCTCGTTTTTGATCCACTATGATAGCTACATCAGGTAGTTTATCCATATTTTTAACACCGTTCAGATGACGACGTAATTTCTCTAATTCAGTTTTACGTAAAGCAGCTTCTTTCTTAGGTAGTAAATCAAAAATTTGATCAGCTTCTTGCTGTTCAAGTTCTTTTAAACGAGTAATCCGACTCTTTAAAGTAACCCAATTAGTTAACATACCACCTAACCAACGATGGTTTACATAAAAGGAATTACAACGTTTAGCTTCTTGTGCTATTAAAGAACTAGCTTGACGTTTTGTACCGATAAACAAGAATGTTTTTCTCTGTTCCGCTGCAGATTCTAAATATAAATTAGCTTCTTTTAATAATTGAACTGACTGAACTAAATCTAAAATATGAATATTATTTCTTTCTGTGTATATAAACGGAAACATTTTTGGATTCCACCGGTAAGCTTTATGTCCGAAATGAACACCAGCTTGTAATAATTGGGCTAAACTTAACTCAGCCATAAATTTTCAAACTCCTTAAATATAAAACTAACAGTTTTAATAATAAAATAACAAATTTAAAATAAAACCGTCTAGCTTTTTAATTTAAAAAACTTTTAGATCAATTATTTTAGAGGTTGATGGTAAATGAAGTTTCAATTTCTTATTAAAACTATTAACATAATTCTTATACCCAGTACCTGATGGTATTAAATGACCAATAATTATATTTTCTTTTAACCCTCTTAACCAATCAAGTCTTCCTTCAATAGCAGCTTTTGTTAACACTTTTGTTGTTTCTTGAAAACTTGCCGCTGAAATAAAGCTCGGATTATTTAAAGCAGCTTTTGTTATTCCTAATAACAAAGGAACATAACGTGCTGTAGATTTATTTTGATTATGAACAATTTGATTAATATAGTTAATATGATACAAATCAACGACTTCTCTTGGTAATAAAGGGGTATTTCCCTCGTGAGTTATTAATACCTTAGTTGTCATTTGTTTAATAATTACTTCTAAATGCTTATTTGCAATAGTAACACCTTGAGATTGATAAACTGATTGAACAGAGTTTAGAATTAGACACTGAACTTTTTTAAAACTTTTATAACTTGCTTCATAGTTATCAGTTAATTTGCATAGGCTTACCTTTCTAGAATCATCTTTAATAAAATATTTGATTTTCGCAAAGTAATTAAAGTAAATTTTCAATAAGTTATGTGGATTTATTTTTTCATTTTCTTTGATAGTTGTTCCTAACTTTCTAAATTCAAAACTTGGATCAATCGTAGTTTGTCGAACTAATAGACTCTTCTTAAAATTTTTAGGTGTATATTTACTTATCCTTTTCTTTTTTCTTGCTTCTAGTAATTCTTCTATTCTTGGTAATCCTTGAACAATATCTCCAGTAATTTCTTTTTCAAAATTTAAAAAACCAATCGTTTGGCCGCTTTCAATAAACTCACCGTTTTTGCAAAAAACACTATTCACATCTTTTTCAAAATAATCCTCAGTAATTGAGTGAATACCAGTATTTCTAAAAGGATGTTCTAATAATCCTAATGTTGCGAGCTCAGTTTTAGAATCAGAAGTATTGTTTGTTTTAACTTTATTTGTAATAATTTCTGAACTCTTAACAAACATCAAGAACACATTTTCAAGTCTAACACGATCTAAATAAGTTAATATATCACGTCGTTTTGTTTTATATGTTTTGTCTTTATAATCTAGATAGCCGTTCCATGGTATTTTTTCAAGATTAGCTAATTTACTTGATTTATTATCTTTTTTACTAACCAGAAATTCACGGACTAAAATTGGAATTCCAGAACTATAATATTTCCCTCTTTTCTTTATTAGTATTTTAGGGAAATCAAGCTTTTCATAGTAATTTTTTAACGGAATTAGATGAGATGGTTTGTTTGTTATATTGCAGTAATTAATATTTATATATTTTTTATTAAAAAGATTTGAATAAGATAAATCTAAATCAATTAATTTATATTTTAAGTCATTACTATTAATAGAATCAGTATCTTGACAATTTGGGAAAAAATATGGACGACCTTTCTGAATTGTTAATATTTCATCATTATCGATTAGAATTTTGCCTAATTTATTTAAATTAATATTATCAAATATGAAATGTTTGATACTTTTATTTTTTACTTCTTTTTTTCGAAGCTTTATACAATCTTCATTAGAAATCAAGAACAATTGTCGATTTTTTTTTCTTTTAGATTTTAATTTAACTATTTCTAAAGATTTTAACGTTGGTGTTTCTAAAAACCCTAATGTACTATATTTATCTATAAATTGATTTTTTTTAATAAGAAAACAGGATTGAATATTAGTATATTTTAAGTCTGCTGGAACAAAATGATCCAAAGAAAATTTTTCTAAAAACGAAAAGTTTAAGTTATTTTTTCTTTTATCGTTTAGTATTTTAATTTGTACACGATTATCTTTCTTTAAAGAATTTTTCAACTTAAAACTTAAGAATTGATTTAAAATTTCAACTTGTCCAGATGTTTTTATTCTCTCTCCCGAATTATAAGGATATTTTACGTTATGTATTAAGCTAACTAATTTGTTTGATTGAAAGTTTTTCTCTATTTTAGTCTTATATTCTCTTGAATACGAAACTTCATAAATATTAATCGGACGAATCAATAATTGAGAAAAAGATTCGTTTTTCTCAACTTGACATAAAGATATATTATCTATTTCAATATGATTGAGAATTATTTCTCCCGGGAAAAATACTTTATTATCTAGATTTTTAATAAGGTTGAAATCATCGATTCGATGTAAAAACCCAGGTTTAATAGAAACTTCTTTTATAATATTACTTCTTTCTTTTATAGAAAGAATTCCGGACGTTTTGGAAAATAAATTCGGTAAAATTTCAGTTTTTGCAGAAATAACACTATTATTTTGGTATGTTAGAAAACTCATATCGCAGGTTATACTATGAATTTCTTCGGATAACCAAATCATCGTTCGTGTAAATAATTTCTCAGAATTATATAAAAACGTAATTGGAGTTTTTCTTTGGATTTTATGACTATAAAAAAGATAACCACCAGTTAATGTACTGAAATTTTTTGAAATTAATTTACCAAAGTTTTTATTTGTGAGTTTTTGGATTTGAAATTTTAAATCTGATAATTCAGTCTGGATAAAAAAATTCAACGTATCAATAGACAGTAAGAATTCTTGGTTTAATTTTAAATCTGATAGTTTTCTAATATTAGAGTTTTTTAATAGTGAAATATTATTTTTGATTTCAATATTTCGTTGATAGATTTTAGAATTATCAGGCGATAAAGTAATGAGCCCAGGTTGTTGATTAATAATCTTACTACGAAAAATATAACTATCTTTATTGATCTTTGAATCAAAATAGAAATTTAAAAAAGAATTCATCGGAGCTTGGTAAACTTTTCCAGATAGAATCCATAAAAGTTTATTCTTTGTGGTTAATTTATTTTCACTTTTTATCTTTGGCATGAAAATTTCACCACAAGTATCGCTTACGATTTGTTTAGTTTCAGTTCGGATTTGTTTAATATTCTCTGCTAATTGCCCAAGAATCGTATCCTTTTTTACAAATTGAGTATTAACTATGAATAAAATTGTATTACGCGGTAAATCAATTTGGACTAAATTTTTGCCACCAGCTGTCGGAATTATTGATAAAGAACCGGAATTCTCTGTAAGTAATACATTTTCTCCTCTGTTTGTTCTAAGGATTGACGTTTTTAACAATTTAGAAAACTCAATTTGTCCACCAATAGAACTAACTAGTTGTTGACTGGCTTCAGAGGTAAAGATTCCACCAGTATGAAATGTTCTCATAGTTAATTGAGTTCCTGGCTCTCCTATCGACTGACCCGCGATAATCCCTACAGCTTCACCCATGTCTACTAAGTTTTCTGTCGCTAAATCCCACCCATAACAAGTCTGGCAAATTGATCGGTATAGTTGACATGTTAAAGGTGATCTTACATATAAGTTTTTTATTTTATTTTGCTTAAATTTTTGGAGTAATTTTAAAGTAATTTGAGTATTTATTTCTGCAAGTACTTCTTTTGTTTTAGGTGCATAAACAGTTTTATTTAATATACGGCCTAAGATATTCTCAGAGAATTGTTGTGATTTATTTTTATTAGAAGAAACTAAGAATGAGTGAGTTGTTAAACAATCTTTTTCACGAATAATTATATCCTGAGCAACATCAATTAAACGACGAGTTAGATAACCGGAATTTGCAGTTTTTAATGCTGTATCAACAATTCCTTTACGTGCACCATAACTAGACATTAAATAGTCAGTAATACTTAATCCTTCGCGAAAATTCTTTTTAATCGGTAAATTCATAATTTGACCACTAGGGTCAGACATTAAACCTCGCATACCAACTAATTGTCTTACTTGTGATAAATTTCCGCGAGCCCCAGAAAATGCCATCATATAAACAGAATTTAATGGATCATATTTTTTAAAATAATTAACTACCTCATCTTTTAATGATTCACTTGTAATATTCCAAGTATCAATTATTTTCTGGTAGCGTTCAACTTCAGTAATTTTTCCTTTTGAATAAATTTTTTCTGTATTTAAAATTTCTTTATTAGCAGTATTTAAAATAGAATTTTTAATTTCTGGAACACGTAAATCCTCAATACTGATAGAAATTCCCGCTTGAGTAGCATATTTAAAACCCAAATATTTTAATTCATCAGCCAAAAAGCAGGCTTTTATTGAACCATATTTTGTAAAGCACCACGATAATAAATTCTTTAACTGTTTTTTACTAATTAATGTGTTTTGATAAATATAATTTTCCATATTGAAGTCCTTTTTTTTCAAAACATTTCAGAAAGTAGTTAATTTTTTAAATCAGTTATCTAATAAATTTAAAGCTTTTTGTATAACGTAATTAAAAATTACTCTTCCTGTTGTTGTTTGTAAATATTGAGATAAAATTTCACCGTTCTGGTCTTTTCGAACTTGTAAATTTGGATAGTGTTCAATAAATGTTTTATCTTTTAAATTAACTTTTTTAAAAAAATGCGTAGGACTTTTTAATTCTTTATCATATCGAATCCAAATTGATGAATGTAAATCCAATTTTTCTTGTCTATAGGCTAATAAAACATCATTTAAATTGACAAAATAATGATTAGAACCCGATAAATTTTGCATATTATTAACCGTTAAATAATAGCACCCTAAAATCATATCTTGACTTGGCATAATTATGGGCTCACCATTTGCTGGTGATAAAAAATTGTATGGGGCTAGCATTAGCATATAGCATTCAGCCTGAGCTTCTAGAGAAAGTGGTAAATGTACAGCCATTTGATCACCATCAAAATCAGCATTGAACGCAGAACATACCAAAGGATGAAGTTTTATTGCACGACCATGAACTAATATCGGTTCAAAAGCCTGGATTCCTAATCTATGTAAAGTAGGAGCTCGATTTAAAAAGATTGGATGATTCGAAATGACTTGTTTAAGAACTGGGTCAATTAATAATTCATTTTGTTGAATTAAATTTTTTGCCACCTTCATGTTACTTGCCAGACCTTGATTTATTAATTCACGGATTATAAATGGTTGAAATAATTCTATAGCCATTTCATAAGGTAAACCGCATTGATTGATTTTTAGTTCAGGACCGATTATAATAACAGATCGACCAGAATAGTCAACTCGTTTTCCTAAAAGGTTTTGACGAAAACGCCCATGCTTTCCTTTTATAATATCTGATAAAGATTTTAATGGTCGATTGTTCCCACTAAGTGCTAATTTACCTCGTTTTCCATTGTCAATTAACGTATCTACAGCTTCTTGTAACATACGTTTTTCATTTCTAATTATTAATTGTGGAGCATCAATCTCTAATAGTCTTAATAGTCTGTTATTTCTTGTAATAACACGACGGTACAATTCATTTAAATCAGATGTTGCGAAACGCCCACCTTCTAATTGAATCATTGGACGTAAAGCAGGTGGAATAACAGGTAAAATAGATATAATCATCCAGGCCGGACTTGATCCGGTAGCTAATAAATTCTCTAAAATCCGGATTCGTTTAATAGCTAGATCTCTTAGTTTGTAAATTCGGTATTGTTCCCATTTCCTAAACCATTGTGAGCTTAAGTAAAAAGGATTTTCTTTAATAAGCACACGGCTACAATAATTTATAAAACTTCGAGTATCATTGATTTCAGTGTTTAAATTTAAATTTTCCAATTCTTTTTTTATTATGACAGAGCCAATTAAAGAATTCGGAGTAGTTCTTATCAAATATTTTGGTGTGTGATAATGAGAAAGAAGTTTTTTAGGCCTAGGTTCTGGTTTTCTTGGATATCCTGTAAAACCTAAACGACGACTACGACGGTAATATTGGAAATCCCAATGTAGCCCATAAAAACTAATTTCATCATCTGCTATAAAATAAACAAGTGAAGCTAATTTTATACGTTGGATTCTTTCATCTGTTGTATTTAGTTGTCCAGACTTAAGAGGCTTTATTTTTGAAATGTTTTTTTGTTTAACAGAGATGCCAGTATCTAATCTTTTTTCAAATTGTTCAACCTCTAAAAGCAAAGCCATATAGTTAGGTCGACTATTCATATACCAAATATGAGTAACCGGATAAATTAAATTAATATAACCCATACGGTGACGTCTAACCCTCGACTCTGTTAATTCAACACCGCAACGGTCACATATTAATCCTTCGTATCGAACCCGCTTATACTTTCCACAAGCACATTCTAAATTTTTACTTGGACCGAATATTCGTTCACAAAATAAACCGTCCATTTCTGGCTTGAAAGTACGATAGTTGATTGTCTCTGATTTTTGAACTTCACCAATAATTTGACCATTAGGCAAAATCCGTTGGCCCCATTGTTGAATTCTAGAAGGCGAAGCTAATTTTATTTTTATATAATCAAACTCTTTTTGAGATTTTATCATTATTAGCTATTAAAATAAAATATTATTAAAATTTGATGTTGGAGGAAAAGTTTTTGTAAGTGGGTTATAATTTTCCATTAAATTAACTTCGATTTCACAAGTTTGGAGTGTGTTAAATTTTTCTAATTGGTATGTGCTTATATCCAACCCAATTGATCTTAATTCTTGTAATAATACTTTGAAAGATTCAGGAATTCCTGAAGTTGGAATATCTTGACCTTTAACAATAGAATTTAAAGTATCATTCCTACCTTGCATATCATCTGATTTGATTGTCAAAAGTTCTTTTAATGAATACCCAGCCCCGAAACCTTCTAATGCCCAAACTTCCATTTCTCCAAATCGTTGTCCTCCATGTTGAGCTTTCCCACCTAATGGTTGTTGCGTTACTAGTGAATAAGGACCAGTTGCTCTAGCATGCATTTTATCATCAACTAAGTGAATTAGTTTCAACATATAAGCATTTCCAACCGTTATCGGATTTTCAAATTCTTTTCCTGTTCGACCATCAATTAATACTAATTTTCCTGGGCAATAAGGATTAAAAAGCCAGGCTTCATTATTGATAATTGAGGCTTGTCGAAGTTTTTTGTTAATTAGAATACGAGATACTTCTTGTCCATGCATTTCGTCAAATGGCAAAATTTTAAACCGACGGTTTAATTTATAGCCAGCTAAACCTAATAAACATTCATATAACTGTCCAACATTCATTCGGGATGGAACACCTAATGGATTCAAAATAATGTCTATTGGGGTGCCGTCTGGTAAAAATGGCATATCTTGTCTTGGTAAAATTTTTGATATAATACCTTTGTTTCCATGACGGCCGGCTATTTTATCACCTACTTGGATTTTTCTTGTTTGAGCAATAAAAATCTGAATTTTTTCAAACTCATAAATTAATTTATTTTTGCGACGAAAAATAATTGTTCTAATTACACGCCCAGATTCACCAGCGGGCATTCTAAACGAACTATCCCGAACACCTTTAGCTTTCGCACCGAAAATCGCGCGAAGTAATTTTGCTTCAGGTAACTGTTCCGAATCATCTTTAGGAGTTATCTTACCTACTAAAATATCACCTGGTTTTACAAAAGTCCCGATTGAAATAATACCATCTTCATTCAGGTTCTCTAATTCATTTGGGTTTAAATTCGGAATATACTTTGTAGTTTCTTCACGTCCTTCATTTGTTATGCTTATTTCTACTTCGTACCTTTCAATATGAATAGAAGTAAAAACATCGTCGTATATAAGTCTTTCATTAATTAATATGGCATCTTCAAAATTATACCCTTGCCATGGCATGTATGCAACTAAAACATTTTGACCTAATGCTAGCTCACCACCATTTATTCCAGGACCATCACTAATAATTTGACCTGATTGAAATTTTTCACCTGGCCAAATAATTGGCCGTTGATTGACACATGTTTCTTGATTTGATCGCTGATACTTTTGTAACTGATACTCTACTTTTTGACCTGATTCTTCAATAACAACAATCTTTTTAGACGTTACAAAATCAATAGTACCAGAGTTTTTAGCTGTAATCGCCATACCAGAATCAACTGCAATTTGATTTTCTAATCCTGTACCAATAATTGGTTTTTGAGGAATTAATAAAGGCACAGATTGACGCTGCATATTTGATCCCATCAATGCTCGGTTTGCATCATCATGTTCAAAAAATGGTATTAAAGATGCAGCTGCAGAAACTACCTGGATAGGTGAAATAGCGATAAAATCAACTTCGGATGGATTAACATTTATAAAATCTTGTTTATATCGAACTGATATAGAATTCTTTATTAAATAATTATCATTGTTTATTGGGATGTCAGCAGGAGCAATTTTATAAAAATCTTCGACATCTGCCGTTAGATAAATGGGTGTTTTTGTTTTAACGACTTTTCCATTTATAACACGCCAAAACGGGGTTTCAAGGAAACCAGACTCATTAACACGTGCACAAGTTGTTAAAGATGCAATTAAACCAACATTTTGTCCTTCTGGGGTCTCAATAGGACAAATTCTTCCATAATGACTAGGATGGATATCTCTAACAGTAAAACTTATTCGATCACGATCAAATCCGCCTGGTCCTAACCCACTAATTCGACGTTTGTGTGTTAACGCAGACAACGGATTAGTTTGATCCATATACTGAGAAAGTTGACTAGAGCCAAAAAATTCCTTTATAGTCGCTGAAACAATATTCGAACTTAAAATTAGAGGTGAATCAACTTTATACAATTGATTTAAAATTTTTCTTGATAATCTCTGGAAACCTATTCGGAATAATTGCTGTATAAGTTCACCAACAGATCGGACGCGTCGATTTTTTAAATGATCGATATCATCACTTGCTATTTTTGAAATAGATAAAGTAATTAAAAAATCTAAAATTCCGAAAATATCTTCATATGTTATTGTTTGAATTTGATTGGAAATTTGTAGATTTAAGCGGTTATTTATTTTATAACGACCTATTTTTCCCAGTCGGAAATATTTTGAATCGAAAATTCTCGAAAACTCTGAGATATTTTTATAAAAATCAGCAATATTGAATCGAAGTAGAGGATACTCTAAACTTGTGGATGTTGTTAAAAGTGGTGAATTAAAATAAAAAAAATCAGAATGCTGTAAACTTCGTGCAATTTCTACATCAGATAAACCCATTTCACGAAGTAATTGAATTATCGGCTTTTTTGTTAATTTGTCAATCTGAATAAAAATATCATCTTCAAAACGGTTTGTTATTGGATATTTTAAAATATCAATTTTTTTCTCCCTATAGAACAAAAACCGAATCCACGATCCATATTCTGGAATCAATGTAGCTGTATATAGATCTTTTTCTTCGTATTTATTTTGATATAGATCTTTCTTTTCAAAATATTCTTTATTTTTGATGATTTCACTTCTTTTGTAATTTCGGATTGTTGGAAAGAAAATAATTGATTTTAAATTTTTTGTTTCGGTAATAAAATTATTTACTACTTTTAATTTTTTAATATCCTGATGCAGATCTAATTTTACTAATTGTGATTGTTCAAGCTTATTTATTTTCTGAATATTTTCTCGAAAAATTAATAAATCAGATTTTTTAAGAAGCGTTTTAATTTTATCTTTATATATATTTAATCCAAATTCATAATTCTTAATTCTTTGATTCCAAATTTCAAAATATTTATTTATCAATTCTATTTCATAAAGTTCAAATATTTCAGGAGGATTTGATTTAAGAGTTGAAATTATTTCTTCGGTATAAAAAGTAGTTAATTTTTCAGACTCTTGATTAGGAGATAAATCATTATCTATTAACATCTGAATAATTCGATATTTTTTTAAATACTTTAAATAGAGATTAAAAATTTCAAGAAAGTTGAGTAGTTTTATGGATATAGAATCTTTATTTGATATTAAAGAAGGATTATTTAAGGTAAGCCATTTGAAAAAGTTCGATATTTTTTGCCTTTGATCTTTAACTTTTAATGTTTTTGAAGCGATTCGATAATTTTTTAAAAAATTTAAAAACGTTAAATCCGTACTAATTTTTTCCTTTTTTAGTAACTTTTCAAAAAATTTTGGTTTTTGCTCAGAACCTGTCGATAAAAATGATAAATATGGTGTTTTCAGAAGACCAATTGATTTTTGAGTAAAAGGTCTTAACTTATGATAATCATTTGATAAAATTAATTTATTAATTTTTCGCTTTTTTTGTTTTTTATTTTTTTCAAAATAAATACCAGGACTTCTAATAATTTGACTAACAATTATTCGCTCACATCCGTTGATAATAAATGTAGCAGAAGTTGTCATTAAAGGAAGATTCGCAATTGTCAACTGTCCTTGACGCATTATGCTATTAGTTTTTTTATTCCGAATCTCGATTGGCATTAATAACTGTGTGATATAATTTTTAGTAAAACGCTTTGCACTCAAAACATTATAAACAGGTCTTACTAATTTATATTCTTGGCCGAAAAAAATATATTCAATATTGCCACTAAAGTCAAAAATAGAAGAAAAATTTGAAAGTTCGTTCGTCAACCCATAAGAAATAAACCAACAAAAACTAATTCGTTGCATTTTAATAAAGTCGGGAAGAGTTGTAATATAGTTAAAAGTCTTTTTCATAATCTATATTATTAAGAAAATTTAATTAACATTTTAGAAAAGTAGTTTTTATTTTTAGATAATTTAATGTTGTTAAGAAAATTTAAAGTATTTAAATAAAATTTTCTTAACTAAAATTGCATATTCTAAAAAACTAGTTACTCGATCTTCAGTTTTAAAGCTAACTGGGATTTTTTACGAGCAGCCGTATTTTTATGGATAATATTTTTTTTACAAGCTTTATCGATTAAACTATATACTAGACTTAGTAAAATTTGTGCTTGAACTTTATCATCAGGATTTTTAGAAGTTCTATAGTTCTCCAATTGTATTAAGAATTTTTTTATTAACGTTCGATATGAACTTTTATAAAAACGATTTTGAAGTCGATTTCGTTTGTTTATTTGAATTCGTTTTAATGCCGACTTATTGTTAGCCATATTGTAATAATATCTCCTTTCATTTTATTTAAACAAATATTAAAAAATGATCATAAAAGCTATGCCAGTATACTAGATTCGAAAAAATTTTTGAAGTTTTTTTTTATTTTTCTATTGAGGTTTTAATAATCTACAACTAAAACCTTGATAAGAAAAAAGTTTTTAGGCAATATAATTGATAGATAGATATAATTAATATAAAATTCTGATAAACGATATGGCGAAAAATAAAGGTTCTCGAATTTTAATTACATTAGAATGTACCGAATGTCGTTCTAATGAAAATAAACGATCAGCAGGTGTTTCTCGATACTTATCGCAAAAAAATCGACGTAATAACCCAGAACGTATTGAATTGAAAAAATATTGTCGATATTGTAACAAACCTACTACACATAAAGAAATTAAATAATATGTTAACATCCAAGCAAAAAGTTTCAGTCATTGGCTATAATCAAAAAATTGACTATAAAGATATTGATTTATTAAAATTATTTATTACTGAACAAGGAAAAATTCTTCCGCGTCGTGCAACGGGAGTCACTGCTCAACAACAACGAAAAATAGCGAAGGCAATAAAACGAGCTCGAATTTTATCACTATTACCATTTATCGGTTTTAATTCAATTTAATTTCATTGATTTGATTTTTAAATTATCATCTTATATAAATAAGAATAATTTAGAAATCAAACAATTTTTTTAAATTTCTGAACCATGAGAATTTTAAATGTTAGAAACTAATGTTTTTATTTTTATTAAAAAACTATTTTAAGTTTAGTTCAAGGAAAAATTTATGGCACGTAGTCAACGAAATGATAATTTTATAGATAAAACATTTACCATTGTTGCTGATATTCTTTTGAAAGTCTTACCGGCAAGTAAACAAGAAAAGCAAGCATTTTTTTATTATCGTGATGGTATGTCAGCACAATGTGAAGGAGAATACGCTGAAGCTTTAGAAAATTATTACGAAGCTCTTCAATTAGAAGAGGATCCTTATGATAGAAGTTATATACTTTATAATATTGGGTTAATTTACTCCAGTAATGGTGAGTATCTACAAGCTTTAGAATACTACCACCAAGCTTTAGAGTTAAATCTAAATCTTCCACAAGCTTTAAATAATATCGCAGTTATATATCATTATCAAGGCGTTAAAGCAGCTAAAAAGCAGAATCTTGAAGTTGCAAAAGGATTGTTTGATAAAGCTGCAGAATATTGGTGTCAAGCAATTAAGTTAGCTCCGAATAATTATATTGAAGCACAGAATTGGTTAAAAACAACTGGTCGTATCACATCAGATAATTTTTTTTAATATATTAAAAATAAAAATCTAGATTATTTTATTCAATAATCCATACTATTTTGTTGTACAATGTAATATAGTCGAAGACTTCCAAATTTGTTATTATTTCGAATAGTATATTAAATACTGAAAGTATATTTATTCTTAGATATTTTAATATGTTAAGTCAAAATGGTAAAAACTAGTTTAAATAAAGGTTACGTTAGTCAAATTATTGGTCCTGTATTAGATATTGAATTTACAGATGGTAATTTACCACCAATTTATAGTGCAATTAGAATCGAAACGGAAGATGGTATAGGTACTATCGTGGAAGTTCAACAATTATTAGGTGATAACAAAATTCGAGCAGTTTCAATGCGTTCTACTGACGGCTTAAAGAGAGGTTCAGAAGCTGTTGATCTGGGCTGCCCAATTTGTGTTCCAGTTGGAACACCAACATTAGGTAGAATTTTCAATGTAATCGGTGAACCGGTAGATAATCAAGGTGATGTTTCAAATGATGAAACTTTACCGATTCACAGAGATGCTCCTGCGTTTACAGAGTTAGAAACAAAACCATCAATTTTTGAAACTGGGATTAAGGTTGTTGATTTATTAGCACCTTACCGTCGAGGTGGTAAAATTGGTTTATTTGGTGGTGCAGGTGTTGGTAAAACCGTATTAATTATGGAATTAATTAATAATATTGCTAAAGCACATGGTGGTGTTTCTGTTTTCGGTGGTGTTGGTGAAAGAACACGAGAAGGTAATGATTTATACGAAGAGATGAAAGAATCTGGCGTTATAAACGAGAAAAACTTTAAAGAATCGAAAGTAGCTCTAGTGTATGGTCAAATGAACGAACCTCCAGGAGCTCGTATGCGAGTAGGATTAACTGCATTGACAATGGCAGAATATTTCCGTGATATTAATAAGCAAGATGTTTTATTATTTATCGATAATATTTTCCGCTTTACACAAGCTGGTTCTGAAGTATCTGCATTATTAGGTCGTATGCCTTCCGCTGTAGGTTATCAACCAACATTAGCGACAGAAATGGGTGCTTTACAAGAGCGTATCACATCAACAACGCAAGGTTCGATAACATCAATTCAGGCAGTATATGTACCAGCAGATGATTTAACAGATCCAGCTCCGGCAACAACCTTTGCTCATTTAGATGCAACAACAGTATTATCGCGTAACTTAGCTGCTAAAGGTATTTATCCAGCGGTAGATCCATTGGATTCAACATCAACTATGTTACAGCCCGGTATTGTAACAGAGATTCATTATGCGCTTGCAGAAAATGTAAAAGAAACGTTACAAAGATATAAAGAATTACAAGATATCATTGCTATTTTAGGTATTGATGAACTTTCTGAAGAGGATAGATTAACAGTAGCTCGAGCAAGAAAAGTTGAACGATTCTTGTCACAACCATTCTTTGTTGCTGAAATCTTTACAGGTTCTCCAGGTAAATACGTAAGTTTAGAAGATACAATTAAAGGTTTTACAATGTTATTAAACGGTGAATTAGATGATTTACCAGAACAATCTTTCTATCTTGTAGGTAATATTGATGAAGCTATTGCAAAAGCAGAAACTCTAAAATAAGGATTAAAAATTATGACTATGAATATTCGAGTTTTGACTCCAGATAGAGTTATTTGCTCGACAACAGCAGACGAAGTTGTTTTACCTGGTTTAACAGGTCAAATTGGTATATTAGACGGTCATGCCTCACTTATAACAGCTTTAGATACTGGTTTGTTAAGAATTAAGTTAGATAACAAATGGACACCCATAATCTTATGTGGTGGTTTAGCTGAAATTGATCGGAATCGTGTGACTGTGTTAGTAAATGATGTTGAAGAATTAGCTACTTTAGACTTAAGCGAAGTTACAAGAGAATTAGAAAAAGCTACATTAGCAGTCGAAGATGCTGAAACAAGTAAATCAAAATTGGATGCAGCAATTGAATTAAAAAAAGCTACAGCCCGTGTTGAAGCATTAAATTATTTGTCATAAAATATTTAAAAGTTCTTCATAAATAAAAATGAAGGGCTTTTAAAAGATAGAATATAGAACTATAATTAGTTTAATATTTTATAATCTTTTCTAAAATACATCTAGCGTGTATATGCAAAAACGAAATTTATGATAACAAATTCAAATTTTAACTTTAAAAAAAGTTATCCTTTAATACTAGAATTACCTTTTTCTGAACATATTGAAGAACTTAGACAACGTCTTTTTCATATAGTTTGGATAATATTGTTTTTAACTTTCCTTACTTTTCTTGAAGTAAAAGGAATAGTTAAAATATTGGAATTACCCGTCAATAATGTAAAATTTTTTCAATTATCCCCAGGTGACTATTTTGTTTCAACTGTAAAAATCTCATTTTATACAGGCTTATTATTTGCAAGTCCATTTATTATAGGACAATTGATTTTGTTTCTATTACCCGGACTAACAGAAAAAGAAACAAAAATTATTTTACCACTACTTTTAAGTTCCCTGTGTTTATTTGGGGCAGGATTAATTTTTTCGTATTATGCTTTAATTCCTGCAGCACTAAATTTTTTCTTAAATTATAGTAGTGACGTTATTGAGCCTTTTTGGTCATTTGATCAATATTTTGAATTTATTTTGGTTCTTTTTTATAGTACAGGGTTAGCTTTTCAAATTCCTATTATTCAAATTTTATTAGGCTTTTTAAATATAGTCTCAGCTCAGCAAATGTTTAGTGTATGGCGTTATGTTTTATTAACTTCTACAATTATAGGAGCTATTTTAACTCCATCAACAGATCCATTAACACAATTATTATTATCATTCGCAATAGTAATGTTATATTTTTCAGGAGCTAGTATCCTGTTTTTAATAAAAAATTAAATTTATTCTATTTATCTAGACTTAAAAGTATTTAATTCATGGCAACTAACAAGTTTTTTAAAACTATTTTATTTACTTTAACAATTGCTATTAGTTTATTTGGTTTTTGTGTTGAAAATTCAAATGCATACCCTGTCTTTGCTCAACAAGGCTATGCAAATCCACGTGCAGCAAATGGAAAACTTGCCTGCGCTAATTGTCATTTAAATCAAAAAGCCATTGAACTTGAAGCACCGCAAGCTGTTCTTCCAAATTCGGTGTTTGAGGTAGCTATTAAAGTGCCTTATGACACAAGCAGAAAGCAAATAGGTGCAAATGGAAAAGCAGCTGATTTAAATGTAGGTGGTATTTTAATTTTACCGAAAGGTTTTAAATTAGCAGCTAAAAATCAAATACCAAAGGAAGTTAAAGAAAAAAATAAGGGAGTATTTATTTCTCCATATAGTACAGAATACGATAATATTTTAATTGTTGGCCCAATTGCAGGCAAGACACATCAGGAACTTCTATTCCCTGTTGTATCTCCTGATCCTGGAAAAGATTCTGATGTGAAATATTTAACATATCCTGTTTACGCGGGTGGTAATCGAGGCCGAGGTCAAGTGTATCCAACAGGTGAAAAAAGTAATATGAATTCTTTTGCATCTACTCAAGCAGGTCAAATTTCAGAAATAACTATTTCTGAAAAAGGAGAATCAAATATAACAGTTGTAAGTTCTGATGGAACAAAAACATCACAAATTATACCTAAAGGTTTAATTTTGACTGTTAAAAACGGAGATTTTGTAAAAGTTGATGAACCATTAAATATTAATCCAAACGTTGGTGGCTTTGGACAGGAAGAAACGGAAATTGTCTTACAAAACCCATTACGAATAGTAGGTTATTTAGCTTTTTGTTTCTGTGTTTTACTAACACAAATTTTGTTAATTTTAAAGAAAAAACAATTTGAAAAAGTTCAAGCAGCAGAACTTAACTTTTAAATCATCAAGGAATGACTTATATCTAATTTGTCATTCCTTTTTGTAATTATTTAGTATAATTCATCTTCTTGGTGAACTAAAATTTTACAATCTGACTTTGGATAAGCAATACAAGTTAATACAAATCCTTTTTCAACTTGTTCGTCATCTAAAAATGTTTGTTCTGATTGATCAATTGTACCATCTACAACTTGACCAGCACAAGTGGAACAAGCACCAGCTCGACAAGAATACGGTAATTCAATTCCTTGTTCTTCAGCTGCATCTAATACAAATACATCATCTGCACAATCAATCGTAGTATCAATACCATGTTCTTCACTAACTAATGTTACTTTATATACAGCCATAAAACTCCTTCTTTTTAAAAAGTATAAAGTAAAATTTAAAAAATTGTTCTTAATTAAATCTTACTATTAATTAGTATACTACTTAAATTAACTACAAATAAAGTTCTTTATTAAATTTAAAAAAATTTTAATTAAAACGTTGTTTTAGACGACTAGCCTTTCCTTTCAAGTTTCTTAGGTAATATAATTTTGCTCTTCTAACTTTTGCTGATCTTAATACCTTAATGGAGTCAATTTTTGGAGAATGTAAAAGAAAAACACGTTCAACACCGATACCATCCAATACTTTTCTTACTGTCAAAGTTGTGTTGATGGAAGCATTTTTTTTCGCAAGTACAACTCCTTCAAAAAACTGAACTCTTTCCTTTTCTCCTTCAATAATTTTCAATCCGACTTTAATATTATCACCGATTTCAACTTTCGAACAATCCTTTTTTATAAAATCGATTTGAACATCATTTATTATTTTTTGATAATTTAATTTACCCATGTTTTTTTGAAAACTTTAATTACTATTGAATACAATAATATATTTTTATTAAAAATAATAGTATTAAGTTCAAATAATGCATCCGACTGGGTTCGAACCAGTGACGTTCCAGAGGAAAACGGATTATGAGTCCGGTGCCTTCAACCACTCGGCCACGAATGCTTATATGGAGCTGGTGGGACTTGAACCCACGTCCATCTAAAAGTTATTAAAATACTCATTCACAGGTTTAGCTTTTGAAATAAGCGATAAGTTTTTATGAATACATTCTAAACTATAAAGAATAAAAAATCTAGTTATAGTGAACGAAATAATTTAAGAAATAAAAAACTAAAAAAGATATTTAGAGTTTATTAATAATACTAACATACAAATCCATATCTATTTGTAAATAGAGATTTATAGTTGAAAGAGATTATATTACTAGTAGCATTTATTTTAAGTTTGTATTTTTTTACGAAGGATACGTACTTCGACCTGCCTCATATTTTAAATTATTTTAAATGTCAAAACCAAGACAGCCCCAGAAAATAGTTAAAACTATTTTATCCCATCATAAGCATGAAGGGAATCGAACCCCCGACATTCAGAATCGGAATCTGATGCTCTATCCACTGAGCTACATGCTTTATCAGCTTAGTTTATTTCTCCAATATTTTTTGGGTTCATTTATTTGAACCCAAAAAATATTTAATGAAGAATTAGTAGTAAATCTTTCCTCCACCCCATTTTTCATTCAGAATTCGTGGCTGTAACATAACATGCCCTGCTATTGAATATAGATCCTCGTCAGTTAATGATCTCATACGAGGGTAAATATCGGCACTCTTAATACTCGGATGTACTTCTGCTATTGAATCTAAACCGTCATAAGTCGTTGGGTTTTTCAAGTAATCTACTAAAGCTGCTACATTATCACGGCGAGGTGTTGCAAGACTTAATGCTTCAGGGTCCAGGCCAACATTTGGATTTGTTTTACTAACTCCACCTACATGACATGCACCACATGTGGCGTTAAATAAACGTTTACCCCGTTTAACTTGTTCTGGACTTAAAACAACTGTTCGACCATTACCATCAGCAGTAACTGTTCGAGTAGCTTCATCTAAATCAATTGCAGACGCACCTGTAACAAAGATATTAAAAACAGAGAAAAATAATAATGTACCAATTATAGAATATTTTTTTAACATAATTACCTAAAAATTTTTTAAAAAATGGAAACCAAGAAACTATTAAATTATTTATAATTCTTTATCTTGTTGTTTGTATTTAAATTTTGCAATTTTTGATAACAGACCTCGTAATCTAATATTTTCCCAACCTGCAACAATCAATGAAGTTATAATTAACACTTGACTAAATAAAAGAATTGGATCAAGACGCCAACCATGTACAATTAAGATACAACTGTAGAGTAAATTAATAGTAGCGAAAAAGATGTCTTCATCTCTTGCAATCTCCGGCTTTATAATTCGAAGGAAATATAGTAGTAATACCCCAATTCCCAAAATAAATCCTAAGAAAATATTTGGCCCAAAACCTATGTTTATCATAAATAAAATTTTCCTTCTATTAACTATAGCCGATAAACTTTTGAATTATGAACGTATAATACGATCACTTTTGCTAATAACAATTAATGCAATAGCAATAACTGATACAACGATGCCACCGTAAATTAAACTAGACATAAAATTTGCTAATGAAGTTGTCATTTAAAATTCCGTTTTTATCAATAAAAATTAAAAATAATAAAATTGACTAAGATATTAGTATTAATTGTATCAGTTTTTTTAAAAAACGCACAAAAAGTTTATAAGAAAATGTATTAAAACCTAAAAAATAATAATTGAAATAATAAATTTTGTTTTAAGGTATAGTTTTGATACTAATTTACAATTAAATTTTTATGCTGCTTTCTTACAAATCTGACATAGTAAAATTTTATTTATAAACCTTAAAAAACTATACCCATTAATATAATACTAGATTATTTTTAAATAAGCAAATATTACAGGAAAATTTTATTGTGTTTTTTACTAAACTTTATTATAATTTATAATAAGCCCGGATAGCTCAGTTGGTAGAGCAGTGGATTGAAGATCCTCGTGTCACCAGTTCGAATCTGGTTCTGGGCAATTAGTTAATCAGTAAAACTTGAGAATCTTGTGCATGTCGGATCAAATTTTAGTTTTATTGTTCCAACTGGACCATTCCTATGTTTTGCTAATATAAGTTCAGTGAGATTTGTTTGAGATATATTTGGGTTATAGTAATTATCCCTATATAACATTAAGACTAAATCTGCATCTTGTTCAATGGATCCACTTTCTCTTAAATCGGACAATATTGGTCGTTTATTTAGACGGGTTTCGACATTACGACTCAATTGAGATAAAGCAATTATTGGAACATTAAATTCTCTTGCAATATTCTTCAACGACCGAGTAATTTGTGATAACTCTTGAACCCGGTTATTCGAAGAAAAATTAGAATTTTGCATTAGTTGTAAATAATCAATAACAATTAACCCAATTTTCGTCTCTTCAAAAAACAATTTTTTAATTTTTAAACGGATTTCTGTTATAGAAAGGGTCGCGCTGTCATCAATAAAAAGTGGTAAACAAGAAAATGTTTTTATTGTATTACTTAGTTCTAACCAATCTTTTTTTCTAATATTTCCAGATCGTAATCGAATATTACTTATTTTAGTTTCATTAGATAACAATCGATAAATCAATTGTTGCTTTGACATCTCTAAGCTAAAAAATAAGACAGGTAATTTTTGTTTTTTAACAATATTGACCGCAATATTTAATGAAAAAGCTGTTTTTCCCATTGAAGGACGGCCAGCTATAATGATTAAATCTGATTTCTGGAAACCTTGAGTCATAGAATCTAAATCATAGAAACCAGAACTTATTCCAATCAGTGAAGGGTTCAATGTTTTTTTTTTCAATTCAAAAAAAACATTCGAGAATATATCGATACTGTTCAAAGTTTCTTTGTTTTGAGTTTGGTTTTTTAACTTAAATATTTGAGTTTCTAGTTCATTAAAAATATTTTCTAAAGGTATATTTGTAATATAACTAGAGTTTACAATTCCATATCCTAGTTTTATAAGTGTTCGTCTAATAAATTTATCTTGTAATAATCGAATATATTCTTCTAAATATTCTAAACTAGGGACTTCAAGAATTAGCTCAGTCAAAACTTTTATCCCACCAACTTCTTTTAAAAGACCATTATCATTTAAAAACGTAGATAACGTTATTAAATCAATCGTTTTTGTTTTCTCGTAGATTGTTATTATTGCTTTATAGATTTCTTGATGATTCTTAAAATAGAAAGTTTCTACTATTAAGTTATTCAAAGCAATATCAATAGCTTCTGTACTTATTAATAAACTACTTAAAATATATTTTTCAGCTAAAAAATTATGTGGTAAACATTTTTCAATTGAAAATTGACGAAAATTTTTATCAAATTGCTGCATATTTGAATTCAATTAATTTTTTTAGTAGAATAATTTTTAAGTTATTGTTTTTTATACTTTTTATACTTATAATATTCAGTGAGCGTCCTTAGTTCAGTTGGTAGAACGCTAGTCTCCAAAATTAGATGTCGAGGGTTCAAGTCCTTCAGGACGCGTTTCTCTTCTTAGAAGAGGTTCTCAGGCTTATTCAGAAATGATAGAATTATTTAATGTGTAAAACAGAAAACTATAACTATTAAAAATAATATCTGAAAATTATAAACTAAAATAAAAAATTTACATGTCCTTAATTAAAAAAGTTTACTAATCTATTAAAATTTTATGCCGAAAAAAATAACAGCACTAATTAAACTTGCTTTACCAGCTGGTAAAGCGACACCAGCACCTCCTGTTGGTCCTGCATTAGGTCAACACGGTGTTAATATAGCAGCATTTTGTAAAGAATATAATGCAAAAACTGGTGATAAAACTGGTTTAATTATTCCGGTTGAGATATCTGTATATGAAGATAGAAGTTTTACCTTTATTCTCAAAACGCCTCCAGCCTCAGTGTTACTAATTAATGCTGCGCAAATTAAAAAAGGATCTTCGACACCGAATCGAGTTAATGTTGGGACAATAACTAAAACTCAATTAGAAGAAATCGCTACTATTAAATTGCCTGATTTGAACACAAATAAAATAGCTAGTGCTATGAAAATTATTGAGGGAACTGCTTCGAATATGGGAATTTCAATTGTAGATTAATCTTATATTTTATAACTTTAGTCATGGAAAAAAATATACAAAAAATATCGCAGCGTCAAAAAGACAATCGAAAAAAGACAGAAAAAATTATCTTCTCAAATCTTGAAGAAGCAATAAAAGTTCTAAAAGAAACGGCTAATGCCAAATTTAATGAAACAGTTGAATTGCATGCAAACTTAAATATAAATCCAAAGTATGCAGACCAACAATTGAGAACAACTCTTTCTTTACCTCATGGTATTGGTAAAACTATCAAAATTGCTGTTTTAACAAATGAAGAAAATTTTGAGGAAGCTCGAAACAATGGTGCTGATATCATTGGAAATGAGAGTTTAATTGAAGACATAAGTCAAGGGATGTTTGATTTCGATTTATTAATTGCAACACCAGATATGATGCCCAAGCTAGCTAAATTAGGCAGAGTATTAGGTCCTAAGGGTTTAATGCCATCTCCTAAGTCTGGTACAGTAACAACAACGTTATCTCAAACTCTACTAGATTTTAAAAAAGGAAAGTTTGAATATAAAGCAGATAAGACAGGTATTGTTCATGTAAGTTTTGGCAAATCAGATTTTTCAGAAACGAACTTGATTGAAAACTTAGTTACTTTATTTGGATCTATTGAGCAGAATCGACCATCTGGTGTAAAAGGTAAGTACTTTAAAAATTTATTTATTTGTAGTACCATGGGTCCATCTATTCAACTAGATTTATCTAGTTTTTCATAACCAATTTTTATTAAAATTTTTATATAATTAATATTATGACAGAAAAAATTGATCAAATTGTAGACCAATTAAAGACATTAACATTATTTGAAGCATCAGAATTAGTAACAAAAATCGAAGAGACTTTCGGGGTTGATGCTTCAGCAAGCGCAGGCCCGGCAATGGTAATGGCTGCTCCAACTGCTGCTGCAGAAGTTGAAGAAAAGACAGAATTCAATGTAATGTTAGATGAAGTTCCAGCTGATAAAAAAATTGCAATCTTAAAAGTAGTTCGAACTTTAACAGGTTTAGGATTGAAGGAAGCTAAAGAACTTGTAGAATCAGCTCCAAAACAAGTTCAAGAAGGGCTAACTAAAGAAAATGCAGAAGACGTTAAAAAACAATTAGAATCAGCAGGTGCAAAAATATCTTTAACATAATTATATTATGTTAAAGATGTCTTAACTATTACCAAAATCCTAATGAAACTGCTTTATCGATTGGCAAACATGCTCCTACTCCTAACCAAACAGCAATAAAAAATCCACCAATGAATGATAAACTAGAAATTGGTCTACGGAACGGGTTTGCAAATTTATTAACATTTTCAATAAAAGGTATTGTTATTAATCCTAATGGAACCGCAGCCATTGCTATTACACCCAATAATTTATTTGGTAATACACGCAGTAAATTAAAAGTAGGGAAAAAGTACCATTCTGGTAAAATTTCTAGTGGTGTATTGAACGGATCTGCTGGCTCACCTAATTGTGTCGGAGCTAATACTGCTAGGCCAATAACACAAACAAAAACTCCTAAAATACAAATAGGAAAAACATATAGAAGATCATTAGGCCAAGCTGGTTCACCATAGTAATTATGTCCCATTCCTTTTGCTAATTTTGCTCGTAACTTTGGATCTGTCAAATCTGGTTTTTTTATTACTGACATTATTTATTCCTTATTTAATTAAATAAACTTAACTTAAAACATTTATAATTAAAGTGGTCCTGAAATACCTTGTTTTCTGATCATTAAAAAATGTGTTAGAATAAGCACTGCCGCTGCTACAGGTAACACAAATGTGTGCGCGCTGTAAAAACGAGTAAGAGTACTTTGACCAACACTTTCTCCCCCACGTAAAACTAGGACTAATGGAGGGCCGACAATAGGAACAGCGGCTGGAACGCCGGTTACAATTTTACACGCCCAGAACCCTACTTGATCCCAAGGTAGAGAGTAACCTGTTACCCCAAAAGAAACAGTAACAACAGATAAAATAACTCCAGTAACCCACGTTAATTCTCTTGGTTTTTTAAATCCACCTGTTAAATAAACTCGGAATATATGTAAAACCATACATAATACCATCATACTTGCTGACCAGCGATGTATCGATCTGATTAACCATCCGAAGTTAACACTTGTCATAATGTATTCAACAGAAGCAAAAGCATCTACAACACTTGGTCGGTAATAAAACGTCATTGCAAATCCAGTAGCTACTTGAACTAAAAAACAAGTAAAAACTAATCCACCAAAACAGTAAAAAATATTAACATGAGGTGGCACGTATTTACTAGTAATATCATCTGCAATTGATTGAATTTCTAATCGCTCTTCAAACCAATCATAAACTTTACTCATAAAACCTTTTTATAAAATTTTTAAACACAGCTAGGCAATTTTTTGAAAGGGCGTATAAACTATAAAAAATTATTTAAGGCGAGAGTGGGATTCGAACCCACGGAATCCGTAAAGATTCATCTGATTTCAAATCAGACGCAATAGACCAACTCTGCCATCTCGCCAAAAGATTAGCGGATTCACTAATCTTAAAATTTAACTTTCGTAGGTACTAATTCCACTAAATTTAATTGAAGCAGGATTTGGATTTTTACCAATAGAAAAATCTCTGCTATTTACTGCTGTTCTACCTGGATTAACTTTTTCTGGAAACACCCCATCTTTTGGGTGCAAATACTGAATTTCACCACTTGGGAAAATTCTATATATTTTGTAATCATTTATTTTAAAAGTTCGCAACTGAGTTCCTAATGCTAAACATTGTTCTTTCCTTGCTAAATATAATAAATTCTCACCTTTTCTCATTATTGCTGCTCCACCGGTAGGCATTTCGAAAATCTGTTCTTTACTACTAGTCCAAGTAATTGCGTATTTTTCTTCAACTTCAGCTGCACGTAGCCAGCCACCTGTACTTCCACCAAACGTAGGGAATGGTGTTTGTAAATTTAATGTCATACCTAAAACCTTATCATTATTTAACGTTTAATATATTATTTTAATAAAAATTTTAGAATTTTTCCGTTAATTTATAAAATTATCTAGCGGAGAATGGATTTGAACCATTGACCTTCGGGTTATGAGCCCAACGAGCTACCAGACTGCTCTACTCCGCGTGACAAAACATGGCTTAATTACAATATATATAATTATACCAATTAAAGTCTGTTTTGTCTATTAATTTAAAATTATTCCATTAAATTGAATAATTTAACTTGATAGCTAATAAAAAATAACAAAGAATGAGAAACCAGGTAAACCCATTTAAAAACTTCTCTGCAGAAGTTGGGGACCCAAGAAAATCATTTTTTGTTGCAAAACTTGTTAGACCAGCATTATTAGGTATACGAATCAAAATTAATAAAATTAATAAAATATTTATGATTAACCAGATAAGTTTTAACATGTATTATCCTATAAATAAAAAGTAAGTTGTTCAATAGAATTTAAATAAAACTTTCAAATGTCTCTTACCTTTTAATTAATCTTCAATTTCGAAAATCTCTTTGAAAACTTTGGAAACTTTATCTCCAGAATCAATTGATTCTAAAGGGTCTTTTCTTAAACGATGACGTAAACATAATGTAATAACTGTTGCAATATCATCAATAGTAACAGTTGTGCGTGAATCATATGCTGCAAAAGCTTTAGCTGCGCGATTTGTTACAATATCGCCTCGAAGCCCATCAACATCTAATTTACTACATACTTCTGATATTTTTAATCGTAAATTATAATCTAATTCAACTGACGATAGTAGATTCTGAGCCTCCACTATTTTATCGCGTAGGTTTTGTTGTTGTTTTTCGTAATTTTCAACCCAGATGTCTGGTGTTTGATCAAACGATGTTCTTTCTTCAACAACTTTAACTCTTAGTTTTGGATCTTTAACAGTACGAATTTCAGCATGCATCCCAAATCGATCTAATAATTGTGGTCTAAGTTCTCCTTCCTCTGGATTTCCAGACCCAACTAAAACAAATCTGGCAGGATGACGAATAGAGATTCCTTCTCGTTCAACAGTGTTCCAACCAGAAGCTGCTGAGTCTAATAAAATATCAACTAAATGGTCGTCTAATAAATTAACCTCGTCTACGTATAAAATCCCTCGATTTGCTTTTGCTAACAGACCAGGTTCAAAAGCTTTTATACCTTCAGTTAAAGCTTTTTCAATATCAATAGTTCCACAAACTCGATCTTCTGTTGCTCCTAATGGTAAATCTACCATTGGTATTTTTATAAATTCTGTCTCAATATTCTGGGAGTTTTGTATTGCAGTTTTAACTTCATCACTCATTAAATCTAAATCTGATTTGTGTGAATTAAAAGGATCATCTTTTACAATTTCAATTTCTGGAAGTAAATCAGCTAATGCTCGGATTGTGGTTGATTTTCCTGTTCCTCTATCTCCCATAATCATAACACCACCAATTTTTGGATCAATTACGTTTAATTGCAAAGCTAATTTCATTTCCTCTTGTCCTACAATAGCAGTGAAAGGAAAAACTGGTTTGTTATATTTTTTTAAATCGTCTGTTGTCATAATTCTGTTTAAAAATTATTTAAAAAATTTTTTATTGATATAATGTTGCACCTAAACGAATTGCTAAAATACTTGCCGTCAGTGCAATAACTAACATTGTGTAGACTTGAGAATCAGTAATCATATTGTTTTCCTTTATATAATTTTTAATTTTTATAGAAGTTTTAATATTTTATTTCTGAAACATTCTTCTAAACTGAATTATAGCATAGTTTTTAAAAGTTTAATTAATGTTTCCAAAATTAGCTAAATTTAGACTGTAGTTTTAATAATTTTAGTTTGCCAAAAAAAGCAATAATATTAATTTAGCAATTAATATACTATAGATTATAAGTTAAAATTTTAATTTTAAAAATTAAAGCTAGATTGTTTAAAATAACAAAATTTTTTAAAAATAGTCAGGGTAGTTGAAAAAACTTTCACAAAAAATTTTTTATCTAATTTGAAAAATTATAAAACTATTCAATTATAATAGAAAGTATAAGCTGAAAAGATTCTAGTAAAAATTTTAAATTTAAGGTTTACTTATCAAATAATTTTATTTAAGGATTAATAAATATGACCATTGTTATTGGACAAAATCAAGAACGTGGCTTATTTGATCTTGTTGATGATTGGTTAAAGAAAGATAGATTTGTTTTTGTTGGTTGGTCTGGATTATTACTATTTCCGACTGCATATTTAGCTGCAGGTGGATGGTTCACTGGTACAACATTTGTTACTTCATGGTATACACATGGTTTAGCAAGTTCATATTTAGAAGGTTGTAACTTTTTAACCTCTGCAGTTTCTACTCCAGCAAATAGTATGGGTCACTCTTTATTATTATTATGGGGTCCAGAAGCACAAGGTGATTTTACGCGCTGGTGTCAAATCGGCGGCCTTTGGACATTTGTTGCTTTACATGGTGCATTTGGGTTAATCGGGTTTACTCTACGTCAGTTTGAAATTGCTCGACTAGTTGGTATTAGACCTTACAATGCAATTGCTTTCTCTGGTCCAATTGCTGTATTCATTTCAGTTTTCTTATTATACCCGTTAGGTCAAGCTAGTTGGTTCTTTGCTCCTAGTTTTGGTGTAGCTGCTATTTTTAGATTCTTATTGTTTATCCAGGGCTTCCATAACTGGACATTAAACCCGTTCCATATGATGGGTGTTGCTGGTATCTTAGGTGGAGCTTTACTTTGTGCGATTCACGGTGCTACTGTTGAAAACACATTATTTGAAGATGGTGATGCGGCGAATACATTCCGTGCATTTACTCCAACACAATCTGAAGAAACATATTCAATGGTTACTGCGAATCGTTTCTGGTCTCAAATTTTTGGTGTAGCTTTTTCAAATAAGCGCTGGTTACACTTCTTTATGTTATTTGTTCCTGTTACTGGTCTATGGACAAGTTCAATTGGTATTGTTGGTTTAGCATTAAACTTACGTGCTTATGATTTTGTATCTCAAGAACTAAGAGCTGCAGAAGATCCAGAATTTGAAACATTCTATACAAAAAATATCTTGTTAAATGAAGGTATCCGTTCATGGATGGCTGCACAAGATCAACCACATGAAAACTTTGTATTCCCTGAGGAGGTATTACCACGTGGAAACGCCCTTTAATAGTAGTATAGCAGGTCGCGACATTGAATCAACAGGTTTCGCTTGGTGGAGTGGAAACGCTCGTTTAATTAATGTCTCAGGTAAATTGTTAGGTGCACATGTTGCTCATGCCGGATTAATGGTTTTTTGGGCAGGTGCAATGGTGTTATTCGAAGTATCGCATTACGTTCCAGAAAAACCTTTGTATGAACAAGGTTTTATTTTAATCCAACATTTAGCAACATTAGGATATGGAATTGGCCCTGGTGGAGAAATTACAACAACTGTACCATATTTTGCAGTTGGTGTTATTCATTTAATTTCTTCTGCAATCCTAGGATTCGGGGGAATCTACCATTCATTATTAGGTCCTGATACATTAGAAGAATCATTCCCATTCTTTGGTTATGATTGGCGAGATAAAAATAAAATGACAACAATCTTAGGTATTCATTTATGTTTACTTGGAATTGGTTCTTTCTTATTAGTTATCAAAGCAATGTATTTAGGTGGTGTTTATGATACATGGGCGCCGGGTGGTGGTGATGTTAGATTCATTACAACTCCGACTTTAAATCCAATTGTTATTTTTGGTTACGTTTTCCGTTCACCGTTTGGTGGTGACGGTTGGGTTGTTGCCGTTAATAATATGGAAGATGTTGTAGGTGGCCATATTTGGGTTGGTATTTTATGTATTACAGGTGGTATCTGGCATATCTTTACAAAACCTTTTGCATGGGCTCGTCGTGCATTTGTTTGGTCTGGAGAAGCGTACCTTTCATATAGTTTAGCTGCTATCTCATTAATGGGTTTCACAGCTGCTTTATACGCTTGGTATAACAATACTGCTTACCCTAGTGAATTATATGGTCCAACTGGTCCTGAAGCATCACAAGCGCAAGCATTTACTTTCTTAGTTCGAGATCAACGTTTAGGTGCGAATGTATCTTCTGCACAAGGTCCAACTGGTTTAGGAAAGTATTTAATGCGTTCACCTAGTGGTGAGATCATCTTTGGTGGTGAAACAATGCGTTTTTGGGATTTACGTGCCCCATGGGTTGAACCTTTACGTGGTCCAAATGGATTAGATATCAACAAAATAAAAAATGATATTCAACCATGGCAAGAACGTCGAGCTGCTGAATATATGACACATGCGCCATTAGGTTCGTTAAATTCAGTAGGTGGTGTTGCAACGGAAATTAACTCAGTGAACTACGTTTCTCCGCGTTCTTGGTTATGCTGTTCACACTTCTTCTTAGCTTTCTTCTTCTTAATTGGTCACTGGTGGCATTCTGGTCGTTCTCGAGCAGCAGCAGCAGGTTTTGAAAAAGGTATTAATCGTGCAAACGAACCTGTTCTTTCTATGCGTCCAATTGATTAATAATTAAAATATTTTTATCCAGTTAATATTTTCTGGATAAAAATGTTTTATAGTTAAATTTTTTTATTTTTCCTACAATTTAAATAAATCAAGGTTGTAAAAGTGGGTTACCTGGGACTCGAACCCAGAACAAATCGGTTAAAAGCCGAGTACTCTACCATTGAGTTAGCAACCCTTTATTTATATTAACATGAAAGTAGCTAAATATTAAAGTATTTAATCTAAAAATTTTTATATAAACTATACTAATAACAATTAAAATATTATTATAAATAATATTTTTACTTTATTGTTTTTAAAGTAGAATTACTAATAACATTATAGATTATTTTGTTATTTGAAATTTTAATAAAAATTTAAATATTAAGGATTTTAAAAATGACTAATTGGCAAGTAATAGGTCAAATAATAGCAACTGGTGCTATCATGTTATCAGGTCCAGCAGTAATTGTATTATTAGCTATAAAAAAAGGTAATCTTTAATTCATTACTTATATAAGTTCATAATTATAAAAAGTTTTAAGGAATATATATATATATATGATAACAGCTTTAACTAGTTTATTAGTTCTAATTTCGTTAGGTTTAATTGTAGCCGTTCCAGTAGCGTTAGCGACTCCAGGAGAATGGGAAAATTCAAAAGGTACATTTAATAAAGTTTTTCAAGCTTGGGTAGGTCTTGTTATCGTAATTGCGGCTGCAGATGGAATTACATCATCAATTTAGTTAACTTGGAAATTATAGTTTACACTATAATTTCTAGGCTAACCTAAACTATTGACAGATAAAAATAATTTATATATAAATAGTTTATTATTAAACAAAGTTATGCGGGCATAGCTCAGTGGTAGAGCGCAACCTTGCCAAGGTTGATGTCGCGCGTTCGAATCGCGTTGCCCGCTTTACCGATTTTAAAAATCGGTAATAAGAGCCCCCATCGTCTAGAGGCCTAGGACAGCTCCCTTTCACGGAGCAGACAGGGATTCGAATTCCCTTGGGGGTATCATTTTCCTAATTCAAAATATTTATTATTGTTGCTAATCGATATTTTATTGACAAGAGACGCATAAAATTTTTATTATTACTTTAGTAATTAGTTTTTGCTATATAATTGAATGTTATTAATATATTTTTAACAAATATATTAAAAACAAACAATAAAAAATTAAAACTTGATTTCTGAGATATTTATCAAAAATTAAATATAATATTAGAAATGTCAACAAATATAGAAAGTACAAGAAATATATTATTAACAATATTGGATCTTATTTGGTATAAAGTACAGTATATTACAACTCATGGGTTCACAATCGAAGAATTTCAACAAGCAATGTTGGTTCTGTGTTTTATTCGCTTTATTATTTATTCGAAAAAATATAATATAATTACATCGGCTAAAATATGTGCTATTGGTTTCATATCCTGCATTCTTTGGGCAATGGCTCTTAATGATTGTATAGGTATATATTATCCAAGTTTAGCATTTCACCCATTACTTCGAAATATATACCAAGAAGAAATTAATTATCGAGAAGTTGCATTAGCGAGTGCTGGTGACAGATTATTAGATGATTTAGTAAGACAGACTAGTACACATAATAGTAGTAGTTTCAGTATTTCTGAAATTATGGTATCGTTTTTTGCAAGATTACCATCTTCCATTTCTAGTTTAACAGATCCTATATATATTTTTCTAAAACGTGACCTTTTTGAAACCTGTACGAAATTCTATAAAACTAACCTAAGACATTTAGTTTCTATTTTTGTATATGTTGGCTGTGTTAGAGTAGGGAAAAAATATTGCCCATACCATATTAGATGGCATTTTACATTTATAACTTTATATAACACTTTTGTACCTTATCTTTTCTCGTGTACAATGAGAGCGCGAAGTTTTTTATATAATGTTTTAATTCCGGAACAACGTTTTGAGGAAGCAGAAAATATGGAGTTATATATCGGAGCATGGGTTTTTGTTCATATTACTTTTTTAATGGTTGCAATGATTCACGCATTATTTTCGCAATATTTTTATATACCTTTTCTAACCTATAGTGTTGAATTACATGTTGGAAAACGTCCGAAAAAAAGTATGTATAGTGGCGGATATACAGCTTGGCAAGATGATTTCAACTTCTTTAATATTAGATTAAGAGATACACTACGCCTATGGTGGGGATTTTTAGGGAAGGGTACGAAAAGTCAGGGTCGAAGAAAAAATAAGTAAAACTATTTTCGATAGTTAGTATTTACATCATAACGCTATTCAAATTTACTATTTCTAAACGAATTGAATTCATTTGGAAATAGTAAATTTATCGGTTATAGTGAAGAACCTAATCCTGAGTACGATCCATATATAAATAGACTAACTACTGTAAGAGCTGCTAAACCACCAACTAAACCTACAAGCCATAAAGGAATTCGACCAGTATTCGACATAAAAAACTCCTAATTCTAATTGTTAATTGAAAAAATAACTTGAAAATAATACAGCTAAGACAAAGATCAATAGAAGTCCCCAAAAAAGAGAAGTTCGGTTTAATTCTACTGCTTGTTTGTTAGGATTTGGACCTGTCATAAATTTTACCCCTTTTCTATATAATTAATTTATCTTTGAATAAATTGCATTGCTGTAATTCCACCTATGAAAAATACAGTTGGAATTGCTAACCCATGAATTGTAAGCCAACGGAAAGTAAAAATTGGGTATGCGACAGGCTGATTAACATTTTTTGACATAAATTTTACCTTTTATAAACCTTTAGTTAAATCTTCTAATTCTTGTTTCGCACTAAAACGGTCATTCACTAATGGAACTTGTTGACGATCTTGTGTAAAGTATTCATTTGGACGTGGTGTACCAAATACATCGTATGCTAACCCTGTACTTACAAATAACCATCCAGAAACAAAAAGAGACGGAATAGTTATACTATGAATAATCCAGTATCTTACACTAGTTATAATATCTGAAAACGGACGTTCACCGGTAGATCCACCAGACATAATTTCGTATTCTCCTATCTATAAAAATTATTGTTACTCATTCTAAAGTTTTAATTTTGTCCAAGAGCGAGCAGGGAGAATCGAACTCCCATCATTAGCTTGGAAGGCTAAGGTTTTACCACTAAACTATGCCCGCATAAATTTATTATAAAATCATGCGGGGATTAAAAGCAATAAAATCTCATAAATTTTCTAATTTCAAATCTAAAAATTTAGCTAAATCTGAAGCTTCTTCTTCTAAATTTGAAATGCTAGTAGGCTGTTCCACAGACGTAATAGGAATTCTTCGTTCATCTTTTAAACATAAGTAAATAGTTCTTTTTGGATTGAGACCTTCTGAGATCTTAATTCCAATTGATTTAATACTATTTAATGGATACGTTAAAAGAACATTTCGATTTTTTCCTGGAAACCCTTTTCTTACAATCTTTATCAAATTATCGATTTTATTATATTCATTATAACCACCACCAATATCCCAGATTAAAGTTAGAAAGATATAAATGCTTACAGAAAAACTAAGTGTCCCATAAAAAATCATTACAATCCCTTGAGGGATAAATACTAATTCAGTAGAATTAGAAAAGGGTAATAAATTTATTTTTAAATAACTTGAACACCCTGCTAATAAAAAACTAATACCTCCAATAAAAAGAAAAAAGGTCCAGAAGTAATTACTAAAACGTCTAGATCCAACAATTTTATCTTGACGAATATTTCCTTGCATTTTTTCTGATCTGATAAAAAATTAAATTAATTTAATTGCTTTTAATCCTAAGAATAAACCTAGAGAAAGGGTAAAACAAAACCCTATCAATAAAAAATAGTCAATAATAAGTACCATAAATATCTTTTTGTATTATAAAAATCAAATTTATAAAAATTTTTGTATATATTAGTATATATTATATAATAATCTATATTAAAATTTTGGTTGGTAAAAATTTTGATTGATTTATTAAATATCAGAGACTAACTAAAACTTTTATTACTAATTATATTAAAATTTACGTTATTTTTATGGCTAATTTTATAAAACCTTATAACGATGATCCATTTGTAGGACATTTAGCAACGCCTATTACATCATCATCAGTGACTCGAGCTCTTTTAAAAAATTTACCAGCATATCGTTTCGGATTAACCCCTCTACTACGTGGGTTAGAAATTGGCTTAGCACACGGTTATTTTTTAATAGGACCATTCTTTAAGCTAGGACCGTTAAGAAATTCTGATGTTGCTTTATTAGCAGGTTTTGTTTCAACAATTGGATTAATTCTTATTTTAACATTGGGTCTTACAATTTACGGTATTGCCGTATTTGGACAAGCGAAAACTGAAATCGATGGACGTTCTAATAATCTACAGACAAAAAAAGCTTGGGATCAATTTAAAGGTGGATTTTTTGTTGGGGCATGCAGTAGTGCAGGTTTTGCTTTTATTTGTTTATCAAGTATACCGACTATTCTTTCAAGATAAAAAATTTAAAGTTCATATATGTTTAATGAATTGATTTTACCAAAATCTATTTGTTAAACATATATGAACTTTAAATTTTTTCTGTTATAAAAGAATCACCGATTTAAAAAATAAAACACTCGATTAACATTTTTTATTGAAAATAATATCTTTTAAAGTTATAATACTATTATATAAATATACAAATATTTTTATCTTAACTTTTTCTTAATATAAAAAATTAAAACAATGAATACACAACTCACAAATTCTGTAAATTTGCAAGAAGAATATACTAAAACAGAGATAGCTAAAATCCTGAATTTATTAGATGAAGAATTAGTTGGCTTAGCCCCTGTTAAAGCAAGAATTCGCGAGATTGCTGCTTTATTATTAATCGATAAACTAAGACGGAATCTGGGCATTACAGCAGGAAGCCCTGGGTTACATATGTCTTTTACTGGTAGTCCGGGGACAGGAAAAACAACCGTGGGACTAAAAATGGCTGATATTCTATATCAATTAGGATATGTTAAACAAGGTCATTTATTAACAGTTACTAGAGATGATCTAGTTGGACAATATATTGGTCATACAGCACCTAAAACGAAAGAGGTTTTAAAAAAGGCTATGGGTGGTGTACTTTTCATTGATGAGGCTTATTACTTATACAAACCTGATAATGAAAGAGACTATGGTTCTGAAGCAATTGAAATTCTTTTACAGGTTATGGAAAACCAACGTGATGATTTAGTTGTAATTTTAGCTGGGTATAAAGAACCGATGGATAAGTTCTATGAATCTAATCCTGGTTTATCATCTCGAATTGCAAACCATATAGATTTTCCAGATTATACTACTGATGAATTGTTTAAAATTGCTAAAATGATGTTAGAAGAACAGCAATATCAATTAACTGTAGAAGCAGAAAACGCTTTAACAGATTACATCAATAAACGTAAAGAAAAACCTTTATTTGCTAATGCTCGAAGTATAAAAAATGCTTTAGATCGTGCTAGAATGCGTCAAGCAAACAGAATTTTCGATAGTCGTGGTCAAGTTTTAACAAAAAAAGACTTAGTCAATATTGAAGCACAAGATATTTTACAAAGTACAGTTTTCAATGTGTAAATAGAAAGGTTAAAAACTGTATTTGTGAATCAATTTCTATAAAAATATATTATTATGAGTTTACTGATTATTGGTGGTACTGGTACATTAGGACGTCAAATTGTCTTGCAAGCCTTAACAAAAGGTTATAAAGTTCGTTGTTTAGTGAGAAACTTAAGAAAGGCAAATTTTTTAAAAGAATGGGGTGCAGAATTAGTTTATGGTGATTTAGTATCACCTGAAACGATACCTTCATGTTTACGGGGTATTACGGCTGTCATAGATGCTTCTACAAGTCGTCCTTATGACTTATCCACAATGAAAGAAGTTGATTGGGATGGAAAATTAGCTTTAATTGAAGCTTCGAAAGTTGCAAATGTTCAACATTTTATTTTTTGTTCGGTTTTAAATCTAGAGCAATTCCCAAATATTCCGTTGTTAGCAATGAAACAAAGTGTTGAGATAAAATTAATTGAATCTGAGATTCCTTATACAATTTTCAGATTAACAGGTTTTTATCAGGGTTTAATTGAACAGTACGCAATTCCAATTTTAGAAAATTTACCTATTTGGATAACCAATGAAAAAACTTGTGTTTCATATATGGATACACAAGATATAGCTAAATTTTGTCTGCAAGCATTGCAGCTTCCAAAAACAAAAAACCAAATTTTCTTTTTAGGTGGGCCAAAAGGATGGTTGTCATCAGAAATCATTAAATTATGTGAGCAATTAGCTGGTCAGTCTGCACAAGTGAAAACAATTTCAGTCGCTATTTTAAAATTCTCAAGTCAAATTCTCGGATTTTTTGAATGGGGACAAAATATTAGTGATCGATTAGCGTTTGCAGAAATCTTAAATGTCGAAAATAATTTTTCTAAATCAACTTTTGATCTATATAAAACATTTAAAATAGATCCGAGTGAAATAATACAATTAGATGATTATTTCCTAGAGTACTTCATTAGGTTACTTAAACGACTAAAAGATATTAATTTTGAAGATGTTCAAAAACAAAAAAATCTAGTTATTTAAATAATTCTATGAATTATACAAGCTTTATTATTAAAATTTTAAAGGAACCTGAGCAAACATTTTTGCAAAATAACATTATTGTTACAAAAATGTTTGTTAAATTCGTTTCCCCGCGGATGAAAACTTTCAACATAAAAGATACGTTTCAAATTTCAATTTGGGAAAATTCATCTTATGAAACAATAAAATATTATCAACCAAATGATTATATTGTTATAGAGGGATATATTTCTTTAAGGCCTAATTTTAGCCTATCGAATGAAACTTCTAAAATAGATAAACAAGTTGAGGTTTCAGTTTTCAAACATTATCCTTTTCTTCTAATATAATAATTTGATATAGTATGTTTAAAATATTTTATTTGTTTAATTAAATAATTCAGAATTAAAATATTTTAGTATAATTAATATTATTAGAATAAGTTCCTAGGAAAAATTTAATGTTAACTTTAAAAATTTTAGTTTATACAACTGTTATCTTTTTTGTTTCTTTATTTATTTTTGGTTTTCTTTCAAGTGATCCATCAAGAAACCCGAATCGGAAAGATCTTGAATAATTTAGTCATATTCGTTAAATATTTAACGAATATGAGTTTATTTAAACATATATATTATTTTGTATTTTGATAATTAATTATTGATTTAATAAAAAACTAAAAAAATTTAATTTTTTATTAAAAAGTAAACTATTATATAGTTAACTCTATTCTTATGAAAATTTTTACTAAAAAACTTAAATTTTTATCTTATTTCAATGAAACGTTTAAATTTAATTACTTTACTTATCGGACTTTTAGTTTTATTTACTCCCAAACAAGCTTTCGCGGAAATAGGTGGTCTAACTAAATGTAGTGAATCCGCTGCATTTAGTAAAGGATTCAAATCAAGCGTTAAAAAGTTAGAACAAAGACTTGCAAAATATGAAAGTGGATCTCCGGCGGCGTTAGCTTTAGAGCAGCAAATTGAACGGACGAAAGCACGTTTTGATAAATATAGTCGTTCTAAATTATTATGTGGTGCAGACGGTTATCCTCATTTAATTGCAGATGGAGATTGGAGTCATGCTGAAGAATTTATTCTTCCTGGATTTGGCTTTATTTATATCTCTGGTTGGATTGGTTGGGTAGGTAGAAAATATTTACGTGCTGTAAGTACTACAAAAAATCCGGCTGAAAGTGAAATTATTATTAATGTCCCTTTAGCTCTAAAAATAATGACTACTGGTTATATTTGGCCTATTTCAGCATGGCAGGAATTAATAAGTAAAGAGTTAATTGCACCTAAAGACGAGATCACAGTTTCACCACGCTAACTTTATTTCCTTAATAATTTTAATTAAAAGAACTTATTCGAATTATATGAACGATTTTCAAAAATATTTATCAACGGCTCCCGTATTGTTAACTCTATGGATGACCTTTACTGCTGGTTTTATAATCGAAACAAATCGATTTTTCCCTGATATGTTAGGTTTATATTTTTAAAAAACTATTAAAAAGAGTAGATTAAAAAACTGCTCTTTTTAATAGTTTTTAATAACGTTTATCCAAATTTACCAGATGTTGATGCTATAACAAAAGCAGCGTATGTTAAAATAAAACCAACTGTAAAATGGGCTAAACCCACTAAACGTGCTTGCACAATTGAAAGAGCAACTGGTTTATCTCTCCAACGAACTAAATTTGCTAAAGGTGTACGCTCATGAGCCCAAACTAATGTTTCTATTAATTCTTGCCAATATCCTCGCCAAGAAATTAAGAACATAAATCCAGTTGCCCATACTAAATGAGCAAATAAGAACATCCAAGACCAAACGGATAAATTATTCATACCAAATGGATTATACCCATTGATTAGCGGAGAAGAATTTAACCATAAATAATCTCTTAACCATCCCATAATATAATTTGATGACTCGTTAAATTGACCAGGATTACCACCCCAAATTGTCATATGTTTCCAATGCCAGTAGAAAGTTACCCATCCAATCGTGTTTAGCATCCAAAACATTGCAAGATAGAAAGCATCCCATGCTGAGATATCACAAGTTCCACCACGTCCAGGACCATCACAAGGGAAACTGTAACCAAAGTCTTTTTTATCAGGCATTAGTTTTGAGCCACGTGCATCTAAAGCACCTTTAACTAAAATTAATGTTGTTACATGTAAACCAAGTGCGATTGCATGATGAACTAAAAAATCACCAGGTCCAATTTGTAAAAACAAGTCGTTTTTATTATTATTAATAGCTTCTAACCAACCAGGTAACCATACCTGACTACTAGCAATAGTAGCTGGGTTTTCAGGAGATGCTAATAGAACATTAATTTGATAAACAGCTTTTCCTGAAGCAGATTGTACAAATTCGGCAAATAAAGGCTCAAATAGAATTTGTTTTTCTGGTTGTCCAAAAGCTACAACAGTATCATTATGAATATATAAACCCAATGTATGGAAACCCAAGAATAATGAAGCCCAACTTAAGTGAGAAATAATAGCCTCTTTATGTTCTAACATACGTGCTAAAACATTATTCTTATTTACCTCTGGATCATAATCTCTGACAAAGAATATTGCTCCATGTGCAAAAGCCCCTACCATTAAAAAGCCAGCAATATATTGATGGTGTGTATATAATGCCGCTTCTGTCGTAAAATCTTTTGATAAGAAAGCATAAGGTGTTAAAGAATATATATGTTGAGCAGTTAAAGATGTTGCAACTCCTAAACAAGCTAAAGCTAATCCTAGTTGAATATGTAATGAGTTAGTAATTGTCTCAAATAAACCAACATGACCTGCTCCTAGACGACCCCCTGGAGGACGGTGAGCGTCTAAAATTTCTTTCATATTATGACCAATACCAAAGTTTGTTCGGTACATATGTCCGGCAATAATAAATACAACAGCAATTGCTAAATGATGGTGAGCCATATCACTTAACCATAGTGATTGTGTTTCTGGATGAAAGCCACCTAAGAATGTTAAAATTGCAGTCCCTGCTCCTTCACTTGTTCCATATACATGATTTGCACTATCTGCATTACTAGCATATACAGTCCAATCTCCTGTAAAGAATGGAGTTAAACCAGCTGGATGTGGTGGTGTTGTTAAAAAATTATCCCAACCAACATGTACGCCGCGAGAAATTGGAATCGCAACATGAACTAAGTGACCTGTCCATGCTAATGAACTTACACCTAATAAACCAGATAAATGATGGTTTAAACGAGATTCATTATTTTTAAACCAAGCAAGACTTGGTCTGAATTTTGGTTGTAAATGTAGCCATCCTGCAAATAACAATACACAAGAAAGTATCAATAATCCTAGTGAACCACGATAAAGTTCTTGGTTTGTTCTAAACCCGATTGTATACCACCATTGATAAACACCAGAAAAAGAGATATTAACTGGGTAAGTGTTACCTTTACTAAATGCTTTAATTGCTGATTCACCAAAATGTGGATCCCAAATAGAATGAGCAATTGGTCTTGTCTTTAACGGGTTTTTTACCCATTGTTCAAAATTACCTTGCCATGCGACATGAAATAAATTTCCTGAAGTCCATAAGAAAATTACAGCTAAATGTCCGAAATGAGATGCGAAAATCTTCTGGTAGAGATTTTCTTCGGTCATGCCATCGTGAGCTTCTAAATCATGAGCAGTAGCTATTCCATACCAAATTCTTCGCGTTGCTGGATCTTGTGCAAGGGCTTGGCTAAACTTTGGAAATTTAGTTGCCATAATTTTTAGATGCCTATTTTATAAATGATAGTTATAAATAAAATAAATTTTATAAATGAAAAGAACTCTTAAATTTTAACTTATAGAAATTGAACGTGCTAAGAAGAATGACCAAGTTGTACCAATTCCACCAAGTAAATAATGGGCTAAACCTACTGCACGGCCTTGTGTAATACTTAATGCACGAGGTTGAATCGCCGGTGCAAAATTTAATTTGTTATGAGCCCAAACAATCGATTCAATTAATTCTTGCCAGTAACCACGTCCACTAAATAAGAACATTAAACTAAATGCCCAAATAAAATGAGCTCCTAGGAATATTAAACCATATGCAGATAATGCTGAACCATATGATTGAATTACTTGCGATGCTTGTGACCATAAGAAATCACGTAACCAACCATTTATTGTAATTGAACTTTGTGCGAAGTTACCACCTGTAATGTGTGAAATACTACCATCCGGAGAAATACTTCCCCAAACATCAGATTGCATTTTCCAACTAAAATGGAAGATTACAACTGAAATTGAATTATACATCCAAAATAATCCTAAAAAGACATGATCCCAGCTTGAACTTTGACAAGTTCCTCCTCGACCTGGACCATCACAAGGGAATCTGAAACCTAAATTCGCTTTATCTGGTATTAATTTCGAACTACGGGCATATAAAACACCTTTTAATAAAATTAAGACAGTAACATGAATGGTAAATGCGTGGATATGATGTACCATAAAATCTGCTGTTCCCAATTTTATTGGCATCATCGCAATTTTTCCTCCTACTCCAATAACGTCACCACCAAAAGCATAACTGGTTGTAGCTAAAGCATTAGGAGCAGTTGTTCCCGGAGCTAATAAATGGATATTTTGTATCCATTGAGCAAAAATTGGTTGTAACTGAATTGCTTTATCTGAAAACATGTCTTGAGGTCGACCTAATGCTCTCATTGTATCATTATGAATATAGAATCCAAATGCATGACAACCTAAGAAAATACAAACCCAATTTAAATGTGAAATGATTGAGTCACGGTGTCTTAATACACGATCTAACAAATTATTGTAATTATTTGCAGGAGTATAATCGCGAACCATAAAAATTGCACCATGAGCTGCACCACCAACTACACAAAATCCCCCAATCCACATATGATGAGTGAATAAAGATAATTGTGTTGCATAATCTGTTGCTAAAAAAGGATAAGGCGGCATAGCATACATATGGTGAGCAACAATAATACTTAAAGATCCCATCATTGCTAAATTTATTGCTAACTGGGCATGCCAAGATGTTGTTAAAATTTCATATAACCCTTTATGACCTTCTCCGGTAAATGGTCCCTTATGAGCTTCTAAAATTTCTTTCATACTGTGACCAATACCCCAGTTTGTTCGATACATATGACCAGCAATGATAAACATTACTGATAATGCTAAGTGATGGTGAGCAATATCAGTTAACCATAAACCGCCTGTTATCGGATTTAATCCACCTTTAAATGTTAAAAAATCTGAGTATTGATTCCAATGGCCTGTGAAGAAAGGGGCTAATCCGTAGCTAAAACCTGGATATAGTTGTGCCATTAGTTCTCGATTAATAAGAAATTCGTGTGGCAATGGAATCTCTTGTGGAGCTACACCTGCATCCAATAACTTGTTAATAGGTGATGCTATATGAATTTGATGACCAGACCATGATAAACAACCTAAACCTAGTAAACCGGCTAAGTGATGATTCATCATTGATTCAGCGTTTTGGAACCACTCTAATTTTGGAGCTGCCTTATGATAATGGAACCAGCCAGCAAATAACATAACTGCAGACATAAACAAGCCACCTAATGCAGTCCAATATAATTCAACTTCACTTGTAATACCTTCTGCCCGCCACATTTGGAACCATCCTGATGTTGTTTGAACACCTTGGAAGTTTCCGCCAACATCAGCGTTTAAAATTTCTTGACCAACAATTGGCCAAACAACTTGTGAACTTTGTTTTATACCAATTGGATCTGATAACCATGCAGAATAATTAGAAAAATACGCACCATGGAAGTGCATACCACTTATCCATAAGAATATGATCGCTAACTGACCAAAATGTGCACTAAAAATTTTTCGAGAAACCTCTTCTAACGAACTCGTTTGACTATCAAAATCATGAGCATCCGCATGTAAATTCCAAATCCATGTAGTTGTTTTCGGACCTTTAGCTAATGTTCTTGAAAAATGTCCTGGTTGTGCCCATTTCGCGAAACTAGTTTCTACAGCGTCTTTTTCGACAAAAACTTGTACATTTTTTGTTCGACGCTCTGTTGAACTTATTGCCATTTAGTTTCTCCTTTAGGGAGACAAAAATCTATGAAACTCTCATAATGAAAAAATAAGCAGTTAGGTTTTTTGTTTATTAAATATGAGTTTTCAATATAATATTATAACTGGTTTTTTTAAAAAATATTATTTATTATTTTAAATTTTTATTATTATTAAATAATATTTAGGTTAAAATCCTATTGTAGACAATTTAAGTTATAAAACAACTTAAATATTTAATTAAAAAATAAAAGTGAGATTTTTATGGTTAGTCGAGGTTCAACAGTTCGAATTCTTAGAAAAGAATCTTACTGGTATAATCAAATTGGAACAATTGCCACTGTTGATCAAAGTGGAATTCGTTATCCCGCAGTAGTTCGATTTGAAAATGTAAATTATAGCGGAACAAATACAAATAACTTTGCGCTTAATGAATTAGTTGAAGTAGAAGCACCAAAATCAAAATAAGCTATGATTTTAATAAAAAGCTTTTAAAGAATTAATTCGATAAAATGAGTGTCATTTTCCATAATGTCATAATATTTATCGAATTATTCTATATTCTAATTAAAATTTAACAATCTGGTATATGAGAAGTGGACCTCAAATTGGAAAGTCAGCCCCTAATTTTTTAACTGTCGGTGTTTATAAGAAAAAATTAGGAAAAATTCGTCTTTCAGATTATCGCGGTAAAAAATACGTCATTCTTGTTTTTTATCCAGCTAATTTTACGCCGGTTTCTCAGACTGAACTAATTGAACTGAATAATCGTATTAAAGAATTTAGAAAACTCTCTGCTCAAATTTTAGCCATTTCGAATGATACCCCATTTTCCCACTTACGTTGTCTTCTATCTAGTCGTGAAGAAGGTGGATTACAAGATTTAAAATATCCATTAGTCTCTGACTTAACAAAAACTATTACAAATGATTATAATCTACTTACAGATGATGGAATGGCTTTTCCTGGATTATTTATTATTGACAAAGAAGGGGTGATTCAATATTATACAGTTAATAATTTATTATGTGGAAGAAGTATCAATGAAATACTTCGAGTTTTAAAATCGATCCAATATGTTAAACAAAATCCAGGTTATGCATGTCCTGTTGATTGGAAACATGGTGATAGGATTTTGTATTCACACCCTTTAAAATCAAGAATTTATTTTAAAGAATCTTACTCTTCTGAAAAATTTTGAAATTTTATGCTTAAATTAAAAAACAGAAAATCAGCTCAAAAACGTTACAAAAAAACGGGTACTGGAAAATTTTTACGTCGTCATGCTTATAAAGGTCATCTTTTAATGCATAAATCGAACAAACAGAAACGTAAATTATCGCAAAGACTTTGTGTCAGTGCTAGTGATAGTCAACCTATAAAATTAATGTTACCGTATTAAAATAGATGGTTAGAGTTAAACGAGGAAATGTAGCCAAGAAACGTAGAAAGAAAATATTAAAACTTGCAAAGGGTTACCGTGGTGCCCATTCTCGACTTTTTCGAGTAGCAAACCAACAAGTAATGAAAGCATTAAAGTACTCTTATGTTGGAAGAAAACAAAAGAAACGTACTTTTAGAAAACTTTGGATTACACGTATTAATGCAGCTTCTAAGTTAAATGGTTTGTCTTACAGCAAGTTAATTCATAATTTTAAAAAATCAAATATTGATCTGAACAGAAAAATATTATCACAAATTGCTGTTCTAGATAGTCAAACATTTACTAAATTAGTAACACTTTCAAAAATTTAATTTAAAATTGAAAAATTTTACTTTTAATCTAACTTTTTAAGCTTATGTTAAATATTCTAACTATAATATAAGTTAGAAAGTTAGTATTATTTCATTTATGAACATTGATCAGGATTTAGATAAACTAATTGAAAATCTACCGTTTTTTATTCAAGAAAAACTAAAAAATCATCCGAAAAAAGATAAGCTTATTGAAATTATAATAGATTTAGGACGTCGTCCAGAAGCTCGTTTTACAACCGGACCAGAATATTTATCGCAAAAAATAATCTCGTGGCAAGATATTGATTATCTAACTAAACGTATTAATGAATTCAGTGATGAAAATCGAGCAGGAATTGATCGAACTCTTCATAGGATAAGTTGTATTCGAAATCGTCAATATTTAATAACTGGATTAACTTGTCGAATTGGAAGGGCGGTTTTTGGAACTATCAGTATAATGCGTGATTTACTTGAGTCTGACCAATCTATTTTAATCTTAGGAAAACCAGGTGTAGGTAAAACTACTATTATTCGGGAAATTGCGCGAGTACTTTCAGATGAAATGGAGAAACGGGTAATCATTGTTGATACGTCTAATGAAATTGCTGGGGATAGTGATATCCCTCATTCGGGGATTGGTCGAGCTAGACGTATGCAAGTTTCAAAGACAGAGTTTCAACACCAAATAATGATAGAAGCAGTTGAAAACCATATGCCGGAAGTAATAATTATTGATGAAATTGGAACAGAATTAGAAGCACTTGCTGCTCGGACTATTGCAGAAAAAGGTGTTCAACTTGTTGGTACAACTCACGGAAGCTCTTTGAAAAATTTAATTAAAAATCCTTCTCTATCTGATTTAATTGGTGGTATTCAGTATGTCACGTTAAGTGATGAGGAAGCTAAAAGAAGAGGAACTCAAAAAAGTATTTTAGAACGGAAAGCATATCCAGCTTTTCAAATAGCAATTGAAATCAATGAGCAAGACTCCTGGACAATTCATGAGAATGTACTCAATTCTATTGATTCTCTTTTACGCGGGGATTCTTTAACTCTACAAGTTCGACATCCACTTATAAATCGGAAAACAAATATAAAATATAAAAAAGTTAAAAAAAATTTACTTTCACCTTTAAAAAATTCTAATAATATCAAAAATATAATTTTATCTAATTCCAATAATTGGACAATTTTAAATCAAAAAACTCAGATACGGTCTAAAAATCTAAGAGTTCAAAAATTGATAATTTACCCTTACTCTCTTTCCAATAGTTTAGTCAAAGAAGCTGGCTGTAAATTAGGGTTTAAACTTTTATTAACAAAAGAAGTTAAAAAGGCGACAATTATTATTGGTCTAAAAAAACACCTAAAACATAATTTTAAATTAAGAAGATTAGCAGAAAAAAGAAATATTACGGTTTTTAATTTAAACCAAAGTAGTATTTACCAATTAACAAAGTTGTTTCGATCATTAATTTCTTAATTGTCTGTTTGAAATCCTGAAAATTATATTATATAATATAGGGTAACTATACACAAAATTATATTACGTAATTATATAGTATATAGTATATAAAAATCTATAAAGGAGAATATTACTATGTCTGAAGATACATTAACAAAACTACAAAACATCGTTGGTCTTCAATTAGGTATTGAACCAAGTAAGGTTCGACCAGAAGCAGACTTTTCAAAAGAATTAGGTGCAGATTCTCTAGATGTTGTTGAATTAGTTATGGCTATTGAAGAAGCTTTTGAAGTTGATATTGATGATGAAGCAGCTGGAAATATTTTTACGGTTCAAGATGTTTTAAATTATATTGAAGACATTAAAAAGTAAATTGTTTTTCTAACAGAAAGCACTTAATATTTGATCGTGCAATTCATGCAATCTAAAATATCTTTGTTTTTAGATTGCGTGTCTAACTGGTCTTAGTGTTTAAAAGTTACTTAAAAAATAAAGAGTATTTTTAATCTATGAGAAGTGTTAATAAATTTTAATTTAACTAATCCCCATAAAATATCTTATAGATAACCACTAATTTTAAAGAACCTATATTTTTGAAGATCTCTTATAAACGAACTAGTAAGATTTTTATCATCTAATTTCAAGTTGAATCGGTTTGATAGAAAATTAAAATAACTGTTTGATTTTAAACTAAAAACTAAAACGTCGAGAATAGAAATAAAAGGTTGCTAAATTAAACTTTCTTATGATATAGTGATTTATAGTTCTTTTTTCAGGATAAAAATAAAATAGTTTTAAGTTTATCGGGATATAGCTCAGTTTGGTAGAGTACCTGCTTTGGGAGCAGGGTGTCATAGGTTCAAATCCTATTATCCCGAATTTTAGAGATTTTTCTATACGTATTCCAGTATATTATTTTTTAATATATTGTTTGCATAATCAAATCAATTTCTTGAAAGGAGGTAATATATGATGATTACTCTGCAATTGGATACTCTATTTTCTTCTAATCATCTTATCGCAACTGTTGGTACAGACTCAATAAAAAATTATCCAGAAATCTTTTTTCCAAAAGGGTTAAGTTTTAATCCACCTTTGTTAACTTTTTATAAAGATAATATTGAAGGATATTATAATTTTCTCATCATACAAAAAAATGCCATATTTTTACCTAATTGGTTGTCAGAAATCATTCAAATTTTTTCTAATCAGAACGTAGATACTACAGTTTTACGCACAATTCAAGAATGGGCATTTGGACTTTTAAATAAATTTAGAATATTATGTGAAATAAGAGCAGCACTTTGGTGGTGGTTAATGTTTAATCCATATCAACAACCATTTAATACTCTAAGAATATTAACTGAATGGTACTTAACATCTTTAACTGGTATCTTCCCGATTATTATGGGAATTGATATTGGTCCAACTATTGCTATTACTGCACTAGGAGTTTTACTTGATTTATTAAATAGGTTAGTTTTTACAATGCCATACCTTCCAAGCGAAGGAGAAAAATTTAACATCGCAAATTTAGATCAATTAGATAACCCTGCATTAGCAGACTTAATTAGTAAGATCGGGGAAGATGTAACCGTATTTCGTTATTTACCATCATTATGGTACAAATATCCGATTCCAGATTCTCTACGCGAATATTGGTATAATAAAAAGCCTGAGATACTGCAATATTTTTTCATAAATTACGGGAACTTAGGAATTGATTTTCTTCCTGATAAAATATTACAGTCAGAATATCATAACTTAGTAGGACATTTTTAAATCTGATACTAATTATTAAATATGTACTTCGTTTTTATATTAAAGCACTAAACTTGGTTTTTATTAAACATTTTTAGCTTAATTCATAGACGAATTAAAATAAAAATGTTTAATATTTTTTAATAAAAACTAAAGAATTATAAAAACAAATAGTTTGACATCTTTAATTCTAATACAAGATGATTAAAACTTTAAACAAAAGTTCAAAAAGTATTTAAATTTAAGGAGATTTTAAGAGAGTTTGATCCTGGCTCAGGATGAACGCTGGCGGTATGCCTAACACATGCAAGTCGTACGAGAGTATTTATACTCAAGTGGCGGACGGGTGAGTAACACGTGAGAATTTGCCTTTAGGAGGGGGACAACAATTGGAAACGATTGCTAATACCCCATATGCTTGAGAGTGAAATAGATTTATCTGCCTAAAGAAAAGCTCGCGGCTGATTAGCTAGTTGGTAAGGTAATGGCTTACCAAGGCGACGATCAGTATCTGGTTTGAGAGGACGATCAGACACACTGGAACTGAGACACGGTCCAGACTCCTACGGGAGGCAGCAGTGGGGAATTTTCCGCAATGGGCGAAAGCCTGACGG
>Ga0209713_10000055_pt1 | contig 69952 bp, 80 predicted proteins | sample ArcOceMetagenome_3_FD_187444 | JGI IMG/M metagenome (GOLD analysis project Ga0209713, IMG submission 187444) | Marine eukaryotic phytoplankton communities from Arctic Ocean - Arctic Ocean- Svalbard ARC20M Metagenome (SPAdes) (version 2) | ecosystem: Environmental > Aquatic > Marine > Oceanic...
CGAGACATCTTCACGAACTTCGCCCACTGCATCACTTGTTTGAGTTCGGCCTCTGTTAGGGATGCGAGACGTTCCTCTAATGAACGTGGTTGAGTTGGCCCTGGACCGAAAGTGTTATGGATGAGCTTAAGTAGGTCTGAGCGCTCTTTCGGGGATGCTGACATTAGACCAGACGGATTCGTCGTGTTGTTCATGTTGTTATTCTTTCTGTTGGGGGTGTGGATTTTGTGTACGAACTGTCTGTTTGATCGCTTGATCTGCAGAAGTTGTGAGTATTGGTATCAGTGTGAAATAGAACTGTGAAATAGTCGTAGTTTATCAATGCACTATGAGGTATTCACTTGCGTCAGCGTCGACTAAGTCGTTGATATGTATACAGTAATCAGGCTGTAGCAGGCTGTGCTAAGTAGTAGGTCAAGATTTCACCCAGAGCTAAACGTCCATCTGCTTTGTTGCTTGGTGACTGCGTAAGAAGAAGGTCGTTTTGTACACAGGAGTCGAGCCATTGTGTCAGGCGTGTAGTTACTCCAGCACGATAGAGGTTCTGGGCTCTGCGTGTAGATACAAATAAATCATGCTCGTCTTCATATGCTACGACTAAAGCTGCAGCTAAAAGCGTATGCCATCTATTGGACTTAGCTTTACCAGTACGGGCTAAGACGTCTTTAGCTCGTAAGATCGCTAGAACTGTTTGTGTCTGGTCCCTAAATGACAGTTCATAGCCGTCATATCGGCGCTGGGCTGTTTCTAAGATGGCTAATATGTCTTTCATTTACACACCTCACGCTTTGCATAGGCATCAAAGAAGTCAGCACCTAAGGCAACGTAGCTGTCGCGCATCTGGCGTTGTATGAATAACTGATAGAACACATCAGGATTATTCCTACGAAGAGATTGGTAGTGTGAGAATCTGGGCGGAGGAGTTGCGGGCATAATGCAGCCTTTCATGATAGTATTGGGAAGTTAGAAAGGGCGGCAGAGACAGCGTTGAGCGTGTTTCTTTAGGTGGCTTTCTTATGGACAGTTATACCACAAAACTGTCTCCAAGTCAAGCTTTTAGGCACTAAAAGAATATCCAAAGGTAATAGTTAGTCACTGATATAAAACGATAAATATGTAACTACTTCAGCGGACCCGCTTATAGATTGTAGCCCTTGGGTCCACTGTACCCTGCTTGCCTTTTTCAGTCGTTTCTATGAGCTTCAGGCGTTCAAGAAGCGCTACAGCAGCAAGAGACTTATCCTTCCCACGACCAAGTTCTTTGGCCAGTTCTGCTTGGGGTAAGGCCCATGTATCGCCTACTTCACATCGCAACTTAAACAGCCCGTACAGATGGTAGGTGTCCTTAGCCAACTGCTTATCAGAGTGCCTTAGAATGTCTGACTCAGCTTTGCTTATTGATAGCTCCATAGCTCTAACCTTCTTACTAAAGATAGCCTGTAAAGCAGTCGTCTCTGCTTCAGAAATAGAGCCTTCAAAATGCTCTGATACAAGGGCTTCGATTACATCTACTGTCTGCACCTCAGTACAATCTGTATGAGCTAAAGCCACCGCAGCCTTGAGAACAGCGCTTAATAGATTGTTGTTGTCTATGAACGCCAAACCTTTTTCTGCGTACGAGGCTTCAGTGGCAGCTTTTTTAGCCTGCCTTTTCTTGCTATCAGTCAGGGCTTTACCACGCTTGCGGTGAGTGACCTCCTTACGAAGTCTAATATAGAACTCATCCAAGTCTGATATTTTGCCTTGAAGTAGGCTCAAATATAAAGCGTGAAGTGCCAGTGCCGTGGGGTTCTTAGCATTCCTGGCTCTGTAGCTTGTGTAACTATCAGTCCACTTAAAGGCAGCAGTACTGTGTTCAGAGAAAGCTTCAGCCATTAGTGTACGGTCAGCATTGAAATGGAGATGCCGAATGGCTTCCCACTCGATAAAACGAAGGTATATTCGTGCATTCTTGTTCGTTATGTATTTAGGTGACAACAAAAGATCAGGTCCACACAGACTTACTATATGCATAGCATATATGATGTGATTTTCAATACAAGGGGGTAGTGTTATACTTCTAAGTGGCAGCCCGTCTTTGAGACGGGCATCCCTTAATTAGTGATAGTAACCTAGTTATAACTGCTCAAGGAGTTAACTCTTGTTCAGTATAGACTTCTGTTTAACTTAGAGTGTGGAGCACCGCCTTTGGGGCGGTGATTACTCGTAAAGTTATAACTCTATTCAAAGCCCAGAATATAGCTGTGTATGCATAGGTCGAGTAAGAATAAGAAGAGTAATACTAGAATGTTTCTACTCCAATATTCGTATCACTCATCTTAGTTACAACCTTAAAGAAGTGATACTTACCACTATGCAGGCGTTTAGAGAGAGCCAGGTTTGCTAAGAGTATTACTTGTTTGTTGTACTTTATACCCGAAATCCAAATAAACATTTAAATACAGTAAGTTATAGAGATACCACAAAAGGAGCACTTCTGTACAACTAAGGTATTTAGAGGTGCGGCCTCGTTAGCTAACGTGTCGTTTGCAATAGCATTTACAAGCCTAGCATTGGTGTTGAGAAGAAATGGGGATTTATTGTGCTTAGCTGACTCCCTTGCTCCTTCATTGATGCTAGAAAACAGCCCTGCCCGCATCAAGTAAAATTAATCAGACGTTACATACCCTATTCATAGTATTGACTTTTCAAGCTCTTTCGTATTTTGATAATAATATCAACAACTTATGGAAATTCAACCAGGCCATGCAAGATAAAAAAATCATAAAGCTGTTCGACCAGAATGTTGAAATAGTTATTGAAGGTCTTGCAAGTATGTCGGGAAGACCTTTCACGGAAATACTGCAATTGTTAAAGGATAGAAAAACTATAGTAGGTTTGTAGCATTCCTTTGCAACGGCCCCAATAGCAGTAACGATACTATTTGCTAGCTTTAGAAAGACTGTTAATAGATTATGTATTAGTTGGACCATCAAATGGTCAGAAGAAAAAACAAAAATAATATTTTCGATTATTTTGACTTTAGCCACTCTTATTTCAGCAACAACCTTAAGCGCTGAATCAAGCCATGGCGTTAGTCTTTCAGTCTCGTCGATAAGTAATGTTAAAATCGAGGGCCAGCCTTAACAAAGACAGTCAGGCATAAACAAAGTTTAGCTATCTTCGAAGAGTGGAAACAAACCAGAGTATAAGGAGAAAGAGAAGTGTACCCTGTTACAGTGGTAACCCTTCTTTGTATCTATATTCTTTAGTTATCCACTCAAGAAAAGAACTCTTACTATTATGGGGGCGTTTAGAGATGTAACTTAGCCGTAGAGCCTTATCAAAACCCATGTACATACCAGTTGCCATACCATTTGACGTACCGCTTGACGTACCAGGCCGAAGATGGCCGTGCTGAATCTCATTAGGCGTTTTCATTTTAAATAGTTGATATATATAGATATATGAAGAAAGCGTGGGTACGAAAAACGTCTTATAATCTTTTCATACGGGAGTTCAAGTCTCCCCCACGCCACCACTTTTCTCCCTCTCTGTTCTACTGATCCAATTAAATTCAAAGCCGTCTTGTCCTCAGCTTGCCGGTTAGGCCCTCCCAGAAAATTGATGTCTTTCCAGCTGTTGCCAAAGGTGTACTGATTTCGCTATTTGTCTCTGCGAAACTGGCACTACGTTATTGTATTTTTGAGAAGACGATTGTGGATGGTTGCCCCGAGAGAGATTGAGGAACGACAGATGATTTTATGTTGTGGTGAAGCGCTGATTGATATGGTCCCAGTAAAGGGCGTAGACGGACAGGATACTTTTGTGCCGTTGTCAGGTGGCGCGATATTTAACACTGCAATCGCCTTGGGACGCCTTGAGGTTCCTGTGCAGTTGCTTTCTGGCGTCTCAAACGATCTGTTTGGAACACAGTTGGCTGCTGAATTGCAGTCTTCAAATGTTGGAACCGATCTTTTGGTGCGCAGCAAACGCCCGACGACGCTTGCGTTTGTGAAGCTGACAAATGGCCAAGCGCAGTACACATTCTATGATGAAAACTCGGCCGGTCGAATGATGGTGTCAGAGGATCTCCCTGATATTGGCACAGATGTTTCTGCGCTTTATTTTGGCGGTATCAGCCTTTGTGCAGAACCGGCTGCAAGTGCCTATGAGGGCCTTGCAATTGAGGCGTCAGAGCGTGCTGTGCTGATGATCGATCCAAACATTAGAACCAGCTTTATCGAAGACGAAACCGCGTATCGTGCGCGGTTGGATCGTTTGTTGGCTGCTGCTGACATTTTGAAAGTTTCTGACGAGGATTTGGACTGGATTATTCCAACTGACGTTTCGTTTGAAGACAAGGTTGAGCAGCTTCACCAGAATGGTGCGGACATCGTGATCATCACCAAAGGTGGTGATGGTGCTTCTGCTTACATGCGTGGGCAGCCTGTTGTGAATGTTGCTGTCCCTAAGGTCACTGTGGTCGATACTGTGGGCGCGGGCGATACGTTCAACGCTGGGTTCCTTGCACAGCTACACACACTTGGCTGCTTGAACAAAGAAGCTCTTCGTAAGGTGACTGGCGTTGAGATTGAAAAGGCACTGTCTTACGCGGCACGCGTTGCTGGTGTCACTGTTTCTCGCGCAGGTGCTAACCCGCCAACATTAGCTGAACTTAGCTGATCGTTATTACGGTTTGAGAATTTCCTTAGCGACAGTTACGGACTGTCGCTAAGGGTATGGATCCCCAAAAGGCCTTAGTCCTTTTGCAAGGCCCGCAATACTTTATCCAACTGTGCGCCTTGCTTGCTTTTCTTCGCAACGCCGTCCTTTACCAACTTGTAGTAAGCTTCGGGATCATACTGCTGAACGTTCAGTCCCAGTTTCTTTGCGGTTAAAGAACCTGTGGATGAAAGGATCGTGTAGGCGGCAATGTACTGCTCTGTCTGGGTCGAAATCAACGCAGCTTCTGCGTTCAGCAATTCGTTTTCTGCGTTTAAAACATCAAGTGTTGTACGTGCGCCTAAGCTGGCTTCTTCACGCACACCGCGGAAAGCAACGCGTGATGCGCGGATCTGTTGTTGGCTGGCGTTCAGGGCTGCATTTACGCTGCTGTAGAAGGCGTAAGCGTTGGCAACAGATTGCTGCAGGTTGCTACGCACCACATGCAGGTTTGCGCGCGTAGCATCGCGCTGTGCCATTGCACGGCGCACGCCCGAGGAAATTTTACCACCATTGTAAATTGGGCCAGAGACGCCCAACCCTACCGTTACGTTGTTGGTAAAGTCGCCGCTAATCAGATCGTTTTGAGGGCTCAAGGAACCAGTCAGTTTGATCTTTGGCTCAAGGGCGGCTTCGGCGCTTTTGATAGCATATTCTACGGAGGCCACTTGGTGTTGGGCCGTGATCATATCTGGGTGATTGCGCACAGCCTGGGATTGGGCGGAGACGACATTGCCACTGATACGAGGTAGGCGCGGCAGTTGTGCCAAATTCCTAGGCTGGTGACCGATAACATTTGCATACTCAGCACGGGCGCGCAGAAGATCGCCCTGCGCATTCGCAAGACCACTGCGGGCTTGCGCCAAACGTGCTTCGGCCAATGCAACATCAGTTCGTGTAACCTCACCTACATCAAAGCGGTCTTTGGCGGCGCGAAGCTCTTGCGTCAAGAGGCGCAGATTGTTCTGGCGCAGGGCCACAAATTTGGATGTGCTGCGGACATTGAGATAGGCTGTGACAGCACGCAACATAATTTGTTGTTCAATGGAAAGCAGTTGTGAACGGGTTGCGAATACGCTTTCACGTGCGGCTTCGATAGAGGCAGCTGATCCGCCAAAATCATAAAGTAAAAGTTCGGCCTTCACGCTTATTGTTGCATTACTGTTCCAGGCTCTTGTTTGCCTCCTGTAAGTGCGCTGCGCTTGTGCAGACCAGTTCACGATCGGCAGCAATGCTGCGCTGGCAGATGCGACGTCTTCGTCAGCTGCGCGAAGTAGGGCGCGATTCTGTTCTAGCAGTCCACTGTGATTGTATGCGCTGACCAATGCATCAGCCAAAGTTTCAGAGTGGGCTGTCGTTGTCATCAAGCTAAGTGAGATACCAAGAGCGAAAAGTTGAAGTGGCTTTTTGAACAGGATTTTCATTTATTTCTCCGTCGGCTTTGCGAATTCGGCTGGTGCGTAACAATAGATATAGGAGGTGTTCGCGTTATTACGACTCAGGACGCCATTTACGAAAGGGTACCCTGTATCTTGTGGTGCCTACAATGTTTACCAACCAGATAAAGGGAAAGATCGCAAAGAATTGGTTAACAAAAAAGGGTTTTGAGCAGAAAATCGCAAACATCATGACAATTTGCAGCGCAAATTGGTGTTTTTCATCGTGAGTTATAAAAACGCAGAACAACTGTGCAGCGGTGCACGAAAAAGGTCCAAATCAATCGGTGAGTTTTGCCCACAGATCAGGACGGCGTGCTTTGGTGATCTCATGCGACATTTCGCGACGCCATGCTTCGATCCTTGCATGATTTCCTGACATCAAGACATCGGGGATTTTGTGCCCCATCCACTCTGCAGGTTTGGTATACTGAGGGTGCTCAAGCAAACCGTTTGAGTGGCTTTCTTCAACGGCACTGTCCGCGTTCCCCAGAACACCTGGCAACAAACGCACTGTGGCATCAATCATGGCTTGGGCCGCAATTTCACCGCCGGTCATCACGAAGTCACCAAGGGACACTTCCATCACGCCGTAGTGTTGCAGTACACGTTCATCGACACCCTCAAAGCGGCCACATAGAACCGTAACGCCATCACACCGTGCCCAATTGCGCGCCATCTCTTGATCAAAGCGGCGTCCGCGTGGGGACATATAAACCAACGGCACATTGCCTTTGCTCTGGTGTTGTACAGCTTCAATCGCAGGGCCAATCACATCGGCGCGCAACACCATGCCAGCGCCACCGCCCGCAGGGGTGTCATCGACATTGCGGTGCTTGGTCAAGCCGTGGCTGCGCAGGTCATGGGTGTGCAGCTGCCACTTGCCGTCTTTCAACGCGCGGCCCGTCAGGCTTTCACCCAAGACGCCTGGAAAGGCATTGGGGAACAGCGTCATAATACGCGCCTGCCAAACGCCTGCCAACTCCTCATCGCCATCCATCAAGGACCGTGGTGTCAGTGTCGGGCGAATAGTTTTACGCCCGTGCGACTTTGGGTTACCGGTCATTTTTCTGGCCTCTGCGAGAATGATTTGCTTGGCTGCTTTGCGTTCGCAATGGTCCGCATATGCACGGTTTACTTCCAGTAAGGCAAGTAAAACAATCTTATCCAGTCGTTCGTTATGAATAGGTTGAGGAACGATTTTTTCGAGCAGGCTTGGGGATATATCGCACAGGTCAAAAACAGATCCGCTGGGCCCAGCCTTAGGCCGCCACAGTCCTCAAGGGCGGTATGGAGCACTGCGACGTTTACCTGTTTTCGCACCGCCTTTATGGTTGTTTCACAGTCAGCGGCTCTCTCATGGGTCTTTGTAAAGGCGTCATAGTCCATGTTCATGGATGAGGATTTGACGTGTTCCCAATAGGCGCTTTGCAACCAGCTGTCAGGTCCGCGTGTCAAAAGTAGATGACCTGTTCAATATTGGAAAAATATGCAGTTATTTCAGCGCAGTATCGTGACAGTAAAATGGGGATTACGCTTTAGTATGCCAGTTCGCCGCGCCCTGGCATATGGCCTGAGAATTCTTCGGCAGATAGCAAAAGCGCGCGTTTGGGCATCGCGACTAAGTCATCAAGGATGGCACCAAAACGCGTTGTGGCTTTGACCAATATTCGATCGTAACGCCACGTTGAATAGCCATTGGCTGCATGCATTAAGTTCCGCATTTGCCCCTTAAGGCGCATTGCCAATTCTGGCTGTAGAGGCGGACGATTTGCCTAAAAAACCTGTTGAACAGAGAACGTGCCTGTTTTGTGGAAACCCGCGTGTATGATGATCTTGCGTGGCATCAAAGTCCAGCGCGCGCAGTAAGGGTTTCACCGCGCCACACGATTAGAATAGGCCGTCAGGGGGGTCTGCGATGATGCGGCCTGTGTCCAAATCGACAGTTGGAATGACCGCGAGACTGAAGGGAACTAAAACCGTTGCAGAACTGTCAGGCAGTTGCACTTCAAGCAGGTCGCCAGCGCCGTGATTTTGTACTGACTTCACAGTGCCAAGGGTCACGCCGCCTGTATCTAGAACCTGCAAACCAGTGAGGTCTGAGTGGTAGTATTCGTCGTCTGGTAGGCTAGGCAGCTGATCGCGACGGGCGTAGAGTTGTACACCCTTCATTGCGTCTGCTTGTTCCTTTGTGGATATCTCGGGCATGCGGATCACAAAGCCACCTTTGACCGCGCGCACAATGGCGATGGTGTATGAACCAGTCCCATCTTCGCGGGTGAGGGGGCTATAGGTTTCAATGTCTTCTGCGATTGCGCAAAAGCTCTTGATGCGTAGCTCCCCGTTGACGCCATAAGAGCCGCCGATGCTACCGACACAGATCAATTCGTTGCTCATTTTGTTATTCCTTTGCAAAGTCCTGCGTCCATATCTCCGCCTAGTGTGGCACATCGTTCAGAGGTTTGGCTACGTTCATAAAACTGCCCAGCTACAAAGGCGAGTAGAACAAAGATTATTAAGCGCATCAATCTGAACATTGGGACCTCAACGGGTTTCTATGGGCAGGGCCGCGCGGCGGGTTTCCCAGCCAGCGGTTTCTAATTCGGGTGTGGTCGAGTTGGCTTCGGGCCAACCGATACACAAGTAAGCGATAAGGGACCAATCCTGAGGGATGTCCAGATCGGTACATAGTTTTGGGGCATCCAAAATGGAAACCCACCCCATACCTAAACCATGGGAACGGGCATGTAGCCACATCAGATTGATCGCACCCACAACAGAATAGCGGCGCATTTCTGGCATAGTTGTCGCGCCAAGGTCGGAGCCTTTGGTGGTGCTGTCATCGCAGAAAATGGCAATATGTTCAGGGGCTTCAGACATACCGGATAGTTTTAATCCCGAATACATAGCAGCTTTTTCACCGTCATACCCATCAAGGGCAGTAGCGTTGGCAGTTTGGTAATTTTCGATAGATTTCTGGCGAAGCTCTGGGGATGTGACCCGCACGATGCGCCAAGGTTCCGAAAGGCCCACGGAGGGGGCGAGGTGGAAGGTGTCGAGGCATTGCATCAGCAACGACTCGTCCACCGGATCGCTGCGAAAGCGGCGCACGTCGCGCCGCCATCGCATCAGTTGCGATAGATCGGTTCGGAAGCTGTCCGAAAACGCTTCCATAACCGGTCTTATTCTGCTGCTGCTTCTTCAGCAGGAGCTTCTTCAGCAGGAGCTTCAACAGGTGCGGCTGCGGCTTCAGCGGCTGCTTCTGCTTTAGCTGCTTTTTCTTCCGCGCGCTCAACGGCTTTCTTGTGTGGAGCACCCTTCTTAGGGTTGTTGCGCTCTGTTTTTGGAACAACGCCAGCAGCTTCTAGCATACGTGCGATACGGTCAGTTGGCTGTGCGCCTTGGCCCAACCAGTACTGAACGCGTTCCATGTTCATTTTCACGCGCTCTTCGCTGTCTTTAGCCAAAAGTGGGTTGTATGTGCCCAATTTTTCGATGAAGCGACCATCGCGTGGCATGCGGCTGTCAGCAGCTACGATGCGGTAAAATGGACGTTTCTTAGAGCCACCACGGGCCAAACGGATTTTCATAGACATATTGTTGTTTCCTTAGGTTTTATTCTTGATGTGTTTTGTGATGCTGAATGACTTCAGCGATGATGAAGTGGAGTAACTTCTTGGCAAAATCGGGGTCCAAGTCGGCCCGATTGGCCAAATCTTCTAGCCGTGCGATCTGTGTTGCCTCGCGGGCGGGATCGGACGGGGGAAGGTCGTGTTCGGCTTTGAGTTTGCCCACAGATTGTGTGTGTTTGAAACGTTCGCCAAGAGTATAGATCATGATCGCATCAAGGCGATCAATGCTTTCGCGGTGGCTCTTTAGGACCTCTGCTGCACGGGTGACTGCGTCAGACATAACGGCCTCCAAATGCTGAAAATACAACGTCGGTATTACGTCGGTATAGTGTCGGTGTTGCGTAGGTGAACTGTACATATGCAAACATTAGATAAGCCCCAATTCAGTGGGGCTTGCGCCATCCAATAGTGGACGGGTGAAGGTGCGATCATAGGACAGGATGCACTTTGTCTTCACTGCATAAGCATAGGCGGCCTGACATTCTGGGTCAGCGTCCATGCGTGTGCGATAATTTTCACAGGCCGCAAGCGACGCAAAAGAAAACATGCACCAGGCTTTGTTGTTCGCGCCTTCATGAGGCAAGAAATAGCCGTGGTGTGTACCACCCATTTTGTTGACCAAATAGATCCAGGCTTTTGAATAGGTTTCAAAAGCCTCCAGCTGAGCTGGGTCGGTCTTATATGTTTGCGTACAGGTGATCATTTCTTCTTCCCGAAACCAGAAAGACTGGATGGCAGACCCGTGCCGCTGCCCATTCCACCAAGACCGGACATCTTGCCGCCAAGTTGCTTGGCCGCTGCTTCAAGTGCTGCAGGGTCCATTTGGGACGGGTCCATGCCAGCAGGCATTCCGCCACCAGTACCGCTACCGCCCATCATGCCCTTCATGGCTTGTTTCAGCATGCCGCCTTTGCCCATTTTGCCCATCTTTTTCATCATATCGGACATCTGGCGCTGCATCTTCACAAGTTTGTTCAGATCAGACACCTGCATGCCGGCACCTTTGGCGATCCGCTTTTTGCGGGAGGCCTGAAGAAGGGCAGGGTTGGCGCATTCTTTTTTGGTCATGGACTGGATCAAGGCGATTTGCTGTTTCAGCACCTTGTCGTCAAAACCGGCCTTTTCGACCTGCTTTGCCATTTTACCCATGCCGGGCATCATGCCCATCATGCCTTGCATGCCGCCCATTTGGATCATTTGCTCAAGCTGCATCTTAAGGTCGTTCATATTGAACTGACCTTTGGCCATTCGCTTCATCATGCGCTCGGCTTGTTCGGCCTCGATCGTGTCTTGGGCTTTTTCAACAAGGGCAACGATGTCACCCATGCCAAGGATACGGCCAGCGATGCGTTCAGGTTCGAACGTTTCAAGGGCGTCCATCTTTTCGCCAAGACCGACAAATTTGATTGGCTTGCCAGTAACCGCACGCATGGACAATGCAGCACCACCGCGACCATCACCGTCCATACGGGTGAGGACAACACCAGAAATGCCAATACGCTGGTCAAAGTTTTCTGCGGTTTGCACTGCGTCTTGACCTGTTAGACCATCGACAACCAGCAATGTCTCGCGGGGGTTTGCAACGTCGCGAACGGCTTCGACCTGTTGCATCAACTCTTCGTCGATGGACAAGCGACCCGCAGTGTCGAGCATATAAACGTCGTAACCGCCCATGTTCGCTTGGGTCTTGGCGCGTTTAGCGATGGATACGGGATCTTCGCCTTTGACGATTGGCAATGTGTCCACACCAATTTGAACGCCCAATATCTGCAGCTGTTCCATCGCAGCCGGACGGTTCACGTCGAGAGAGGCCATAAGGACCTTTTTGCCCTCGCGCTCTTTCAGACGTTTCGCCAGCTTTGCAGTTGTTGTTGTCTTACCTGAACCTTGCAGACCAACCATCAAGATTGGGGCAGGTGGGCTATCAATCTTTAGGTGGCCTGGTTCGCCTTCACCCTTAAGGGTGTCGATCAGTGCATCGTGCACGATCTTGACGACCTGTTGACCTGGCGTCACAGATTTTGTGACCGCTTGGCCTGTTGCCTTGTCTTGGACAGCTTTTACAAAATTAGTGGCAACAGAAAGAGAAACGTCGGCCTCAAGCAGGGCAACACGTACTTCGCGCAGGGCTGTTTTGACGTCTTCGTCAGACAGCGCACCTTGTTTTGTCAGTCGGTCAAAGACGCCGGAAAGGCGGTCGGATAGATTTTCAAACATGCCAAGGCTCCTTTGCCCGATTACTGTTAACCCCTAGATAGGAAGGGGTGGTGACGATTGTATCATCACGATGCGAAATACAAAAATACCTCCGTGGGCGCGACGCGCTGACGGAGGGCGATCCTTGATGTAACAAGGACCGGAAGGGCTTATGCTTCCGGATGTTGATGAGGAATTAGGCTGTGGTGGGGATAGAGTCAACAGTTTAAGGGGCAAAGACGTCACTTTGCCCCTTGTTTTTTTACTGTATTAGGTCGTGAGTGCGACGATTTGGGTTTGTGCCCCTTTGAGAGCGGCATCAAGATCACCCGCTGTCCCCTCTGCGGCCACAAATGTGACGTCAGTGATTCTGATAAACCCAAGCATTGTGGTCATATAGGTACTTGCGTGATCCATTGGTGAGCCCCGTGGAACGCCGCCAGATGCGATGACGACAATGGCGCGCTTGCCTTCCATCTATCCAATGGGGCCTTTTTTATATGTTGAAAAGTGTGGCCCGCGCGACAGACTAGATCAACCCAGGCCTTTAGGCTGGCGGGGATACTGGAGTTATACATTGAAACGCCAATGACCAATGTGTCTGAGTCTTTGATTTCTTGGATTAAACTGTCAGAAGTAGTGAGCTTTTCGGCCTTTTGTTCCGTGAGCTGATCAGCAGGAGTCCAATTTGCCAAGTCATGCTTCGTCAAGCTGTGGCAGGGGTTGTGTGAGTAGATCACGGTGTGTTGTTGGTCCACCCAATTTTTCTACGATTTATGCTGAAAGCTGGTGTGACACTGATCCGTTTGTCTGGCTAGAGCTGTTGATGTGGAGGGTAAGTGTCATGTCTGCTCCTTGTGAATGTACTTGTCTGCCCCCTGCATAGGGATTGCATATTTGAACGTAAGGCACTTAAATCCACAGCGAGTGTTGGAATTTGCACATGACCGGGAATTGCCATGAACAATTGGGATGAAATCAAGACCGCCTATCAGGTTGCCCGCATGGGAACAGTGAGTGGTGCCGCCGAAGTATTGGGTGTGCACCATGCGACTGTCATTCGCCATATCGATGCGTTGGAGGGCCAATTGGGGGTAAAGCTGTTTCAGCGCCACGCCCGTGGGTACACTGCGACTGAAGTGGGCGATGATTTGTTTCGTGTGGCCCAAGCAACGGATGATCAGTTCAACCAGTTGGTTGGGCGCATCAAGGGACGTGGCACGGATGTGTCGGGTGAGTTGGTTGTGACGTCGCTGGTTTCACTGGCCCCACGCATGGCACCGTTGTTGGTGGCTTTTCAGCAGGCCCACCCCGATGTTCTGATCCGCTATTTGACGGGCGAGCGGTTGTTTCGTTTGGAATACGGCGAGGCACATGTGGCTATTCGTGCAGGCAATGCGCCGGATCAACCGGACAACGTGGTGCAACCTTTCGTGCGTCAGCGCATGGGGCTTTATGCCAGCAAGGATTATGTTGAAAGTAATGGAGTGCCCAAAGATGTCGCCGATTGCGCTAAGCATAGGTTTGTGGGGCATGATGACGACAGTCGCGCGCCGTTCAACAAATGGCTGCGGGAAAAGGTACCTGAGGCCGCGCTGACCTTTCGCAGCACAGATGGCCGGGCACTTGAACAAGCGATTCGTGCGGGTGCGGGGATTGGATTCTTTCCCGTCAGTGACGCGCCAGCAAACCCCGATTTAATTGAAGTATTCCCTCACCAAGATGAGTGGTCTGCTCCATTGTGGTTGGTCACCCACGTTGATTTGCACCGGACAACCAAGGTGCAGGCCTTTGTGAACTTCCTGAAAGAACATTCCAAAGATTGGTACATGTGAGGATGGGGATGTCTCCCGCCAAGCAGGGCCATCTTGCGATGTTTTTGTTTTCAGTGCTCGTGGCGGGATCGTTTTCGCTGGGCGCGTTGGCTGCAAATGATATTGCACCGGGTGCATTGAATGCTGTGCGCTTTGCAATTGCCTCAGTTGTCATTGGCACCGCGGTATTGGCGACTGGTGGAATGCAGCGTTCTGCGTTGAACGCACCTTGGCGGTACCTGTTGTTGGGTGGAATTTTTGGTGCCTATTTTGTGCTGATGTTTGAGGGGTTAAAAACGGCCCCACCCGTCAGTGCGGCGGCGGTGTTCACGTTGACACCAATCATGGCAGCTGGTTTTGGCTGGGTGCTGATGCTTCAAAAACTGACAGGTCGTATGTTGGTGGCCTTGTTGATCGGTGGCGTTGGTGCGCTTTGGGTAATCTTTCGGGCCGATGTTGGTGCGCTGCTAGAGTTCAAGATCGGGCGGGGCGAGGTGATCTATTTTATCGGTTGCGTATTTCACGCGCTTTACACTCCTTTGGTGCGCAAGCTGAACCGTGGAGAGCCCGCGTTGGTCTTTACCTTAGGCGTTTTGCTGGCAGGATGTTTATTGATCACGATTTACAGTTGGAAGGATTTGGGTTCGACAGATTGGGCGGCGTTGCCATCAATCGTTTGGATAACAATTCTCTATGTCGCAATCTGTGCGAGTTCGGCGACTTTTGTGTTGATGCAATTTGCGACGATGCGTCTGCCTGCGGCCAAGGTGATGGCCTATACTTATCTAACGCCCAGTTGGGTTATCCTATGGCAGATCGCGCTGGGCCAAGGTGTGCCCGTGGTCTGGATATTGGGCGGCATCTGTTTGACGATCTTAGCGCTGGCCATGTTGCTGAGTGATGAGGGTTAAAAACCCTATTCAGGTGCTGAATCAAGTTCAGTTTCTAAGAACCGTTCGAATGCATCCAGATTTACGGGTTCGAATTGCCCAAATCCCTGCATCCAGACACTGGCACCCTTCATCGCGTCGGGTTCCAGTTTGCACCATTTCACTCGCCCGCGTTTTTCCTGAGCAATCAAGCCAGCGCGGGTCAGGATCATCAGGTGTTTCGAGATTGCGGCCAATGACATTTCGAATGGCTCAGCAACGTCGGTCACGGCCATATCGTCTTCTAACAGCATGCTTAAGATCGCCCGACGGGTCGGATCAGCGAGAGCAGCAAAGATTGTGTCTAAAGAATTGGCCATAGGGATGCTTTGGCAAAGGCAAAAGGGATCGTCAACCAAATGGTTGAATGTCTAAAACTGGCTGGAATTGGCTAACTGCTTCCTGCGACATGATTGCAGGCGATCGTATTAATAAATTTTAATATTCAAAATCAGTGGCTTAATCTTATTTTCTAAAGCCTCATGACCCTGTTGACTCGGACCCCTCCCCCTATTAGCAATCCTTCAAGATTTCCAATTGGGGAAAACGCCGTGACCGATCCTGATCAAAAGCTGCAAATGCAGCAACTTGAAGCCAAGATCGCCGCAGCGAAGCAGGCACAAGAGCCGGGACCCAAGAAGGAAGAGCACTATTCTCAAGCGCAACACGCGTGGCGGATGGTGATAGAGTTGGTGGCCGGTCTTGGAATCGGTTTTGGCATAGGATACGGGTTGGATTACCTGTTTGGGACACTTCCCATCTTTATGCTGATTTTCACCGTTCTGGGTTTAGTGGCCGGGGTCAAAACGATGATCCGCAGTGCCCACGAAATGCAGAATGATCAATTGGCTGAATTGGCCGCGAATGACGATGCGGGATTATCCCGCAAAGATGAGGGAGCCTGAAAATGGCAAGCGAAGCACAAGGCGCAGAAACTGGTGGGCTGGAATTCCACCCAATGGATCAGTTCAACATTGAATCGCTATTTGGCGGTCCAATTGCTTGGTACACTCCTACAAACGCAGCGTTGTGGATGGGTCTAGCGATTTTGGCAGTGATCGGCCTGATGGTTTTGACCACGACCAAGCGCTCAGTTGTTCCTTCACGTGGCCAGTCAGTCGCTGAATTGGCATACGGCTTTGTCTACAAGATGGTAGAAGACGTTTCTGGCAAAGATGGCGTCGTTTACTTCCCATACATCATGACATTGTTCATGTTCATCGTTTGCGCCAACTTCCTTGGCCTTATCCCTATGTCCTTCACTACTACATCCCACTTCGCCGTAACGGTTGTTTTGGCGATGGCAGTTTTCTTGACAGTGACCGCCTTGGGTTTTGTCAAAAACGGTACGAAATTCTTGGGTCTATTCTGGGTGTCTTCTGCACCACTGGCCCTACGCCCAATCCTGGCGATCATCGAAGTTATCTCATATTTCGTACGTCCGGTAAGCCACTCCATTCGTTTGGCGGGTAACGTCATGGCGGGTCACGCGGTTATTAAAGTGTTCGCAGGTTTCGCAGCAATCGCTGTCGTTAGCCCGATTGCAATCGCAGGCATCGTCGCAATGTACGCCCTAGAGATCTTGGTCTCATTCATTCAGGCATATGTTTTCACAATTCTGACGTGCGTTTACTTGAAAGACGCGCTTCACCCGAGCCACTAAGCCCGGGTAACAAAGGTTAGGCGGGGGAAACCCCGCCCTACAGTATCACTCACAACGGCGAACATTCGTTTGTCTATCTATCTAACTTCCAATCGTAAGGAGATTTCACATGGAAGGTGAACTAGCACACATCGGCGCAGGTCTAGCAGCAATCGGTTCCGGCGCAGCCGCTATCGGTGTTGGTAACGTTGCAGGCAACTTTTTGGCAGGCGCATTGCGCAACCCATCTGCAGCAGCATCACAAACAGCGACACTGTTTATCGGTATCGCATTCGCAGAAGCTTTGGGGATTTTTTCATTCCTCGTAGCTCTGTTGCTGATGTTCGCTGTCTAAGACAGACTGAACAACAGTATTGCTTACAAACCGTAGGCAATAAGTTCCTTACGGTTGGGCGGTACATTTCGATGTCCCGCCCGATGTAATGACCGCCCAATTGGGTGATTGAACGGAGACCAAGATGGCAACCGATACACACAGTGCAGCAGAGGCCTCAGGTCCCGGCATGCCACAACTGGACTTTTCGACATGGGGCAACCAGATTTTCTGGTTGGTTATTACCCTCGTCGTAATCTATCTTATTCTGTCTCGCGTGGCTTTGCCGCGTATCGCTTCGGTTTTGGCCGAACGTCAAGGGACAATTACAAATGACATCGCCGCAGCGGAAGATTTGAAAGCCAAAGCACAGGACGCAGAAGCGGTCTATGACAAAGCTCTTATCGATGCACGCGCCGAGGCAGGCCGCATCGTGGCAGAGACCAAAGCCGGCATCCAAGCCGACTTGGACAAAGCTATTGCGACTGCAGACACCAAGATCGCCACGAAAGCTGCTGAAGGTGAGAAGGTCATTGCTGAAATTCGCGCTGGTGCCTTGGACAACGTAAAAGTTGTTGCCAAAGACACAGCAAAAGAAATTGTTGCAGCCATGGGTGGCAAGGCCGATGCGAAAAGCATCACCGCCGCCGTGACCGCGCGGATGAAAGGGTAATCGAGATGCGTTTTACACAAATCACCCTGACAGGCGCTATCGCGGCCTTGGCCGCAAGCCCAGCTTTTGCAGCGTCTGGTCCTTTTTTCTCCCTTGGCAACACAGACTTTGTTGTGTTGCTTGGCTTCATCGCCTTCATTGGGGTTTTGTTCTACTTCAAAGTACCTTCCATGTTGGGTGGTATGTTGGATCAACGCGCAGTTGGTATTCAGTCCGAATTGGACGAAGCCCGCACATTGCGCGAAGAAGCACAAACTTTGTTGGCAAGCTACGAGCGCAAGCAAAAAGAAGTACAGACCCAAGCAGACCGCATTGTTGCAGCAGCTAAAGATGAAGCTAACGCAGCAGCTGAACAAGCCCGTGCTGATTTGGCACAATCTATCGAACGCCGCTTGGCTGCTGCTGAGGACCAAATTGCCTCTGCTGAAGCTTCCGCTGTAAAAGAAGTACGTGACCAATCAGTTACCATTGCTATAGCAGTGGCACGTGACGTGATTGCGAAACAAATGACAGCTGCAAACGGCAGCTCGTTGATTGATGACGCGATCGCTCAAGTGGACGCGAAACTACACTGACTTAGTCGCAGTTATTTATAATTCAAAAGGCCCTGGCAGAAACGCTGGGGCCTTTTGCTATTGTGGGATTAGGAATTTGTGGTTGCGTGATCTAGCCGTTGTTGGGCAACAATCTCGTTACGTTGTGCCTTTTGCTGGTCGTGCAGGCTGACCTCGATGTAGTCCATATGCGCGTGAACTGCTTCCTTGGCGGCGGCCCCATCGCGGGTCTGTAGCGCGTCGTTTATTGCACGGTGCTGGTCCAGCATCGTGTTGCGTGTGGTGCGTTGGTTGAACATCACCTGACGGTTATAGAAGACGCCTTCGCGCAGCAGCTCGTACATGGAACGCATCATGTGTAGCATCACCACGTTATGGCTGGCTTCAATGATCGCCATGTGGAATTGCGCATCAAGCTGGGCTTCGTCCTCGGCAGTGCGTTTGGGATCTGCCGTTTCCATTCTGGAGAATACGGCCTGAACAACCTTCAGGTCAGTATCAGACCCAAGGCGCGCGGCACGCTCTGCAGCCATACCCTCCATGTCACGGCGAAAGGACAGGTAATCAAACACCGCCTCGTCATGGCGCGCGAACAGTTGCGTCAGTGCAGGGGCAAAGGCAGAGCCAAGAACATCTGCAACGAACACACCTGCCCCTGCTCGTGTAATCAATAGGCCGCTGTCTTGGAGCGTGCCAATGGCATCGCGCAGTGAGGGACGCGACACACCAAGGCGTTCAGCCAATTCACGTTCTGAGGGCAAACGTTCACCAGGCCTAAGGATGCCACGCAGGATCAATTCCTCGACCTGACGCACCACGGCACCAGATAGTTTTTCAGATTGTACGGTTTTGAATGGCATTAGCACTTTCCTCAATTGGTAATTTTATATGACCAAAGTGAGTGAGGAGCAATTTCTTTGTCTGGGATTAAAGCTCACTTAACCATAAGCACGGCAGTGTTGAGCAATGAGACATATTATTCTGATCCTTTCGTTCATTGTTTTCGCTGCATGTAATACGCCGTCAATGGGGTTTCGTGGCATCGAACCCGTAACGTTGACTGTTGAAGGCTCAAACTTCGATGTGCGGGTAAATGGCACAAGGGCAGAGGCAATACGCACCAATATGCAATACGCGTCGCGCATGGGGCCGATGGGGGATCGTGCATATGTCGCTATTGAAAAAGTCAGTGGATGCATTGTGAAACGGTTTGTTGGTGATCAGGCTGTCATTGTTGCAGAGTTAGATTGCTGAAACTGGCACTTTGGCAAAAAATTGTGGAAAACTTGCGCTCAATCGAAGTTTCTTGGGCCTAGGAATTGACACAACCCCACCTTCGCCGTCAGATTATGCCTCCACACGGAATCATAACAAGGGCAGCAATTGCGCTTTTCCAAACTGAAGCTGACGGGCTTTAAGAGCTTTGTAGACCCTACTGATTTGATCATTTCTGATGGTTTGACCGGTGTTGTGGGTCCGAATGGCTGTGGGAAATCCAATCTGCTCGAAGCGCTGCGCTGGGTCATGGGTGAAAACCGTCCCAAAGCCATGCGCGGTGGCGGTATGGATGACGTGATCTTTGCTGGTGCTGCAACGCGTCCAGCGCGCAATTTTGCCGAAGTTACTTTGCAAATAGATAACTCTGAACGTTTGGCACCTGCTGGGTTCAATAACTCTGACACAATGGATATTGTGCGCCGTATCACCCGTGATGTTGGCAGTGCTTATAAAGCTGCTGGCAAAGACGTGCGCGCGCGTGATGTGCAGATGTTGTTTGCGGATGCATCCACAGGATCGCACTCCCCTGCGTTGGTTCGTCAGGGGCAGATTGCTGAACTGATCAACGCCAAGCCGAAGAACCGCCGCCGTATCTTGGAAGAAGCGGCTGGAATTTCTGGCCTTTATCAGCGCCGCCATGAGGCGGAGTTAAAGCTTAAAGGTGCAGAGACCAATCTGGCCCGTGTGGACGATGTCATTGAACAACTGGCAAACCAATTGGGGCAGTTGGCGCGTCAAGCACGCCAAGCGGCGCGTTATCGCGAAATTGGTGAAGGATTGCGCCGCACGGAAGGCATGTTGTTGTACCGTCGTTGGCGTGAAGCTGACGACGCACGTGCGACAGCAGGCGAAATTTTACGTGGGCGTGTGACCGAAGCAGCGCAAGCGCAAGCGCTGGTGCAAACCGCGATCAAAGCACGCACTGCTGCTGAAACAGCGTTACCTCCAATGCGCGAGGAAGAGGCGATCGCAGCTGCAATTATGCAGCGTCTTACCGTTCAGCGCGATACATTGGATGATCAAGAGGCCCAAGCGGTTCAGGTCATCCAAACTCTAACCAACCGCATTGCACAATTGGGCCGTGATATTGAACGCGAAGGTGGTTTGAACCGCGATGCAGGTGAAACGATTGAACGCCTCGAGTGGGAAGCGCGTGAACTTACCAAAGCCGGTGAGGGGCACGAGACCCGTTTGAAAGAAGCCGCTGAAGGTGCGCGTGAAGCTGCGCAAATGTTGCAGGCTTGCGAAGCGGAATTGGGCCAAAAAACCGAAGACGTTGCCCGTTTGGCTGCGCGCCACGGGTCTGCCCAACGTCTGTTAGATGATAATTGCAAGACCGAAGAAAAGTCAGAAGCAGAGGCGACCAAAGCCCGCGAAGCGGTTGCGCAAAGTCAGGCAGCTTTGAAAAAGGCGGGCGATGATTTTGAAGCTGCACAGTTGTCATCGGTGAGTGCAGAAAAAACCGCGCAACTTGCTGACAACGCGTTGAACGCTGCTGAGCAAGCGCGCGCCGAAACGCAATCGCGTGAATCTGATGCGCGTGCTGAACGTTCCGAAGCTGAAGGTGAGATGAACGCCCTTCGCGCTGAAACAGGTGCACTGGCAAAACTGGTTGAACGCGACACTGCAGAGGGTGGGCAAATTCTGGATCGTCTTCAGGTGCAAAAAGGGTTTGAAAAGGCCCTTGGTGCTGCATTGGCGGATGATTTGCGTGCGCCAGAGGTTGAGTTGGATGGGCCATCGGGTTGGGCTGTGATGCCGCCCTATGAAGAAGATCAACCTTTACCTGATGGGATCACGCCGCTGACCCACCACGTGTCTGTGCCTGATGTTTTGGTGCGGCGCATGAGCCAGATTGGTTTGGCCGACAGTGATGATGCGCAACGTTTGCAGTCATTGCTTAAACCGGGTCAGCGGTTGGTTTCACCCGATGGTGATTTGTGGCGTTGGGATGGGTTTCGTGCGTGGGCAGAAGATGCACCAAGTGCTGCGGCATTACGTCTGCAACAGCTTAACCGTATTGAGGAATTGAAGCAATCGCTTGAACAAGCGTCCAACCGCGCGGACGGTGCGCGGGGTGCACATGAGACGCTGACGGCACGATTGGCTGAGTTGAGCGAAGCAGATCGCGCCGCCCGTGAAGCGCGTCGTGAAGCAGATCGTATGGTTGCAGATGCTGGCCGCGCATTGAGCCGATCAGAAGCAGATCGCAATCTGGCAGAGGGGCGTTTGGAGTCCCTTGGGTTGGCCGTGAAACGGCATGAAGAAGAAGCGATGGGTGCGCGAACGCGGGTACGTGAAGCAGAACGTGCTTTGCTGGATTTGGGTGATTTGGATGTGGAACGCGCCGCTGTTGAAGGGCAGCGTGTGACTGTTGAAGCTGCGCGTATAACAATGATTTCAATGCGCTCACGCCATGACGAAGTGTGCCGTGAAGGCGATGCAAGATTGAAGCGTAGCCAAGAAGTGACCAAAGAAATCAGTGGTTGGCGTCACCGCTTGGAAACTGCGGAAAAACGCAGTGCAGAATTGGTCGAACGTAAAGAAACCTCTGAAGCAGAACTGAAGGTGGCGAGTGCTGCCCCTACTGAACTTGCTGCCAAACGTGATGAGCTAAGCTTTGCAATTTCAGAAGCCAAGGTGCGTAAAGTTGCCGCCACGGATGCACTGTCCGTGGGTGAGGTTGCCTTGCGTGAAGCAGCAATGAATGAACGTAATTGCGAGCGTTTGGCATCAGAAGCACGCGAGGCACGCGCCCGCGCAGAGGCCCGTTCTGATGCTGCGCGTGAAACAGTGACCTCGGCTGCTGAACGTATCGCTGAGGAGCAGCAGAAAACGCCGAACCAATTGCTGACAGCGTTGGAAGTGAACCCTGATGAAATGCCAGCCTCTGAAGCATTAGAGGCAAGTGTGAATGCGTTGAAACGCCAACGTGATGCATTGGGTGCCGTGAATTTGCGCGCCGAAGAAGATGCGCTTGGGGTGCAAGTTGAGCATGACAACTTGGTCGGTGAGAAGGCGGACCTTGAGGAAGCTATCAAGACACTTCGCAGTGGTATTGCCAGTTTGAACCGCGAGGGGCGCGAGCGCCTTTTAACCGCGTTTGAGCAGGTGAATACCAACTTTGCGCAGTTGTTTACACATCTGTTTGGTGGCGGTGAGGCGAACCTTGTGATGGTCGAAGGTGACGACCCGTTGGAAGCCGGACTTGAGATCATGTGCCAACCACCTGGTAAGAAACTGAGCACGCTTAGTTTGTTGTCCGGCGGCGAACAAACGTTGACCGCGATGGCGCTCATCTTTGCTGTCTTCTTGGCGAACCCTGCACCGATTTGTGTTTTGGACGAGGTCGACGCGCCTTTGGACGATGCCAATGTGACCCGTTTCTGCGACCTGTTGGATGAGATGTGCCGCCAGACGGATACACGATTCTTGATCATCACACACCACGCGGTGACCATGGCCCGTATGGACCGCTTGTTTGGTGTCACAATGGCGGAACAAGGTGTGAGCCAATTGGTGTCTGTTGATTTGAAAAAGGCTTCGGCGATGGTAGGCTAAGACCCCAATTTTGCGTCATTGCTGTTTTAAAAGATAAGCCCCGCAGAGTATGTGCTCTGCGGGGCTTATTTGTTTTAGGATCAGATCATAGATTCAATCAGTGAAATCGATTTATAGGTTGTTCAGCAGCGTCGGTGTTGGCCATGCATCGGCTGGCAGGCCAAGGCGCTGTTGCTCTGCTTGAACTGCATCGCGTGTACGTGCGCCCAAGATGCCATCGATTTTGCCAACATTATATCCACGCTTTTGCAATTTGGATTGCAGGCGTTTCATGCTGTCACCCTGAAGGCCTTGATCTGGATTTCCAGCGTCATAAGCTGCAGCACCTTGTAGGCGTGTTGCAAAGTAGGCTGCTGTGAGAACGTAGGTGAATGATTGGTTCCATTCAAAGTAAACGTTGAAGTTTGGGTAGGCTAGGAATGCTGGGCCCTTGTGACCTTGTGGCAAGATCAAAGAAGCTGGAAGATTGGCAAGTTTGCCTTCACGTGCCCGAATGCCCATTGCCTGCCAGTCGCCAGTGGACATGGTGGTGCCCAAGCCGCTTTTTGACCAATCCATATTGTTTGGTACGGTAACTTCTTGCAGCCATGGTTGGCCTGCGTTCCACCCCAAGTGCTGCAACATCTTGCCGCCTGACGTCAGCGCATCCGGAGCAGATGTTTTGAGTGATACGCGGCCGTCGCCGTCAGCATCCACACCGTTTTCCAAGATGTCGCGTGGCAACATTTGCACCATTCCGATTTCACCAGCCCATGCACCGGTTGTGCGTGCTGGATCAAATTGACCGCGTTCATAAAGGGTCATTGCCGCGAAAACTTGTGGGCGGAACAATTTTGGACGGCGGCAATCATGGGCCAATGTGACCAGTGCGTTGGCGGTGTTAAAGTCACCTTGGAACGCGCCGTAATCAGTTTCAAAAGCCCAGAACGCCAACAAAACGTTGCGGTTTACACCGTATGTGGATTCGACGTTATCAAACACGCGATCAAGACGTTTGGCGTTTGAACGCCCTGAGTTGATCCGGTTTGTTGAAATCAATCGGCGTGAAAATTCGATGAATGGTTTCTGAAAAACACCTTGGGCGCGATCTGCCTTTAGCACGCTACCATCTTTACGGATGTCCGACAGGAACGCATCAGCTTTCGCTGGTGAGATACCTTGGGCAACGGCTTCGGATTTTAATCCTCTTTTGAAACTATTGAATGAGCCACCGCATTCAGCTTGGGCTGCGATTGGCAGCAAGAGGGCGGCGCTTAAAGCAAGTATGCGCATATTGGTGTCCGTTATAAAATGGTGAGGATGGTAGTAAATAAAAGTGCGATGCCCCATGCTTTCCATAGCATAGAGCATGCGGCGTCGATGTCTGATGGTCCCGCAAACCGATTTCCCGTTGGATGTACGAATGGGAAATCTTGCACCTGCCCTTCGTAGGCGCGTGGGCCTGATAGTGCGATGTCGATGGCGCGTGCCATTGCCGCTTCGGGCCAGCCAGCGTTTGGTGAGCGGTGAAGTTTCGCGTCGGAGATGATGTCGCGCCATTGGCCGTGAACGCCTGCGGGCAATGCGATAAGTGCTGCGGTGATCCGTGCAGGGATCAGGTTTAACAGATCATCAAAACGGGCAGAGGCCCATCCGAAATCGGCGTGCCGTTCGGTCTTGTAGCCAATCATGCTGTCCGCGGTATTAACAACTTTATAGATCATTAAACCTGGTAATCCGCCGATCAGGAACCAAAAGGCTGGTGCGATAACGCCGTCACTCAGGTTTTCTGCCGCGCTTTCAATTGCGCCGCGCGCCACAGCGGGTTGATCCATTTGTGCAGTGTCGCGCCCCACGATCATGGCGACCTTTTGGCGGCCCTCAGCAAGGGAGATGCGCAGGGCGTCGGCAACCTGTTGGACGTGCTGAACCAAGGATTTTTGGGCGAGCAGAATTGCAGTGACTAAGATGGTGACAATCCCGCCAAACAAGCTGATGATATATCCTAAGAGTGCTGCGCCAGTCATTAGAGCCAGAATCGTCAGAACGCCATTGAGTTTGGCATTTTCACCGCTGTTGTAATGTTCGTCACACCATTTGATCAGGTTACCCATAAGCACGGCGGGATGCGGCACCTTGTTCCATAACCATTTTGGTTCACCAAAAATGGCATCAAGGATTATCGCGAAAGAGAGAAGGGCTGCGGTGCTCATAACGCATCCTCAATACGTGACCAGTCCATCGGGTGCGGCAAGCCAAGGCGCAGCCAGTGCGTGCTGTAGGGAAAGATGCGTGACCAGATTTGGGATTGGGCGAGGCGGTCCTGCCATTCTGCTGCATCCCCTACATCATACAATCTGAACAAGGTTGTGCCGCCAACAACGGTAGCACCCTTTGCAGTCATAAGTTCGTCAAGTTTCGCGGCGTCTTTTTCTAGGCGCATGCGTGTTTGGTTGGCCCAATCGTGATCCCTGAGTGCCTGCGCGCCAATTGCTAATGCCGGACCGGAAACGGGCCATGGGCCTAACATGGTTTTCAGTTGTTCAATCAACGCCGGCTCGCCAATGGCAAAGCCAAGGCGCAGCCCTGCAAGGCCCCAGAATTTGCCAAAACTTTTCAACACGATTGTCCCAGGTTTAGCAGCATGTTGGATCAACGACTGCTGAGGCATTACATCGCAAAAGCTTTCGTCGATAATACGCAACGGTGCTTTGATCTGATCAATCGACCAGATGCGGCCATCAGGGTTGTTGGGATGAACAACGACTTGGGCGGCAGCTGGGCCATCTGTTTTCCAACCCGCTAATTCAAATGCGCTGGCGTGTTCGTTGTACGTTGGGTCCGCGATATCAACTGATGCTGTTGGGGCAAGTCGTGGCATGTTTGCTATGAGGGAGGATGCACCCGGGGCTGCCAGAATTACAGCTGTGTCAGGTACATTCCAAAATGCACGCGCCGCATCTGTGAGGTTGGTTGCGGCGGTTTGATCCGGTAGCGCGGTCCATGCGTCAGGCTGAATTCCAGATACGCTATAGGGCAGTGGATTGATCCCAGTCGATAGATCAACCCACTCGGTGCGGTTGCCGCCGTATTGGCGTGCAGCACCGTCCAGACCGCCACCGTGATCGTTACTCTTTTTGGTCAAGATTGAGCTCTTTCACAGTCAATTAGAACAACATGTTTCGCCGTTGTTTAATCTAAAAGAAGTGAAAACCCTATCATTATCAAGGGCGTTTCCCAAAGTTAGCCAATTGCGGTTTCTGTCGTCCAAATGTTAGGATTTTGGGCAACAAAAACCGTTGAAGAATTGCGTTACCCGCGGCCGTGTGGGGCCATTAGTTCTAGCGTTGGATTGATGGGGATGATCCGATTTGGGTTTATGCTTTCGTGGCTGTAATGATAGTGGCGCACGATGTGGTTCAAGTTGACGGTTTCTGCAACGCCCTCAACTTGATAAAGCTCACGGGTGTAGGCCCATAGGTTGGGGTAATCTACGATGCGTTTTTTGTTACACTTAAAGTGCAGATGATAAACGGCATCAAAACGGATCAGGGTTGTGAACAACCGCCAATCAGCTTCCGTCAGGCGATCCCCAAGTAAATAGCGTTTTGTGCCGAGGCGCTCTTCGATCCAATCTAAGGTGTCGAACAACGGATGTACGGCCTCGTCGTAGGCAGCCTGAGTTGTTGCGAACCCGCAGCGGTAGACGCCATTGTTCAGCGTATCGTAGATCCGTGCATTCACGACTTCGATGTCGTCATGCATGTGCAGAGGCCACAAATCACCGGTATTGCCTGTCACGTCGTTGAACGCGATGTTGAACATGCGGATGATTTCAGAACTTTCATTACTAACAATCGTGTTCTGCTGCTTGTCCCAAAGGATTGGCACGGTAACGCGGCCAGAAAATGCAGGGTCTGCGCGCGTGTAGATGTCGCGTGCAAATGGTAGATCAAACAAAGTGTCCCCAGTCGCACCGTATTCGTCTTTCTCAAAGGACCAACCATCTGACAACATGTCAGGGTGAACAGTTGAGATAGTGATGTGGTCGCTTAAGTCTTTGATCTGGCGGAAGATCAGCGCGCGGTGTGCCCATGGGCAGGCGTCACTGACATACATGTGGTAGCGCCCTTTTTCTGCCTTAAATCCACCGGATCCTGATGGGCCTGCTGATCCATCGGCCGTAATCCAGTTGCGGAATTTTGCCTGTGATCGTTCAAACTTTCCACCAGTCGATTTGGTGTCGTACCAAGTGTCGTGCCAAACGCCATCAACTAATAGTCCCATTGTGCAACTCCATATATTTTTAACTCTTGGCTAAATGGTTGTGGCGCGCATCGCCATAGGATTCTGCGCTCACGCACTATGCGCAGATGCACATGTCTTTGGTGCTATGGGTTAATATCTTAAGTCTGTCACAAAGATTTAACTTGCAGCTGCTACTTCATGAGGCATTGTTAGGTTACTCAAATAGGGAAAGTCGGATGACAACATTTGTTCCAAAAGAAGTTCAGGCAGGTCTAGACCGCGCCAGATTGGCGCGGATGAAAAAGGCGTCGCGTTTGCAGATTTCTGTTGATGACAAGACCTATAAAGTGCTGCGTATGTGGAAGACTGGGTTTTCTATCGATGCGGCAACAGCCCCACAATTGCGTGGATTGGTTGACTTATATGATGGTGCGATCCACTTGTTCCAATGTCTGATCATTGCGAACGAGCAAGATGAGGACGAGATGCTGTTTGAATTCAAACGCCTGACTGCGGTGTCCGAACAGCCGGCTATCGATTTTGTGCGTGATCCGGATGCGCCAATCGCATTACTGGGCCGCACTAGCTAAGCCAGCGCTCAATCGGTTGAAAATATTGAGTTAAGTTAAGGCGCGGATGAAACCGCGCCTTTGTTCGTTTTACTGAAGGTCGCCAAAGGCTTTCGCCAATCGATCAACGGCCTCATGAACGCGTGAACGTGGTGTCGCGATGTTGAAGCGCAGGAACGTATCACCACCTGTTCCAAAGGTTGGTCCGTGGTTCACAGCAATCTGCGCGTCTTTTTCAACGCGTTTGGTGAAGTCTTTGCGGCTCATTCCCGTGCCGTCGAAATCCACCCAAGACAAATATGTTGCCTCTAAACTCATTGAGGCAAGGCCAGGGATGGCATTTACGCCTTCATCAAAGAGTTTTCGATTTTCATCAAGGTATTCAACCAACCCATCAACCCATATAGCACCTTCAGGTGAATAAGCGGCTGTGGCCATGAACAGTCCAAACGAGTTGGCTGACAAGCCCATCGCGGCCATGCGCCCTGCGAATTTGGCGCGTAAATCAGGGTCTTCAATGATAACGTTGCCAGAGTGTGAACCGGCGATGTTGAAGGTCTTTGTTGTGGCCGTCATCATCACCAAACGATCAGTGATATAGTCAATGTGGGTCATTGGAATATGTGTGCTGCCCGGCATGACCAGATCGTGGTGAATTTCATCAGATACAAGAATGAGGTCATGGCTTTTTGCGAAATCTGCGACACCTTGCAACTCTGCCTTGGACCAAACGCGTCCACCTGGATTGTGCGGCGAGCACAGGATCACCATCTTTTCTGAACCCGTCATTTGCGCATCATATGCGTTAAAATCCATTTCAAAGCGGCCATTGTTATTGGTCAGCTCGCATTCGACAACCCTACGACCTGCGGCGTTAATAACCTTCGCAAATGCGTGGTAGACTGGCGTGAACAAGACAACGCCGTCGCCTGCAGATGTAAACGCATCGACACACATTGCCGTTCCGTTGACCAAGCCGTGAGTCGTAAAGATCCATGACGGATCAACTTTCCAGTTGTGGCGCGTTTCCATCCACCAGTTGATGGCCTCCTTGTATTTGGAGTCGTTCCCGAAATAGCCCATCACGCCGTGATCAACTTGTCCTTGTACCGCATCCAAAACGCATTGGGGCGGACGGAAGTCCATATCAGCGACCCACATAGCAAGACCGGTGTCTTTTGGGACGCCATAGATTTCTTCCATCATGTCCCATTTTACACAATGGCTGCCGCGGCGGTCGATGATATCGTCAAAGCTCATGAGGTGTCTCCACTATCTTGCTGGGTTTTTGCCAAGCTAAAGGGATATGGCAGGGTTGCAAGAGGCGTTGCGCGGGACGACACATTGTCCTACATCACTGCCATGATACGTCCTATTTTATTGCACCCCGACCCCCGCCTGAAAAAAGTCTGCGCTGATGTGCCAGATTTGACAGATGAATTGCGCACGCTTGCCGATGATATGTTGCAAACCATGTATGATGCCCCTGGCGTTGGATTGGCGGCGCCGCAGGTCGGTATTTTGAACCGATTGATTGTTTTGGACTGCGTCAAAGAAGAGGGTGAAACGGTCCGCCCTTTGATCATGTTCAATCCGGAAATTATCGCATCCTCAGATGAAAAGAACGTCTATGAAGAGGGGTGTTTGTCTATCCCCGATTTGTTTGCGGATGTGACCCGACCTAAAACAGTGCAAGTGCGCTGGATGGATCGTGATGGGAAAGAACAAAACGAAGAGATGGATGGCTTGTGGGCCACCTGTGTTCAGCACGAAATCGATCACCTTGAGGGCAAGTTGTTCATTGATCACATCAAACCCCTTCGTCGCCAGATGATCACCCGTAAAATGGTGAAGCTAAAGCGCGAATTGGGGCGGGGCTGATCGGGGATGAGCGTTCTAGATATCGTCCTTTGGCCAGATGCGCGGCTGACTGAGACCTGTGTTCAGGTTGAGGAAATCACCAAAGAAATTCGCACGTTGGCCCAAAATATGTTGGACACCATGTACGCTGCTAAGGGTCGTGGTTTAGCCGCGTCTCAGGTTGGTTCACCACACCGTATGTTTGTGATGGATGTCGGTTGGAAAGAAGGTAAATCAGATCCGTTGGTTTGCATCAATCCAATGTTACAACAAATTGGCGAAGAGCGCACCGTTCTGGAAGAGGGCTGTCTGTCAATCCCGGGTGTAATGGCCGAAGTGAACCGCCCTTCGCAGGTGCAGATGGTTTGGTCTTCCCTTGAGGGTGGTCGTTATGTTCAATCCTTTGACGGGTTTGGTGCGGCCTGTGTGCAGCATGAAATCGACCATCTTGATGGGATTGTGACATTTGATCATTTGGACGCTGATACGCGCGCGGCTTTGATTGCGCAGTATGAGGCGACCCAATGACGGTTCGCCCGTTTGTCAGTTGGCCAGACAAGCGGTTGCGCACAGCCGTGCCGGAAGTTGTCGAAATTACGGATGAGATCCGTTTTATCTGGTCGGATCTGGTTGAAACGATGGATGCAATGCCCGGTGTCGGATTGGCTGCGCCACAAATCGGCGTCATGATGCAGCTGGCGGTTGTTGATGTGTCGCCAGATCGCAAACGGCGGATACTTTTGGCAAACCCAACTATCCTGTCAGCGTCAGAAAAAATGAATACTCACGATGAAGCCAGCCCAAATTTACCAGGTGTTTCTGCGATTATTAAGCGGCCTAAGAATGTAAGCGTTCGGTATCTGAATGAAGATGGCGTAATAACGTGTGGTGATTTTACAGGCCTTGAAGCGACGAGCGTTCAGCACCAGATCGATCATCTGCAGGGTAAAATGTATTTTGACAATCTTGGCCGTGTGAAACGCGATATGCTGCTGCGTAAAGCACGTAAAATATAAGTTTTTTGGGTGTGCCAACGGCATGCCAATGCGAGGGAATGATGCGTATAGTCTTTATGGGAACACCGGATTTTTCGGTTCCGGTGCTTGAAGAGCTTGTTGATGCAGGTCACGAGATCGTGGCCGTTTATTCCCAGCCACCGCGCCCTGCAGGCCGTGGTAAGAAAGATCGCCCAAGCCCAGTTCAATCTAAGGCCGAGGCGCTAGGTTTGATGGTTCGTTATCCCCAAAGCGTTCGCACCGAAGAGGCCCTTGCCGAATTTGTAGCGCTTGAAGCAGATGTCGCAGTTGTCGTGGCATATGGTTTGATCCTACCCCAATCCATTTTGGATGCACCCAAAAATGGGTGTCTGAATATCCACGCAAGCCTTTTGCCGCGTTGGCGTGGGGCGGCACCAATTCACCGCGCAATTATGGCTGGTGATGCTGAAACGGGTGTCTGCATTATGCAGATGGAGGCAGGATTGGACACAGGGCCAGTTCTAAGCCGTCATACGATTTCGATCGCTAAAACGGAAACGACCTTGCAGTTACACGACCGCCTTAGCGTGCTTGGTGCGGATGCGATTGTAGAGACATTAGAAAATTTGGATCAGCTTGCACCACAGGAACAACCCGAAGAGGGGGTCACCTACGCGGCCAAAATCGACAAAGCTGAAGCTGCGATTGACTGGACCAAATCGGCCGTTGAAGTTGATCGATTGATCCGTGGTCTATCCCCGTTCCCCGGCGCATGGTTTGAGATAGATGGAACACGTATTAAGGTTCTTTGCTCTACATTGGTTGATCAGAATGGGAATGCTGGTGCAGTATTAGATGACGTTTTGACGATAGCGTGTGGTAGTGGCACGATTAGACTGACGCACTTACAGCGTGCTGGTAAAAGTCCTCAAGATGCTGGGCAGTTCCAGAACGGCTGGCCAATTGCGGCTGGCACGCAACTATAGCAGAGAAGATTACAATAATAGGCATAGTTGTGATTGCCGGGATCATTGGATATTTTGCTGAGAAAAGCAATTTTATCCACAATGGAATTCTTCAATCCATCATCATTTACGTGGGTGGTGCGTTTATATTTTATTTTGTGCGTTTGATGTTTGGGATTGGTTTTGGCAGCGCTGGTTTGAACGCTATTTTGTCTTCAATCGGTGCGCGGGTAATTATCCCAACGCATTGGCGCAAGTAAGACCACTTATTTCTTTGGTTTGAACGGGGCCATGCCAGCATTCGCCAGCTGATCGGCGCGTTCATTTTCTGGGTGACCAGCGTGCCCTTTAACCCAGTTCCACGTGACATCGTGTTGCGAGTTCACGGCATCCAGTCGTTGCCAAAGTTCAGCATTCGCCACAGGCTTCTTGGCTGCGTTTTTCCAGCCGTTTTTCTTCCAACCAAAAATCCAGCTGGTGATGCCATTTTTGACATAGTTGCTGTCGGTCACGATTGTGATCTCAGTACGGCGTGTCAGAGATTCCAGCGCGTTGATTGCTGCCAAAAGCTCCATGCGGTTGTTGGTCGTTGCGGGTTCGCCGCCCTTCAACTCACGTTCTTTGACAACGGTTGCGCCGTCTTTTGCTTGCAACAATGCACCCCAGCCACCTGGACCCGGATTGCCGCTACATGCGCCGTCTGTGTATGCGATTAAATTAGCCATGTGCCCGAACGCATATCCAAGGCGCCATGGTGCCGTCCAGCCCAATTGCGCTGCCTTTTGAATGTTGTGAGACGCTTAAGCCTACAGTGCTTAACAGACCGGTCAATTCTTCTAAGCTATAGTAGCTATAATGCCGCCCGATCCCGTCACGTTTTTCGCCTGTGCCCTCTTTTATTCCGATGTGGAATTGGCCGCTGGGTTTCAGTGTTTTGGCAAGGGCCGAAAGATGTCGCGGCATATCTGCCTTGGTCGCGTGCAGTAGGCTAAAGTTTGCCCAGATGCCATCATAGATGTTTTCGCCATCGATATCATCAAACGTTTCACACCGCGCATCGACACCGGCGTGTTTGGACGCGAGTGCAATCATTTCAGGGACCGCATCAGTGGCAGTGACCTGAAAACCTGCTTTTGCGATTATGCCAGCAGAAGTACCGGGGCCGCATCCTAGGTCAAGAACATGACCAGCTGTGGGCAGGTTTGAAATGAAACTTGAAAGGATCGCATCGTTGATTTTGTCGCCGTCAGTGATGGCGGCATATTTCTCAGCCTGAGCAGCATAAACATCAATGGTTTCTTTATCGCTCATTGCATCATCCGACTTCACGCAAGACGCGGGGGACTTTGAACTCGATGTTTTCAACGGTTGTTTCGACCAGTTCTTCGGTCACATCATAACGCGATTTGAAGGCATCGATGACTTCGTTGATGAGGACTTCGGGGGCAGAGGCACCCGCTGTGATCCCGATAGATTTGATACCCTCAAGGCTACGCCAGTCGATATCAGCCGCGCGTTGGACGAGTTGTGCATAGTTGCATCCAGCACGTACGCCAACTTCAACAAGGCGTTTTGAATTTGAAGAATTCGGCGCACCAACAACAAGAATGGCGTCACACTTTGGAGCCATTACTTTTACGGCTTCTTGGCGGTTGGTCGTTGCGTAGCAGATGTCTTCTTTGTGTGGCCCAACGATTTTAGGAAATCTCTTTTTGAGAGCCGCAACTATGTCTGCCGTGTCATCAACGCTAAGTGTTGTCTGTGTCACGTAGGCAAGTTGGTCGGAGTCGCGGACAGTGACGTTAGCGACATCGCCGGGGGTTTCGACCAACAAAACTTCGCCATCAGGAAGTTGCCCCATTGTGCCTACAGTTTCAGGATGCCCTTCGTGACCGATCATGATCATTTGCAGGCCTCGGTCCGAATGGCGCTGTGCTTCGATGTGAACTTTGCTGACCAGTGGGCAGGTCGCATCGACAAATACCATCTGGCGGGCTTGGGCTGCGTTGGGCACTGATTTTGGAACGCCGTGTGCTGAGAAGATGACGGGACGGTCATCTGGGCACTCGTCTAAGTCTTCGACAAAGATCGCCCCCTTGTTACGAAGACCATCAACAACAAATTTATTGTGAACAATTTCGTGACGGACATAAACGGGTGCGCCCCATTTATCGATTGCCATTTCAACGATTTTGATCGCGCGGTCTACGCCTGCACAAAAGCCACGTGGGGCCGCCAAGTAAAGTGTCAAAGGGGCATTGGGCATCACTCTCTCCATCATCAGTTGTGACAAAGTTAATATCGCCAGTCCCCAAGGTCCACCCCGCGAAGTAGCGCAGGGGATAATTGTGAAAGGACGTTGATTGGTCGCCGGCTTAACCGGCAACCAATTTTAGTGTTCTGAAGGTACTTCTTCAGGCTTTTCGGGGAATTCACGTTGTGGACGCCCAAGCACGTCTTTCAACTCTTCCAGCTCAATGAAGTTGTCAGCCTGGCGGCGTAAATCATCTGAAATCATTGGTGGGTGGCTTCGGATCGTGGAAACCACGGACACCCGAACGCCTTGACGCTGAATGCTTTCAACCAATGGACGGAAGTCGCCATCGCCTGAAAAGATAACGATGTGATCGACGTGAGGAGCAAGTCCCATGGCATCGACAGCAAGTTCGATATCCATGTTACCTTTAATTTTACGCCGGCCCATACTGTCAGTGTATTCTTTGGCCGGTTTAGTGACCATTGTAAATCCGTTGTAGTTCAGCCAATCGACCAGTGGGCGAATCGGAGAATATTCATCGTTTTCTAAAAGTGCAGTATAATAAAATGCGCGTAACAGTTTCCCGCGACGCATGAACTCTTTACGCAAAAGTTTGTAGTCGATGTCGAACCCAAGCGCTTTGGCAGCGGCATACAAATTCGATCCATCGATGAACAGCGCAAGCCGTTCGTCTTTGTAAAACATCAAAGTACCTTTCCGAACAGCAACGCAGCCAACAATTTCGTGAGTGAAAAATAACTACGACTACGTGCCACGTCGAAAATAAGTATTTTGTACAATCAAGCAAGGTGTCATTCTGTGTGAAAAGGTGGAAAAGTGCATAAGGATAAAATACAAATGATAATTGCCCTTGGGAGCAATCAACAGGCGGCTGAAGCCAGCCCTCAATTGATTATTGAGCAGGCAATTGATGCATTGCGCGGTCGTGGTCCGGTGATTCGTGAAATCAGTAGATTTTATCAAACCTCGTGTTTCCCTTTCGGTGCAGGCCCTGACTATGTAAATGCGGCTTGTTTGCTCGAAACAACGTGGTCGCCATCTGAAGTGATAGAAACGTTACATGCGGTTGAACAGGAGTTTGGACGTAAGCGCATCCAACGATGGGGACAACGAACTTTGGACTTGGATTTGATTGCCGTCGAAGATGTTGTGTGTCCAAGCCTAAAAACACACGACAAGTGGCGTAACTTGGACTTATCGACCCAAAAGAGTGAAGCGCCCACGGAGTTAATTGTCCCGCACCCTCGTGTGCAAGATCGCGCTTTTGTTTTAATCCCGATGATGGATATTGCGCCAGATTGGGTTCACCCAATCTTGGGCTTGAGCGTGTCTGAAATGTTGGATGCGCTACCCTCGAGCGAAAAAGTCGATGTAATACCTTTAAATGTTCAGCAATAGACGCTTGTAAACTTAGCAAAAGGGCAATAGATAACGGCCCTCAATACTTACCAAATTTTGGAGCTTGGCCATGGCCCGCGTAACCGTAGAAGACTGTGTAGACAAGGTTCCGAACCGTTTCGACCTGGTGATGCTTGCATCCCATCGTGCGCGCGAAATTTCCGCCGGTTCAGCAATCACTGTTAATCGTGACAATGACAAAAACCCTGTAGTTTCTTTGCGTGAAATCGCTGAAGAAACACAAAGTGCCGCTGATCTGCGTGAGCGGATGATCGAAAGCAACCAGACGCAAATCGAAGTCGATGAGGCTGAAGAAGATGCGATGGCTTTGTTGATGGGCGCTGAACAAGACAAGCCAGAAGAAGACAGCATGAACGAAGAAATGTTGCTTCGCCAATTGATGGCTGCACAAGGCCAAAGCTAAGGCCAAACGCTAGGATGCGGACCAAATGATATCTGCCGACGATCTGATCGCGCTGGTCCGCAACTACAACCCCAAAACTAATGAAGCGCTTATCCGCTCTGCATATGAGTTTGGAGCAGAAATGCATGACGGCCAGTTCCGTCATTCTGGTGAGCCATATTTTAGCCATCCAGTCGCGGTTGCCGCGATCCTAACTGAGCAGGACTTGGATGATGGCACTATAATTACCGCCCTTTTGCATGACACTATTGAAGACACCAAAGCATCATATGCTTCGGTGTCGGATTTGTTTGGCGAAGAAGTTGCCAAGCTGGTTGATGGCGTTACCAAACTGACCAATCTCCAGCTAAACAGTTCAGAAACCAAACAAGCAGAAAACTTTCGCAAACTGTTCATGGCGATGTCCAAGGACATGCGCGTTATTTTGGTGAAGCTGGCTGACCGCCTTCACAATATGCGCACCATCAAATCCATGCGTCCTGAGAAACAGGTTCAAAAAGCCCGTGAAACTATGGATATATTTGCACCACTGGCTGGCCGTATGGGTATGCAATGGATGCGTGAAGAACTGGAAGATTTGGCATTTCGTGTTCTAAACCCTGAAGGCCGATCAAGCATTATGCGACGTTTTGTAAGCCTTCAACGTGAGACTGGCGATGTGATCGAGCGCATCACTGGCGATATGCGGATGGAGTTGAAAAAAGTGGACATTGATGCCGAAGTGTTTGGACGGGCGAAAAAACCATATTCGATTTGGCGCAAGATGCAGGAAAAGGATCAATCCTTTAGCCGTCTTAGCGACATTTATGGTTTTCGTATCGTGACACATAGTGAAGAAGACAGCTATCGAACGTTGGGGGCGATCCACCAACGTTGGAGCGCAGTACCTGGTCGTTTTAAGGACTATATAAGCCAGCCCAAAACCAATGGTTATCGGTCTATTCATACGACAGTTTCTGGACGTGATGGTAAACGGGTTGAGGTCCAAATTCGGACTCGCCAGATGCACGATGTGGCTGAAACAGGCGTTGCTGCGCATTGGTCTTACAAAGATGGGGTCCGCACGCAGAACCCTTTTGCTGTTGATCCAGCTAAGTGGATTTCGCAACTTACAGAACAGTTTGATGGCGAAGATGATCACGAGGACTTCTTAGAAGCAGTTAAGCTTGAGATGTATTCAGATCAGGTGTTTTGCTTCACACCTAAGGGCGAAGTGGTTAAATTGCCCCGTGGTGCAACGCCAATTGATTTTGCTTATGCTATCCATACGCGGATCGGCAACGCATGCGTTGGTTCAAAAATTGACGGAATGCGCGTCCCGTTGTGGACACGAGTAAAGAATGGCCAGTCTGTTGAAATTATCACTGCCGAAGGTCAATCGCCACAAACCACGTGGCTTGAGATTGCGACTACAGGCAAAGCTAAAACTGCGATCCGTCGTTCTCTTCGTGAGGCAGATCGGGACAGTTTTATTAAACTTGGTCGTGAATTGGCCAGATCAGCATTCGCCAATGTGGGACAGAAATCCACTGAGAAGGTTTTAGAAGCTGCGGCGCAAGTCTTGCGGCTAAAAAAACCTGATGAGGTTTTAGCTCGTTTGGGCAGCGCTGAGTTGACAGGTCGTCAGGTCGTTCAGGCTATTTATCCCGAATTAACCGCGCAAAAGGGAACACCCGTCGACTCAAGTCGTGCAGTTATCGGGTTGGAAGCAGGGCAGTCGTTTGAGCGTGCAAAGTGTTGTCAGCCACTTCCTGACGAGCGAATTGTTGGCATCAGTATGCGCGGGCGTGGGGTCGTTGTTCATACGATCGATTGCGAAAAGTTGATCATATTGGAAGATCGGCTGGATGATTGGTTAGACCTTCATTGGCACGATGGAAGCCATGCCGCAGAATATACCGCTACGCTTCGTATGACGATTGGCAACGGAGCTGGCGTTTTAGGTAGGGTTTGCTCCTTGATCGGTGAGACCGGAGCCAATATCTCTGATTTGAGATTCATGGACCGTAAGCCAGATTATTTCTTGTTACTGATTGATGTTGATTTACGTGATGTACAGCATTTGCATACGCTTACTGGTGCACTAAGTGCTCAAGACGGCGTAGCGGCGATTGAGCGATATAGAAACATAGATCTACCCGACGCAGGTGCTGCGAAATCGGGATGACCGATAGAGGACATTAACGGTGATTTTTAAACGCCGCGATCCAAAAACATATCTGCGTTCGGTGGTCGAATTTCTTTGGCCGCGTGGCGGTTGGGCGCGTGCGTTTCATTATGTGCGTCACCGCTTGCGCCGCCTTCCAGATAGTCCAGAACGGATTGCGCGTGGAATTTGGGCGGGTGTATTTGCCGCCTTCACCCCATTCTATACCATGCATTTCGTTGTTGCCGTTTTTATGGCCAAACTCATGCGTGGGAACATGTTGGCGTCCTTGATGGGTACGTTTTTTGGTAATCCTCTGACCTATGTTCCAATTGCTGTGATGTCGTTGCAAACGGGGCACTGGCTGCTTGGTACTGAAATGGCTGTTGATGCGCATCGCTCTTTTGGTGGTAAGCTCGCGGATGCAGGTGGGGACCTTATATATAATCTCAAGGCAGTATGGATGGGGCGGCCAACGGATTGGCATGGTATCTCCGTTTTTTATGACGAGATTTTCTATCCTTACATGGTTGGCGGTATAATCCCAGGAATCGTGTTTGGAACGATATGCTATTATATTAGCGTCCCTTTGATCCGTGCCTATCAGCATCGACGCAAGGGCGTTATCAAAGCAAAATTCGAAGCACTAAAGGCTAAGGCAGGTGCAAAAGCAGAAGCTAAGCGTAAAGCTTAAGTAGAGGTTACAGACAACGAGTAAGTTATCGCGTGTTGATACAATTCTCATGTGTACTAATATTCATTCGTGATTGTATCCCTGTAGACACAACCTGAATCGCAATCTGAGGTACCCAATGACTACATCTGAAAAACTACGTTTGGGCGTAAATATAGACCATGTTGCGACCGTTCGTAATGCGCGTGGTGGCCATACACCTGATCCTTTGCGTGCCGCACGCATTGCACAGGAAGCTGGTGCTGATGGAATAACAGCACATTTACGCGAAGATCGCAGGCATATTTCTGATGCTGACATCGAAGGCTTGATGGACATGTTAACAGTGCCTTTGAACTTTGAGATGGCAGCGACTGATGAGATGCAGAAAATTGCGCTGCGCCATAAGCCGCATGCGGTCTGTATAGTACCTGAGAAACGGGAAGAGCGTACGACCGAAGGTGGCCTAGAGGTTGCACGTGAAGAGAACCGGTTGGCGCATTATATCGCGCCTTTGCGTGATGCAGGGTGTCGCGTATCAATCTTTATTGCGGCGGACGTTCGCCAAATTGATGCGGCCCATCGTATCGGTGCGCAGGTTATTGAACTTCATTCGGGCGCTTATTGTGATGCGCATCATGAAGACCGGATTGAAGACTGTGACCGCGAGCTGAAAAGTCTGTGCGAGATGAGCACTTATGCACATTCTTTGGGTCTTGAAGTGCACGTTGGGCATGGTTTGACATATGAAACGGTTAAGCCTGTTGCGGCGTTTCCAGAAGTTATGGAGCTGAACATCGGTCACTTCCTAATCGGCGAAGCAATTTTTCGCGGATTGCAGCCAGCGATGGCTGAGATGCGCCGCTTGATGGATGAAGCCCGCGCTGGAAATTTTGCGTGATCTTGGGGATTGGAACTGATCTGGCCAACATTGAGCGTATTCAAGGTACGCTTGATCGTTTTGGGGATAGGTTTCGCAATCGCGTGTTTACCGAAGTTGAACAGGCTAAAGCTGAACGCCGGAAAGATGTTGCTGGCACATACGCTAAGCGTTGGGCCGCAAAAGAGGCATGTTCAAAAGCGCTAGGTACCGGTCTAAGCATGGGTATTTCTTGGCGCGATATGTCCGTTACCAATTTGAAGACAGGCCAGCCAACAATGGCGGTTACAGGGTGGGCTGCTGAGCGTTTGGCAGCTATGACTCCAGTGGGTCATGAGGCTGTAATCCACGTAACTTTGACGGATGATCACCCTTGGGCACAAGCATTTGTCGTTATCGAAGCACGTCCCATAGCTTGACTTGATGGCGTGGGGGTCGCATGTACCCTTCAACCAATCGAGTAGGGATGATTTAAAGATGGCTCAGGCTAAAAAAGAAGGAAATCAGATCATCGAGTCTATTAAGACCGTGGTCTATGCGTTGCTCATTGCAGGTGTTTTTCGCACTCTATTCTTCCAGCCATTCTGGATTCCATCAGGTTCAATGAAGGAAACCCTTTTGATTGGTGATTTCCTATTCGTGAATAAGATGGCTTATGGCTATTCATATGCGTCCTGTCCCAGTATTCGCCTTGATCGTTTTGGCGTAAACCTAGACGCCCAGAAAATTTGCGGTGCGTTTGATAGCGACAACAACCGTTTCTGGGCCGGTGATCCTGAACGTGGCGATGTTGTGGTGTTTCGTCATCCTGTTAATGGAACAGACTATATCAAGCGTTTGGTCGGATTGCCTGGTGATAAAGTGCAGGTCAAAGATGGCATTCTACATCTGAACGACGTTGCCGTGCCACAAACACCTGTTGGGACATTCACAGAAGTTAAAGGTCCGCAGGGTCCACATCGTCTTGAGCCAAGATGCGAAAATGGTCCGGTTGGTGAAGGCGCGATTTGCGAGAAATCCCGCTGGACTGAAACACTTCCCGATGGATCACAACACGTTGTTTTAAATATCGCGAACCAAGGCCAAGACAACACACGTATTTTCCTTGTGCCCGAGGGGCACTATTTTTTCATGGGTGATAATCGCGATAACTCAACTGATAGCCGATTTGCCCAGCTTGGTGGAGGGGTTGGATTTGTACCTTATGAAAACCTAATTGGTCGTGCTGATCGGATCATGTTCTCGTCCGCTGGCAGCTCAATGCTGTATTTCTGGACTTGGCGTAGCGACCGTTTCTTTAAGGGTGTAAATTGATACGAATGAACAAATATGGGTCGATAGTGTTGGGTGACTGGCTATGAAGCTGAGTGCTGAACTAAAGGCCTTTGAGGTTCGTATTGGCTATGCGTTTGAAGATACTGCGCTCTTATCACGCGCTGTGACGCACTCATCGATGTCGTCCAACACGCGCAGTGACAACCAGCGCATGGAATTTCTTGGAGACCGCGTGCTGGGGCTTGTAATGTCTGAGGCGCTATACCTCAGCGATATGGAAGCTGCCGAAGGTCAGCTTGCACCACGCTACAACGCGTTGGTGCGTAAAGAGACCTGTGCAGACGTTGCCCGCGAGATTGGTATCGGTGAGGTCTTGCGCCTTGGCCGGTCCGAGATGATTTCTGGAGGTCGTCGAAAGCAAGCGTTGTTGGGCGATGCGATGGAAGCTGTCATTGCCGCTGTATATCTTGACGCTGGATATGACACGGCACGCGACTTTATCCTAAGGTTTTGGAAGACAAGGATTGAGGGGGTTGAAGACGATGCACGTGATCCAAAAACGGCACTACAAGAATGGGCACAAGCCCGCCGAATGAACCCACCGAAGTATGTTGAAACGTCTCGAAGCGGACCCGACCATGCACCTGTGTTCACAATAGCAGCCCGACTCGACTCTGGGGCTGAGGCGATTGCGACAGCAGGATCAAAACGACAAGCAGAACAGGCAGCGGCCAAAGCGCTTTTGTCGGAATTGGAGAATTAACATGACCACCCGCGCAGGCTTTGTAGCCCTAATCGGCGAACCGAATGCAGGTAAGTCAACTTTACTCAACCGAATGGTTGGGGCAAAAGTATCTATCGTAACGCACAAAGTGCAAACAACGCGGGCCCGCATCCGTGGTGTCGCGATGGAAGGTGAGACGCAAATCATTTTTGTCGATACGCCAGGCTTGTTCGCACCAAAGCGCCGTTTAGATCGTGCAATGGTTGCAGCGGCTTGGAGTGGTGCTGCTGATGCGGACGTTGTGGTTCTTTTGGTAGAAGCCAATCGTGGTATCACTGAGGGCGTAGAGCGCATCCTCGAGGGCCTGAATGACATCGGTGAGCATCGCAAGGTTGTGTTGGCTGTGAACAAGATCGACCGCGTCGAGGCCCCTAAATTGTTGGGCCTGACCAAAGCGTTAAACGAGCGGTATCCGTTTACAGAAACATTCCTAATTTCTGCTGAGAAAGGCCACGGCGTTGATACACTGCGCAAGTGGTTGGCAGAAGAAGTGCCAGAAGGGCCGTGGTTGTATCCGGAAGATCAAATCGCTGACCTTCCGCTTCGCATGATTGCGGCAGAAATGACCCGTGAAAAGTTGACTCTGCGCCTTCATCAAGAACTGCCATACCAGCTGACTGTCGAAACAGAAAAATGGGAAGAGCGCAAAGATGGATCTGCACGTATTGACCAGATCATCTACGTTGTCCGGGATGGGCACAAAGGCATTCTATTGGGCCACAAAGGTGAAACTATCAAAGCGGTTTCAAAAGCTTCGCGTGAAGAGTTGGAAGAGTTCCTTGGTCGCCGCGTGCACCTGTTTCTGCAGGTTAAAGTCCGCAGTGGTTGGTTGGACGAAGCTGAACGCTATTCTGAAATGGGTCTGAATTTCAAAGACGGAAATGCCTGAACCAATCGCCAGCCGGCCCTTCGGGGAGAGTTTATTGGGTAAGACGAAGCCCAAGGGGTGCGCATGGCAAAGCTAACCTCACGCTTTTGGGTGGATGCGTACCTCACGCGTTTGCGCGTGTTTGATATTCCTGCTTTTGTTGTTGCCCATGGTGACGATACGGGTGGTGCGGTTTTGGTGAAGTTGAGCACGTTGGATGGCAAAGCCGCCTTATTTCAGCGTTCCTTTGATCTGATGACTGGGGAACGAAGTTGGTTGGAATTGACAAGTGGGTCAAATCTGGATGTTGATGCATCCATCGATCGCCAAAAAGGTTTTGATCCAGATGTGTGGGTGATCGAAGTCGAGGATCGATCAGGTCGTCATCTATTAGATCAAGAAGGACTGTTCTGATATGGAATGGCGCGGCGTGGGCATACTAGTGGCTGTGCGGCGACATGGCGAAAGCTCTGCTATCATTGAAGTCTTTACCGAGAACCATGGTCTGCATGCTGGTGTAGTCCGTGGTGGGGCAGGGCGGCGCATGGGGCCGATTTTGCAGCCCGGTGCGCAATTGGATGTAGTCTGGCGCGCACGCCTTGAGGAACACATTGGTAGCTATACCGTAGAACCAATTCGTAGCCGTGCAGCGGCGGCGATGTCGGATCGATTGATGTTGGCAGGGCTGAACGCAGTTACAGGCCTGCTGAGCTATTGTTTGCCAGAGCGCCAACAACATGCGGCCTTCTATCGTCAAACTGAGCAATTGCTTGATCTTCTTGAACACCCAGAGGTTTGGCCACTGGCCTATCTTAAATGGGAAATTACACTGTTGGCCGAAGTTGGTTTTGGATTGCAGCTGGATGCGTGTGCGGTGTCGGGTATTACGGCTGATTTGGGGTTTGTTTCACCAAGGTCAGGCCGTGCAGTATCAAGATCTGCGGCTGGGGAATGGGCCGATCGTTTGTTGCCGTTGCCAGATATTTTGCGTGGTGTAGGCAAAGGACCAGATTTAGAAGTATTTGAAGGTCTCAAAACAACTGGACATTTCTTTCACTCTCAGGTCGCGGCCACATTGGGTGGGCGACCATTGCCTGAGGCACGCGCGCGTTTTATCAATGCGTTTAACCGTCGAATTTGAAGGCCATGTTCTGCCCTTCTGACGTGCTGAGGATCAAAACGTTTCCAAGGACCTCTGAGAGCGTCACCTGCTGCAGGCTTTTTAGGTATTCAGCTTCCTTTTGTAGGTCGGCACAAGCCATTTTCGTTGCACGGATTGGGCCTACTTTAAACCAGGGGTAGGGAACTGTCATGCTGGCGAAATATTGATTACATGATGCTTTGCCTGCGATCGTGTCGTTACCTGGAAATGTAAGTGTTGCATTGGCATCAAAGGGTTGCCCGTTAATTTCAACCAGTGTCCATATTCTATCCGCTGCACTGTAGGCGCGCACGGTTTCGTCCGCTTGGGCATGCAGAAACTAGTGTAAGAAGGATGAGGGCCGCGAAACGCATGTCAGGTCCAATCTGAAGTTTTCTCACAACCATCATCTATAAATTCAAAACCAGCAGCGAGCCCTATCCCAGAAGTCGGCGGGCAATGACTTGTGCTTGGATCTCTGCCGCACCTTCGAAGATGCTGAGAATGCGTGCATCGCACAATACGCGACTTATTTTGTATTCAAGCGCAAAGCCGTTGCCACCGTGAATTTGCAAACCATTGTCGGCAGCTGCCCATGCGACTCGCGCGCCGAGTAGTTTGGCCATTCCGGCCTCTACGTCACAACGGCGTCCGTCGTCTTTCTCAAAGGCTGAGAAATACGTGAGCTGGCGCGCAACCATAATTTCGACTGCCATCATTGCTAACTTGTTTGCCACGCGTGGAAATTCGATCAGTGATTTGCCAAATTGCTTTCTGTCGATGGCATATTGCATTGATAAATCTAATGCTGACTGTGCTACGCCAATCGCCCGAGCTGCGGTTTGAATTCTTGCGGACTCAAACGTCTCCATCAATTGCTTAAAGCCTTTGCCTTCTTCTCCGCCTAGCAAATTCTCACTTTTGACTTGGAAGCCATCAAAAGCGAGTTCGTATTCTTTCATACCACGATAGCCAAGCACTTCAATTTCGCCACCTGTCATACCTTCTGTCGGAAATGGATTACTGTCGTCGCCAGGTGTTTTCTCCGCAAGGAACATCGACAGCCCCTTGTAGGTGTCATCATCCGAATTGGTACGGGCAAGTAGGGTCATGATTTGAGTACGAGTGGCATGGGTAATCCATGTCTTGTTTCCCGTTATTCGGTAATTACCATTGTCGTCCTTGACTGCGCGCGTGCGAAGCGAACCAAGGTCAGAGCCTGTATTGGGTTCCGTGAACACAGCTGTTGGTAAGGTCGCAGCGGATGCCAGTCGAGGTAACCACTTTTGTTTTTGCTCTTCAGTTCCGCCTGCGATAATCAATTCTGCTGCGATCTCGGATCGTGTCCCTAGGGAGCCGACGCCGATGTATCCCCGCGACAGTTCTTCTGACACGACGCACATGGACACTTTTGAAAGACCAAATCCGCCGAACTCTTCTGGAATTGTTAACCCAAAAACGCCCATTTCTGCCAATTCTTCGATGATTTCCATTGGGATTAATTCATCTTTTAGGTGCCAATCATGCGCGAAGGGTTCGATCTTTTCCACGGCATAGCGACGGAACTGTTCGCGGATCATTTCCAGCTCGTCATCAAGTCCAGTCGCACCAACGGTTACATTTGCTGATTGCTCCTGCATCAAAGCAACCAACCGAATGCGTGCTGCTTGGGTGTTCCCATTTTGGGTTAACGTTTGAACCGCAGGCTCTATCATGCCCCGCATGTCATTTTGGGCCAAGCCCAAATCTTGTAATCGCAAGATCTCACCTTGGTTCATCTGGATGCCGCCATAGATCTGCCAAAGGTATTCTCCAAAGGTGATCTGTAGAATGAGCTGCTCAATTTCGCCAAACTTGTCTACTTTAATTAAACCTTCGGCCCACTTTTGCATTTGTTCCAACGACTGGGAGTAGGTGGCAAGCCATGCAAGGCCGTGTGTCGCTGTCTGATGTTCTTCAACAAGTTGCCCAGATACCCGACCGCCCTTCGACACGAGGCTTCGCAGATGCAGTGTCGCAGTTTCCAGAATGGTTTGAACTGGTGCAAGTGCGGACTGGGTTAATGCCAATAGGTCGGTCAATATAATTGGGGTATCATCCTGCGGGTTCTGCTGGGCTTTTGGCATTTATAGATTCCTCATTTGCTACGACCATTTTACGTGAGACGCAGGTGATGCGCAATAAAGATGCTTAAAGAAAGTTTAAAACAATATATTGTTACTTTATTGATTTTGATCTGTTGAGTTCTAACCAAAGTGTTATAGCGCATCCATGGAACAACTTCTTGAAATCCTCACGTTTCAGCACTTGTGCTTTGCTGTTTTGGTTGCGGCAATCGCTGGGATCGTAAAAGGGGTCGTGGGTTTTGCGATGCCAATGGTGTTTATTACTGGCCTCAGTACGTTCCTGTCGCCAGAATTGGCACTTGCGGGCCTTATAGTGCCAACACTTTTCACAAATGTGTTCCAGGCACTTCGGCAGGGGCCGGCCGCTGCATGGAATTCCATTATAGAATTTCGAGTATTCTTATTTTTTGGGCTTTTGGCCTTAATCGTTGGGGCTCAATTGGTCCGACTATTGCCCTTGCAGACGATGCTCTTGGTGATTGGCCTGCCAATTGTGCTGTTTGCGTTGCTGCAGCTGGCTGGAGTGGAGGTGAAGCTATCGGGCCAGTCTTTCCGTGTCGCTGCCGGAGTTGGCGCTTTCGCTGGTTTCATGGGTGGTTTGTCAGGTATTTGGGGGCCACCTACAGTCGTTTATTTGGCTGCGCTTGGCACCAACAAGAACGATCACATGCGGATACAGGGTGTGATCTATGGGTTAGGAGCTGTTGCTCTAACTTTTGCGCATCTAGGATCGGGCGTTTTGCGCTCAGAAACGTTGCCGTTTAGCCTAGCAATGGTACCACCAGCACTTTTGGGGCTGTGGTTGGGTGGGCGCGTGTTCGATCGAATTGACCAAGTGATGTTCCGCCGCGCGACGCTGGTTGTTCTGCTGATTGCAGGTCTTAACCTAGTGCGCCGCGCTACGATGTTCTTATTTTAAGCTGTACTAGCAGCTGTTGTGCCTGCGACGTCTTGAATAAATTTGATGATACGTGACTTTAGCTGTTCATCTTTGATCGATGCAACTGCGCTCAGGATGTCCATTGCGTTGTCTGCAGGGGTTGCAGTTTCTTCCGCCAAACCTTCAAAAAAGTATGACGGTGATACATCAAGGACTTTTGAGAGTTCGAATAGACGGCTCGCCGCGATGCGGTTTGAGCCAATTTCATACTTTTGAATTTGTTGAAACGAAAGCTTTAAGCGACGGGCCACGTCAGTCTGTGAATAACGACGCAGGGTGCGTGCCTGCTTTAGTTTGCGACCTACGTGAATATCTACTGCATGGGGCATTGGGTTCATCTCCAGTTGAATGATTACCGTAATGCTAGAAAGTTAAAATTTGGGCAATTAAATAGATTTCAACATTTTTCAACCATAGATGTTGCAATGATGTATGATTTGTGTACCATTGAATTGTGTGGTTAGGTTGTTCTGCTATATTGAAGATCAGCAACGCCGAAAAATTGGGTGCCCTTGAAAGAAATAACTAATCCCCTTTTGTTCGAGATGATTAGATCATTCTCAACGCTTGCCAGGCGCTTGAACCTGTCGCATGCAGTCACAGAACTTGGCAGTACACGCCAGACTGTTCGCCGACACATCGACAACTTAGAGGAGATTAAAGGGGTTGTTCTCTTTAGGGTTGTGGATCGTCGATATGAATTAACTGAAGCAGGTATCCACGCGTTACCAGAGGCGAATGAAATCTTAGCGCGAGGCCATGCTTGGTTACGTGGTCAGTCTTTGGATATAAATGGGCTTCAATATTTAAAGCATGAAGAGCCAAATGGGTGGTTTTTTCATCAACAACAGCATTCTTTGCAAAGTATCTGGCTTCAAAAATCACCTTTGATGCGTGAGACATTTCGCTCTTGGGCTTTGGGCGGTGGTAATATCGAGGCAGAGGAAATGAGTCATGTGCGGCCATTTTTGATTGTTTATCGCCACACTGCTGCAGGATGGATTTGCGTCGAATTCGGGGAAAAATCTGTTTATGTAAATTGGTTAGGCCGTGAAAAAGCGCGGAGTAGCGTGGGAAATCCAATTGGCCAAATGCCTGGTGGTGAAGATTTTGCCCGTATGTTAAATCAATCTTTTCATGAGGTTCAAACAACGCAAAATGCACGTGTCGACCATGTCTACACCATGGTGCCCCGGGGTGGCGTTGGTGAGCTTGAAGCGGTGAATTATCGGCGCCTAATGTTGGGTGGGCGATTCCCTGATGGGAGCTCCGCGCTGTTCGCTTTGGTTGAGCCGACGGATGAAATTAAGATATTTGGGTTGGATCCAAGTCAATTTATCGCCCCATCTGAAGATATTTCGATAGATTTTGATCAAAAGATAGTAAAAAAAAGGATTTAAATTTAAATTCTTGGTAACGTCACTTTTAAGCTTTTCTTGTGTGGTCACCATTATGACGATCCAGACACAAAATGATTTGGCGCTTTTTATAGCCAGCAGTCAACAGTCAGCAGATTTTGACAGATGGGGGACTTAGTGTTCGAATCGGGACTGATTTTGATGAGTACCGCGAAATTCTGTTGCGCGACTGTCCAAAGCAAGGGCTTGGTTCTCCTTTCGATCCAGACATCCAGAACCTCAACGTGGAAAACGCATTTTGGTTGACGGACCGCGATCTTGATGGCGACTTGATGCATACTCAAGCAGCACGCCTTTTAGATTTGAAACATGAAAACCTTGGTGGCTACATGTTCAATTGCTTCCGTGAGTTTCCTCCTACCATTCCAGATATCGATCTTGATCGCTCTCGGTTTTGCGCGAGCCCTGGTGCCCGCAACATTACTGGCCGCGTGATTTATTATAGCGAAGTCTGGATGAGCGATAAGCTTGGCCTATTTCGTATTAACGGATTGTCGACGGTATTAGTCCGCTATGGATTGTTGACAGCGATGCAACGCTGGAACCCAGACAATATTTTGGTTCATGGCGCGCACTGTCGCATTCAAAGGCTTTGGTGAGCGTATGAGATATATGTACAAAGAGCCGGGAGCATTGCGGTGCTACAGCAAAGGTTCAGACGTGCCGATGGAGAGCTTTTTGAGTTACCTTAGCAATGAAGAGGCCCGGTATCTGCTCGAGATGCCAGTTTCTGATTTGGTCTTGCTGCCAGCTGCTAAGGCGGCTTAATCCTCTCAAAAGGGCCGCAGTGAAAACCGCGGCCCTTTTGGGCCTCTTTTACTGGAGCGCTTACCCGATTGCGGCAGTTTTGATGTCATCATCAATATGAGGTTGGTATTGAACAAAGTTGTTAGCGAACATGTCGACCAACTTCTTTGCCTGAACATCATAAGCTGCTGCATCATCCCAAGTCCGGCGCGGATCTAGTAAAATATCTGCAACTCCACTGACTTCAACGGGAACGTCAAAACCAAAATTTGGATCTTTTCGGTATTCTGCAGATGCTAGTGACCCATCCAGCGCACTTGTCAACAAAGCACGTGTTGCACGGATTGGCATTCTGGAACCCGTTCCATATGCGCCGCCAGTCCAGCCAGTATTGACCAACCAGCAGGTTGCCCCGTGTTCTGCGATCTTCTGGCGTAATAGGTTCCCGTACACCTCTGGGCGTCTAGGCATGAACGGTGCGCCAAAACAGGTTGAGAAAGTTGGCTCTGGTTCTGTGACACCACGCTCTGTACCTGCGACTTTCGACGTGAAGCCTGATAGGAAGTGGTACATAGCTTGTGCAGGTGTCAGTCGCGCTATGGGAGGCAAAACCCCAAAAGCATCGCAGGTTAGCATGATGATGTTCTTTGGGTGTCCACCTTGCGCGTCATCGCTTGCGTTAGAGATATAGTGCAAGGGGTACGCACAACGCATGTTGGCGGTCAGGCTGTCATTTTCGAAATCTAGTTCTTTGGTCGCGTTATCAAAGACCATGTTTTCAATTACGGTTCCGAATTTTTCAGTTGTAGCGAAAATTTCAGGTTCTGCCTCGGCACTCAGGTTGATGGTTTTAGCATAACACCCACCCTCAAAGTTAAATGTGCCGCGATCAGACCAACCATGCTCATCATCCCCAATCAGTGTACGCGCTGGATCAGCGGACAATGTTGTTTTACCGGTGCCTGAGAGACCAAAGAACACAGCTGTATCTACAGGGTTCCCAGTTGCGTGGTTGGCAGAGCAGTGCATCGGCATGACGCCTTTGTCTGGGAGTAGGTAGTTGAGCAAGGTGAAGACGGACTTTTTGTTCTCGCCAGCGTATTCTGTTCCACCAATGAGGATTAGCTTTTTATCAAAGTTCATCGCGATGATTGTTTCTGACCGGCAATTATGCTTGGCTGGTTCTGCCTGGAAGCTTGGACAGTTGATAACTGTAAAGTCGGCCAAGAAGTGATCCAGCGCATCGTGATCAGGGCGACGCAGCATGTGGCGAATAAATAGCCCGTGCCACGCAAGTTCGGTGATCATGCGGACATTGATGGCGTATGCAGGGTCAGAGCCACCGATAAGATCTTGGACCCAATAGTCACGGCCCTTCATGTGTTCGAGCATGTCAGCGTGAAGCGCGTCAAACCCTTCGGGTGACATCGCAACATTATTTTCCCACCAAATTGTGTCTTCTACTGACGGGGTTTTAACAACGTGCTTATCTTTTGGTGATCTGCCAGTGAACTTGCCGGTTGTTACCAGAAATGCGCCACCTTTGCCGAGTTGACCTTCGCCGCGCTTAACAGCTGCTTCGACCAAAGCAGGTTCCGCTAGATTATAATAGACATTGCCCAAGTCTGTAATTCCTTGGTCTTCAACTTGGAATTGCGGGTTTACACGTCCAAAAGTCATCATGTCTCTCCTGCTTCCGCTTTCGCGGCTGAACCAAGTAATGCAGACACAGCCGTCTACACTACACCTTCTTTGGTCTTAACATGCTGTTTTCATACATGAACAGGTCAGTTATGTTCCGTTAGCGCAACCGTTAGCGCCATCATCGAATTCTTTTTTGCCAGACTGACCTTGCAAATACACGGGTGACGCGAAAGTGCAGCAATTTAGCCATTACTACTATTTTCATTGCCAAATGTGGCGAGATTTAGGCACGATTTGCAATTTTGGATTGATTCGCTGGTGCAATCTGCCAATTGTTGCGAAAAGAATAAAAAAATTAATGTGGCAGTAGTTTTAGTACAAGGATACTGGCAATGAGCAAGATTGCATTGGTTGACGACGATAGGAATATCCTGACGTCTGTTTCAATGACTCTCGAGGCCGAAGGTTTCGAAGTAGAGACATATAACGATGGACAAGCCGCACTTGATGCGTTCAACAAAAAATTGCCGGACATGGCAGTCTTGGACATCAAGATGCCTCGCATGGATGGAATGGATTTACTTCAGCGCATTCGTCAAAAAACGAAAATGCCAGTAATTTTTCTTACTTCTAAAGATGATGAAATTGACGAAGTTCTGGGTCTCCGCATGGGGGCTGATGACTACGTTAAGAAGCCGTTTTCTCAACGCTTGTTGGTTGAGCGCATTCGTGCAGTGCTGCGTCGCCAAGTTGCTCAAGCGGGCGAAATTGTAGCTGACAGTGAAGAAACCAAAGTTATGGAGCGCGGTGAGTTGCGTATGGATCCATTACGCCACGCAGTTTCGTGGAAGGGCAACGAAGTCTCTTTGACCGTCACAGAGTTCTTGCTTCTGCAAGCTTTAGCTCAGCGTCCTGGTTTCGTGAAATCGCGTGATGAACTGGTGGATGTTGCCTATGTTGATCCAGTTTATGTTGATGACCGTACCATCGATAGCCATATCAAGCGTTTGCGCAAAAAAATGCGGACGGCTGATGATGAGTTCTCAGCTATTGAGACGCTTTATGGTATCGGTTATCGATACAACGAAGACTAAGTTAACCTGTTGGCGCTGGCCGAAAGGAGCATCATGCGGGATATGGCACCTGTACCATCGCGAGACGGTGATGTGGTTTTGGGAGACGATTGGGTCGCCCCAGGTGCCACATCACCTTCCGAAATGCGCGCACGCCGTGAACGGCGTGGGCTGTTTTTCTTACGTGCTTGGCCAATCACTTGGAAAATTGTTACGATCAATTTGGTTGCGCTTTGCCTTCTGATTGCAGGCATTTCCTACCTAAACTCATCTCGTGACAGTCTAGCTGGACAGCGCGCCGCGGCATTGGTGAGCGAAGCAGAATTGATTGCAGATATTATTGAAGTACAGTTGCCAACGGGTGTTCCCGTTAATTTGGCAACTGGCGACGGCGTCGATATCGACGCTACTTTAGATGGCCTCAATCTTCGCAATGGGACTGAAGTTTTTGTTTTTGATCCATCAGAAACATTGATCGCGAACACTTCCGGAACAATCGATGTCATGGGCGCGAGTGAAGATATTGCGCCATCTTCAACTGTTCTGACTGACGGTTTGAATTGGCTCTGGTCTATTATCTCATCGCCGTTCGCAGCAAACAGCACTGATGAACTTCTGTCTGTTGAGGAGCAATTGAAGTCTTTGGTTTCTGCTAGTTTAGTGCAAGGCACACAGCTGCAAAATGCATTGGATGCAGATGGCTTGTCTTGGTTTGGTGTTATCACACCAATTAAGCAAGGCACTGAAAGTGTCGGTGTCGTGGCTGTTATCAGTGCGGCTGGCGAGATCGATACACTGGTTCGTAGTGAAAATGAAAATATGTTGCAGATGTTTATCATCGCAACACTGGTTTCAATTGGGCTTAACTTGGCACTGGCTGCGACTATCGCAAACCCGCTGTCTGATTTGGCCGCTGCCGCAGAGCTGGGTCGTGACAAAAACTCCCTTAAGGTAAATCCTGGGCGTATTCGTATCCCTGATTTAACAGCACGGCAGGATGAGTTGGGCCGATTAAGCGGTGCACTTCGTGGCATGATTTCGACGCTTTATAACCGCATCGATGGCAACGAGCAGTTTGCTGCCGATGTTGCACATGAAATTAAGAACCCTCTGGCCTCGTTGCGTTCGGCGGTTGGTACACTCCGTGTCATCAAACGCGACGACCAACGTGACAAGCTGCTTGACGTCATCGAACACGATGTGCGTCGCCTTGACCGTTTGGTCAGCGATATTTCCAATGTTTCTCGTTTGGATAGCGAGCTGGTCAAGGAGGAAGAAGAGTCATTCAACCTTCTGATTATGCTGGAAAACCTTGGCCAATATCTTGGCGAAGATGCGCGGTCAAAAGGCATTGATTTTATTACAGATTTACCGCCAAATCCTCTTGAGGTTCATGGCTTGGAAGCACGATTAGCGCAGGTTTTCGTAAATCTAATCACAAATGCAATTTCGTTCTGTGAAGATGGTGACGCAATCCGTATCTGGGCACGGAAGCGTGAAAATAGAATTTTGATTGTAGTCGAAGATACAGGTCCAGGCATTCCAGACCAAGCGCTTTCGAAAATTTTCAAACGCTTCTATTCACAACGTCCAGACGAGCACTTCGGCAACAACTCTGGCCTTGGCTTGGCTATTTCAATGCAAATTGTTGAGGCCCATGGTGGTGTTATCTGGGCTGAAAATATTCGCTCAACCGAGGCTGATATAACATCTGAACCATTGGGTGCGCGGTTCGTCGTAGGTTTACCCGTCTGATGGCATCTTCCAATGCTGACTGAGACCGCAAAAACCATCCATGCAAATTGCGTTTCAGTAGATGGCAAAGGTTTGCTTATCCTAGGTGCATCTGGTGCTGGGAAATCGTCCTTAACGTTTGAGTTAATTGCGCTTGGCGCAATGTTAGTTTCTGATGACAGAACGCGTTTGTACATGGATGGCGTAGAACTTCATGCCCAGGCACCAGCATCTATTAGGGGAATGATTGAGGCAAGGGGGATCGGTATTCTGTCTGCACCTAGCATTCCAAATGAACTGGTTTCAGCAGTCGTCGATCTGGATCGAGTGGAAAAACACAGGTCACCGTCACCTCGATCGGTATTCATTCTTGGTCAATCAATTCCTTGCCTCTATAAGGTGCAAAGCCCTTCTTTTTCATCGATGCTATTGCACTATCTCAGGTATGGGATGCAGAGTGGCGTATGACACAGGTTGATCCTATTCCACGACGCGTTGTTCTGGTCACAGGCCCTTCCGGGGCGGGACGCTCCAATGCGATTAAGGTTCTCGAAGATGTTGGATTTGAAGCGATCGATAATTTGCCGCTTCGGCTAATCCCTGCGCTACTTGAAGAACCCAGTGGTGGCAAACCAATGGCTCTCGGTATTGACCCGCGAACCCGTGATTTTTCAGTTGCGGCAGTTTTAGAGGCGCTTGGGCAATTGGCCCAAAAACCGGGTTTCTCAACGGAACTATTGTTCTTGGATTGTGCAACAGACGTTTTGTTGCGCCGGTTCTCTGAAACGCGGCGCCGTCACCCTTTAGCAAAGGGGGATAGGCCCGCAGCTGGTATTGTCAGTGAATTGGAAATTCTTGGGCCCATTCGAGAAATGGCTGATGTTTTGATCGATACCAGTGATCTGAATGTGCACGAACTGAGATCTGAAGTCGAAAGTTGGTTTGCAAAAGAGAGTGACCATCGTCTCTCGGTGTCAGTTCAATCGTTCTCCTACAAGCGCAGCCTACCGCGTAGTGTCGATATGGTTTTTGATTGTAGGTTTTTAAATAACCCCTATTGGGAGCCTAGCCTTCGGGCGCATACAGGTAAAGACCAAGACGTCGCTGACTATATTGCGCAGGACCCACGGTTTGGGACCTTCTGTGAAAAAGTAGAAAACCTCGTGTTATGGTTGTTACCGGCCTATTTAGATGAGGGTAAATCTCATCTCTCCATTGCATTTGGGTGCACAGGTGGGCAACACAGGTCAGTAGCAATGGCAGAATGCCTTGCCCAAGTTTTAACATCCGAAGGTTGGCAAATCTCTTTGAGACATAGAGAATTGGACCGTCGCAGAAAAGATGAGGCTGTTAAGTGATTGGCATTGTGATTGTAGCGCATGGCGGTTTAGCAAGAGAATATCTTGCTGCAATTGAGCATGTTGTTGGATTGCAAACGGGCATTCGGGCAATCTCAATTGAAAAAAGCCACGACCGGACAGAGAAGCAGACTGAGATATGTGAAGCGGCGAATGGCGTAGACCAAGGGAATGGCGTTGTCGTCGTTACAGACCTGTTTGGGGGATCGCCGTCCAACCTAAGTTTGTTGGCCTGTCAGCCCAAAGGACGTCGCATTCTTTATGGTGCGAATTTACCGATGCTGATCAAGTTGGCTAAATCACGTGCAAAACCATTGCCCGATGCTGTTAGTGCGGCATTGGATGCTGGGCGGAAATATATTGACAGCCAAAACGTCAGCCAAGAAATCTAGAGAGAACAAAATGACCAAGTTGTCGTTAACTATAGTAAACGTAAAAGGCCTCCATGCGCGTGCCTCCGCTAAGATGGTTGAGGTGGTTGAGGCGTTTGATGCCCAAGCAGAGGTGTCAAAGGATGGCATGTCGGCATCAGGCGACAGCATAATGGGGCTTTTGATGTTGGCAGCGTCAAATGGAAGTATTATTAAAATTGAAACTACAGGCGTAGATGCCCAGCTGTTGGCTGACGCACTCGCTGCTCTAGTCGCTGATAAATTCGGTGAAGACGCCTGAGGGCACAAAAAGAACGGGATCAATTGCTTTGGTAAAAGATGCACAAGATATTACTGCTGATGTGCAGCCGAAGCCGGCAAACCTTAGGCAATATGATCGGCGCAGCCTATCGTATGCCTCTACTTTTGGGGATCCGTTTAAGGCAACGTTGATCCGCATTATTGAGGCGTTTACTGGCAAGCTCAAGGTGTTGCGTCTCATCCGCAAATTTGAACAAAAAGAAACGCCAAGCGGCCAAGCCTTTTGGCGTGCCGCTTTGGATGTGATGGGTATTGAACTTACGACGCTTCAATCGCAATTAGACCGTATTCCTAAATCAGGCCCTGTAATCGTTGTTGCCAACCACCCTCATGGGATGGTCGACGGCATGATCTTTGCCGATTTGATTGGCCGTGTGCGTCCTGATTATCGAATTTTGACCCGTTCCTTATTGACTGCAATTGATGAGGTGGCGGGCAGCTATATGATTGCGGTGCCTTTCGCGCACGATCCTGATGCACTGCAAAAAGGCGTAGCAATGCGTGCTGAAGCGATGCGACATCTGAAAAATGGTGGCTTAGTTGCCTTGTTTCCATCAGGTTCAGTCGCCGCTTCTGAGACGTTCTTTGGTCCAGCGATTGAAGAAGAGTGGAATGTGTTTACCGCTGCTTTGATCCGTCGATCTGGCGCTAAAGTTGTGCCAATACACTTCCTTGGTCAAAATAGTCGCTCATACCAAATAGCGAATAAAATATCCCCAATTTTGCGCCAAGGTTTGCTGCTTCATGAAATTGTTCATTCGTTGAACAAGCCACAAGGACCCATTGTAGGCCACCCAATCGCTGATGAAGACATTGCAGCATGGAAAGGTGACCCACGTGGTTTTATGGCGTGGCTTCGCAGCCATACGCTTAGCCTAAAAGACTAAGGGCTATCTTGTCGGGACGGGAGTTTCGCCGCGATAGTCATAAAACCCGCGTTGGGTTTTGCGACCCAGCCAACCAGCTTCAACATATTTTGTGAGCAACGGGCAAGGGCGGTATTTTGTATCCGCTAGCCCGTCATGCAACACGTTCATGATCGCAAGGCATGTGTCCAAGCCAATAAAGTCAGCCAGTTCTAGCGGTCCCATTGGGTGATTGGCACCCAAGCGCATTGAACTGTCGATGGACTCCACGTTCCCTACACCCTCGTACAACGTGTAGACGGCCTCGTTGATCATTGGCATCAGGATGCGGTTTACGATAAACGCGGGGAAATCTTCGGCTGACGCTGCCGTTTTCCCCAACCGATCAACAACTTTTTTGCAGGCATCAAATGTTTCCACATCCGTTGCGATTCCACGGATCAGTTCCACCAACTGCATGACAGGAACAGGATTCATAAAGTGAAAACCCATGAACTTTTCTGGGCGGTCCGTGCGGCTTGCTAAGCGAGTGATAGAGATGGACGACGTGTTAGACGTCAAAATGGTGTGCGGCTGAAGGTGTGGCAGGAGACTGTCAAAGATAGCCTGCTTTATAACTTCCTTTTCAGTCGCAGCCTCGATAACCAAATCTGTTTCCCCAAGGTCAGGCAATGCGCTGGTCGTTATGATACGACCAATAGCCGCGGCCTTATCTTCAGCACTGATTTTGTCACGACTAACTTGGCGTTCCATATTTTTGTCGATGTGAGCCATCGCCTGCGCAAGCGCATCCTCATTCACATCGTTCAGCAAAACATCATAACCAGCGAGTGACATGACATGTGCAATGCCGTTGCCCATTTGGCCTGCACCAATGATTCCAATTTTTTGAATGTCCATTTTGGCCCCTTAACTGCGTTCCATCACCATAGGGCCGTGGTTGGCCCAAGAGCAAGGTGTGAACATATATACCTAAAATATTATCTGAATTTAAGGGCTTGGCTGCGATACCTTTTAGTGGGTGAAAAGAGGAGTGGTTTCGCATGACCTATGATGCACTGGGGGCGGGGGCCCTCGATTATCTGCCGTGCCGATATGGTACATCTAAGTTGCTTTTCCGTGGGCCTAGACGACCTTTAAAAGACCCATATTTGGTGTTTATGGGTGGGCCGAAACGTACGGAAAGTTCATTGCCAACCCATTTCCGGAATTGATCCGAGCTTGGGTATCTCGCTGCGTAGAGGCACAACACAATGCATCTTTGAGTCGCCTTCAAATGGCGATGAACCGACGCATCCATTCAAACTTGGTTTCTGCGTTCAAGGCCATCACATCGCCCGAACAGGTACAGAACGCCGCAACCACTATGGCTTTCATTATTTAGGGCCACTGGTTGCGATGTGGCACACAACCATGCAGAGCCGACCGCACATATGCTCTTGCTCACTTGGAGTTTGTCTTGGAAACGATGTTCCAACACAAACCCGAAAGACTTACTGCGCGGGATTGCATGCAAGAAATTTGCAAAATTCTTAAAAATGTCGATTGAGATTAATGGAGTTGTTGGGCGGAGTGCCCCATTGGTGGCACGACCTATATGCTATTGCATGGTCGTACCTTGATTTATCGGAATACCACCAACCTATGTACGCTTTAGGGGACCCGCACAGCAGCGTTCCTGATGCCGGTGAAAGTCAGCTTAGGGCCGAAAGTACCAATTACGGTTTGTCAGGGCCTGTTTTGAAACAAGTACCCTTTGATTTATTTGGTTTTCTGGCCGGATGATGTGTCCGCACCTGAGGGCGAAAAAGACCCATGGTTTGTGACGCGGCGGATGATTGAAGAGCTGCCTCCAATGGTGACCGATTTGGTTGAGGTGACTGCATTGCCGTCATCTTGTGCCCTTGGCACAGAGGGAATGGTTTTCAGTCCGATGGAGGCACCTGTTGCCCAGTAGTTATTGGGGCCTGCTGCACATCAGGAAGTTGCTGTGGAATTATTGGAAAGTCTAAAGAGGTTGATCAAATGAAAAAGGCCCGCAATTTTGCGGGCCTTTCAAATCAATAAAGAAGAACGTTACAGTTTTTCTAGCAACTCTGGAACGGCGTCGAACAAATCGGCGACCAATCCGTAGTCTGCGACTTGGAAGATTGGCGCTTCTTCGTCTTTGTTGATTGCTACGATCACTTTTGAGTCTTTCATGCCAGCCAAGTGCTGGATCGCGCCGGAGATACCAACCGCAACATACAGCTCAGGTGCGACTACCTTGCCTGTTTGACCAACTTGCCAATCATTTGGTGCATAACCTGAGTCTACTGCCGCGCGGGATGCGCCGACAGCAGCACCCAGTTTGTCAGCTAGTTTCTCGATCAGAGCAAAGTCTTCTTCAGATCCAACGCCACGACCACCAGAAACAACAACACCCGCAGATGTTAGTTCTGGACGATCAGATGTCGCTACCTTGTCTTCAACCCATGAAGATAGGCCTGGGTCAGCAGCTGCAGCAATGTTTTCAATTGCAGCAGAGCCGCCAACTGGGGCTGCGTCAAAAGTTGCACCACGGAAGGTAATGACCTTTTTCGCATCCAAAGATTTAACTGTCTGGATCGCGTTGCCTGCATAGATTGGGCGCTCAAAGGTGTTCGCATCAACAACCGCAGTTGCATCAGAAATCACCATTACGTCCAATAAGGCTGCAACACGTGGCATTATGTTTTTCGCATCAGTCGTCGCGGGTGCAACAATGTGTTCGTAATCACCAGAAAGTGAAATCAACAAATCTGCAACTGGCTCAGCCAAACGCTTGCCGTAAATTGCGTCTTCAGCGCAAAGAACTTTAGCGACACCAGTGATAGTCGCCGCTTCGGCCGCTGCTGCGGAACATGTTGAACCAGTGCACAAAATAGTTACGTCGCCCAATACGCCAGCCGCGGTTACAGCCTTTGCTGTTGCATCCATAGCCAGTTCGCCGTCAGTAACTTCAGCTAAAAGAAGTACAGCCATTATACAGTCCCCACTTCTTTAAGTTTCGCGATCAGCTCATCGACTGACGCAACCTTGATACCTGCCGCACGTGTTGCTGGTTCGGTCGTGCCAGTAACTTCCAAACGCGGAGACACGTTTACGCCGTAATCTGCTGGTGTTTTCTCATCCATAGGCTTCTTTTTAGCCTTCATGATATTTGGCAAAGACGCGTAACGCGGCTCGTTCAAACGTAGGTCAACCGTCACAACAGTGGGCATGCTGACTTCGATAGTCTGTAGGCCACCGTCAACTTCGCGCGTGACTTTGGCTTTGTCGCCAGAGATTTCGACTTCGGATGCGAATGTCGCCTGCGACCAACCCATCAATGCTGAAAGCATTTGGCCGGTTGCGTTCATGTCGTTGTCGATTGCCTGTTTGCCACACAGGACCAAACCTGGCTGCTCTTCGTCTACGATCGCTTTCAGGATTTTAGCAACGGCCAATGGTTCGATATCTTGGTGCACGTCGTCAGTCGCGACGACCAAGATTGCGCGATCAGCACCCATCGCCAGCGCAGTGCGTAACGTTTCTTGGGATTGTTTGACACCAACAGATACAGCGATCACTTCGTCCGCTTGACCTGCTTCTTTGAGGCGGATTGCCTGTTCGACTGAAATCTCGTCAAACGGGTTCATCGACATTTTGACGTTGGCAAGATCAACACCGGAACCGTCCGCCTTTACACGAACCTTCACGTTATAATCGATCACGCGTTTGACAGGTACAAGCACCTTCATGAGCGTCTCTCTCCTTTAATACGACTCATCCCTTTTGGATAAGTTCAACACTTTGAGTATTTCTTAGCGAAGCATCGGCATCCACAACAGTGCAAAATCGTCATGTTTGCGCTATCGGACGCCGCGTCGAGTGTATTTTTTGGAGTTTCCTTAAAACTAGCGGTTTGCACCCGGAACCCATAGCACGTCATCCTTGCCGCCATTATTGGCAATGCGCGCTGCAACAAAGAACCAGTCGCTAAGACGATTTAGGTATTTCACGGCGGCTGGGTTAACAGACTCCATGGTTGCCAACTCAACAGAAAGGCGTTCAGCGCGGCGCGCAACGGTACGGCAAACGTGCAATTGTGCTGCCAATTCGGAACCGCCTGGCAATATGAAGCTGCGCAGTGGCTCTAGAACGTTGGTCATGGCGTCGATTTCGACCTCAAGGCGTTTCACCTGTGCATCTGCGACGCGAAGCGGTGGGTATTCAGCCTCAGTATCGTTTTCCATGTTTGGGTTGCACATGTCTGCGCCCAGATCGAACAAGTCATTTTGAATGCGGCTAAGGGCCTCATCAACAGCACCTTCTGCGGTCAGGCGGGCAACGCCTACAAAACAGTTTAATTCATCAGACGTGCCATAAGCCGTAACGCGCATTGAGTGTTTCGCAACACGTGCGCCATTACCCAAAGCTGTTTCGCCAGCATCGCCAGTTTTTGTATAAATCTTATTTAGAACGACCATGGGGTTACCCTCCGTTGCGTTTTAGGTAGGCAAAAATCAGGATCAAAACTACGGCAACAGCCTGTAGGATGATCCGCCCACGCATCAGTTTGTTTGAATTGCTATGTGCCCAACCTTTGCCACGTGCCAAGCCACTAAGGCCAAACATAAGGGCAACAATGACCGCCAGCACAGCAATTATTAGTACGTAAAACATCGTTCCACTCAGCATGGCGCTCTCCAATTCGTTTTATTCATGTTTTGACGTAGCTGTGGCTGTGCCAAAAGCGAAGACTTTTTCCTTCAGACGCGCGACAGCACCCAATCCAAGGCCCATGTTGGCAGCAATCGGCGCAAGGCTGCCATCACATAAGTGGGGGTCGTGACAAAATATCGCGCACGAGGACGTTTGGATTCCAGTGCGTGGATTAATTTTTCGACAACAGCGTCTGGCGGCAGCTCGAACGGATCAGGGCCGTTTGAAGTATAAAGACGACTGAGCAACTTGGTCTTATATTGAGAAGCGCGTGCGGCATCTTTCCAATTTATCCAGCGTTCAAAGTGTGGGATCGCATTTTCACGGAATTTAGTAGTGATGGGGCCGGGTTCGATCAAAACGATTTTGATGTTTGTATCGCGCATTTCGATCCGCAATGTATCGGTTAACCCTTCGAGGGCAAATTTACTGGCGTTATAGGCACCCCGCCAGGGCACTGTGACCAATCCCAAGACAGATGAACATTGAACAATACGCCCATACCCTTGGGCTCGCATGACTGGTAGCAGTGAACGGGTTAGCTCATGCCACCCAAAGAAATTGGCTTCAAAGATGGAACGTAATGCATCTGTTGGCATGTCTTCGACGGCACCAGGAATAGCGTGGGCACCGTTGTTGAATAGGGCATCAAGTGTGCCCCCTGTAGCTTCAAGAACTTCGTTCAAACCTTGGTGAATACTATTGGTATCGGTGTAATCGATATGAGGGGCGTCAAACCCCAAGGTGTGGAGGCTGTCGCAATCAACTTGTTGTTTGCATGACGCGAAGACCCGCCAGCCTTCCTCGCGTAATTTCATAGCGGCGGCGAGCCCAATTCCTGATGAGCAGCCGGTTATTAAAATTGTACGCTTTGTCATATGTCTTTGCTTATTCAAGTTAGGAGGAACAATCCAGCCGCTCTTGGGTGCTCACTTGTTGCTAAGTGAAAAATTAGCCATCCAGCCAAATGTATCGCCGTCCATCGATCGCATTTCGACCCAGCCGTTACCATCGTCAATTAGAACTTCGACTTCTGCGCCGTGGGTCAAGCGACCTACAACGTCATAGTCAGTTCTGGGCCCACCTCGGATATTTACGCTGTTGCTTTTAACTGTCCGAACTTCCAAGACGTCAGAACCTTGCGTAGACGACAGCGCGCCTATGGCCTCAGGTTGTTCAATGAGGCTGGATAAAATAATTGAACTTTTGTTTTCGTCTTCAACCTCAATAATCAGAGAGGCCTGTGCGACTTCGATGTCGACTTTAATCAAAACATCAGAAAAGGTAGAGTCAATTTTTTCATCTGAAACCAAATTGGTTACTGTCTCTTCCGCAACGATCTCTGGGGTTTCTTCAGTCACAACGAAATCTGTTACTTTAGGTAGGCCTTGTTTGATAGGTCCTGCCTCAACGTGGCTAGAGCGCGATGCGTCGCTGTCAAAATCGGCACCACCACTTAGCTCGTGAAAAGCCAAAGCTAAAAGGCGAATGCTATTACGATGAACTTACCCATTTCGTGACCCCCATCACATGCTGCCTTTTTAGTGCCGACTCGATTTCGGCACCACATAGCTGAAGAGGGAGCGCGCAGTAGGGGGGAAAGCCGCGTATTGGGCGCAGCACGTGTCCTTGATGCAACGACATTGGCTAAGAAGATTCAGTTGCATAAGATTGGCGGCTTGTTCCCTGCAAAATGCATAGGTACACAGCATATATGGCTGATATTGATGACACACCCAACATGAACATAAGCGAACCTCTGCGCCGTGCGCTGGGTGACAGGTATTTAACCTATGCTTTATCTACGATTATGCACCGTGCCTTGCCCGATGCACGTGATGGTCTAAAGCCAGTTCACCGCCGTATTCTTTATGCGATGCGCGAGCTGAAGTTAGCGTCAAACGGTGGTTTCCGTAAATCGGCTAAGATTTCAGGCGACGTGATGGGCAACTATCACCCACATGGCGATGCCGCGATTTATGACGCGATGGCCCGCTTGGCCCAAGATTTCAACGTGCGCTTTCCACTGGTAGACGGCCAAGGCAACTTTGGTAACATTGACGGGGATAACCCCGCGGCTGCACGTTATACTGAGGCGCGCATGACGGCTGTTGCTGAGGCAATGCTGGAAGGCTTGAACGAAAACGCTGTTGATTTTCGGGAAAACTATGACGGTACACTGACTGAGCCCGTCGTTTTGCCAGCGCAGTTCCCAAATCTATTGGCCAATGGTTCCAGCGGCATCGCTGTCGGGATGGCAACAAACATCCCCCCCCACAATATTTCAGAACTCTGCGATGCATGTTTGCACATGATCAAAGCGCCTGATGTACGCGACGATACGCTGTTGAATTACGTTCCGGGGCCTGATTTCCCAACAGGCGGCATTATTGTCGAAAGCCCTGAAAGCATCGCGACAGCATACCGTACAGGTAAGGGCGGCTTCCGTCTGCGGTGTCGTTACGAGATCGAAGATCTTGGGCGTGGTCAGTGGCAGATCGTCATTACAGAAATTCCGTATCAGGTTCAAAAATCAAAATTGATCGAGAAGATCGCGGAACTAATCCAGCTGAAAAAGATTCCAATTCTAGCGGATGTACGCGATGAGTCTGCCGACGATATCCGCCTTGTACTTGAACCACGATCTAAGAACGTCGACCCCGAAGTGTTGATGGGCATGATGTACCGCAGTTCTGATCTTGAAGTGCGGTTCTCACTTAACATGAACGTCTTGATCGATGGTCTGACGCCAAAGGTCTGCTCGATGAAGGAAGTGCTACGCGCGTTCCTTGATCACCGCCGTGAGGTTTTGATCCGTCGTTCCACCCACCGGATGGAAAAGATCGATCACCGTCTTGAAGTGTTGGAAGGCTTTATAGTTGCGTTCCTGAATCTGGACCGTGTCATTGATATCATCCGTTATGACGAAGACCCCAAAGCAGCATTGATACGCGAAGATTGGTCTAAAGATCACAAACGCGCAATGGACGAAAAAGACTATATTTCGCCTGCGCCAAGTGGTGGTGAATTGTCTGAAGTTCAGGCTGATGCCATTCTCAATATGCGTTTGCGCAGCCTGCGCCGTTTGGAAGAAATCGAGCTGCTGCGTGAGCAATCTGCCTTGATGGAAGAGCGCGCTGGGCTTGAGGATTTGCTAGACAGCGAAGACATCCAGTGGACCAAAATTACCGATCAGCTGAAAGAAACGAAAAAGCAGTTTGGCAAAGGCTGGATCATTGACGGCGTGGCACGTGGCCAACGCTTGACGACATTTGCTGAAGCTGGCGAAGTGGCCGATGTGCCGCTTGAAGCGATGATTGACCGTGAGCCCATTACCGTTGTGTGCAGTCAAATGGGCTGGATTCGTGCTATGACGGGTCACATCGACTTGAACCGCGAATTGAAATTCAAAGATGGCGACGGCCCACGATTTATCTTCCACGCCGAAACCACAGACCGCTTGTTGGTCTTTGGTGCGAATGGTCGCTTCTATACGCTGAGCGCCTCAACCTTGCCGGGTGGGCGCGGAATGGGTGAACCACTACGTTTGATGGTTGATCTGCCGAATGAAGCTGAAATTCTTAATATCATGATCCACAAACCGGGCCGCAAACTGTTGGTTGCCTCAACGGCTGGTGATGGATTTATTGTTCCAGAAGATGATGTTGTTGCCCAAACGCGCAGTGGTAAGCAGGTTCTAAACGTGCGCGGTGATACCAAGGCGTTGATTTGCAAACCTACCTATGGTGATAGTGTCGCTGTTGTTGGTGAGAACCGCAAAGTACTGGTGTTCCCACTGGACGAATTGCCAGAAATGGGCCGTGGTAAAGGGGTTCGGTTGCAAAAATATAAAGATGGTGGATTGTCTGATGCCACGACCTTTACGCTTGAGGCTGGTCTAAGTTGGCTTGATCCTGCGGGCCGTACGCGCACCGAAACTGAGCTGACTGAGTGGCAGGGAAAACGCGCAAGCGCTGGTCGCATGGCACCACGCGGATTTCCGCGGGATAATCGATTTAACTGACGGTAACCTACTCTCATCTTTAAATGACGCGCGTGTATTAATCGTGCGCAAGAGGGACGTATTATGAGCGAACAATTGATTGGCAGATATCACGGCGACAAAAAAACACTTTTCTGGCTGGTGATGAAAACCAGCTTTCTCACCTTGATTACGTTAGGCATTTATCGGTTCTGGGCAAAAACCCGCATCCGCAAGTACCTTTGGTCGGGCACTGCTGCGGGTCAAGATAGCTTTGAGTATACAGGGACCGGCTTGGAGAAGTTTTTGGGCTTCTTGGTCGCAATTGTTGTTCTGGCGATTTACTTGGGGATTGTTCAAATGATCTTGCTGTTTTTCGGCCTAAGCTTAATGGCTGATGCAACAACAACGGCAGGAAAAATCGCCCAAATCGCTTCGATCTACATCTCATTTTTTGCAGTTATACCATTGATATTATTTGCAAAATATCGCGCGCGTCGATATAAAATGGCCCGTACGCGCTGGCGTGGTATCCGTTTTGGTATGGACAGCGCGGCTTGGGGCTTTGTATGGCGTTCTATTGCGCACAGCTTTTTGACCATCATCACTCTTGGGCTAATGGTCCCAAGGCAGACGTTCTATTTAGAGAAATATATGGCGGATTGCACATGGTTTGGAGATGCGCAATTCGTGCAAAATGGTCGCTGGCAAAGCCTGTATCCAGGATTGAAGCATATTGGACTGGGTATTTTGATTCTCATCGGTGCTAGCGTAGTTGCGGCAACACTTGAAGCTTTTCGGTTGGCCTTTCTCCTCGGTATCGTTGGCTACATCTGGCTGATTTTTGGCAGTGTCTATTACCGCATCTTCGCGCTTAACTACCTGACTGAAAACAAACTTCTGAACGGTCAAATCGGTTTTTATAGTGATGCGCAAACTGGTAAAGTTGTAGGGTCGGCTATCAAGGGAACGCTGCTGATTGCACTTGTTGCTGCGGTTATTGGTCTTGTCTTTGCGGGCGTCGGTGCGGTTTTACTTAACTCAGTGAACTTTCAGAATTCGTCGGATTTGATGGGTGTTGTTGGCGGTGTATTGGGCATTATTGGCTTTGTGGCCTATATCGGCTTCCTTCTTTTGCTGAGCGCATTGTCGTTTATCTGGATCATCCAGCCGATCATCGCGCATGTAGTTGATAACATCGTATTGTCTGGCGCAGAGCATCTTGATGCGATCCAGCAGCGCAGTGCAGACGCCGGTGCAGATGCAGACGGCTTTGCCGATGCGCTTGATATTGGCGGTGCAATTTGATGCTGAATGAGGTGTCGTTATGACGTCGGTATCGTGTTGGTATTTCGTCGGTGCAACGGGCCGACGTATGGACGTGGATGCATCGCTTGAACACAGCGAGTTCTTGCGGCTTTCGCATCCTGAGTTGCCGAATGGATTGCTACGCTGGCCGCTAAAGGACTTACGTGCTTTGGCAGATCAGGCGCGCACGGATCAGATTGTTCTGTCCCTGCGTGCCGACACAGCGATCGACAGCGCCTTGATCGAAGAGGCGCGTCTTACTGTCGATGATCTGCAGCTGATCGCAGATATCCAAATGCTATGCCCTGATTTGAGCAAACGGGATTTACCCGAAGGGTCTGCACGTAAAATTGTAACGCGGATCGGCATGGCCGTTGGGGCGATTGTAATGATGATCTTTGTTGTCTTGCCGGCAATGGCCAACACCTTGGCCTATATCATTCCGATCAAACGTGAAGTTGCCTATGGCAAAGCTGTTGTACGGCAAATGGAACGGTTCTTTGGTGGCAGTACCGCTGGCGAATTGGTGTGCTCAACTCCAGAGGGTGACGCGGCATTGGCCAAGATGGTTGCGCGCCTGACAGAGGCACTACCAACGGACTATGAATTGAATGTATTGGTCATGCGCCATGATATGGTCAACGCATTCGCAGCTCCGGGTGGGCAGATCGTTTTTGCCGAGGGTTTGATAGAACAAGCCATAAGCCCCGATGAAGTGGCCGCCGTCTTAGCGCATGAGATCGGCCACGTGGAATCGCGCGATGCAACGCGCGGGGCGTTACGGGCCGCTGGCTCTGCCGGTCTATTGTCTATGGTATTTGGTGATTTTGCAGGGGGAACAGCCGCTGTCGTTATCGCTGAATATACATTGAACGCATCCTACACCCGTGAAGCCGAAGCTGAAGCCGATACATTTGCACACAACATGCTGGAGGCTGCGAACGTTAGCACAGTTGGCATGGCTGACTTCTTTGGCAGCCTGGACGGGCTAGAGGATGAGATGCCAGATTTGCCAATCTATTTGTCCAGCCACCCAGACACCCAAGAACGTGCTGACTTGGCTACAGAGTTTGCCAAAGGGCAGGGGACGACGTTGCCGGTGCTGGATGATGATGAGTGGGGCGCGCTGAAGGCGATTTGTGATTGAGTGTCAGCACCGCGGACATTTCTACCATTAAAGAAAATTTCACTAAGCCATTAGGTGGATGCGCTTGTAAGTACTCCAAATGGTTTATGATTATGACAAACTTTATGGAGCAACTTCGCAGGCGTTGGGTGCACCCACTCAAGTGCTTGTCGAATTATTCAAACGAAACACATCTGAGGCTCTACGGGTTTTGGATGTTGGGTGCGGACAGGGTCGAGATGCATTTTTCATTGCACGTCAGGGGCACAGCGTAGTTGGCGTCGATCTTTCGCCAAACGGAATTAACGACTTAATTATAGCTGCTAACAAGGAAAAATTGGCTATTGAGGGTGTTGTAGCCGATATTTCAACATTCGATCCTGAGGGGCAGTTTGATGTCCTCCTCATCGACCGAACCCTGCACATGTTGCCAGAAAAGGAACGACATGACGTACTCGCCCGCGTCATAGAGGTAGTACCCTATGGAGGTTGGGTTCTCATAGTTGACGAACGCTCAAACATTCAGGGCTTCAAAGACGTATTTGCGGCGAGCGGACAAACTTGGGAAATGAAATTTGAAGCGGGCGGTAGTCTTTTCTTTAGGCGTTCTTGACATAACTCTGGGCTAGAAGCCGACATTGGGTTTCGCTTACACTGAAATTTAGCAAAAATTTCCGCATCCGCACATGGGTTATTCTCTGCTCCTAAACAGGTTCCGCCGTTAACCAAACTCCGCCTTCTGGCCGCAGTGTCAAAATCATAACGGGTTCTGGTTCGCGTCCCTTGATGGGAGTGAATTTGAACTTGGACAGAAGTGTTGCTAGAATGATCACTGCTTCTTGCAATGCGAAGGATGCGCCGATGCAAATGCGTGGTCCGTCCCCAAAGGGCAGGTAGGCGTAGCGAGGCACGGCTTTGCGATCTTCAAAACGCTCTGGGCGAAAGCTGTCAGGGTCATCCCACAACAGTTCGTTTCGGTGCAGCGCATAGATTGGCACAATAACTGTATCGCCCACTAAGATTTCACGATCACATAGCGTGTCGCTTTTCTGCGCCGTGCGCGAAATGATCCCCGCAGGTGGATAGAGCCGCAGTGCTTCGTCGATGATCTGGCGGATGAAGGGCAGGTTGGCGACATCGTCACCTGTGGCGGCGCGCCCTTGCAATACATCTTGAGCCTCTTGGCGCGCACGTATTTGGACGTCTTGGTCAAAGGCCATTAGATACATTGACCATGCCAATGTGAGGGCCGTTGTTTCATGCCCCGCTACGATAAAGGTAAGCAGGTTGTCACGCAGTTCGGCTGTGTTCATTTTGCGTTTTGTTTCAGGATCAACGCCCGCCAGCAGCAAATCTAACAGGTCGGGCACGCCCTCATGCCCGCGTGTGGCGCGATCAACGATCGCCTTATCCGCCATTGCCTTCATCTCTTTCATGGCCTTGCCAGACCGGATCCGCCCGGGGCGCGGCATCCAATCTGGTGCCCCTAGGATATCGAACAGTGAAATTTTTCCTGCCTCAGAGATGTAGTCATCAATGGCATTGTGCACGCCGTCACGATCAAACGTATCGCCGCCTGAAAATGTCACATCCGCGATGACGTCAAATGTGGTGGTGACCATTTCGTCTAGCATATCGATGCCGCGTGGGCCTGCGTCTGCAATGCGCTTGGCTGCCCGTTCCGCGGCAGAGGTCATGATAGGGGCAAGGTTCATCATGTTGCGGTGGGTAAACACCGGGGCGGCGGCGCGGCGTTGCCAGCGCCAATGCGCACCTTCGGCCACGAACAGTGATTCCCCAATGGCGGGTTTCAGCAGGTTTTTGGTGACGTCAGATTTTGGGTAGTCATTCACCCGATCAAGCAAGATTTCGCGTATCGCACCAGGGTCCATAACCATGTGCCAACGCTTGCCTGTTTTGCCTGATACCATCGCCTGTTTGGTCGCAATCTGTGGCAAGATACGCAGCAGGTTTTTGCGTGCAACACTTAGGCTTTTGAAGATCCCCCATGGTTCATTAACCAATGGCACGGATACGGGATTTGCGGCTGGGTGGGTGGTGTCTGGCATACTCATACTCCACGATTATAAGGATGATATATGTGCCGCAGGGCGGATGGCAATCTTTGTCGCCAATTGCGTGCATGGGCTTGCTACTGTATCGCAGTGCGAAACCTTTGGGGAGGATTGATATGCTCCGTATAATTTTTGGCGGTTTATTGATGTTGAGCGTTGCGGCCTGTAACGGAGTCGCAGATTTGCAAGAGGCGCCCGCGCCACTGGGTGATTTCAGACTGGGCCACAATATTGTTGTAGCACCTAAAGTTCAAAAAGGTCCGCTAAGCCGCAATGCGAGCAAAGAAGAGCTGACAACTGCTTTGCAAACTGCGATCGCTGAACGGTTTGATCGCTACGATGGCGAAAAGCTGTACCACTTTGGTGTGAGCGTTGAGGGCTATGTTCTTGCGGCACCGGGGGTCCCGATCGTGCTGGCACCCAAATCGATCATGATCATCAACGTGACTGTTTGGGACAATGCTGCGAAAGCGAAGATGAACAAGAAACCGCATCAGATCACCGTGCTTGAATCACTTGATCAAGGGCCTCTTCTTGGCTCTGGATATACCAAGACAGCAGAAGAGCAGCTGAAGAACTTAAGCCAAAATACGTCCAAAGCGATTGAACGTTATTTGAGCAATCAGAAGACTGAACAAGGCTGGTTTGCAGGTGAATAGGGGACGTAAGGCAACCTAAATTGCAACGCCTTTGGGCGATACGCCGCAGTTCTTATAACTGGTGCTTGATTTATATGTGAAATGGCAATAGTTGGCGCGTAAATTACGTGGGTCAACAACGATCCCTCAACCAAAGGAGGCCTCTCATGGCTAAGGAAAAGTTCGAACGCAATAAACCGCACGTTAACATTGGCACAATTGGCCACGTTGACCACGGTAAGACTACACTGACAGCTGCGATCACTAAATATTTTGGTGACT
>Ga0209713_10000057_pt1 | contig 68207 bp, 61 predicted proteins | sample ArcOceMetagenome_3_FD_187444 | JGI IMG/M metagenome (GOLD analysis project Ga0209713, IMG submission 187444) | Marine eukaryotic phytoplankton communities from Arctic Ocean - Arctic Ocean- Svalbard ARC20M Metagenome (SPAdes) (version 2) | ecosystem: Environmental > Aquatic > Marine > Oceanic...
AGAGAAGATAAGATGGTAACGAATTATTGCTTTATTATCTAGAAAAAGGTGAAACCTGCTCAATGACGATGACCTGTTGTATGGGACAAACTAAAAGTGAGATACGAGCCATAGCCGAGACAGATGCAAAGCTTATTATGATTCCTATACAGAAAATGGAATTATGGACTTCAAAATATAAAACCTGGCGCAACTTCGTCTTTGAAAGTTACCACAATAGGCTTAACGAAATGCTTCATACCTTAGACAGTATCGCATTTGATAATATGGATGAACGTTTACTGGCGTATTTAAAAGAAAAAGCACGGGTAAATGAGGATAAAACCATACACAGCACGCATCAGGAAATTGCTTATGATTTGCACAGCTCACGTGTTGTGATTTCTAGATTACTCAAAAAATTAGAAAACTTAGGTCGTATAGAATTACACAGAAATTACATTGAAATTCTACATTTAGACTAACTGTGTAACCAAAGTTACGCCTAATCACAAGTGACCAATATACCTTCGTCCCAAACATACAGATTGCATTTATGGAATTATTAGAAATACTAGGATATTTTAGTGCCTTAATTATAGGAATCTCACTCGGATTAATCGGTGGAGGTGGCTCTATTCTAGCAGTACCAGTATTAGCCTATTTATTCTCTGTTAATGAGAAAGTAGCGACTGCTTATTCATTATTTATTGTCGGTGCAAGTGCATTAGTTGGAGGATTAAAACAACACTTAAATAGATACGTCGATTGGCGTACGGCAGTCGTATTTGGCTTACCAGCTATTGTAGGTGTTAGTGTTGTGCGTCGCTTTTTAGTTCCTGCTTTACCAGAAGTCTTATTTAATATAGACGACTTTGAGTTTACGCGTAGGATGGGAATGTTCGGTTTATTCGCAATCCTTATGATTCCTGCTGCATTTTCTATGCTCAAGACACGAAAAGAGAAAAAACAAAAAGGCGATGGAATCGTAAAATACAATTACCCATTAATTATAGGTGAAGGATTGCTCGTAGGTGGTATTACTGGAATGATAGGCGCTGGTGGTGGCTTTTTAATTATTCCAGCACTGGTTATTCTTGCAAATGTAGAAATGAAAGTTGCCGTGGGTACCTCATTGATAATCATCGCATTTAAGTCACTACTTGGGTTTTTCTTAGGCGATGCATTGACCATGGAAATAGACTGGATATTTCTCACAGTTTTTACCTTGATATCATTTGTAGGTATTTTTATAGGAAGCTATTTAAGTAACTTTATAGATGGTAATAAACTAAAAAAAGGTTTTGGATATTTCATTTTTATAATGGCCATATTTATATTCTATATGGAATTCTTTATTAATTAACACCTTATGTAACTTGAGTTACTGTAAAGAAATTGAACAAATATTAATTTAGTAACATATTAAAGTTTTCTTTAGTTCGCTTTCGGAAAGCGTAAATACAAAAAATCAAAAATTATGAATGTTGAACAAATTTACACAGGATGTTTAGCGCAAGGCGCTTACTACATAGAAAGTAATGGCGAGGTTGCTATTATCGACCCATTACGAGAGGTGCAACCATATATAAAAAGAGCTGCACAAGATGATGCAAAAATCAAGTACATATTTGAAACACACTTCCACGCAGACTTTGTGAGTGGTCACGTAACGCTAGCCAAAGAGTCTGGAGCACCTATCGTTTTTGGCCCTAATGCAAACCCATCTTTTGATGCTATTATAGCTACCGATGGACAAGAATTTAAACTAGGTAATGCTACTATTATAGCATTACATACACCTGGTCACACGATGGAAAGTACTACTTATCTTTTGCGAGATGAGAACGGGAAAGACCAAGCCATTTTTAGCGGTGATACTTTATTCTTAGGTGATGTGGGACGACCAGATTTAGCTCAAAAAATGGGTGTTTTAACAGAAAAAGATTTGGCTGGATTCTTATATGACAGCTTAAGAACTAAGATAATGCCACTAGCAGATGATATAACAGTCTATCCAGCACACGGTGCTGGCTCTGCTTGCGGTAAAAATATGATGAAGGAAACAGTTGACACGCTAGGTAATCAAAAACAGATGAATTATGCCCTACGTTCAGATATGACTAAAGACGAATTTATCGCAGAGGTCATCGATGGTTTATTACCACCACCACAATATTTTCCTGCAAATGTAAAGCTGAACAAAGAAGGCTATGACGATATTCAGGAAGTATTAAACCGAGGTACACAAGCGCTATCGCCAGAGGCTTTTGAAGCTGCAGCAAATGAAACTGGTGCTGTGGTTCTTGATGTAAGACATCAAGACGCTTTTGCTATTGGACACGTGCCTAGGTCGATATTTATTGGGCTGGACGGCAGTTTTGCGCCTTGGGTAGGTGCGCTAATAGCAGATATAAAGCAACCTATTTTGTTAGTTACTGAACCTGGTCGTGAAGAAGAGGCAGTTACAAGATTGTCTCGTGTAGGGTTTGATAATACACTAGGGTATCTAGAAGGTGGCTTTGAAGCTTGGAAAAAGGCGTCCAAAGAGTACGATGTTGTAAGTTCAGTAACTGCGCTAGAATTCAAGAATGAGCTTTCAAAAGATAATACGCCAGTTTTTGATGTGCGTAAAGAGAGTGAACATTCATCAGAGCACGTTATGGATGCTACAAACACACCATTAGACTTCCTAAACGATCACTTAGCAGAATTTCCAGAAGAACCATTCTTTCTGCATTGTGCTGGTGGATATAGAAGTATGATAGCAAGTTCTATCCTTAAAAGTCGTGGGATTCATAATGTTATTGATGTAAAAGGTGGTTTTAAAGCCATTAAAGAGGCAGGTGTTACTGTTTCAGAATTTGTTTGTCCTTCTACATTATAAATTTTAGTTTTTAAGTGGTTAATAGTTAAAGAGGTCGCTTTATGTGGCCTCTTTTTTTTGTTATTAAATTTTATGTAACCTAGGTCACTTACTTAAAAAAAGCTATTAACTACTTTTGACACTAATTATGAAACAAATTTTAATACTTATGACTTTTCTCTCTTCATTGTTTGGTGGTAACACAACACAGGCAGATACCATTACTATACTTGATAAAGCAGCTTTTAAAGAAGCGAGTATTAGTGATGTACAATTAGTAGATGTACGTACACCGCAGGAATATCAAGTTGGCTATATTAAAAATGCAACAAATATTGATTTTTTTAATAAAGCTGAATTTGACACGGCTTTTGAAAAATTGAATAAAGAAGAGCCTGTATATATTTACTGCAGGTCAGGTAATAGAAGCCAGAAAGCGGCTCAGAAATTAGATAGTCTAGGTTTCCAAAAAATATATGACCTCAAAGGCGGTTATATGAATTGGAATTAAATTATAAAGAACCAGAATTAAGTAATAATATAAAACTCTTTAATTTATTTCAAGCTTGTAAAAGCTATAAAAACCTCAAAAAGTGAAGCTGTAGAGCTTCACTTTTTTTCATGATTAAAAGTATGTATGTAACCTAAGTTGCTGTGTAGAACAGTAATTGAAATTACCTTGCTTTTAAAATCATACATACCTATGAGAACTTCTATAATCGTACAAAATTTAAAATGTGGTGGCTGTGCAACTAGCATAAAGAGTAAACTCGCCAAAATCGTCAATGTGTCAGAAATAACGGTCAATATAGAAACGTCAACAGTATCTTTTGTGGCACAAAATTCGGAAGATGCCCTTGTAGTAAAAAACAGATTAAAAACTCTAGGATATCCTTCAATAAGAGATACCAATAGTACAATGTCTAAGGCAAAATCACTAATGAATTGTGCTACTGGAAAAATAAATAACTTATAGTAAGGTTTCATTTCTTGCTATAAACTCTGATTGACATCTAAGTTTCTGTATCTACTTCAAAAATGTATTCTGTTATTTTTATGAGATTTGATTTAAAGTACATCTTTGTTCCTTTGTTTATAGCATTTGCACTATTGAAAACTTGTGGCCAAGAACAAGAGACGCATTACAGCAGTTGGAATACAATAAACATTCAAAAAAAACTGAATAATAAATGGTCCGTAAATACAGAGCTTAATTTAAGAAGAACCAACTTTTTAAGAGATTGGGAACAGTTTATAATAAGGCCTTTTATTCATTATACATTTGAAAATGATTTAGACTTATCTGTAGGTTATAGTTACATAAAACACTACAGCTATTCAGATTTTAGTAGACCTATTGATATAATAGAGAATAACATCTTCCAGCAGTTAATTATCAAGCATAAATTTTCAAAATTTTTATTAGACCACAGGTTACGATTTGAAGAGCGCTTTCAGCAGCAGATAGTAGAAATAACACCTAATGTTTTCATTACCGATGGTGTTACTTATAAAAACCGTTTCAGATATAAGTTTCAAATAGGTATACTTCTTGAGAGTTTTGGTCTACCTCGCAACATTAGTTTAGTGTTATATGATGAGGTGCATCTAGATTTTGGCAATGGTTTAAGACCAGAAAAGTTAGACCAGAACTGGATGTTTTTGGGATTATCCTTTCGCGCAAGCGAACATATAAACATACGCACAGGATATCACGATATCTATGCAAAACGTAGTGACCTCTTTATCAATAACAGGATATGGGAAACCACCTTTACTTATAAAATTTAAGATGAAAATTATCAGATTTATTGCTTTTATCTTTGCAGGAATAAGCTTCCAGTGCAGCATTGCACAATCGCAATCAGATACTCATAACGAGAAGGATAACAGCCGTGGCTATAGAATTGCAGGAATAATAGGTCATACGCTTATTAATACTCAAGGTGTTGATAAGGTATTTGTCCCATCTTGGGGACTAGATATAGAGTATTGGTTTAATCACAAATGGGGTCTTGGTCTGCATAATGATATAGAGATAGAGACCTTTATCATTCTTGATGAAGATGATATGGAAATAGAAAGAGTGAATCCTCTAGTTCTTACGTTAGATGCCTTATACCAGTTTGGCGGTGGTTTTGTTGTAACTATAGGGCCTGGTATAGAAATAGAAAAAGAAGCGTCTTTCTACCTTATGCGGTTAGGTATTGAGTATGAAAAGGATATTACAGACAGGTTCTACCTGTTGCCTAATTTATTTCTAGACCAGCGATTTGATGGATACAATACTTGGAATATAGGACTAGGTGTTGGATTTCGTTTGTAGCATATTTTATATTTTTTGCATTACCAGTGTAGTCATAGCACGTTCATCTTGCACATTGGTGGTTTTTACAGGTTCGATGAGTTCAATAGGATGCTTTTGTAAAAGCGATGTAATAATTTCTCGTGTGATGTACAACGTCCCTGCACGATTGGTTTTACTTTCAACTAAAAAAGGTGCTTTTCCATCCAGTCCTATGTTTGAGGCTACTCTTATAAATAGCGTTCCTTCTGGTTTTAAAACACGTAACAGTTCTTCAAACATACTCATAAATTGGGTTTCGCTTTGCGCAAAATGTAATACAGCACTGCACAATACGTGATTAAATCTAGCATCTTCATACGGTAAAAGTTCAATAGAACCTACGATGAAATTTTTCGCGGCATTGGGATAATTTCCTTTGGCAACCTGCAACCGTTCTTCATCCGTGTCTATACCGTAGATGTCAAAATTATTATCATAAAACCATTTAAGATTTCGACCTTCAGCACAGCCAGCATCAAGCATTTTATCGCCAGACTGGTAACGTTCTTTTAGTATTTGGTCAATAATGTAAATATCTGTTCTTCCTATGAGTTGGCTGAGAGTCTGGTTGTTCATCTTGTGTTTTATTATTTTAAATATAATTATATAATAATAAGCCCTGTGTAACTTAAGTTACACTATTCTCGATTAATACCTATTATTTTTATGAAGTTAATAAATCAAGAAAACAATTATGGCATCACATTATCAAGTTCTTATTATAGGTGGCGGTACCGCTGGAATTATGACCGCAGCACAACTACTTAAACAAAAGAAATCGAATAGCATAGCAATTATAGAACCTGCAGATACTCATTATTATCAACCTGCGTGGACACTAGTAGGTGCTGGAACTTATGACTATGATAAAACTGCAAAACCTATGGCATCAGTAATGCCAAAAGGTGTAAAATGGATTAAGGATAAAGCAACAGGCTTTGATGCAGATAAAAATACTGTGAAAACTGCAACTAACGGTGATATTACCTATGACTATTTAGTGGTTGCACCAGGCTTAGCCTATGATTTTTCATTAGTGCCAGGTCTTGGTGATGCTATGGACAAAGGAGTGGTTTGTAGTAATTACACAGATCCAAAACATACTTGGGACGTTGTAAAAAACTTTAAAGGCGGTACAGCTCTTTTTACACAACCTGCAACACCTATTAAATGTGGTGGTGCTCCACAAAAAATAATGTACCTAGCAGAGAGTCACTGGGCAAAAAGCAATACAAAATCTAATACTAAAGTAATTTTTGCAACGGCAGGAACAGTAATTTTCGGAACAAAAGAAATTGCCAAAACATTAATGGAGGTTGTTGATCGTAAAGACATCAACCTTAGATTTAATCATAAATTAGTTGAAGTGGATGGAGCAAATAAAATTGCTTGGTATGAGCTGACTAAAGACGTTAAAGCTGGAGGATGCGTAATTATGTCTGGAGATGACGATGGTAAGTATCTTGATGAAACATTTCAATACAATTATAAAGATGTAAAAGTGACTAAAAAAGATGGTCGTTACGGTATACATTATGATATGCTACATACCGCACCTCCATCGGTTGCTCCTAAATTTGTAAAGGAGTCTAATCTTGTAAATGATGCTGGATGGCTAGATGTAGATCACCATACAATGCAACATAATAAGTACTCAAACATATTTGGTCTAGGAGATGTTGCTGCCTTACCTACTGCAAAGACAGGAGCTGCTATAAGAAAACAGGTGCCAGTTGTAGTTGATAATTTGGCTTTATTAATTAACCAAAACAGGATTGGTACAATGTCGTATAATGGTTACTCATCTTGCCCGCTTGTAACAGACTATGGCAAAATGGTGCTAGCTGAATTTGATTATGCAGGAAAATTTACACCAGATCCAAAATTAAAACAGCTTTTAATAAAAGATAGTTCTAAAGAACACTGGAGATTATGGATGCTTAAAAAATATATGCTTCCCTATTTATATTGGAATAAGATGATGAAGGGACAAAACGTCTAAGATTTTAGCGAATTAAAGTATTAAAGGCGAATTTCTCAAAAGAGATTCGCCTTTTTTAGTATAGCATTTTAAATCATACCTAATGACAAAGAGTACTAAGGAGCATTGGAATACAATTTATCAAAACAAAGAGCCAAATGAAGTAAGTTGGTTTCAAAAAAAACCAACGATATCAATAGATTTGATTAACAATTTATCTATTGAAAAGACAGCTTCAATTATTGATGTAGGTGGAGGCGATAGCTTATTAGTAGATTATCTTCTAAAACAAGGATATACAAATATCACTGTATTAGATATTTCAGAAAAAGCAATAGCTAAAGCAAAAGATAGATTAGGTAACAAAGCAGAAAAGGTAAAATGGATTGTTTCTGATATTTTAGATTTTAAATCAGAAAACAACTTTGACGTTTGGCACGACAGAGCTGCCTTTCATTTTATTACTACGCAAAAAGGTATTAAGCAGTACTTTAAAGGACTTGAGAAATACGTAACCTCTAATGGATCAGTAATTCTTGGAACATTTTCTAAAACAGGTCCAGAGAAATGTAGCGGGATTCCAATTACTCAATATTCAGAAGAGTCTATAGAGGCACTATTTAAACCTCTATTTAAAAAGGAATCGTGTTTAGAACAAGATCATCGCACACCATTTGACACATTGCAAAATTTCATCTTTTCTACTTTTAAAAAACAGTATTAACAATGAAAAAGACAAGCAAGGATTATATGTATGTAGGTATTCAGTTTATACTATTTGCTGTTTATATAATTCCTATAACCATAATAACTTTTGTTACTGGAACCGTCTTTAATATAATTGGTATTATACTACTCGCATTAGGAGTTTTAGTGGGTTTATTGAGTATAATTCAACTCAATAAGAATTTATCGCCATTTCCTACACCCATTACTGGAGGCAAGCTTATCGAGACAGGACTTTATAATTATATAAGACATCCTATTTACACTGGTATCCTAAGTACATTATTAGGCTATGGATTATATTCAGGGTCAGGATACAAGATTCTTATCACAATGACTTTACTCGTTTTGTTTTTATATAAATCTAAATATGAAGAAAAAAACTTTCATTAGTTTTTTCTGAGTATCCAGAGTATATGAAAAAAACAGGTAGGTTTTTCCCTAAAGCCCTTTAAACGTTATTATCAAACTCTTTTTAGAGCAATCTCAATATGTGAAAAAAAGTTAATTACAGTCGTGTGTAACACAGGTTACAGTAAATGTTTTAATCATAGCGTATCTTTATAGTTTTGAACAATTACAATAATTAAAAACTATAATATGAATAACGAAAATTTATTACAGGAACAGATTATTTCAATGCCAAGAATAGGCGACACAGCTCCAGATTTTGAAGCGGTAACAACAAAAGGAAACATCAAAATGTCTGATTTTGCTAAAGACAAATGGATAGTAATGTTTTCTCATCCAGCAGATTTTACTCCAGTTTGTACTACTGAAATGAGTGGTTTTGCCCAGCGAAAGGGAGAGTTTGATGCCCTTAACACAGAACTTTTAGGACTAAGTATAGATAGTATTCACGCGCATTTAGGTTGGGTACAAAACGTAAGAGAAAATACAGGTGTTTACTTTGACTTCCCTATCATAGCAGATATTGATATGAAGGTATCAAAGCTATACGGAATGCTACAACCTAACGAAAGTGAAACAGCAGCAGTAAGGGCAGTATTCTTTATTGATCCTTCTAAAAAAATACGTTTAATTATGTATTACCCACTTAATGTAGGACGTAATATGGATGAGATCTTAAGAGCGCTAGATGCTTTACAAGTATCTGACGAACACAAGGTAGCTATGCCATTAGATTGGAAGCGTGGTGATAAAGCAATTTGCCCTCCGCCAAAATCATTAGATGCACTAAACGCAAGACTTGCAGATGATTCTGTAGAAAAAATCACTTGGTATCTGGCAAAAAAAGATATCTAAAAAAGAAATAAGGGCTTTACGTAATATTACTAAAGCTCTTTTTTAATCTTAAATAATAAATTATGAAAAATATAAACAACATTGGGTTAGATGACACAGCATCACAAACCACCGCAGTAGTACTGAATGATTTACTTTCAAATTATCAATTATTCTATATGAATCTAAGAGGGTTTCATTGGAACATTAAAGGAAAAAAATTCTTTGAGTTACATCTAAAATTTGAAGAGTTATATAATGACGCTTTGATTAAAGTAGATGAAATCGCAGAGCGTGTACTTACATTAAGCGCAACACCATTACATTCTTTTAAAAAATATCTAGAGACCTCAGATATCAAGCCCGCTGAAAATGTAACAGATGGTGAGGTTGCCATAGATAGTGTTCTCGAAGCTTTAAAAACGTTATTAGGTAAGGAAAGAGCAATTTTATCAATAGCTTCAGAAGCTAATGACGAAGGAACGGTTGCCTTGATGAGTGATTACATCGTACAACAAGAAAAACTTGTATGGATGCTCTCTGCATATCGTGACTAAATCACACAGTGTAATAAAAATTGAAAACGCATAAATTTTATTAGGAAATATTGCTATATGTAACCTGTGTTGCTCATAGAAGTGGATTATATTTTTAACTTTGTTAAGAAAACATTTAACGACTATGGATACAGAAATTCTTGCTAGAATCCAGTTTGCTTTCACTATTGCTTTTCATTACATCTACCCACCGCTAAGTATCGGTATAGGCTTGATAATGGTTATAATGGAAGGGATGTATTTAAAGACTGGGAACAAACATTACGAGGTGTTAACTCGTTTTTGGTTAAAAATATTTGCCATCACTTTTGGTATTGGAGTCGCTACAGGTATTATAATGGAGTTTGAGTTCGGTACTAACTGGTCTGTTTACTCAAGGTATGTGGGCGATATTTTTGGAAGTGCTTTAGCTGCTGAAGGTTTATTCGCATTCGGTTTAGAGAGTGCCTTTTTAGGTGTATTACTATTTGGTTGGAATAGAGTTTCTCCAAAAGTTCACTTTATATCTACAATAGGCGTGTTTTTAGGATCGATGTTTTCGGCAGTATGGATTGTTGTAGCTAATAGTTGGCAGCAAACGCCTTCAGGTTATCATATCGTGGGAGAAGGCTTTAATGCAAGAGCAGAAGTTACCGATTTCTGGGAAATGGTCTTTAATCCTTCTAGTGTTGATAGAATTATACACGTATGGCAAGGTGCCTTTCTAGCAGGTGCATTTTTAGTATTAAGTGTACACGCTTATTACCTTCTAAAAGGACGATACGTAGAGATATCTAAAAAAGCATTTAAAATAGCGCTAGGCTTAGCAACTATAATTTCATTAACGCAACTACTTTCAGGACACAGTTCTGCAGAAGTCGTTGCAGAACATCAACCAGCAAAATTGGCTGCGATGGAAGGGCATTATGATGCTAAAGGAGCAGCAGATATGTATTTATTTGGTTGGGTAGATGATGAGTCACAAGAAGTTACAGGACTTAAATTACCTGGTGGATTATCCTTTTTATTACATCAAGATTTTGATGAACCTGTTACAGGTTTAAACGCATTTCCAAAAGAAGATAGGCCAGGCCAAGTAAATGCAGTATTTCAATTCTATCATATTATGGTAAGCATTGGTATGTTTTTGATAGGACTCACATTATACGCTAGTTTTTTATGGTGGCGTGGGACACTATTTGATAAAAAATGGCTGCTCAAAATTTTTGCATTCTCTGTACTTTTACCTCAAATAGCAAATCAAGTAGGTTGGTTTGCTGCAGAAATGGGTAGACAGCCTTGGATAGTCTATGGTCATTTAAAGACAAGTGAAGGCTTCTCGCAAGAGGTATCGTCAAATCAGATTTTATTCTCATTAATATTGTTTTTAGTTGTCTATACGATACTATTCCTATTGTTCATTTACTCAATGAATAAAAAGATTAAACACGGTCCTTATGATGAAGCTAAAAATCCAGATGAATTTTTAAAACACGTTTAAGCGCTTTACTATGGAATATTTTTTAGGTATAGATTACCCAACACTTTGGTTTTTAGTCGTCGGTTTATTATTCTCCGGTTATGCCATTTTAGAAGGTTTTGATTACGGTGCCGGAGCGTGGCACTTATTTTTTAGAAAAGATTTAAGTAGACGCATTTCTATAAACGCCATTGGCCCATTATGGGATGCAAATCAGGTGTTTCTGGTAATAGGTGGTGGTGCACTCTTTGCAGGTTTTCCTGTAATGTATGCAACAATGTTGTCGTCAATGTACGTGCCATTTATGTTGTTTTTAGTGCTGTTAGTATTACGCTCAGCAGCCATAAAATTTAGAAGTGCCGAAGAAATGCTATGGTGGCGTAAAACCTGGGATATTATTTATTCCGTTTCAAACATTTTAATCTCATTTTTACTAGGTGTGGTATTAGGCAATGTCATTGAAGGCTTTGCAATAGGAGAAAATTTGAGTTTTCAAGGAGGCGTATTTTTACATTTTTTATCGCCTTATGCTGTAATGGTAGGGATAACAACTGTAGCGTTATTTATGACACAAGGCGCTATCTTTCTATTACTCAAAACCGAAGGTCGTTTGCACGCACGATTAACTTTTTTACTTAAAAGAGGAATGATTTTTTTTATTGTCAGTTTCTCTGTAATGTCTTTATATACGTTAATTTTTGTGGAAGGTGTCACAGAAAATTTCAAAGCACAACCTATATCATTTGTGCTTCCTGTTTTAGCACTTTTAGCCATTGCAAATGTGCCTAGACTCGTTTCAAAAAAGAAATATATGAGTGCTTTGGTTTTTTCTTCATTAACGATGGCTTTTCTTCTAATGCTAGTGGCATTTCAGTTATATCCTGTATTGCTTCCGTCAACTATAGACCCTAAATACAGTGTAACAATATACAATGCAGCTTCGTCTCAAAAATCATTAGGTATAATGTTGACTATCGTTTGTATAGGCTCACCGCTTTTAGCTGGATATTTCTTTTTTCTATATAGAACATTTAACGGGAAAGTGGAGTTAGATGATACGAGTTATTAACACGCTTTTGCGAAAGCTTATTACGAAAATTACCATTCGAATGAAAATAAATACCATTTTAAGCATAGTAATACTATTTACAGTATGGAGTTGCGGTACAACTGCTCAAGAAAAATATACAATACAAATTGAACCATTTTCTATAAATGAGGCACCAGGAATTCAGTCCTATTCCATAGGGAAATCTACTGATGGCAAATGGTTAATCGTTGGTGGTCGTATAGACGGTCTGCACAAAATGAGACCTTTTGAGGCTTTTTTAAAAAAAGAAAATAACACATTAGCTTTTGTAATAGACCCAAAAACAAAAACGACCTGGAAGGCCGATTTAAGTATTTTACCAACATCCATTTTTGAGCAGTTACAATCTACAAACCAAGAGCATCAACAACGAGAAAACACCTTATACATTATAGGTGGTTATGGTTATAGTGAGTCTAAAAATAATCACATAACTTATCCCAATTTAACAGCCATATCTATAGATGACTTAGTTAATGCTATTATAGAAAAGTCAGATATACAACCCTACTTCAGGCAGATAACAAACCCTAATCTAGCAGTTACAGGTGGTCAATTAGGCTTATTAAAAGATACTTTCTATTTGTGTGGTGGACAATACTTTAAAGGCAGATATAATCCAATGGGACCAAATCACGGACCTGGTTTTACACAAGAGTACACTAATGAAATTAGAACATTTAAAATTAAGGATGATGGTACTAATCTGTCTATAGAAAATTATACATCTACCGAAGATGGACAAAATTTACATAGAAGAGACTATAATATGGTGCCTCAAATCTTTCCAGATGGAGAAAAAGGGTTTACAATGTTTAGTGGCGTGTTTCAGTATGATGCAAATATCCCGTGGTTAAATACTGTAGATATTAAAGAAGATAGTCATAAAGTTAATAAGGATTTTAATCAACTTTTAAGTCAGTATCACAGTGCAAAAGTTCCGATTTATGATGCAGACGCAAAAGAAATGAGTACGGTCTTTTTTGGCGGTCTGAGTCAGTTTCAATTTGATGAAGCTGGAGAATTAATAGAAGATATAGAAGTCCCGTTTGTTAAAACCATAAGTATGGTCACCAGAAATGCTGATGGGTCAATGTTAGAAAAAGACTTAGGAATTAAAATGCCAGCCTTCTTAGGTTCTGGAGCAGAATTTATTCCAGCATCAAACGAGGCAATTTATTTAGAAAATGACATCATTGATTTGAATGCCATAACACACGAAAAAATCTGTATTGGTTACATTTATGGTGGTATCGAGAGTACAGCAGAAAATATTTTTTTTAGAAATACAGGCACCCAAAGTACTGCTAGTAATCAATTGTTTAAAGTTTATTTGACTAAAAACTAAATACAAAACCCTTAAATGTAACTAAGGTTACCAAAAAACTCTATTTATTATCATTTCTTTATCAAAAATAAACTATGAATTGGATATATGAACCGTGGCCTTGGTATGTGGCAGGACCGCTGATTGCTCTAACAATGTTTTTACTATTATTTATGGGAAAACAATTTGGGATGTCGGCAAATTTAAGAACAAAATGTGCCGCACTAGGTGCTGGAAAAGCAGCAGATTTCTTTAAGTTCAACTGGAAAGATGAGCGCTGGAATTTAATGATAGTTATAGGAGCAATAATAGGTGGATTTTTAGCTAGTAACTACCTCACAAACACTACAAATAATAAGGTGGCTATAAGTTTAGAAACTATTACGGAATTACAAGAAGATTATGGCCTAAAAAGCGCTGGAGACAGCTACCTACCTAAGGAACTATTTGACACAGCACAACTCACAGATATTAAAGTGCTATCACTCTTGCTTATCGGCGGTTTTCTTGTGGGATTTGGTGCTAGATATGCTGGCGGCTGCACCTCAGGTCACGCCATATCAGGATTAAGTAATTTACAGCTACCATCACTTATAGCAGTTATTGGCTTTTTTATAGGTGGCTTGCTTATGATTAATCTTTTGTTCCCTTTAATATTTTAAGATATGAAGAAGTATATAGCATATTTAAGTATAGGTATCTTTTTTGGCATTATTATGTTTAAGTCAGAAGCCGCATCATGGTTTCGTATTTATGAGATGTTTCGTTTTAATAGCTTCCATATGTACGGAATTATAGGTTCTGCACTTGCGCTAGGCATTATTGGCGTACAGTGGATAAAGATTAAGGATGTAAAAGCCCTAGGCGGTCGCGAGATGCAACTCAATAAAAAACAACCTAGCATACCAAGGTATCTTATAGGTGGTATTTTATTTGGCTTAGGCTGGGCGCTTGCAGGTGCTTGTCCTGGACCCATGTATGTACTTATAGGCTCTGGCTATCCTGCTATTATACTTGTTGTTTTTGGTGCTTTAGTAGGAACGTTTGTGTACGGATTGTTTAGAGACAAGTTACCGCATTAAGACAAATGATTAAAAATGTTAAAAAACGAAGTCAAATCTTCCCAAAAATAGTGTGACTTCACTCCCTTTGGCTCCACTTTTTATTCCCAAGAATAATTTTTTATTCTTGGGAATAATTTTTTCTAAAAACAGCTAAATCAGACCTAAAAAAGTTCGACTTCACTCCTCTTGGCTCCACTAGTACCACCGTTATACTGCATTAATTTTAACTAAAACCCACCTGATCGGTGGGTTTTTTCTTGCTATAAAGCAATCTAGAGCAAATAAATTGACTTGCTGTTTACAATTAATTTTCATAAATTTGATACTAACCAATTTATAATTCCATGAAAAATACACTTTCAATTTTAGCAGTAATTTGCACACTTACTTTTACATCTTGCAATGAAAAAACTCCTTGTGATGTCCCAACAAATGGGTTTTTAACGGACACGGATTTTCAAGTAAAGATGGGCTCTTCTAGTGCTGTAGATGTTTTTAATCAATTAGATACTGCTTGGGCAAAACGCGATTATGAAGCATTGAAAACATTTATTGCGGACGAAGCATCTCTTAGTTTTGACGATGGATTTGTAGCAACAACCCCACAAGAATTTGTAGATAAAATTAAAGCTGACGCTGTGGCATCTGAAACTGGAGGCGACAACCAATGGGTTACAAACTATGCCTTTGCACTCACACTTACTGATGATGGGTCTGAAGAAACAACTATAGATACAGGCGATTGGGTACATGCACAGTTTACAACAAAAATTACGGATCCAGAATCAGACATTGATTCAGAAATTTACTACGAATACTACCACATTGTTGATGGAAAAGTTACTCAGTGGAATCAATTCAAGAAAACAATCAAAAAATAACACAAACAATTAATTTTAACTAAATATAATAATTATGAAAAATTTTATTACCGCATTATTTTTAACTGTAGGATTTGCAGTGACAGCACAAGTCGCTAACATTACATACGTTTCAGTTGACAGAGAAAATTCTGAAACTTTCTTAGAGCTTCATGAAAAATTCGCCAACCTTTCAATTTCTGATGACCGAAAAATTACGGGCGGTGGAATGTTTGCACATGCGTTTGCAGGGGATTATACGTTTGCTATTTATGACTTTTACGCCAATGAACAAGATTTGGTAAATGATCCAGCTCTAGCAGATGCAGCCATGCAAGCCAATGTAGAAGCTTTGAACCTAGACGACGCAGCAAAAGAAGCACTTATGGCTGAATACCAAAGTTATGTTGGGATGTATGTTCACAACCACTCTGACCAAATCAGACAAAGCAGAGGCTTAGAAGACATGACGTTTGAAGCAGAGGGATTAGACTGGAGCACTAAAAAAGTGGTAGTTGTAAGTACTTATAACACCAAATGGGGAAAAAACAAAGACTTCGTTGAAGGTATTAAAAACGGAAGTTTAAAGACGCTTAAAGAAAGTGGGTTTGCAGTAGCAGCTTACGCAAGTCGTCACTTTTATGGCTCTGGAGCAGACTGGCAAACATACCAAGTTTACAATACTTGGTCAGACTTCGCAGCTTATGAAGAAGCAAACTTAGGAGGTCCAATGACAGAAGATGACAAAAAATTCTGGTCAGCGATTAACTCTCATAGCGATGAAATCTTAACTTATATTGGAGGAATGGATCCCGAAACAAAAGTATTTAGCTACTCAAAGTAATCAACGCCAAACCTTATAGTATCAAACCTCTCAATAATATTGGGAGGTTTTTTTTATTTAAACCCCTCCGTTGTTCAAGTTAATTTACAAATGGGGACACTGTCCTAAACAACAGAAATATCATAGATTTGATTTTTAAGATTGCATATTGCGACCTTAAAAATTAAACACTAATTTTACCTCTCAAATGGAAATCGATGCTTTAGAAAATCACGTTTCCAGACGAAGTAATCATCAATAAATTAAATATATGAAATTATTTAAAGAATTTAAAGATTTTGCGGTCAAAGGCAATATGATAGATATGGCCATAGGAATTATTATAGGAGCATCTTTCAACGCCGTGATTAATGTTTTGGTGAAAAACATTATTTTACCGCCCTTATCACTTTTATCAGATGGAATTAATTTCCAAGAAAAGAAGCTTATTTTAAGGTCTGCGACAGAAACTACCAGTCAGGTGTCTATAGATTATGGATTATTTGCCGAAACCATTCTCGATTTTTTAATCGTTGGATTCACTATTTTCATTGTAGTGAAATTCATCAACAAACTCAAAACAAAAGCAGACGATGTGAAAGATGTTACCGTTCCGACCCCAGTAGAAATTCAATTGTTGTCTGACATCAAAAAATTGCTTGAAGTTCAGAATAAAAAGCTCCTAAAATAAGTTAGCGTGCATTATGTAAACGTGCAACATATTTTCCGATCACATCAAATTCTAAATTCACAACCGTCCCTGCTTCAAATCGGTTAAAATTAGTATGCTCATAGGTGTAGGGAATGATTGCTACACTAAAACCGTCGTTTTTAGAATTTACAACTGTCAAACTCACGCCATTCACTGTAATAGAGCCTTTTTCAATCGTGAGGTTTCCTATAGATGCGTCATATTTAAAAGAATAGACCCAACTTCCATTTTGGGTTACCACACCAGTACAAGTCCCTACTTGATCCACATGCCCCTGAACCATATGTCCGTCCAACCGGGCTCCAAGCTTCAGTCCACGTTCCAAGTTTACAGTCGCTCCAATTTCTAGAACGTTGAGGTTTGTTTTGTCCAACGTTTCTTTGATTGCAGTTACAGTATAACTGTTTTCGGTCAACGCGATAACAGTCAAACACACTCCGTTATGCGACACACTTTGATCTATTTTTAGTTCGGGAGCTAACACACTTTCAATCGTTAAGTGTAAGTTGTCATTCTCGGTGACTAAATTTTTTACAATCCCTAAATCTTCAATAATTCCTGTAAACATGCTTTTAATTCGTTAAATTTGTGAATTCAAAATTACAAACATACACGTCACTTTTCATGGAAAAAGAAGAAAAAATAAAAATAGGAATTTCTATAGGGGATTTAAATGGGATAGGAGGCGAGTTGATCATAAAAACTTTTGAAGACAACCGCATGCTTGAATTTTGTACACCTATTATTTATGCTTCTGTTAAATCTGTGACATTTTTTAAAAGACATTTTAAAAGCAATCTTGAATTCAATAAGATTCAAAAGGCAAGTCAAGCAGTGAACTCTAAAATAAATGTTGTATCCGTTTGGCACGAAGATGTTAAAATAAATTTTGGAGAAGAAGACCAAAAAATTGGTGAGTACGCTATAAAGTCACTTCAAGCAGCAGTTGAAGATCTTAAAAATGATCAAATTGATGTTTTGGTCACGGCACCAATTAACAAACATAACATTCAATCAGATGTGTTTAAGTTTCCTGGACACACCGATTATTTAGCCCAAGAACTGCAAGGCGATAGCTTAATGTTTATGGTATCTGAAGATCTTAAAGTCGGTTTATTAACAGACCATGTTCCTGTAAGTGAAGTTTCAAGTCAAATTACAGCAGAACTCATAGAAAAGAAAATTTCAATCATTCACAACTCCTTAGTTAATGACTTCAACATTCGTAAACCTCGAATAGCTATTTTAGGCATTAACCCCCATACAGGCGATAATGGTGTTATTGGATCTGAAGATGATACAGTTTTAAGACCTACATTAGAAACAATTAAAAGCACAGGTCAACTTGTTTATGGTCCTTACGCTGCTGATAGTTTTTTTGGCTCTAAAAATTACAAGAATTTTGATGCAATCATAGCAACATATCACGACCAAGGATTGATTCCTTTTAAAACCCTTGCGTTTGGAAACGGAGTTAATTATACCGCAGGACTCAACAAAGTTCGTACCTCGCCTGATCATGGAACCGCTTATGAAATCGCAGGAAAAGGGGTGGCTGATATCACCTCTTTTAAGGAAGCTATTTTTTCTGGAATGACTATTTTTAGAAACAGAAAGATGAATCAAAAACTTACGTCAAACCCATTATTAAAGCAATCTAGAAAGCGTTAGATAAAAAAACCTTCGCTTTGAGGTTCACATAAATAAAATTTTATATATTTGCGGGCTCAAATATGCGAAACAATGAAGCCACTAAAAGCATTTGACATACAGTTTGTAGGGCTAAAGCTTGGGAAGCATGTTTATGAGTATGAAATTGATTATAAGTTCTTTGAGCATTTTGAATATGATGACTTTAACGATGTAAGCGTTAAAATTGTTCTGAACCTTGAAAAAAAATCAACCTTTTTAGAGTTGAAATTTTCTGCAGAAGGAACGATTAACGTAGATTGTGACCTAACAAACGAACCTTTTGATCTGCCGGTAAACGCCAGTTTTGATTTAGTTGTTCAGTTTGGAGATGAGTATAACAACGAACATGAGGCAATTTTAATAATTCCCCATGCCGAATACGAAATTAACGTTGCACATCACATCTATGAATTAATTATTCTATCCCTTCCTCAAAAACGGATTCATCCGGGAGTAGAAGACGGTACTTTAGACTCAGAAATACTTGAAAGACTTGAAACATTAAGCCCAAAAAGCTTAGAAAATAAACCCCAACAAGAAGATATAGATCCTCGTTGGGACACATTAAAAAAATTATTAACGGATAAATAATATAGAAAATGGCACATCCTAAAAGAAAAATCTCCAGAACAAGAAGAGATAAAAGACGTACCCATTACAAGGCAACAACGCCTCAAATAGCAACTTGCCCAACGACAGGAGAAGCGCACTTATATCACAGAGCGCACTGGCATGAAGGTAAATTATACTACAGAGGTCAAGTCTTAGTAGATACGACAGCAGCGGAAGAAAACGCAGCCTAGTTAGACAGTACTACAATACAGTATTAAAAAAACGCTCTTAAGAGCGTTTTTTTTTGTTTAACAATATTTTTTAAAAACGCAAAAAAATCAATTTTTAACTCTTTTTTAATCAAAATTGAGTATTTTTGACACGTTTTTGGTTGTTTTTGGCGTAATTGCTTTCAAACCAGTCAATCTAAAAATGGAATTTATGAGCAAAATCTCAGCATCAATAACCGCTGTAGGTGGATATGTACCAGACTACGTCTTAACCAACAAGATACTTGAAACGATGGTTGACACGAATGATGAGTGGATCACGTCAAGAACGGGCATAAAAGAGCGCCGAATTCTAAAAGGGGCCAATAAAGGCACCTCATTTTTAGCCATCCAAGCAGCTAAAGATCTTATCCAAAAAAATAATTTAGACCCAACCACCATAGATTTAGTAGTCGTTGCGACTGCAACCCCCGACATGAAGGCGGCTTCAACCGCTGCATATACAGCATCTGAAATTGGTGCTTCCAATGCTTTTTCATTTGACTTAGACGCTGCATGCTCCAGTTTTTTATTCGGGATGTCTGTTGCCTCTCGTTATATAGATTCTGGAATGTATAAAAAAGTACTCTTAATAGGAGCAGATAAAAACTCTTCAATGATTAATTATGAAGATCGCGCTACATGTATCATCTTTGGAGATGGTGCAGGAGCTGTTCTTTTTGAACCCAACGAAGAAGGTTTTGGAGTTCAAGATGAATACCTAAGAAGTGACGGTTCTGGACGTGAATTTTTACGTGCCACTCATGGTGGCTCAGCCAATGCTATTACACAAGAATCATTAAAAGACCAGTCCCAGTTTGTATTTCAAGATGGAAAAACAGTCTTCAAAAACGCCGTGTTTAATATGGCAGATGCCACAGAAAAAATATTAGAACGTAATAATTTGGACAACGATAAAGTCGATTGGTTGGTAGCACATCAAGCGAACAAACGGATTATTGATGCTACCGCTAACAGAATTAATCTGGATTCCCATAAAGTGATGATGAATATTGAAAATTATGGAAACACAACATCGGGAACCCTTCCACTATTATTAAGTGATTACGAATCAAAATTAAAAAAAGGAGACAATCTGATATTCGCTGCATTTGGTGGCGGATTTAATTGGGGATCTATATACCTAAAGTGGGCATATAATTCCTAAATGTAATAAACTAACTAACCAAACAATAAAACTGTAATTATGGATTTAAAAGAAATTCAAAATTTAATCAAATTTGTAGCTAAATCGGGTACAAGTGAAGTAAAATTAGAAACGGATGATTTCAAAATCACCATCAAAACAGGATCTGGGGATTCAGTAACGACTGTTGTTCAACAGACTGCTGTTCCAATGCAACAACCAGCTATTGTAGCAGTCCCACAAGAGACTGCGCCAGTTCAAGCGGCAGCTCCAGCAGCAGCTGCATCCGAAGATTCAAAATACATTACGGTAAAATCTCCAATTATTGGAACCTTTTACAGAAGACCTTCACCAGACAAGCCATTATTTGCAGAAGTGGGTCAAACAATTTCAGAAGGTGATGTGCTTTGTGTGATTGAAGCCATGAAGCTTTTCAACGAAATAGAATCTGAAATTTCTGGTAAGGTTGTAAAAATTCTTGTAGATGATGCAAGCCCAGTTGAATTCGATCAACCATTATTTTTAGTGGATCCATCATAATAAGTTACATTTTTAAAGCTTAAAAAGGTATGTTTAAAAAAATACTAGTAGCCAATCGTGGCGAAATAGCTCTAAGAGTTATAAGAACGTGTAAAGAAATGGGCATCCAAACAGTTGCTGTATATTCCACTGCAGACTCTGAAAGTCTGCATGTAAAATTTGCAGATGAAGCTGTTTGTATAGGGCCAGCAGCCAGTAGCGAATCCTATTTAAAAATTTCTAATATTATTGCAGCAGCAGAAATCACCAATGCTGATGCAATCCATCCTGGATATGGATTTTTATCTGAAAATGCTCGTTTTTCAAAAATTTGTGAAGAACACGGAATCAAGTTTATTGGTGCCTCTCCAGATATGATTGATCGTATGGGAGACAAAGCCAATGCCAAAGCAACTATGAAAGCCGCAGGGGTTCCTTGTGTTCCTGGAAGTGAAGGTGTGATTGAGACTTTTGAAGAGTGTATAAAAATAGCAAACGAAACCGGTTATCCTGTAATGCTGAAAGCTTCTGCCGGTGGTGGAGGAAAAGGGATGCGTGCTGTTTGGAAAAAAGAAAACCTTAAAGATGCATGGGATTCTGCAAGACAAGAATCCAAGGCAGCATTTGGAAATGATGATATGTATATGGAAAAACTCATTGAAGAGCCAAGACATATTGAAATTCAAATTGTAGGTGATTCTAATGGAAAAGCCTGTCATTTATCTGAAAGAGATTGCTCGATTCAACGTCGTCACCAAAAATTAACAGAAGAAGTACCGTCACCTTTTATGACGACAGCCCTAAGAAAAAAGATGGGAGAAGCCGCTGTCAAAGCAGCTGAATATATTAAGTACGAAGGCGCTGGGACTGTTGAGTTTTTAGTGGATAAACATCGTAACTTCTTTTTCATGGAAATGAATACACGTATCCAAGTAGAACATCCAATCACTGAACAAGTGATTGATTTTGACTTAATACGTGAACAAATATCCGTAGCGGCTGGGGTAGTTATTTCTGGAAAAAACTACATCCCAAAATTACATTCAATAGAATGTAGAATTAATGCCGAAGACCCGTTTAATGATTTTAGACCCTCTCCTGGCAAAATAACAACCCTACATTCGCCTGGTGGGCATGGAGTTCGTTTAGATACGCATGTATATGCTGGATATAGTATTCCTCCGAACTATGACTCTATGATTGCAAAGCTGATTACAACGGCTCAAACACGAGAAGAAGCGATTAGCAAAATGAAACGTGCTTTAGATGAGTTTGTAATTGAAGGCATCAACACAACCATTCCATTTCACCGTCAGTTGATGGATCATCCAGATTATATAGCGGGTAACTATACCACTAAATTCATGGAAGACTTCGAAATAAAAGTTATTGAAGACGCTTAAAATAAAAACTCCGAATCTAATTCGGAGTTTTTTTTATTCTAAATCTGGTCTAAAATACTCCAATAAAAATTGTAGTTTTAGCTCATGAATTTATCCTATTGGGAACTTAAAACTTGGCTAAACAATGTTGACTATACAATCGTTGGGAGTGGAATAGTAGGCTTAAGTACTGCGCTTCATCTTAAAAAAAAGGCGCCAAATGCCAAAATAGTTATTCTTGAAAAAGGACTGTTTCCTCAAGGAGCTAGTACTAAAAATGCTGGATTCGCCTGTTTTGGTAGCCTAAGCGAAATTTTACAAGATTTACAATCACATACAACAGAAGAAGTTGTAGAACTTGTCAACCAGCGGCAAAAGGGTCTTCAACTTTTGAGGCATACCCTTGGAGATGAAGCACTATCGTATCAGCAGTTGGGAGGGTATGAATTGTTTTTAGAAAAAGACAGCAGCCTTTATGATAACTGTTTGCAAAAAATGAAAGAAGTTAACAGCCTACTAAAACCAATTTTTAAAGACGCAGTATTTTCAAATGTACCCAACAGTTTTGATTTCAAAGGCGTTCAAAATAATTATATACGAAATCAGTTTGAAGGTCAAATTGATACCGGGAAAATGATGCAGGAATTAATTAAAAAAGTTCAGAAACAAGGAGTTATTATTTTGAATAATAGTACAGTGGAAACTTACACCGAACAGTTTAATAATGTCGCTATCAAAACAAATCATTTTGAGTTTTCTTCCGCAAAATTGATTTTAACCACTAATGGGTTTGCACAACAATTGATTAATGAAGATGTGCAGCCCGCCCGCGCACAAGCTTTAATTACCAAGCCGATAAAAAACTTAAACATAAAAGGAACGTTTCATCTAGATTGTGGATATTATTATTTTCGAAATATTGACAACCGTATTCTTTTAGGTGGCGGACGAAATTTAGATTTTGACTCAGAAAACACCACTGAATTTTCTCAAACGGATCGGATTCAAAATGCTTTAGAAACGCTGCTTAAAAACACAATTTTATCCAACAGAGAATTTGAAATCGAACACAGATGGTCTGGGATCATGGGCGTTGGTTCTCAAAAAAAACCAATTGTAAAGCAACTATCTAACCATGTGTATTGTGGAGTCCGAATGGGAGGCATGGGTATTGCAATCGGCAGTACTATTGGAAGGGAAGTAGCAGATTTTTTTTAAAAACAGTTCACTTTTAACTTAGATAGTTATCCATTGATAGCCTCCACAATTTCCACTCTTCCTGCTAACATTTCTTTTAGCATGGCTTCAATACCACTTTTTAGCGTATAGGTGGAGGATGGACAACCACTACAAGCGCCTTGTAAAATGACTTTTACTGTTTTTGTTGCGGCATTGTAAGACTCAAATAGAATGTTCCCACCATCACTGGCGACAGCTGGCTTTATGTGTTCTTCTAAAATATTGATAATCTCTTTTGAGGTGTCGTCCAAAGCTTCGTAAGCGCCATCCAACTGGGCAGTTGTTTTTTCTAAAACCTTTGCCGCAGATGCGGATACCATTTCTTTTCCGTCTTCGATATAAGACTTCATAAATTCTCTTAGATCAAGAGTAATGGTTTCCCATTCTACAATGTCATACTTTGTGATTGACACATAATTTTTGTCAATAAAAACGGCCTTTACAAAAGGGAACTGAAAGAGAGCTGTAGCAAAAGGAGATAACTTTGCTTCCTCAATTGATGTAAATTCAAATGTCTGAGACACTAAACTTTTATTTGCAACAAACTTTTGTACCCCTGGATTTGGAGTGCTTTCCGCATAAATTGTTATTGGGTTTTTCTTTTTGCCTTCATTTAAAATAACGACTCCCCCTTCATTTAAGTAGTTTTCAATCTCTTCGCTAACTTCTTTTTGGACATCACTCCATTCAATAATGTCATAACGCTCAATTGCCACAAAGTTACCTGAAATGTACACTTTCTTTACAAAAGGAAGGTGAAAAAGTTGTTGCGCTAAGGGAGAGTTTTTAGCTTCATCGATATTTGAAAATTCAAAACTCTCATATTTAGTAAGAAATGAATCCGTTTCAAATTTTATGATTTTTGTATTGCTTGTCTCCTGAACTGAAACGGTTATTTTTTTCATCATTATAATTTTTGCAAAGATAATAAAGAAATTTCTGTATATTTGGAGAGCACCCAAATAAATATAAAGAATGAAACTCCTACTTTCAGCGTTCTTTGGTCTTGTTTGCTTTTTTACTTTCGCACAAGATATCAATATGCAAAACGGTACATTTACACGATGTAGCGGAGTTTTATTTGACTCTGGTGGAAACTCTGATTACTCGAACAATGAGAACTTTATCCTTACAATTTGTCCGCAAAACGCAGGACAAACTATAAAATTAGACTTTACATCCTTTGACACACAGTCCACAGAAGATGTTTTAACTTTTTTTGACGGTCAAACTACTTCAGACCCAACCATTGGGAGTTATTCTGGTACCATGAGTCCAGGAATCATCCAAGCAACTTCCTCCTCCGGTTGTATAACTTTGCAATTTATCAGTAGTACTGTTACTAACTCCAATGGTTGGGCGGCAAATATTTCATGCTATGAGCCCTGTCAAACCATCATTTCTCAAATTGATTCAGCGGTCCCAGCCCCTAACACAGATGGGTATATAAGAGTCTGTCCAAACCAACAAATCAGCTTAACGGGTAGTGGTCAGTTTGGGACGAGTGGAGTGAGAGCTTCTTATGAGTGGGATTTTGGTGATGGAACCACCCAAAACGGCCAAACAGCTACATTTTCATATACAACACCCGGAGTTTATTATGTGAATTTAAATATTTCTGATACTAATACTAGTAACGATCCCTCTGGATGTAAAAATTCAAATTTAATAAATCAGGTCGTTCAAGTATCCACCGCGATTGATTTCATGGGGACTGCTGCTGTAGAAGCGTCGCTTTGTTTTGGAGAATCAACTACGATTACAGGAGTTGCGAATGAAACTCCTTTTCTAACCCTTTGTACGCCCCCCGTGAGTGGCGTAACGTTTCTGCCAGATGGAAATGGAGCAGTATATGAAACATCAATTGTTGTAGATTGTTTTGAGTCTTCCCAAACTTTAGATGACATCAATCACTTGTCTGAAATCTGTTTGGAAATGGAGCACTCATATCTAGGAGATTTAGACATCGATATCATCTCTCCTTCAGGCCAATCTGTAAGGCTTCACAATCAGGGAGGAGATTCTGCAAATTTAGGAATACCGTGGGCCACTTCACCTGTTGACAGTCAAAGTAGTGTTTTGACAGCTGGTCAAGGATTTAATTATTGTTTCGTTGCGAACACTTCTCTACCTACATTAACAGCAGGAGTACAAACAAATGGTACGTTTGTTGCCGGAAATGGACCAGCAACATATATGGATTCCTTTGTGTCCGCAGGAGACTATTCGTCTTTAAATCCACTTGATGGTCTTCTGGGCTCTACCCTAAATGGGAGTTGGACGATTCGGGTTACTGATAATATTTCTTCCGACAATGGTTATATATTTTCATGGGTTATAAACTTTGACCCTTTAATTCTACCCCCAAATATTTCTTTTACTCCTGCAATTACTTCAGAAGGCTGGGATGCGGATAATACAATTACCAATACTTCTGGAAATACCATTACTGTGCAGCCACCATCCGATGGAATATTTTGTTATACGTATCGTGTCATGGATGATTTTGGCTGTGAATACACAAAGGATGTTTGTATAGAAGTTTTCCCAGAACTCATTCATGCAAATCCTAATGATTTATTAATTTGTGACCCCACTGGAGCAACTTCTTATGTTTTTGATCTAACTCAAAATGACCCCATCATATTTGCTCCGAATCCGAACCCAGCCGATTTTGTTTTAACGTATCACACTTCTCAAGCGGAAGCTGATGCGGATACAAATCCAATATCAGCTACTGATGCTGCAGCCTTTACCGGTACTAATGGTCAAGTCATTTATGGGCGCTTTGAATATTTGAATTCAGGGTGTTATGAGACTGTTTCGTTCATGTTAAATCTTTTTTCAGCACCTTCAATTTCTTCACTCGGTGATTTAATATTTTGCGATGATTCTATTGATGGCGATGACACCAATGGGATTGTAGAATTTGATTTAAGCACTAAGGTATCGGAGGTTTTAGGTTCTCAATCGTCTTCGGCCTATGCCGTTAAGTTTTATTACGATCAGGCCGCTGCAGATTTAGGTGTATCGGGTACAGACATTACCACCCCCATCGCCAACACCTCAAATCCTCAACCTATTTTTGCAAGACTAGAAAACAAATTAAATATCGACTGTTACGGCACCACCAGTTTTCAACTCATAGTCAACCCCCTTCCCGTAATAACTACAGAAGTCACTCTCAAACAATGCGACACCGACACCGATGGGATCACCGATTTTAACCTAACCCAAGCCAATCAACTCATCTCGATGAATTACGCAACAGAAACCTTCAGCTATTACCTTACCCAATCTAAGGCAGATTCAGGTTTTGTAATAGATCAAATAACCACCCCCATCATTTACACCAACCCAACCCCTGTGAACAGTACCGTCTATGCAAGAGTCGAAACCACCTTCGGCTGTTTTAGAACCTCCAAAGTCAACTTAGTAGTCGGAGCCACTCTTTTAAACCCAAACACCTTCCAATTAAAATACTTTGTTTGCGACGACACCGACACCGATAACAACAACTCCAACGGCGTTGCCTCCTTTGATTTTAGTGATGCCACCGCCAAAGTTCTAGCACAACTTCCCACCAATCAAAACCTAACCGTCTCCTATTACATCTCACAAGCCGACGCTTTGGCCGAGACCAACCCCATTCCAGACATTTCCAAACACAGAAACACCGCAAGTCCCACCACCCAAAACATCTATGTACGCGTTGACAGCAACGACGTTAATGCCTGTTTGGGACTTGGCCACCACATCACCCTAAACGTTGACCCCCTCCCAGAGCCACACACCATCACCGACTATATTTTGTGTAGCGACACCACCCAAACCCCCTTTGATTTAACCACCAAAGAAGCTGAACTTATAGGCAGTCAAACCACCCCAATTTTAATCAGTTATCATCTAAGTGAACAAGACGCAATAAACAATATTACCATCCCCAATCCAAGCATGTATTCAAACACCTCCAATCCACAAACCATTTATGTACGCGCCCAATTTGATCCAGACAACAACATGAATTTAGATGCGCGTGAATGCGTACGCACCGACATGCACTTTGAATTACAAGTAAACCTAACCCCCGTTCTGTTCACTCCCGACCCAATCATAGAATGTAACGATCAAATAAGCACCATTTATGATTTAACACTTCGGGAATCCCAAATCACAAACAACGACACCACCATTGTATTAACCTACTTTGAAACCCAACTCGATTTAGCCAACAACAATCCCATCCCATCCCCATCCACCTACACCAGCACCACCTTGATAAACACCATTACCGTACTCGCTACAGGCACCAACCAATGTACAAAAACAATCCCCCTAGACTTAAACACCATCCTCTACGCCAATGTAAACAAAACCCCACCCCCATTAGAAGAATGTGAAATAGACAACAACGGTTTTGACTACTTTGACCTCACATTAAGAGAATCACAAATATTAAACGGGCTAACCGCCACAGACTTTGACATCAGCTACTATGAAGATGAAATAGACGCCCAATCCGGCAACACCAACACCATACCAGACCCCACCAACTTTGAAAACACAATCATTCTAACCCAGGAAATATATGTCCGCCTCCAACCAAAAACAAACCACTGTTTTGTCATCGTTCCATTAACCATCATTGTTAATCCCGTTCCCGAAATAGGCATACTAGACCGCTACATGATCTGTCTAAACAAAAACGACCAGGTAATCAGTGCAGTCACCCAGCTCTTTTTACCAACCCCCCCATCGACACCCAACTAAGCCCCTCCATTTATAGTTTTCAATGGTATAAAGGCAGTATAGAACAAGTAGATTTAACCCCCAACAATTATATAATCCCCGGCGCCACCAGCGCCAGTTTTTCTCCAAGTTCAGAAGGCACCTATACCGTATTAGCCACCAATATATCTTCAGGATGTCGCATACCAGCCAGCACCGAAGTCGTAAGTTCGTATCCTCCCGAAAGCATCGGAGTCGAAATAAAATCAGCGTTATTTTCAGACAATAACATACTAGAAGTAAGCGTTGTAGGCACAGGCATATATGAGTACCGTATTGATTTTGGACCCTGGCAGCAGGAACCGACATTTACAAATGTTAGGATTGGCGACCACATTATTTATGTTCGAGATCTATTAAACTGTAATGCGATTAGTCAGAAGAAAATAGTGATAGGTTACCCAAAATTTTTCACACCAAACGGCGATGGATACCACGACACATGGAATATCATAGGAATGACAGTGAAATCTAGCTCAAAAATTTATATATTTGACCGTTATGGTAAATTATTAAAACAAATCAGTCCTACAGGTAAGGGCTGGGATGGAACTTTTAATGGAGAGCGCCTACCATCTAGTGATTATTGGTTTGTGTTAGATTATAATGAACCAGTAACAGGTGAAATTAACCAATTAAGAGCAAATTTTACGCTCAAAAGATAATATTTATGACAGTATTTAAGAAACTTGTGCTTATTGCCATTACAGGGTTGTTCAGTCAGTCAATAAGCTCTCAAGAAGGGTTACCAATTTATTCTGATTATTTAACGGATAATTATTATTTGCTTCATCCTTCAATGGCAGGTGTTTCTAATTGTAATAAAATTAGGCTCACAGGCCGTCAACAATGGTTTGGTGATGAAGACGCTCCAAGTCTTCAAACGATGAGTATAAATGGACGTGTCGGAGAATCTTCATCTGGAGTTGGGGCCATTTTTTTTAATGACAAAAATGGATACCATTCCCAAACAGGAGCTTATTTGACCTATGCTCATCACCTTATGTTTTCTAGAAACACGATTGATTTAAATATGTTGTCTTTTGGTTTGAGTGCTGGATTGATTCAATATAAGTTAGATGAGACTGCTTTTTTGGAGTTTGATCCAATTATTGCAGGAATTGAACAAAGTGCGTCTGATTTTAATATTGATTTTGGATTTTCTTACCATTTCATAAATTTCTATGCCCATGCGACCGCTAAAAACGTTTTGGCAAATGAAGGCATTAATATCAACGAACAGGGGATAAGCTATGATAACCTTCGAACTTATCTCTTTTCTGCAGGGAATGTGTTTTCTAAATTTGGCAGTGAATGGAGTTTTGAGCCCTCTTTGATGTATGCCTATAAAGATGCTACAAAAGAATCGTTTATTGACGTTAACTTCAAAGCATACAAAGAATTAGATTTCGGAAAACTATTTGCCGGAATCTCTTACAGAAGAAGTTTTGATGGCGCAGAATTCACCACAGATTCAGGAGTAAGCAGTCAAAAACTTCAGTATTTCACACCAATCCTAGGAGCGGAGTATAATAACTTTGTATTTGCTTATACTTACTCATATCAAGCCAATTCGATAGTTTTCAATAACGGAGGCTATCACCAAGTGACTTTAGGGTTTAACTTTGGGTGTAAGAAAGAAAAATACGACTGTAATTGCCCAAGTGTAAATTAAAGCTAAAACTCTAGTTTTGTAATACCAGCTATTTCTGTTTTTAGAAGTGAAGCAATGACTTTTTCTTCACCATTAGTGTAAAAACGATTCATTTTTTCAGGAATTTCCGCACTTAATAATTTGGTCTTTTCCAAGACTGCTTTTGTTTGTCTGGCAACCGCTTTCCCAGAGTCAATAATTTTAACATGATTAGGCAGTAGCTGTTTTAGAATAGGGGTCAAAAAATGATAATGTGTACAACCTAAAACTAAACAATCGATTTTAGCATCAAGCATTGGTTGGAGGTAGTTATGAAGTAAGTGTTTCATCTCATCAGAATACAATGCGCCATTTTCAATGAGCTCTACAATGCCGTCTCCCACTTGTTCAATCACTAATAAATCACTAGAGTAGAGTTGTGATGTTTTGTGAAACAATTGACTGCTAAGCGTCCCTTTGGTCGCTAAAATGCCTATGGCTTTGGATTTTGATTGTAGTGCTGCTGGTTTAATCGCCGGCTCAATACCAATAAAGGGAATGGGGTAGTTTTTTCTTAGTGTTTCAATGGCATTGGTTGTGGCAGTATTACAAGCTACCACAATGAGTTTACAGCCTTGATTAATGAGCCACTCTGTGTTTTTAACAGAAAGATTAATAATAGTTTCTTTACCTTTAGGTCCGTAGGGGGCATGTTTTGAGTCCGAAAGATAAATAGTAGATTCCATAGGCAGCAGTTGATGGATTTCACTCCAAATAGATAGGCCTCCGACGCCCGAATCAAATATACCAATGGGTTTTGAACTCATATATTACAAAAATAAAAAAGCTGCTCTAATAGAGGCAGCTTTTTATAAATTATTTGAGAGGTGTTTTATTAAAACCCTAATTCAGTTTTTACATCTACTAATAAGTCAGTACCACCAGCATAAATAATGCCTTGCCCTTGAGAAGCATCCAGTACATAATCGAATCCTTTAGCTTTCCCAACTTTAAGAATTGCATTTTTAGCCTTTTCAGTGATTGGCTTTAATAAATCAAATTCTTTTTTCTGCAAGTCTTGTTGTGCTTGTGTTTGGTATTGACGAATACTCTGTTCCATTCCTTGAACTTCTTGTAAACGCTTTCCATTCTCCTCATCTGTTTTGGTAGCAGACTCACCATCGTATTGTTTTATTTTATTTTGTAATTCAGTGGCCATTGCTTGAATGTCTGTTTCATAAGTTTTAGCCAATTTTTCTAATTCTGATTTTGCACTTTGCATTTCTGGCATTGCTTCTACTAATTCTTGTGTATTAATATGCGCAACTTTTGTTTGAGCTTGTGCTGTAAAGCTAGTCGCAACAAAAAGTGTAGCTGCTAATAAAAGTGATTTTAAGTGTTTCATTGTAATTGTGTTTATGATTTAAATTTATTTATTGTTTCTAATACTGTCTCTTTTTTTCTTCTGTGCGTCAAGTCGTGCTTTACGCTCTGCCAATGCTTGTTTTTTCTTTTCTAGCAATGCTTTTTTGCGTGCTTCTCTATCATTGACGACTTCAGCACCTTTTACAGATGTTGTTTTGGGAGTTGTTTTTGCAGCTTTAGCTTTAGCACGTGCTTCTAATGCTTTTTGTTTTTTTGCTGCAAGTTCTTTTTTACGAGCTTCTCTTGGGTCTATTTTTTCAGTACTTTCAGGTATTATAGCTTTTTTATTATCAACTTTAATTTCTGTATCGGTTTCTGGAGTGGTAGATGTTTTACTAGATTTTGCATTGGCACGCTTTTCTAGTGCTTTTTGTTTTTTAGCTTCCACTTCTTTTCTTCTTGCTTCACGAGCGTCCAATTTCTTTTGTCGCTTTTCTTCTAACAATGCTTCGCGTTCAGCTTTTCGTTGGTCTAATAATTTTTGACGCTCATCTTTTGTACTATCTACTTCAACGATAGTTTCTTCTTCTTCTGCTTCTTTACGTTTCTTTCTAGAGTCAACTTGCGTTCTCTTTGAAGACCTGTTTATAGTGCGCAATACCTGTTCACTAATGTCATAACGGTCTGCAGAGTATAGCATAACGACGTCGGCAGATTTATCAAATATAAAATCATATTTTTTGGTAGCAGCAATTTCTTGAACCGCTGCAAAAATTTGATCTTGAATTGGTTGTATGAGTTGCTGTTTCTGAATCATTAAATCCCCATTTGGGCCAAAACGCTTTTGTTGATACTCAATAATTTCGTTTTCAATGATTTGCAAATCTTCCTCGCGTTCAGAAATGAGTTCGTTCGTAAGAAGAATACGCTCGTTGTTAAGTTGTTTTTTTTGATCTTCTAGTTCCGTTAATCGGTTTTCAATTTCGCTTTTCCATTGCTGGACTTTAGAATCTAATTGTGCACTAGTATTGGAATATTCAGTGATATTTTCTAGAATATACTCGGTGTCAATATAGCCGATTCGTACGCTTCTTTGTGCATATATAGATGTGCCCATTAGACATAAAAAGAACAAAATACTTGCTTTTTTAAATGGCGTCAGTTTTAATAATTTTAAAGTTAACAAATTCATCTTACAATGGTTTCAAATTATTGGAATTGGATTTTGATATGTGTTTTTCAAATTAACGAAATTAATTTTAAATTATTTCAACTCAACTCCATTCATTCTGTTTGCTTATAGAAATTACCGTGCCAAACATTAAAATTGTTGTCCTATAATAAAGTGGGTTTGCCAACCACTTTTAATAGTTTCTCCTGGTAATGGGTCAAATCCATGTCCAAAATCAATTCCCAATAAACCAAAAGCGGGCATAAATAAACGTAAGCCAACCCCAGCAGATCGTTTTATTGCAAAGGGATCAAAATCATCAAAATTATTATAAGAAGACCCCCCTTCTAAAAAGGCAAGTGCATATATTTTTGTTTGTTGTGCAAGCGTAATTGGGTGTCTAAGTTCTAAAGAAAACTTATTATAAATTGATCCACCATCTTGACTTGAGAGCGATTGATTTGGATACCCTCTTAACGCAATGGCTTCTCTACCATCAAGGCTATACGTTCCTAAACCGTCTCCTCCAAGAAAGAAACGTTCAAAAGGAATCACACCTCTGTCGTTGTTGTAGGCCCCTAGGAATCCGAATTCAAAGGTTGGTTTTAAAATCAACTTCCCAGCGAGTTTTGTATACCATTCTCCTTTAAATTTAATTTTATAAAACTCTAACCACTTGTAGCGTTCTTGGTCAATCTCTCCAATGCGTTCAGAAGCTGCGTTCAAAATCTCTCCAGTTTCAGGAAGATTTGTCGTTGCATATTGTTGGATCAGATCATTTTGAGCTTCTCTATCTCTTTTCAAAGCAGCGTAATCTACATTATTAACTAAAGAGTATGGGAAACTGAATTTTGCACTTAAGCTAAAACTAGAACCTCCTTCGGGATATATAGGGTCGTTAAAAGTGTTGTTTCGACTCAATCCAACAGTGTAAGCTAAATTATTAGAATTTCCGTTTCCAAATGTAAATAGCCCCGTGTTATAATTACTCAAATCATAGTATTGGAAACTTATCGCTTGCGATAATACAAAGTAATCATCTGGAACGGATAGTTTTTTAGCAACACCAATGGTAAGACCAGTAATGTTAAAACTTCTATCTTTATCCGCATCTCTTGTCGCAGGGTTGTACAAAAATTGTTTTGTTTGAGAAAGTGAGGAAGAAAATTGAACAGGTTTTTTACCGCCTAACCAAGGTTCTGTAAATGATAAACTATAGGTCTGATAAAATCTACTGGCTTGTAAACGCAATGCTAAACTTTGCCCATCACCCATTGGAAATGGCTTGTAAGCTTTTTTATTAAAAATATCTTTTATAGCGAAGTTATTAAATGAAAGACCTAAGGTTCCGATGAATCCACCACCTCCATAACCTCCTTGTAATTCAATTTGACTCGCGCCTTTTTCAACAACAGTATACTCTACATCTAAAGTTCCGTCAGTAGGATTTACATTCTTTAAATCTGGTGAGATTTGCTGAGCATCAAAATAGCCAAGCTGACCAAGTTCACGAATGGTTCTTACAATATTACTTTTGCTGTATAGCTGTCCTGGTCGCGTTCGCAATTCTCTGTAAATAACGGCATCATTTGTTTTGTCATTTCCAGAAACACTGATGTTTTTGAAATAAGCCGGTTTTCCTTCTGTAACACGAATTTCCATATCAATGATATTTCCATCAGTACTAACTTCAACAGGTGTAATTGTTGAAAATAAATAGCCATTGTTCTGGTATAGATTTGTCAAATCAAAGGCATCAGGGTCAGAGTTATCTGCGATTCTTTTTTCTAATTCAATACCATTGTAGGTATCTCCTTTTCTAATTTTTAAAACTTGGTTTAGTTGGTCGTCTGAGTAGATCGTATTTCCCAAGAAATTAATGGATCCATAATAATACTTTTCACCTTCTTCTACGCCGATACTTAAACTGATTGTATTGTTGTCGTTTGTGGTGAGTGTGTCAGAAACAACACGTGCATCTCTGTATCCTTTTTCTTTGTACTTATCGACAACACTTTGTAAATCTTCTTTGTAATCAGCTTCAATATATTTAGAACGTTTTAAGATTCTAAATACATTTTTCTGCTTCGTATTTTTCATTGCTTTACGAAGTTGTTTGGCACTTAGTTTTCCAGTACCATCAAAAGCAATATTTCTAACTTTGATTTTTTGTCCTTTATCAATCCGTACAAGCATATCAACTCTAGACTTTTTAACAGAATCCACAACCTTGGACGTAGTAACGGTAGTCTTGGCATTTAAAAAGCCAAGTTTTCGATACTTATTTTCAAGATAATTTTTGGTTGTTGTAATAAGGTTTTCAGTGACTTTAACACCTGATGTAAGGCTATTTTCTTTAATAATCTCTTTAATTTTCCCTTTTTTGACACCCACAATTTTGACGTCTTTCAACTCTGGCAAATCATTTAAGGCAACCTCTAAGTAAACATTACTTCCTTCCGTTTTAGTTGCAAACACTTCAATACTACTAAATAAGTTAGAATCCCATAATTTTTTAATGGCAGCGCTTATTTTTACGCCTCCAGGAATAATCACAGCCTCCCCTTTTTTTAGTCCAGAGTAGGTAAGTATGGTTTCAGAACCATAAGACGTATCTCCAGTGACGGTAATGTCAGCGATGCTAAAAGTTGATGTTTTTAGTTTTGTTTCTTGTGAGAATGTTACAAAACTGCTTAATAGTAAGCTAAAGCAAAGTAGTGTGTTTCTGTATCTAAAAGCTTTATTAATGAAGCTGTTCACTTGTTTTTCCAAATCGTCTTTCTCTTTTTTGATAATTTATAATGGCTTCATACAAATTTTCATTTGTAAAATCTGGCCAATATACATCAGTAAAATATAATTCTGCATAGGCAATCTGCCATAACAGGAAGTTACTGATGCGTTTTTCACCGCTTGTACGGATCAATAAATCCACATCTGGTAAATTCTGGGTGTAAAGATGCTGATTAATTAGCGTTTCATCAATGTTTTCTACTGAAATTATATTATTTTTAACTTTATCACATATTTGTCTGGTTGCATTTACGAGTTCATCTCTAGAACCATAGCTCAATGCAAGAGTTAAAGTCATCTGTGTGTTGTTCTTAGTTTCATCAATTACATGCAATAATTCTTTTTGAACACTAGCTGGAAGGTGTTCAATATTTCCTATTGCGTTTAGCCGAATGCTGTTTTTTTGCATCGTCTTCATTTCTTTTTTTAAAGAAGAAATTAAAAGCTGCATCAATGTTTTCACTTCTAATTTTGGTCGATTCCAATTTTCAGTCGAAAACGCATACAATGTCAAGTTCTGTATTCCGAGTTCAGCACAGCTTTCCACAGTGGTTCTAACCGATTTTGTTCCGTTTTCATGCCCAAAGACTCTAAGAAAGCCTTTTTCTTTTGCCCAACGTCCATTACCGTCCATGATAATGGCAATGTGCTTCGGAAGGTTTTCAGGATGTATGTTAGATTTTAGACTCATATTAAAAGTTACAATAACAAGGTTTTCTACCAAATGTGTAAGTTAATGTAAAACCGCTAAATACATACCAATCATTATTATTAAAGTTCCCAAAACGCACAATTTTTTTTAATTCCTCTGTGTCAGGCTCACTTCCATCTAACTCATCAGAAAACGTATAACGTGCTCCAACTTCTAAAGCAAGTATAATGTAACGGGTTAAAGTTGTCTTGAAACCAAGTGTGATCGGAATTCCGTAGGCATTGCTTCTAGTTTTCTCTGAAACAAAATCAATATTTGTGAAATAAAAATTTGGATGATTGGCCATACTGATTCCTGTGTAAATATAAGGAGTAGACATAGGCGTTGCTGCGTGTAAATCAAAATCAAAAAAATTAAACTCTATGCCAACAGATGCTTCTAAAATATCGGCATTAAAACTGTAAGCTCGTAAGTTTCTTCGGGGATCACTTGATAACGCATCATCGGCGGAAAGCGTGCTATATGTCAAACTTGCTCTAAAAGAGTGTCTTGGGCTTCTATTCCATTTAAAAAGGCCGCCAAAAGCAAGTTTGTTTGGATTGACGAATTGAGTTGAGCCTACATCTCCAATAAAATTACTGCCACCCAAAAATCCACCAATTTCATAGGTCTGAGAAAAACTCAAACTCGAAATAAAAAGGAAACATATGAGGAATGAAATTGTTTTCATGGTAATTTTAAGAATGCAAATATAATAATTTCGAGATGGAACAGGTGATTTGTTTTCTCACTAATCATTAAACTTGATTTCTAAAGATATATTGCTTAATTCCGTGGATCTGCTCCCCATAATAGTTTTTTCCGAAGAGTTTCTAAAAACCCATCTTCTGTTAGTTCAATCATATGGATGCAAAACGGCGCTTTTTGAATGGTGATTGTGGTGTTATTTTCTAAGGTATTAATTCTTGAATCTAATGAAACTAGGTGCTGATTTTCACGTCCACTGACTTTCAGTTTAATAACCTTATCACTCGAAATCACTAGCGGTCGAGCATTAAGGTTATGAGGTGCGATAGGAGTCAATACCAAACTGTCCGATTCTGGAATTATGACAGGTCCACCACAACTTAGCGAGTAACCTGTAGAACCAGTAGGTGTAGAAACAATCAAGCCATCGGCCCAATAAGATGTCAAATATTCGTTGTCTAACCATGTTTCAACTGAAATCATGGAAGTTGTATTTTTTCGACTCACAGCAATTTCGTTCAATGCAAAGTCCAAATTAAAAGACGTGTCTTTGGCGTCCACTTCAATGGTTAATAAACTGCGTTTGGAAATTCTATAATTCCCTTCAAAAATTTCATCCATCGCTTCATGAATGGTATTCATAGGAATGGTTGCCAAAAACCCTAAACGCCCCGTATTGATTCCTACAATTGGAATTTTTAAATCTTTTACAAATGTAATGGCTCTTAAAATAGTTCCATCGCCACCAATACTGATTAATAGATCAAAGGAGGCATCTAAAACTTCAAAAGTATCAGAAAAATAGGTGTTAATATCAATATCAGAATCTGATACAATAGATGTGTAAAAGGTTTTTTCAAAAACAACAATGGCATCTCGTTTTTTTAAATAGGCAATAAGAGTTTGAATCGTGCTTTTTGAGCGCTCATTATAAAGGGGGCCATAAACAGCTATTTTCATTTGAATTGGTTTTATCGCTTAAAGATTTAAATAGGTATCTAAATATGCCGATCGTTCTTTGAGCGTTCGTAAAAAAGTATCGTCTTCGTGCCCCGAAATAATAGTATATCCGTAGCGTCTAAACTCTTGTAAAATAGTACTCAAGCCCGCATTTCCAATTTTAAGCGTAATTTGAGTTAAATCATTTTCGGTTTTTGAAATAAAAGCACCTAATAATTTGGCATTGTTGGACTCTACAATTTGACTAATTTCACTAAATGAAAAATCATTTTGACCTTTTTCAATTACAATAATCCCGCCTGGTTCTGAAAAGAATGGAGTTCTATTAAACAATGAAATAATATCAATTAATTGATAATAGCCAACATAATTATTTTCAGCATCTAAAACAGGCATGATATTGCAGTTGTTTTGAGCAAATGCTTCCAAAATATCTAGCCATGTGGATGAATCTCGCACAAAAAAACCTTCAATAGCATAGAGTACTTCTGAAACGGCTTGTTTGGGTTCAAAACAATACACATCTGTTTCTGACAAACAACCCAGATAGACCTGTTCTTTCAAAATAGGAATATGTGAATAGGTTAATTGTTTAAAAACAGTCTGTAACTCCTCAACAAGTGTTTCTGGACTTGAAGGATTTAGATCGTTTATTATAAATTGATTTAAAGGCATAGGTTCATTTTATTCAGATGCAAATTAATCAAAAATTATATACTTTAAGCGTTAAGTACTTTGTATTTTTGTTCCAAATTTAATTTTTAATGACCAAGTTAAGCGTAAATATCAATAAGATTGCAACTCTACGAAATTCTAGAGGAGGCAATACTCCCAATGTTGTTCAGTTTGCCAAAGATGTACAAGAATTTGGAGCTCAAGGAGTCACAATTCATCCCCGTCCAGACCAACGTCACATTCGTTATCAGGACGCCTACGATTTAAAACCTGTCGTTTATACCGAATACAATATTGAAGGAAACCCCATTCCAGACTTTATTGATATGGTCCTTAAAATCAAGCCAACGCAAGTAACTTTGGTTCCCGATGCAGAAGATGCAATCACCTCCAATGCAGGGTGGGATACCCTCAAGCACAAAGAGTTTTTGACCGAAATCATTCAAGAATTTAAACAAAATGACATTAGAACCTCGGTGTTTTTAGACCCAACGCTCAAACAAGTGGAAGGCGCGAAGGCAATAGGAGCAGACCGCATTGAGTTATACACCGAAGCGTTTGCACATCAATTCTCACTCGGAAATAAAGAGGCGATGTTGCCTTATACAGCATGTGCAGAACATGCTTTGCAACTAGGATTAGGACTGAATGCAGGCCATGACTTGTCACTTGATAATATTCAATTCTTTAAAGAAAATTCTCCTGGACTTCTAGAAGTTTCTATTGGGCATGCACTTATTTCAGAGAGCTTGTATTTAGGGGTTGACAACGTTATTAACATGTATTTGAATAAATTAAAATAATGGAACTACATTCCAATATTATAGGAGAGGGCGATCCGCTCATAATTCTACACGGATTTTTGGGAATGGGCGATAATTGGAAAACACTTGCAAAGCAATTTTCAGGTTTAGGCTTTCAAGTTCATCTCGTAGATCAACGAAACCATGGACGCAGTTTTCACAACTCAGAATTTAACTATGAGGTATTAGCCGAAGATTTAAAAGTCTATTGCAGTTCTCGTAACTTAGAAGATATCGTTCTTTTGGGGCACTCAATGGGCGGAAAAACAGCCATGCTTTTTGCAGCGCTTTATCCAGAAACTGTTTCAAAATTAATTGTAGCAGATATTTCACCTCGATTTTATCCAGTCCACCACGACGCTATTTTAGAAGGCTTATCTTCATTGGATTTTGAAGTAATAAAGTCAAGGAAAGAAGCAGAAATTCAGCTCTCCAAATATGTTCATGAAGTTGGGACGCGCCAATTCTTATTGAAAAATATTTATAGAGTCTCTTCAGAAGTTTTAGGGCTTCGAATAAATTTAGAAACACTTAAAACTCATGTTTCTGAAGTTGGAGAATCCTTACCGTCAACATTAAAATTTCAAAAGGAAACACTATTTCTAAGAGGGGATAAATCAGAATATATTTCCACGCAAGATGAACCACTTATAAAACATCAATTTCCAAGCGCAGCCATCAAAACAATTTCAAATGCAGGCCATTGGTTGCATGCCGAAAACCCCGTGGAATTCTTCGATTCTGTTTGTGCGTTTATCACTTGATAGACATAAGTTTAAAAATGTTTGTAAGGCGTTAAAAATATTGTATTTTTGCCACCCAATTTTTATTTCATTACAATGAATATTACAAGAGAAAATATTGACACGTTAAATGCCGTGGTTAAGATTGAAATTACCAAAGCAGATTATTCTGAAAATGTAGAGAAAATTTTAACAAATTACCGTAAAACGGCTAATATTCCTGGCTTTAGAAAGGGACAAGTCCCAATGGGTCTTGTTAAAAAGCAATATGGAAAATCCGTGTTGGCCGACGAAGTCAATAAGACACTTCAAGAAGCTTTAGGGAAATATCTTACAGATGAAAAACTAGATGTATTAGGAAATCCACTGCCAGTTGCTCAAGACGATTTGGATTGGGAAGGTGAAGATTTTTCCTTTGAATTTGAAATCGGATTAAGTCCAGAATTTGAGATCAAACTAAAAGCTAAAAAAGCACTTACTAAATATACGATTACTGCTGATAAAAAAATGATTGACGATCAATTGATCAACATTCAAAAACAATATGGAAAACTTGTTTCCAAAACAGTGGTTGGCGATGAAGATGAAGTAACCGGTGTATTTTTTAATGATGAAGAAGGGATTGAGGCAACAGCTACTCTGACTTTAGATAAATTAAAAGGGAAATCAAATCTAAAAGCGTTTTCAGGAGCGAATGTTGATGATGTTTTGACTTTAAAGACCAAAGGATTGTTTAATGATTCACATGATTTGATGACCTATTTAAAAGTAGATCACGATACAGCTCATGGACTTGATGTGCAAGTAACCTTTACAATTAGCGAAGTTAACACAAGAGAATTAGCAGATTTAGATCAAGATTTATTTGACAAATTATTTGGACCTGGAGTTGTGACTTCAGTTACAGAATTGAGAGCTAAAATCACGGAAGATGCTGAAAAACAGTTTGTACAACAATCAGATCAAAAATTCTTGAACGATGTCACAGAACATCTTGTAGAAAATACAAAATTTGACTTACCAGTTCAATTTCTTCAAAAATGGATCCAAACAGCTGGTGAAACAGAACTAAACGAAGCACAAGCAAAAGAGGAATTTGAAAAGTCAGAAAAAAGCATGCGTTATCAATTAATCGAAAGTAAGCTTATTGTTGACAACAATCTTCAGGTTAATTTTGAGGACTTAAAAGCCTACACGTCAGAGATGATTAAAGCACAAATGGCACAGTACGGCCAAATGAACCCAACAGAAAAAGAAATTGAAGATATCGTTGCACGTGTGCTATCAAACCAAGAAGAAGTGAAACGTATTTCTGAACAGTTAACGAGTCAAAAATTATTAGATTTCTATAAAGAAAACGCGAACTTTAAAGACAAAAAATTAGCCTATGACGCCTTCGTTAAAGAAGTTTATGGGAAGTAGTTTTTATAAATAATTCAGTGAAAAACACTTCTTAGGAAGTGTTTTTTTATATCTTTAAAACAAGTATAAAACTATAAATAGCTTTATATTTACACTCTAAAAACCTAAATAAAGCATTATGAATTACGGAAATGAATTCAAAAAATTCGCCATCAAAGACCAAGGGATTAGCAGCACTTATTACGATAAAATAGTAAGCAGTATGACCCCAATGGGTTTGACCCCAAATATTATTGAAGAGCGTCAAATGAATGTCGCTGTTTTTGATGTATTTTCAAGATTGATGATGGATCGTATTATCTTTATGGGAACAGCAATCAACGATCAAGTTGCAAATATTATTCAAGCACAACTGTTATTTTTAGAAAGTACAGATGCCACTAAAGACATTCAAATATACATCAACTCACCTGGAGGAAGTGTGTATGCAGGACTTGGGATTTATGACACAATGCAATTGATTAAACCCGATGTAGCAACAATTTGTACAGGTATGGCAGCCTCTATGGGAGCTGTATTATTGTGTGCAGGCGCCAAAGGAAAACGAAGTGGATTGACACACTCAAGAGTGATGATTCACCAACCCTTAGGAGGTGCGCAAGGTCAAGCAAGTGATATTGAAATTACAGCACGTGAAATTTTAATTTTAAAAGAGGAACTTTACAAGATTATCAGTAAGCACTCCGGTCAAGATTATGATAAAGTATATGCTGACAGTGACCGTGATTATTGGATGAAATCCGATAAAGCTCTAGAATACGGAATGATTGACGAAATATTAACACGAAGTTAAATAACATCCCAAACTGGTTATGGCAAAAGAAGAATTAGACTGTTCGTTTTGTGGTAAGAAAAAAGCTGACACAAACTTACTCATAGCAGGAATTGATGCGCACATTTGTGATCGCTGTATCGAACAAGCCAATGGAATCGTCCTTGAAGAAGCTAAGCAAGATAAAGGCAGTGCACTTACTTCGGATGTCATGCTCAAAAAACCTCAAGAAATCAAAGCCTTTTTGGACGACTATATTATTGGTCAAGAACAAACCAAAAAAGTGATGTCTGTTGCCGTTTACAACCACTACAAGCGTTTGTTGCAACCCCCTAATGAGGACGATATTGAAATCCAAAAAAGTAACATTATAATGGTAGGGCAAACGGGGACTGGAAAAACCCTGATGGCCAAAACCATTGCAAAAATGCTCAACGTTCCATTAGCCATTGTGGATGCAACCGTATTAACTGAAGCCGGCTATGTAGGTGAAGATGTTGAAAGTATGCTCACACGCTTACTGCAAGCAGCAGATTACGATCAAGAAAAAGCAGAACGTGGCATTGTATTTATTGATGAAATTGATAAAATTGCACGGAAAAGCGACAACCCTTCCATTACTCGCGATGTTTCTGGGGAAGGTGTGCAGCAAGCACTCCTAAAATTATTAGAAGGAACCGTTGTAAACGTGCCACCCAAAGGCGGACGAAAACATCCAGATCAAAAATTCATTGAAGTCAATACAGAAAACATTTTATTCATCGCTGGAGGTGCATTTGATGGCGTAAATCGTCATATTTCCAAGCGACTCAATATGTCAGCCATAGGCTACAAAGCTTCTCACGAAGAAGAGCAAATTGACACTGAAAATTTATTACAATACATCATTCCAAAAGACTTAAAAGATTTTGGACTCATCCCAGAAATTATTGGAAGGTTACCCGTACTTACCTATATGAATCCGTTGGATGAAGAAACGTTAAGAGCGATTTTAACAGAGCCTAAAAACTCCCTTGTAAAGCAATACAAAAAGCTTTTTGAAATGGATGAAATTGCCTTGTCTTTTGAGGACGATGCTTTAGATTTTATTGTGAAAAAAGCGATTGAATATAAACTTGGTGCAAGAGGATTACGATCGTTATGTGAAGAAATTTTAACCGATGCCATGTTTGTGCTTCCAAGCAGTGATGAAACAGCTTTGGTTGTCGATGAAGCCTATGTTAAAAAACACTTGACACGCACTCAAATAAAACGTTTGAAAGCAGTTTCTTAATTCATTTCTAGGAGTTCTTCCAAAAATTGCCGCGAATTTGACAGGCGTGGCACTTTGTGTTGACCTCCCAATTTATTGTTTTTTTTCATCCATTTATGGAACAACCCTTCTTGAGCCACATCAACCTTAGGCATATTCAAGGTGATATTGTTATAGCGTTTGGCTTCATAATCAGAATTTAAAGCTTTTAGAGAATTGTCTAATAGTTCTATAAAATAGTGTAAATCTTTGGGAGGGGTTTTAAACTCAATGATCCATTGATGAGCACCTTTAGATTTCCCTTTCATAAATATGGGCGCTACCGTATAATCGATAATTTCTGTTTTGGTTTTTTTAGTGACGATTTTTATCGCCTTATCCGTATTTTCAATAATTAATTCTTCGCCAAAAACATTAATAAAATGTTTCGTTCTTCCTGTAACTTTGATGCGATAAGGAGATGTTGAGGTAAACTTCACAGTATCCCCAATTTTATAACGCCACAAGCCTGCATTGGTTGTCACAATAATCGCGTAATTTTTACCCTTTTCAACTTCGGATAACGGAATGACTTTTTCAGTAGCTGTTCCATAGGTATTCATAGGAATAAATTCATAAAAAATTCCGTAATCCAACATCAATAAAAGTTCGTCAGAATGGTTGCGGTCTTGAATGGCAAAAAATCCTTCAGAAGCATTGTATATTTCATAATACTTCACTGATTTTGAAGGGATAATGGCTTTAAATTGATCAACGTAAGGCAAGAAGCTAACCCCTCCATGAAAGTACACTTCCAAGTTTGGCCATACATCCAAAATCGTTTTACTTCCAGAAGTCTCTAAAACATTATTGAGTAGTACCAACATCCAAGAAGGAACCCCGGCAAGGCTGGTCACATTTTCATTAATTGTTTCATTAACGATGGCTTGCATTTTATATTCCCAATCACTCATCAACGAAACTTTGTTGCTAGGTGTGCTGCTAAACTCAGCCCAAAAAGGCATATTATGAATTAGAATTGCGGACAAATCCCCGAATATGGTTCCGTTTTCTTCATAGAGTTTTTTACTGCCTCCCAAACGTAAATTTTTCCCATTAAAAAGTGTAGAGTCCTCATTATTATTCAAATACATACACAGTAAATCCTTACTCGCTGCATAATGACAATCTTCAAGTGAGTCTGTACTAACAGGGATGAATTTACTTTTTGCACTGGTTGTTCCACTCGACTTTGCAAACCACTTGATTGGTTTTGGCCAAAATATATTGTGTTCCCCTTTACGAGAACGTTCTATCAGGTTTTGATAATCCTCATACGTCGAAACAGGAACACGCTGAGAAAATTCGCGGTAATTACGAATGGATTTAAAATCATAAGTAGTTCCAATCTCGGTATCTTTTGAAATTATCAAAAGATTCATAAGAAGTTCATTTTGAACCTCATGAGGATATTTTAGAAACAAATCAATTTGATGAAATCGCTTCTTTAAAACCCATGATGCCACAGAATTTACTAATGGAATTGCCATATAATTGCATATATTTACAATGCTAAATGTAATAAAAATCTGCTAATGCTGTATCAAGGTGTTTTGACTAAAATGGAAACGGAGCTTTCTAAGCCTATTCAATATTTTCTAGTGCTTGAAAATGACATCCTAAACATGAATCAGTTACTAAATAAGACACTCACACTTTCTTTTGTTAAATACCAGTGTTTAAATTGTAGTAGTGAAGCTCCTATTTTTAGACAAGGCTTTTGTAAATCGTGTTTTTTTGAACTCCCTCAAGCCGCCGATTGGATCATGCGACCAGAGTTAAGCAAAGCACATCTCAATCAAGAGGAACGCGATTTAGACTATGAAAAACGGGTACAGTTACAACCTCATATCGTCTATTTGGCAAACTCTAGTAATGTCAAAGTAGGCGTCACGCGTAAAACTCAAGTGCCCACACGTTGGATCGATCAAGGCGCACAAGAAGCCCTTGAAATCGTAGAGGTCCCGAACCGTTATTTGGCAGGAGTCACTGAAGTTGCGCTTAAAAAATATGTTAGCGATAAAACCAATTGGCGTGAAATGCTCAAAGGAACGGCAACAGATGAGAGCTTAGAAGACTGGCGACAGCGTTTAGAAACTTACATTCCTGAAGAAATAAAACCCTATTTTTTAGCCAATCAAAAATCATTAAAACTAGAATTCCCTGTTCACAAATACCCAGAGAAACCAAAAAGTTTAAACCTTACCAAAACCCCTGTGTATTCGGGAGTTTTAAAAGGCGTTAAAGGTCAGTACCTTATTTTTGAGGACAATACGGTCTTTAATGTACGAAGTAATGAAGGCTTGGTTATAGGTCTAAATATATCTTAGTCGATCTGTATTTCTTCATTCACTTCTAGCTTAAATCGTTTTCTAAACCAATACACGCCGAGATATAAAAACGGTGTATCCAAGGCGGCGATGATTACTTTAAAAGCAACGCCAGCAATGAGCAATCCCAAGAACAAATCCCATTCAATTTCTCCAAATAAACAGAGCAGTAGCAAAACAGTAGCCGTGTCTATAAACTGAGATAAAAATGTAGAGCAGTTGTTTCGTAACCAAAGGTATTTACCTTTGGTGAGTTGTTTCCAGTAATGGTAAATCTGGATGTCTATAAATTGCGCAAATAAATAAGCAAGCATACTGGCCAATACGGCAATTGAGGTGCTGCCAAATACTTCCGAAAACATCCCATCTGATACGGGAGACCAGTCTGTTGCAGGCACTATATTTGCGACAAAAATAATCCCCATAGAAAAAATAGAGGCTAAAACACCACCAACTACCACTTCATTCGCTTTTTGTTTGCCGTAAATTTCACTGATCAAATCGGTAATTAGAAAGGTGATAGGATAGGGGAGGATTCCCACCGATATTTCAAATAGTTTAGCTCCAAAGACGGGCGTTTCTATTGGGTAGAAATAAAAGAATTTTTTAAAAATTAAATTAGACACTACCAAAGAGGTGATAAATAATACACCAAGAAGTAAATAAATGCGTCGTGCGAGAACCTTATCTTTAATCGTCATATAAATTGTCAATAAATACTTTGGTAAAGATATAATATTAATCTTTCTTTTACTTAATTTGCTAGATCATATGACGCACGAAAAAACGGTTTTAATTGGGATTGGAAGCAACACGGGGAACAGGTTAAATCACCTTCAATCGGCTATAGATGCGATCCATACTCAAATTGGAAGTATCAATCAGATTTCTAGGGTGTATCAAACGCCAGCTTTAGGATTCGAAGGTGCAGATTTTATAAATGGATGCTTAAAAGTATCCACGCAACTTGAAGCTTCACAAGTGTTGGACAAACTATTGGCTATTGAGCAACATTTAGGAAGAATTCGTCACGGTGACGGCCAGTACCACTCCCGCACTATTGATTTAGACCTGTTGTTTTATGACAGTTTGATTTCCAAATCAGAGCGTTTAGAATTGCCACATCCAAGGCTTCATGAACGTCGTTTTGTACTGCAACCCTTAGCGGATATTGCCCCCAATTTTGAACACCCTGTCTTAAAAGACACGATTAGTAAACTGCTAGAAAACTGCAATGATGATAGCCAGTTGACAACTTTAGAGGACCAGTTGACAAATCCGATGCAGTCCTTTAATTTTTCAAACTATAATTTTATTGCTATTGAAGGGAATATTGGTGCAGGAAAAACCAGTTTGACCCATATGATGTCTCATGATTTTAATGCCAAAAAAATCTTGGAGCGTTTTGCAGACAATCCTTTTTTGCCAAAATTCTATGAAGATGCGACTCGCTATGCTTTTACTTTAGAAATGTCGTTTTTGGCCGATCGTTACCAACAAATATCAGATGATTTATCGCAATTAGATTTATTTAAAGATTTTATTGTCAGTGATTACGATGTATTTAAGTCGCTTATTTTTTCTAAGATTACGCTAAGTGAAGATGAGTTTATGTTGTACCGTAAGTTATTTTATCAAGTTTATAAAGATATTGCACGTCCCGATTTATACATTTATCTCTATCAAAACACCGAACGTTTACAGGAGAATATTCGCCTCAGAGGGCGCGATTATGAACAAACCATTGAGTCGAGTTATTTAGATAAAATTAATTCTGGCTATTTGGAGTTTATACAAAAGCATCCTGAGTTTAAAGTAAAAATTATTGATATTTCGAACCGAGATTTTATTAAAAACAGAGTCGATTATCTCTGGATTTTAGAGCAAATTTGCGCTTAGTTTAATTTGCTAAACAGATCCCATAAAACCACCCCACAACTCACCGAAATATTCAGCGAATGTTTGGTGCCATACTGCGGAATCTCAATCACACCATCGCTCAAATTCACCACCTCTTGAGACACCCCTTTCACTTCGTTTCCAAAAACCAAAGCATAAGTTTGGTTGGGTTTAGGCGTGAATTTATCAAGCATCGTAGTATTTTCTGCTTGCTCAATGGACAGAACTTGAACGCTATCGGCTTGTAATTTCTGAACAAGCTCGATGGTGCTTTCAGCATACGCCCAAGCGACAGATTCCGTACTTCCTAAAGCTGTTTTTTGAATGTCCTTATGTGGCGGAGTGGCGGTAATGCCACAGAGGTAAATTTTTTCAATCCGAAAGGCATCACTAGTTCTAAACACACTTCCAATGTTATTTAAACTTCGAATATTGTCTAAAACCACAATTAAAGGGGTCTTTTCAACCGCCTTAAATCCTTCTACTGATAAGCGCTCTAACTCGCTGTTTTCTAACTTTCGCATTCGTGTTTTAAATCTTAAGACCTTAGGCTTTATAAAAAGACTAAAATTAATTACTTTAGCATTCGTACTGCTACACAAAAGTAAGGTATAAAAATCAAAAATCCATTGGCAAAAAAAGCTAAAAGAGTCACGCCTCTAATGAAACAATACAATGCCATCAAGGTCAAGTACCCTGATGCGTTGCTGTTATTCCGAGTGGGCGATTTTTATGAAACCTTTGGAAGTGACGCGGTCAAGGCGGCTAATATATTAGATATTATTCTGACCAAGCGTGGTGCAGGCAGCGAAAGTGAAACCGAATTGGCAGGATTTCCACACCATTCGCTCAATACCTATTTGCCAAAACTGGTCAAAGCTGGGGAGCGGGTTGCAATTTGTGACCAATTAGAAGATCCAAAACTCACCAAATCCATCGTGAAACGTGGGGTTACTGAACTTGTTACGCCAGGAGTCGCACTAAATGATGAGGTATTAAGCTCTAAATCCAACAACTTTTTAGCAGCCGTCTATTTTGGAAAAACCATCGGTGTGGCCTTTTTAGATGTGTCCACAGGCGAATTTCTCACTGCACAGGGCTCCGCCGAATATATAGGTAAACTCCTTCAAAATTTTAATCCGAGTGAAGTTCTTATAGAAAAGCAAAAACGAGCGCTTTTCAATACAACCTTTGGGGCTGATTTCCACACCTTTTATTTAGAAGATTGGGTATTTCAGGACGATTATGCGAACGAAACCCTTTGTAAACATTTTCAAACCAAAACCCTTAAAGGCTTTGGAATTCAAGTGTTGGCGCAAGGGATTGTGGCTTCAGGTGCGGTCATGCATTATTTGGCAGAAACCCAACACCACAAGCTGCAACACATTACCGCGATTGAACGTATTTTAGAAGGCGATTATGTGTGGATGGATAAGTTTACCATTCGAAATTTAGAGCTTTACCATTCGACCAATACCAATGCGGTGACTTTAATTGATGTGATCGACCATACGATTTCTCCTATGGGTGGACGGCTTTTGAAACGTTGGTTGGCATTGCCTTTAAAATCGGAAGAAAAAATAAAAGCACGCCACGAAGTGGTGCAGTATTTTTTGGACCATGAAGAGGCCCTTCAGAGGATTCAAAATTACATCAAACAAGTCGGCGATTTGGAACGCCTCATTTCAAAAGTGGCGACTGCAAAAGTCAATCCACGTGAAGTGGTGCAGTTAAAAAATTCTTTAGAAGCGATTGTACCCATCAAAGCTTTGGCGTCTAACTGTGATAATGCCGATTTAAAACGCTTCGGCGAGCAGATTCAAGGCTGTGAGTTGCTGCGAGAAAAAATTAAAGAAACACTTAATGAAGATGCGCCTGTAAATATCCTGAAAGGGAACAGCATCGCCTCGGCTGCATCAGAAGAATTGGAAAGTTTACGTGCCATTGCGTTTTCTGGAAAAGACTATTTAAATAAAATGCTGGAACGCGAAAGCGCAGCCACAGGAATTACATCTTTAAAAATAGCCTCAAACAATGTATTTGGCTACTATATTGAAGTTCGAAATTCCCATAAAGACAAGGTGCCAGAAAGCTGGATTCGAAAGCAAACCTTGGTTAATGCCGAACGTTATATTACGGAAGAGCTCAAAGAATATGAAAGTAAAATATTAGGCGCTGAGGATCGCATTTTAGTTATCGAACAAACGCTGTTCTCTGAGTTGGTTCTTTGGATGCATTCGTATATTTTAGAGGTGCAGCAAAATGCACAATTGATTGCCCAATTGGATTGTTTGGGATCTTTTGCGCATTTGGCACAACACAACAACTATGTGTATCCAGAACTTGATGCGTCTTTTGATTTAGAGATCAAACAAGGACGCCACCCAGTGATTGAAAAGCAGTTGCCGTTAGGTGAATCCTATGTCGCGAATGATGTGTTTTTAGATAGAAACACCCAACAAATTATTATGATTACAGGCCCCAATATGTCTGGGAAGTCAGCCATTTTACGGCAAACGGCTTTGATTGTCCTCTTGGCTCAAATTGGAAGTTTTGTACCTGCTAAAAGCGCACGTATTGGATTGATTGACAAGCTTTTTACGAGGGTAGGGGCGAGTGATAATATTTCCATGGGCGAATCGACCTTTATGGTAGAGATGAATGAAACCGCTTCGATCTTAAACAATGTTTCAGAACGCAGTTTGGTGTTGTTGGACGAAATTGGACGTGGGACTAGTACGTATGATGGAATTTCAATTGCATGGGCGATTAGCGAATACTTGCACGAACACCCGTCACACGCCAAAACCTTATTTGCAACCCATTACCACGAGTTGAATGAAATGACTGAAACTTTTGATCGCATTAAAAATTACAATGTATCTGTCAAAGAACTGAAAGACAATGTCTTGTTTTTAAGAACGTTGGTAAAGGGAGGGAGTCACCACAGTTTTGGAATTCATGTGGCAAAGATGGCAGGAATGCCGCCACAAGTTTTACACCGCGCACAACAAATTCTGAAACAGTTGGAAAAATCACATTCGAGTGATGAGCTGACTGCCAAAGTCAAAGATTTAGATGGTGAGATGCAACTGAGTTTTTTCAATTTAGACGATCCCATGTTAGAGGCATTAAAAACAGATATTGAGGCGATTGATATTGACACCTTAACACCCGTTGAGGCGTTAATGAAATTGAATGAAATCAAACGGATGTTGACCAAAAAGAAAAGAGCATAAAAAGTTTAAAAAAACTTTGCTATTCTAAGAATTGTGTTAAATTTGCACCTCTCTATATAATAGTAGAGAAGCGTTCATTAAAAAATTGCGAAAGTAGCTCAGGGGTAGAGCATCACCTTGCCAAGGTGGGGGTCGCGAGTTCAAATCTCGTCTTTCGCTCTGATACTTTTTTAAAATATACCAAGATGCTGAAGTGGTGGAATTGGTAGACACGTTGGACTTAAAATCCAATGTCCATTAGGACGTACGGGTTCAAGTCCCGTCTTCAGTACAAATGAAAAGCCGAAACGAATGTTTCGGCTTTTTTGTTTCCTGGAACGAATAAATTTAGAACAAGCGAAAACATAACGATCCTTTTTCAAGAACTTAGTAGTATTCTAATAACTCTTTTAAATTTCCTTCGCTTAGTTGAGTATCTCAGCATGAAATCAGTTTTTACGGAAATATATTGTAATTAATTGCCAGAACTAATCTCTAATTATTAACAGTAATAACTATTTATTAGTATTTAATTAACTAATTCATTGCGTTAAATCAACTTATAAAGTTAAAATAATCATAATACATCATTTTGTGGGATTTTTTTAACAAAAAGTTAAACAAAAATTACAATAAATATTATTTTTTTGTAGTCCAAACAAATATATATCTATGAAAAATTTATTGAACAACTACAAACTACTATCCCTACTATTTTTGGGTCTCATGACGATTTCTTGCAGTGACGACGATGATACTCCTGCCTCAACCCCAGAATTGGGAACTATTGTTGAAATAGCGATAGACACTCCCGATTTAAGTAATTTGGTTGCTGCACTTGGAGCTGCCGATGGAGATTTAGTTACGACTTTAAGCGGTGGAGAATTTACGGTACTAGCACCTACAAATGCTGCCTTTGAAATGTTTCTTTCTGAGAACGGTTTTGCAACTTTAGGGGATGTTCCAACTGATTTATTAGCTAATATTTTGCTCAATCATGTAATTGCAGGATCGGTTAGTTCTACGGACTTAGCGACTCTTGGTGCGGGGTATTCTACAACCAATGCAACCAATGCTGATGGTGACAATTTAAGTTTATACTTTAATACCTCAGATGGAGTTGTATTCAACGGAATCTCTAGCGTCACAGCTGCTGATGTTACTGCTTCAAACGGAGTTGTACATGTTGTTGATGCTGTTATTGGACTTCCAACTGTTGTAACATTTGCAGCAGCGGACCCTACATTTGGAACACTTGTTGCCGCTCTGACCCAAGAGGGTTTAGAGACGGATTTTTTATCAGTTCTGTCTTCCTCAGACACATTAGCTCAATTTACTGTTTTTGCTCCTACGAATGCTGCTTTTGGGGATTTGCTTTCTGAGCTTGGATTTGATTCCTTAGACTCAATTGCCCCAGCATTGTTAGAAAGTGTTTTAAAAATGCATGTTATTGCATCGGCAAACGTAAGATCTACAGATTTAGAAGAAGCCATGGTGGGAGTGCCACTTGCGGGAGAGAATATTACATTTTCCTTAATCACAGAACCAAATATCACAGATCCAAATGATAGAGTGTCAAACATTATTGTCGTTGATGTTCAAGCTATGAATGGTGTGGTTCATGCTGTAGATAAAGTGATCTTGCCGTTGTTGGAAGATTAAATAAAGCAAAGCCGTAAGTTTATATGTTTTTTTAAACTATGATCATTTGGTTTTTGGCTTTCACCATAATTTAACAAAAAACGGGATAATTCTCTTTTGAGAATTATCCCGTTTTTTATGTCTTTAATGCTCCTAAATTACAAGTAATTAGAAGTAAATAAAACGATCTTTATTTTTCTTTCATTTCTTTGGGCACTAATGGATTCATGATTTTGAACCAAAGCGGCGGAACCAAACTTAATAGAATGGATGCGGGGTAGCCAAAAGGTAATGTAGGGCTTTGGTCGTAGCTATTTAACAGTTGGTATTTTTTGGATGACTTAAAGTGGTGGTCACTATGTCTTGTCAATTCATACAAAACAATTCTTCCAATATTAAAATTAGAATTCCATGAATGGTGAGGCTGTACGCGTTCGTACCTTCCAGAGGATGTTTTAAACCGCCTCAATCCATAATGCTCAATATAATTAATGCTTTCTAAAAACAGAAATGACACAACTCCAATGGCGATGGCAAACAACATAGCATTAATTGAAAAGAAGTAGAACACTCCAAATATATAGGTTGGCTGAATCAAATGATACCAAAGCATGTCATTTTTCACAGATAAGAAAGGGCGTTTTTCAGTTTTTAAAAGTTTTATCTGACGTATCCAAGCATCTGCGTATTGTCGTGTTACCGAGGTAACCCAAAACGAAAATACTGTCTGGTTATATTTTGCTGTTGCGCCGTCGTTTGGGGTCGCAACGTTCATGTGATGTCCAAAGTTGTGCTCTATATAAAAATGCATGTATAAGCAGGGCATATATAGGCATTTACTCATAAATCGCTCAAAGTAAGGGGTTCTATGCCCTAGTTCATGCGCTACATTAATGGCGTTAGTTGCCAATAAAATTCCTGCAGAGAGCCCAAGTCCAATAAGTTCATAAACAGCGTATTCTTGTGTTTCAATTTTAGTAAAAACCAAATACAAAAGACTAAAAACAATCGGAAGATTTAAATATAACATCGCATCAAAAACCCATTTTGATGCGATGTTATCCTTTTCATCTTTGGATAGGTTTTCAGTATGATTTCCTATAATTAGATCTAGGAAAGGAAGTGCAATAAAAGCGTAAATAACAGAAGTATACGTCCCCAAACCCATGGATTCAAATGAAATGAACGCCGAAAGAGGTACAGTATAAGCAAATAGATATTTTAAATCTCTCACTTTTTAAAGATATAAAAAAATAAATTAGGAGTCTTACCCTGATAAACCTTCAAAACATCCAATTCTGTCTGTTGGTTTGTACAGAAATGGGTTTTTGTTTTTAAAATTTGGAAACCAAAAAAATCATATTGAAAGTTGTGGAGTTGTAATGTAATTAAATTGTTGATTCAATGATTATTACATTCGACATGCGCTCACAAACACGCTTTAAGGTTGTTTTTTAATAAATTGACTTGACCGTTCGTTACACCAAACAGCCGTTTGTTACATCAAACAGCCGTTTGTTACATTAAGCTAGTATCTTTCTCTTAGGCGTCTTTTCTTTGTTTGCGAAACCATGAAATGAAATTGCTTTTTTAATTAAGCAAGCCGTTATAAACCTAAAATATATTGTAAATATTAATAATGCCGATGGCAGTAACTGTGAACTTGTTGGGAATCTTATATTGCCCGTTGCCAAACGAAGAAAAGAAGATTTAGTGTCCTTCTTAAATATTAAGTAATCTTGGTTTTAGAACCATCCCCTTAGTCTTACAGATGGATTTTAGCGTAATCCATACTTCTAATTAGCTCAAATTTCAAATTTTTATTACCTTGTGCCTTTAGAATTAATATGAGGATTATTAAGTATATTTTAGTTTTATTCTCCACTTTGGTGATCTCTGCGCAAGAGCACCCCCCCGTAATGTCTTATAATCCAGACGCCTATGGAGGTCAAAATCAGAACTGGAGTGTTTCTCAGTCATCTGATCAAACTATGTATTTTGCTAACAACTCTGGTTTATTAGAGTACGATGGCATGAATTGGAACAGTTATCCTGTCCCAGATAAATCTATCGTAAGATCTGTAAAAGCAATTGGCGCCCAAATTTACACTGGGAGTTATATGGATTTCGGTGTTTGGAAACGAAATGATAAAAGCATCTTAGAGTACACTTCTTTAGTTCAACAGTTGGATATTGAACTCGCTGAAGATGAACAGTTTTGGGATATTATAAAATTAGATGATTGGTTAATATTTCAATCTCTTTCTAGAATTTATCTAGTCAATGAACTCACAAAAGAAACAACATTTATAGAGTCTGATCATGTCATCTCAAACATCTTTGAGGTGGAAGGAGTTTTGTTTTTTAATAAATTAAATAAAGGAGTTTATAAGATTCTAGATGGAAATGTAGAGCTAGTTAGTGATGACCCAAGGTTAACTTCTGACAATCTAGTTGGCTTAATAGAACACAAGGATCAACTCCTTCTAATGACCGCATCTAATGGTTTTTATTTCTTAAATAATAACAAACTTACTCCTTGGAAAATAGACCCTAAAGTGAACCTGAATGCACTTACAATCTATAGTTCCACTAAGTTAAGTGACAACAGTATAGTGATTGGAACTGTATCTAAAGGGCTTTATCACTTGAGTCCACAAGGGACGCTTAAGTATGACCTTAACTTTGAGAAAGGCCTCAGTAACAATACTGTGTTATCTGTTTTTGAGGATTACCAAAATAATCTATGGTTAGGGCTCGATATTGGAGTCAGCCATATAAATCTTTCCTCTCAGTTTATTGTTTGCAATGACACAAAAGGAGCTATCGGAACGGTCTATACCTCTGTATTATTTGAAAACTATTTATACTTAGGAACAAATCAAGGTCTATTTTATAAACGAAGAGGAGTGAACTCAGACTTCACTTTTGTGCCGGGTACAAATGGTCAAGTGTGGAACCTGAAGGTTATTGACAACCAAATTTTTTGCGGCCATGACCGTGGAACCTTAATAATCCAAAATCAAACGTTACAATACAGTATAACCCAATCGCTTGGAACGTGGGACTTTAAACCCCTTGAAGACAATCCAAACATTATATTACAAGGTAATTATAATGGATTAAGTCTCTTAGAGAAAACACAAGGCAAATGGCGTTATAGAAATAGAATTAAAGGGTTTGACATATCGAGTCGTTTTTATCAATACATTGGAGATAAAATATACGTTAATCATGAATTAAGGGGCTTACATGAGTTTATCTTAAGTGAAGATTTAACAACAGCTTCTGAAGTTTCAAACATCACTCCAATGACCAAGGGTAATGGTTCAAATTTCCTTAAATTCTCCAAAAACTATTATTACACCTCGTCTGAAGACGTGTATAAATTCAATCTCACTGAAAAATCTTTTTCTGACTCAGACCCTTTCAAAGAAGTTTTAAAGGATTTCTCAACGCGAACAACCATTATGGATGTCAAGGATTCTCAAGGTCTTAAATGGTGCTTTGCAGATGACAATATTTTAATAATTAGCGCTGGAAGTGTCACACAAACACCAAAAGTTGAAATCATTCCAGTTGCGATATCAAACTTTAAAAAAGTTGTTTCTGGTTTTGAAAACTTAACAAAAATTGGCACTGATGAGTACCTTTTAGGCTCTGCCTATGGGTATTTTATTTTTAATTCAGATACGCCCAAACCAAACCATCTTTATAATTTAAAAATTAATTCTGTTGAGGCTAGTAAAATAAATGAAGAGAAATTTAGACTCGATTCTAAAGCCCCAAAACAACTAGATTCCAAGAGTAATAATATTTATATAAACTTTAGCATTCCACATTATGACAATATCGTTAGTAAGAAATATTCTTACAAATTAACAGGGTGGTCTAACGCTTGGTCTGATTGGCAATCTGAATCGCATCAAGTCTTTGAAAACCTTCCTTACGGGAGTTATAAATTTGAAGTTAAGGGTAAAATAGGAAACTCCGAAACACTTAACAACGCGTCCTATTCTTTTGTTATCAACCGTCCATGGTACCTTTCAAATACTGCAATTACTATATATGGAATCATCTTTATTGTGTTATGGGTCTTGATTCATAACCTATACAAAAGGTATTACAGAAAACAACAACAACAACTTCTTCAGAAATCTCATGAGCAACTGGCACTTAAAGAGCTTGAAACCTCTCAGAAATTTATGCAGTTAACAAATGAAAAGCTTAAACTCGATATCGAAAGCAAAAATAGAGAGTTGGCGGTTTCTACAATGAGTTTAATTAAAAAGAACGAGTTTTTGAACAGTATCAAAAGTGAATTGAAAGAGAAAGACAATCAGCAGGACATTAAAAAAGTGATAAGGATCATTGATAAGAACCTAAACAATACAGACGATTGGAAACTGTTCGAAGAAGCTTTTAATAATGCGGACAAGGACTTTCTTAAACTTATCAAAGAAAAGCACCCAGTACTAACGCCAAATGACCTTCGTTTGTGTGCATACTTGCGCCTGAATTTGTCCTCAAAAGAAATAGCACCACTATTAAATATCTCCCCACGTAGCGTAGAGGTGAAACGTTATAGACTGCGCAAGAAAATGGATTTACCCCATGAATCTAGCTTAACAAATTATATTTTAGAAATATAACAACCCTACAACGCCCTTTTTTACCCATACATACACCCTACATTTGTGTTTTTTCCCCCAGCACCTCTAATATTATATTACTTTCAAATCACCATCTTTAACCTTAAAAAGTAAGATTTCATCAAACATCGTTTACTTTTTTTGAGTTGTATATTTTTTGTAGCGGTAATTTTTAAAGAATTAGCAATTAGTTGTGGTAGTTTTATGACAAACTAATCCAAACCAATATTTATGAGAAAAATATTTTATTCCGCACTGATGATTTTGTCATTTGCTTTTACAGCAACTGCTCAAAATACAACAGTAAGCGGTACAGTGAAATCTAGCGTTGATGGCCTCCCTCTTATAGGAGTAAACGTCATAGTTAAAGACACAAGCACAGGTGCTGTGTCCGATTTCGATGGAAATTTTACCATCACAAACGTACAACCGAATGCAACTTTGGTCTTTACCTATATAGGGTTTCAGACGAAAGAATTACCAGCATCGGCTAATATGAATGTTTCTTTAGATGAAGACAATGAATCTCTTGATGAGATTGTTGTGATTGGATACGGAACTCAAAAGAAAAAAGAAGTCACAGGAGCTGTTACAGTTTTAGGCTCTAAAGCAATTGAGAAGCTAAACCCAGTAAGAGTAGAACAAGCTTTACAAGGCCAAGTGGCTGGTGTAAATGTGACCTCTAACTCAGGTTCGCCTGGTGCAGGATCTAATATTAGAATTCGAGGAGTTTCTACAAATGGAGACAGCCGACCTTTAATTTTAGTGGATGGTAACAGAGTAGGAGACTTATCTGCAATCAACCCTAGCGATATTAAATCTATCAACGTATTAAAAGATGCAACCGCTGGTATTTATGGTGTTCAAGCCGCCAATGGTGTGATCTTAATTACTACAAAATCGGGTAGAAAAAATTCGGAATTAAAATTTCAATTTGATTCATACACGGGAATTCAAAAGACGAGTAAAAAATTAGACTTATTAAATCCAACAGATTTTGCTATCTATGTAAACGATGCTGCAGATGACACTGAATTTTTTGTGTACCCACAAACAGGTACTGACTGGCAAGATGAGGTTTTTGAAACGGCAATCATATCAAATGTAAATTTGAGTGCTAGTGGCGGAACAGAAAAATCAGCATACTCTTTTGGTGTATCTTATTTAGATCAAGACGGTATTGTAGGGTTAGGAAAATCTAATTTTAACAGACTTACTGCCAGATTAAATTATCAATACAATATTTTAGATAATTTGAAACTTACGGCGACTGCTCTCCATACAGTTTCAGAAAAAAACAACTTAGCTGAAGGCGGTATTGGAGCCGTATTGTACAATGCAGTCAATATCAATCCAAACCTAGCAACTAGAGACGAAAACGGAAACTATTCTTTAGTTGAAGACATCAGACAAATTGAAATTATTAACCCTCTAGCTCAAATAGATAACAACTACAACACGAGTCGTGTGTCTAAAATTAGTGGAACTTTTGGTATCGATTATACTTTCTTAGAGAACTTCACAGTGAGTTCTAAACTTCAAATGAATCATGCCAATGTAAGAGACGATGTTTTCAGACCAGAAGTCAATTATGGCCCAAGTAGAGGTGCAAATTTAATAGGAAATGAAGTTATAGATCATGGTGCAGATTATGATGATTACATTTGGGATAATTATATTACTTATGAAAATACGTTTAATGACAAACATAATTTAACTGTTTTATTAGGAACCTCTTTATCTCATGAAGAAGGTACATTTTATGGGTATCAAGGGGCAACCTCAATAGCGACTAACAATCCAGATCAAAGTGTTTGGGATATGGAAGTTATAAACCCACGATTCCAACCGAATCAAATAGCCGTTGGAAACAATGTTTTTGAGAAACGTCTTTCATCAATATTCACAAGAATACAGTATAACTATAAAGGGAAATATTTGCTTTCAGCAGTAATGAGAAGAGATGGTTCTTCTGCTTTTGGACCAAATAATAAATATGGTTACTTTCCTTCAGGATCAATTGGATGGAACATTTCTGAAGAAGATTTCTTAAAAGATAGCTCTTGGCTAAATAGCCTTAAAGTAAGAGCCAGTTATGGAGTTATTGGAAATGATAAAATTAGATTATTTGGATTTACATCTCTTTTAACAGGAGAAGCTACATACGACCCAGGAAATGCAACAGGAATTCCAGACTTACTTAATGGTGTTGCCATTGGTCTAATTGGAAACCCAAACATTCAATGGGAAGAGCAAGTATCTAAAAACTTTGGTTTAGACACCTCTTTATTTAATAATAAAGTATCTATTTCTGCCGATATTTATTCCAAATTAACTGAGAAATTACTAATTGCTCCAGATGGTTCTGGATTATTAGGTGCAGCCGCACCAGGCTCTGCTTTGCCAATTGTAAACGCAGGTTCTGTTGAAAATAAAGGGGTCGAGTTTAGTATCAACTACAATGACAACTTTACCGAAGACTTTAAATTTAATGTTGGGTTTAATTTCACAACCCTTCAAAATGAAGTATTGTCTGTCGACGTTGGAGGAAATGGAATTGTGAATGGTGGTGATTTTGGAGTTGGTATTAGCCAAACAACATCTCGTATGCAAGCAGGCATGCCAATGGGTTATTTTTATGGATACCAAACAAATGGTATTTACCAAACGCAATCAGAAATTGATGTTCTAAACGCAAGCGCACCAGAAGGAGTTTATCATGCGACTGTAGCGCCAGGAGATTTAAAATTCGTTGACACAAACGGAAACGGATATATTGATCCAGATGACAGAACAAATCTTGGAGATCCTCTAGCGGACATTACCATGGGCTTTAACATAGGATTTACTTACAAAAACCTAGACTTTAGTGCCAATGCATTCGCTTCTATCGGAAACGATATGGTAAGAGATTACGAACGTAAAGATTTGTATGCCAACAGAGGAACTTATATGCTAAACAGATGGCAAGGTACAGGAACAAGTAATACAGTCCCTAGAGCTGTGGCAGGAGCGTCTGTAAACACAGATGTATTCTCAGATTTTTATGTAGAAGATGCATCGTTCTTACGTTTACAAAACGTTCAAATAGGGTATTCTTTTAATCCTAAAGTTCTATCGAGCCTAGGTTTAGATAAATTTAGAATTTATGTTTCAGGAAATAACTTATATACCCTCACAGATTATTTAGGATATGATCCATCAGCAAGTAACGGAGCCCCAATTGGTTCTGGTATAGATAAAGGCTTTTACCCAGTGGCAAGCTCATATCTATTAGGTGTTAATTTAAACTTTTAATAATTATATTATGAAAAAAATATTCAAAACAGTAATGGTATTCTCACTCGTGCTTTTAGCATCATGTGATGATTATATTGAGGTAGAACCTATCGGCCCAGATGCAGATAGCTACTTTAACAATGAACAAGAATATGAAAGTGCCTTAATTGGTGCTTACGATATGTTGCAATCCTCTTTTTGGAATGTATTAGTTGGGGTAGTCGCTTCAGATGATTACGCTGCAGGTGGTGATTCTTTTAATTACGATCAACCAACCATCCAAAACGTGAATCAAATGATTCATACACCCTCTGATAACAACCAGTTAAGAGACATTTGGAACTTAATGTATGCAGGTTTAAACAGAACCAACTACTTATTAGAATTTAAAGACAAAACAGATTTTAATGGTAAAGAGCAAATTATAGCGCAAGCTTATTTTTTAAGAGCTTACTATACATTCGAATTAACCAAGCATTTTGGAAATATTCCTTTAAAGGTAGAAACTCGTGATGGTGTCTCTAGAATTGCAGATCAACGAACTATTATTGGAGAGCAATACGACATCAACAGAACCGAAAGTATTTCGGCAGCGTACAGCCTAATTGAAGAAGACTTAAAAGAAGCTATTCCTAATTTGCCAGCAGTACAAAGTGAAATATACAAAGCATCCAAAGGAGCTGCACAAGCTTTGTTAGGTAAAGTATATTTATACCATGGAACTTTTGATGCCTCTAAATTTGCTGATGCAGCGTCAACATTTTCAGATGTAATTGGAAGCACACAATACAGCCTAAAAACAGGAGAAGATTACCAAAACTTATTTGAAACGAGTGCTGAAAACGGTTCAGAATCTGTTTTTGAAATCCAATACACAGGAGTAGAGCCAGCAGGATGGAATTGTATTATCTGTAGCGAAGGAAGTTATTTCCCTAAATTTTGTGGACCAAGATCTCCTTATGACAACTCAGAGTTTGTAACAGGATGGGGCTTTTGCTTACCATCACAAGAATTATATGACTTATTTGATGCTACCGATTCTAGAAGAGATGTTACTTTTTATGATTTAAGAGATCAACAAGACTCCTATTCTCAAGGAAGAGATGACACAGGATTATTCAATAGAAAATACATTCCTCGCAAAGCAGATGATAGAGCAGGATCAGATCCTTTAAACTTTGCAAACAACTACCGTTCTATTCGTTATGCAGATGTATTATTAATGGCTGCAGAAGCAGATGTTCAAAGTGGTGGAGCCAATGCTGAAAACTATTTAAACGAAGTAAGAGCAAGAGCTTATGGAGATAGCAGTCATGATTTTTCTGCAGCAGAAGGCGATCTATTGGACGCTATTTATTTAGAAAGACGTAAAGAATTAGCAGGAGAAGGACACCGTTTCTTTGACCTTGTGAGAACCAACAAAGCAGCGGCTGCAATTCCAGGATTTACAGCCAACAAAAACGAAGTATTCCCAATTCCTTTGGTAGAGCTAGAATTAGCGAACGCAGTAGGCAGATGGGGACAAAACCAAGGATATTAAAAATTATTAACTCAAAAAATTAAAAAAATGAAATTATTAAAAAACGGAATGTATCTGATACTAGTGCTTTTATTAAGCACTACGATATCTTGTCATGAAGATGACGAAATGACAAACACCATTGGTGGTTTAGATTTTGTAATTGCAACACTAAATGCTGATGGAAATGAAACAGGCGTATTAGCCTCAACAGTTCCTGGAGACAACAGAACAGTTTACACTGTTGACTTTGGAGCAACTGCCGATGACGATACAGATGTATTTCAAACAAGCGGTCCAATGGTAGTTTATATGTATCCAAACGAGACAGCTACTTACATGATCACAGTAACGGCTTCTTTTCCTGGTCAAAATGATGTTTCTATCAGTAAAGAACACACAGTAACTATCGTAGAAGCACCACCAACAGGAGATGCTCTAACAGGTACATGGAGATTAGCTCCTGAAGCAGGAGCAATTGGAGTTGGTCCAGAATTGGACAATATATCTTGGTGGTCAAATACTTCAGATGACCTTGCAACTAGAGCCTGTTTATTTGATGACGAGTACATATTTAATGCAGACGGTTCTTTCCAGAACGTTCTTGGAACAGATACTTGGATTGAAGGATGGCAAGGTGCAGCATCAGAAGAATGTGGTACACCTGTTGCTCCACATGATGGAACAGCTACAGCGACCTACGTATATTCAGGAGCTACCGTTACTATCAATGGAGCAGGCGCTTTCTTAGGGTTGGCTAAAGCTGTTAATGGTAGTGAATTAGCAAGTCCTGCAGATGCACCAGATTCAGTTACGTACATCGCGGCACTTTCAGATGATGGACTTACTTTAGAATTAGATATTGAAGTTGCAGGTGGAGGACACTGGTCTTTCAAACTTGTAAAAGATGCACCCCCAGTACCATCAGCACTTGACGGTACATGGAGATTAGCACCAGAATCTGGAGCACTTGGAGTTGGTCCAGCATTAGACAACGTTTCTTGGTGGTCAAACACAACAGATGATGTAGCAACTAGAGCATGTTTATTTGATGACACTTATGTATTTAATGCAGACGGTTCTTTCCAAAATGTTGTTGGAGCAGATACTTGGATTGAAGGATGGCAAGGTGCAGCATCAGAAGAATGTGGCGCACCCGTTGCTCCACATGATGGAACAGCATCAGCTACTTATACTTACGATGCAGCAGCCGGAACCATTACACTTAATGGAGTAGGCGCTTATTTAGGGTTGGCTAAAGCAATCAATGGTAGTGAATTAGCAAGTCCTGGAGACGCTCCTGATTCAGTTACGTACATCGCGGCACTTTCAGATGATGGAAATACCTTAGAATTAGATATCGAAGTTGCAGGTGGAGGACACTGGTCTTTCAAACTTGTAAAAGATGTGATCCCAGAAGGTGTTGAAGGTACTTGGAAATTAGCACCAGAATCTGGAGCACTTGGAGTTGGTCCAGCATTAGACAACGTTTCTTGGTGGTCAAACACATCAGATGATGTAGCAACTAGAGCCTGTTTATTTGATGACGAATATGTATTTGGTTCAGACGGTTCTTTCCAAAATATTCTTGGAGCAGATACTTGGATAGAAGGATGGCAAGGTGCAACATCAGAAGAATGTGGTACACCCGTTGCTCCACATGATGGATCAGCATCAGCGACCTATACTTACGATGAAGCAGCAGGGTCAATTACACTTAATGGAGCTGGCGCTTACTTAGGGTTGGCTAAAGCTATCAATGGTAGTGAATTAGCAAGTCCTGGAGACGCACCAGATTCAGTTACGTACATCGCGGCACTTTCTGATGATGGAAATTCTTTAGAATTAGATATCGAAGTTGCAGGTGGTGGACACTGGTCTTTCAAATTAGCAAGACAATAGGCGTTTAAAAACCTTTTATTTCAATAAATTAACATCCCCCTTATAACTTTTATGGGGGATGTTTAATTTTATAAAGGTACTCCAAACAGTTTATTGAAATTGACGTCAATTTTTAAAAGAATGACCATATTCCAACTCTCTGAACCTATTTTATAGGCTGGGACATAGGTAACTTAGTGTTTGGTATTATTTCAATTAGTATTACAAAACTACATGTGAAATCCATACAAGAAGCCGGTGAACTTACAGAGTATCCTAAATTTAAAGTATCAAATTAATTAAATTCAAATTAATCAAAATAAAGAAACGAAATTTCATCTTTAATTTTCTTAAATTCGTAACCATGAAAAAATCAAATATCTTCACTCTTTTTTTTACAATTTTAATAGGGTTGTCTACTGCAGGCTGTTCTTCTAGTGATGAAAATCGAAATAACACACCTTCCAACCCTATTGTAATTGAAGGGTCTGGAAATAACGACGTATTAGTCTGGTCTGACGAATTTGATGGTGATGGATATATTAACAACGAATTTTGGAATTACGAAATTGGCGGTGGCGGCTGGGGCAATCAAGAAGTACAAGTTTACACCAATAGTAGTGCTAATATTATAAAAGAAAATGGCATTTTGAAAATAACGGCAGTGAAAGAATCGAATGGAACTTATACCTCTGCTCGTATTACAACTCAAAATAAAATCGATTTTAAATATGCTCGTATTGACATTCGTGCTAAACTTCCTTCTGTTGCAGGGACTTGGCCTGCGTTGTGGATGTTAGGAGATAATTTCAGCTCGGTCGGATGGCCTAGATGTGGCGAGATTGACATCATGGAACAATTCGCAGACAAAACCTATGTTCAATCTACCACTCATTGGGACTATAACGGATCAACCGCAAGTTATGGCCTCCCAATCAATTTAAGTACGCCCACAGAATTTCATACATACTCTATAGATTGGAGGCAAGGGAGTATTAATGCGTATCTAGATGATGTATTGTTTTATGAAATGTCTACAACCAGCACAATGCCTTTTGACGCGAACTTCTTTTTAATATTTAACCTAGCAATGGGGGGTACGAATGGCGGCGCTATTAGCCCTAACTTTACATCCGATTCAATGGAAGTAGATTACATAAGAGTGTATCAGTAAAATAGATAAAATGAATAAAAAGAATTTAATAGTCTTTATAGCAGCTTGCTTTTCTGGATTAACTTTTAGCCAAAACCTTAGATCTGATACCCCTGAACCCAATGCGTCATCAATAAGCTCTGTTGTTTATATAGAGCAAAAAGTGGAGGCGTTATTAAAACAAATGACTCTAGAAGAGAAGATTGGCCAGATGAACCAGTACAATGGATTTTGGGATCTTACAGGACCTGCGCCTAGTAGTGGTGATGCTGCAAAAAAATATGAACACCTGCGTAAAGGCTATGTAGGATCTATGCTCAACCTTAGAGGTGTTGAAAATGTGCGTAAAATTCAAAAAATTGCAGTCGAAGAAAGTCGATTAGGAATCCCTTTAATTATAGGATTTGATGTCATTCATGGCTATGAAACGTTAAGCCCAATCCCTTTAGCAGAATCTTCAAGTTGGGATTTAGAAGCCATCAAAAAATCAGCAGCAGTCGCAGCAGAAGAAGCCGCCGCGGCAGGGATTAACTGGACGTTTGCTCCCATGGTAGATATTTCACGCGATGCACGTTGGGGACGTGTTATGGAAGGTGCAGGTGAAGACCCTTATTTAGGCTCTAAGATAGCGTTTGCAAGAGTCCAAGGATTCCAAGGCTCCGACTTATCCAAACCCACCACACTTGCAGCCTGTGCCAAGCATTTTGCTGCCTATGGTTTTGCAGAATCAGGACGAGAATATAATACTGCCGATTTAGGAACATCTACATTAAACAACATTATTTTCCCACCCTTTCAGGCCACCTTGGATGCAGGAGTCAGAACCTTTATGAATTCCTTTAACGAACTCAATGGGATTCCCGCGACTGGAAACACCTATTTACAACGCGATATTCTCAAAGACAAATGGGAGTTTGATGGATTTATTGTTTCCGATTGGGGTTCTATTGAAGAGATGGTATCTCACGGATATGCAAAAGACAACAAGCACGCTGCTCAAATTGCAGCCAATGCGGGTTCCGATATGGACATGGAATCATATTTATATGTCAATGAATTGGCAGGTCTAGTCCGAGAAGGCAAAGTCAAAGAAGCTTATATTGACGATGCCGCTAAACGCATCCTACGTGTAAAATTTGAATTAGGTCTTTTTGATGACCCCTACAAATATTGCGACACACAACGCGAAAAAGAAGTCATTGGGCAACAAGCATTTCACGACGCCTCTTTAGATATGGCTAAAAAATCAATCGTACTTTTAAAGAATGAAAATCAACTCTTGCCACTTAAAAAACAAGGACAAAAAATTGCATTAATTGGAGCTTTAGCGTCCGATAAAACAAGCCCTCTAGGAAGTTGGAGAATTGCCGCTAAAGACAATACGGCAGTCTCTGTTTTAGAAGGAATGCAAGCCTATATAGGAAACCAATTAACCTATGCCAAAGGCGCCGATGTAAGCTTGGGTGAAATCAAATTCGTTTCGGAAGTAAACATAAACACAACTGATAAAAGCGAATTCCCACAAGCCGAAGCTGTCGCTAAAACCGCCGATGTTGTTGTGATGGTTTTAGGAGAAATTGGCTACCAAAGTGGCGAAGGTAGAAGCCGAACAGAACTCGGACTTCCTGGAGTACAACAAGAATTATTGGAAGCCATTTACAAGGTTAATAAAAACATTGTTTTAGTTTTAAATAACGGAAGACCTTTAGTTTTAAACTGGCATCAAGAACACCTTCCTGCTATTGTGGAAGCATGGCAGCTAGGAACTCAAAGTGGAAATGCCATTGCACAAGTCCTTTATGGCGATTACAATCCAAGTGGAAAATTACCCATGAGTTTCCCAAGAGCCGTGGGGCAAATCCCTATCTATTATAATTACAAGAACACAGGCCGTCCTAGCTTGCCAGCTCCTGGAAGAGTGTTCTGGTCTCATTATCAAGATGTGGAAAATACTCCTTTATATCCTTTTGGGTATGGTCTAAGTTATACCACATTTGAGTATAGTAACTTACAAGCTCGAGTCGTTTCTGATACTGAAGTAAACGTATCCGTTACACTTAAAAATTCCGGCAAATTCACAGGAAAAGAAGTAGTGCAACTTTATATCAAAGACCACTATGCAACTGTTACCCGCCCAGTTAGAGAGCTCAAAGGATTTGAATTAGTCAGCCTCGAGCCAAATGAAAGTAAAGAAATCTCTTTTACGCTCACTGAAAAAGAACTCGGATTTTATAACAACGAAGGCGATTTTGTACTTGAGTCAGGCGACTTTTCAATTTTTGTTGGTGGCGATTCCACTACAAAACTTGTAACCAAAATCAGCTTATAATATAGCCGTAAATAATGAGGTGAGGACAGATCACTTCTTAAAAATATGCTGTAGTTCAGTCATAACAATTTCAGAAGCCCCTTTGTTGTCTTCTATATATTGTTTGTTTATTTGACCAGATTCCGTTCTTTTTCCCAAATCATTAATAAAACCGTCTAAGGCCGAATGCAGCGCGTCATAGTTGCTGATACTAATCAAACCGCCGAGAGTCTGCATGGCTTTTGCTTCAGGGAAATTTTTATGGTTTTTGCCAATCACAATAGGAATACCAAAAGTGGCGGCCTCTAGTGTGTTATGAAGCCCCGTAGTACCCATACCGCCACCCACATAAGCAACGTCTGCATAGTTATAGATTTTGGTTAACAGCCCAATGGTGTCCACCACAAAAACGACTTTGTCTTTCAGTGTTTCATCCTTAAAATTAGAGTAAAGCACCGTCGGTTTTTTAATCCGTTTTGCCATCGACTTAATCTGATTCAAATCCATATTATGGGGAGCAATGATAAATTTCACATCGTCTTTGCAATTATTGATATAGTCAACCAGCAGCACTTCGTCTTCTGGCCACGTACTTCCCGCCACAATACAGGTCTGGTTATTTTTGAATTCCGCAATAAAATCCAATGTATTGTCCGTATTTATTTGATTGCCAACA